>Ga0196960_10000739_pt1 | contig 10166 bp, 6 predicted proteins | sample S3v_5metaG_FD_183187 | JGI IMG/M metagenome (GOLD analysis project Ga0196960, IMG submission 183187) | Soil microbial communities from Anza Borrego desert, Southern California, United States - S3+v_5 | ecosystem: Environmental > Terrestrial > Soil > Desert | place: USA: California | collected... | reverse complement strand
GTGCAGACGCCGTCCCCGTGGGCGATCGTGGCCAGTCGCTGCACGTGCGTGCCGACCAGCCGGCTGATCACCGCGGTCTCAGCGTCGCACAGCTGCGGGAACTCGGCCGCCACGTGGGCCACCGGGCAGTGGTGCTGGCACAGCTGCTCGCCGCTGGAGACGGCTCCGCCACCGACCGACAGGGCCATCGCGGCGTAGCCCTCGGTGGTGAGCGCGGCCGCCACCAGCTGGGCCCGGTCGACGTCCCCGGCGGAGACCGCCAGGGCCTCCGCGACGGCGACGGAGCAGCGCTGCTCCAGGCCGGACAGCTGCTGCTCGGCGACCTCGCGCACCGCCTCGGGCCCACCGTGTGCGGCCACGAAGCGGAGCGCGGTGAGCGCCAGGTCGTCGTAGGCGTGCGGGAAGGCGGAGCGGCCGGCGTCGGTGAGGGTGAAGCGGCGGGCGGGCCTGCCCCTGCCCCGCTGCCCACCCGGCGCCACCCGCTCCGTCACCCGGCCGGCGGCCACCAGGCCGTCGAGGTGCCGGCGGACAGCGGCCGGCGAGACGCCCAGGCGCGCGGCGAGCTCGGCGGCGGTCTGCGGGCCGTGCTCCAGCAGGAGTGCACTCACCCGGTCGCGGGTGCGCCCGTCGTCGGCAGGAGCCGAGGAGGGGACGCGCGCTGCACGGGATTCCACAACACGATTGTGTGCTTATTCGTGAGCCTCGCAAGGAAGGCCGCCCTTACTTGCCGGGCTGCCGAGAGGGAGGTCACACGTCGGCCTGTCAGCCCCGCACCGTGCTCGCCGTGCGGGCGGCGGAGGAGGCTGCGGTCAGTAGCATCGCTGACGTGTCGGTCCTCCCCGCGTCGCTCCGGTCCGGAGCGGTGAGCCCGTCCGTGGTCTCCCGGACAGCCCTCGTCAACGTGGTCGCCAACGGCCTGATCGTGGTCACCGGCGGCGCGGTCCGGCTGACCGGCTCGGGCCTGGGCTGCCCCACCTGGCCGCGCTGCACCGACGAGAGCTTCGTCGCGACCCCGGAGCTCGCCGGCCACGGGGCGATCGAGTTCGGCAACCGGCTGCTCACCTTCGCGCTCACCGCGGTCGCGGTCGCGACCGTGGTGGCCGTGTTCCGCTCGGTCCGCCGCGACCTGCGCCCCCTGGCGGTGTGGAGCCTGCTCGGCATCCCCGCCCAGGCGCTGCTCGGCGGGGTCACCGTGCTCACCGGGCTGAACCCGTACACGGTGGCGGCGCACTTCCTGCTGTCGATGGTGCTCGTCGCGATCGCCACCGTGCTGTGGCTGCGCTCGCGCGAACCCGGGGTGGGTCAGCTCGTCGTCCGCCGTCCGTTCGCACTGCTGGCGGCCGGGATCGCGGCCACGGTGGCCGTCGTCCTGGTGGTCGGCACGATCGTCACCGGCAGCGGGCCGCACAGCGGCGACCCGGAGGCCGGCCGCACCGGTCTCGACCCGGAGCTGATGAGCCAGCTGCACGCCGACGTCGTCTTCCTGCTCGTCGGGCTGACGGTCGCGCTGCTGGTGGGCCTGCACGCCACCGACTCCCCCGGCCGGGTCCGCCGGGCCGCGCGGGACCTGCTGATCGTCGAGCTCGCGCAGGGCGTCGTCGGCTACGTCCAGTACTTCACGCACCTGCCGGCGCTGCTCGTGCTGCTGCACATGGCCGGCGCGGTGCTCACCACCGTCTACGCCGCCCGGCTGGTCTGGTCGGTCCGCGGCCCGGCGTCCGAACTCCCCGTCGGCGCCGTCCCGGTCGCCACCGCCGCCCGCCGCTGAACCCCCGCGGCCGCCCACTCCCGGGCTGCCCGCGTTCCACACACCCGGACCGCCATCGCGCGATCAGTGTGCGCGAACGGTCACTTCCAAGGCCCGCAGCTGACAGTCAGCGCACACTGATCGCGGCGCTCAGACGAGGACGTCGGCGACCAGGGCGATCGAGAGCAGCGTCATGTAGGTGATCGACACCGAGAACAGCCGCATCGGACGGTCGGGTACGCCCGCCTTGATCCGGCTCAGCCAGGCGTGCGATTCCGCGACGTACCAGACGCCCAGAGCGAGGGTGGCGATGCCGGTGGTCCAGCCCAGCAGCGGCGTCACCGGTGCCATCAGCAGCGAGACGCCCAGCGTGCCCCAGGCCCAGCCGACGGACTGCCGCCCGACGCTGACCGGCCCGGCCACCACCGACAGCATGGGCACCCCGGCGCGGAAGTAGTCGTAGCGGAACCGGCTGGCCAGCGCCCAGAAGTGCGGCATCTGCCAGCAGAAGACGATGCCGAAGAAGACGAGGGCCGGCCAGTCCAGCGACCCGGTGACCGCGGCCCAGCCGATGAGCACCGGAGCAGCGCCCGGCAGCCCGCCGAACACGGTGTTGTGATGGGTCCGGCGCTTGAGGACCATCGTGTAGAGCACCGAATAGGCCAGCACCGCGGCAGCCGCGAGGGCCGTGGCCAGCGGCGTGGTGAACAGGCCGAGCAGCACCAGCGCGACCCACGCCAGCAGCACGCCGAAGATCAGCGCGGAGCGCGGCGCGATCACCCCGCTGGGGATCGGCCGGTCCCGGGTGCGGGACATCAGCCGGTCGATGTCGCGGTCGTACCAGCAGTTGATGGTGTTGGCGGCCCCGGCAGCGAGCATCCCGCCGACCAGGGTGGCCACGACCAGACCCGTGCCCGGCCAGCCCTCGGCCGAGACCATCATCGCCGGCAGCGTGGTGACCAGCAGCAGCTCGACGAGCTTGGGCTTGGTCAGCGACACGTAGGCGCCCGCCGTCGCGCGGGCCGAACGGAGCGTCCGGACCCGGTCGACGGGGCGGGCGGCGATCGACGTCACCGGGTGCCCGGGAGCGCGGCGTCGCGCAGGCAGCAGAGCACCACGAGGTCCTTCTCCGCCGGGGATGGGTTGCCCGACCACTCTAGCCCGCACGCCCTCCGGGAATGGGCGGGTACCTCTAGGGTTTGATCACGTTGACTCTGCGCGCGAAGCGGGTAGGGCAGACGTCGATGACGACGGCGCGCCCCCGCTTCCGACTCTCCGACCGCGCCGACCGGGGCGGCCGAGGTGTGCACCGTCGTCCGCCCGGGGCGGGTAGCCCCTGTGCCCCCGGGCGGGTCCGACACCGACCGATCCCCGAGGGAGCACCGAGCGCCACATGACCAGCGACAGCGGCACCGAGAGCACCGCGGACGAGGCCCCCGCCGAGGCCGCCACCGACACCCCGACCGGGTCGCCGCGGCAGCCCCAGCCGACTCTCCCGCAGGGCTTCACCGAGCTCGACCGCCGGGCGATCGACACCGCCCGGGTCCTGGCGATGGACGCCGTCCAGAAGGTCGGCAACGGCCACCCAGGCACCGCGATGAGCATGGCGCCGACGGCGTACCTGCTGTTCCAGAAGTGGCTGCAGCACGACCCGAGCGACCCGCAGTGGACCGGGCGTGACCGCTTCGTCCTGTCGATGGGCCACTCCAGCCTCACCCTGTACGTCCAGCTCTACCTGTCCGGTTACGGCCTCGAGCTCGCCGACCTGCAGGCGCTGCGCACCTGGGGCTCGCTGACCCCCGGCCACCCCGAGGTCAACCACACCCCCGGCGTCGAGACCACCACCGGTCCGCTGGGTCAGGGTGTCGGCAACGCCGTCGGCATGGCGATGGCCGCCCGCCGTGAGCGCGGCCTGCTCGACCCGGACGCCCCCGAGGGCGAGTCGCTGTTCGACCACACCATCTGGGCCTTCGCCTCCGACGGCGACCTGGAGGAGGGCGTCAGCGGCGAGGCCTCCTCGATCGCCGGCACCCAGCGACTCGGCAACCTCGTGCTCGTCTACGACGACAACAAGATCTCCATCGAGGACAACACCGACATCGCCTTCACCGAGGACGTCGGCAAGCGCTACGAGGCCTACGGCTGGCACGTCCAGCACGTGGACGACGGTGAGGACCTCGCCTCTCTCGACGCCGCGTTCGCCGCGGCCAAGGCCGAGACCAGCCGGCCGTCCATCATCGTGCTGCGCACGGTCATCGGCTGGCCCGCGCCGAACAAGCAGAACACCGGCGCGGCGCACGGCTCGGCGCTCGGCGAGGACGAGGTCAAGGCGACCAAGGAGATCCTCGGCTTCGACCCGGCGCAGAGCTTCGAGGTCGCCCCCGAGGTCATCGAGCACGCCCGCAAGGTGGTCGACCGCGGCCGGGAGGCGCACAACGCCTGGCACGAGCGGTTCACCGCCTGGGAGCAGAGCAACCCCGAGGGCGCGTCGCTGCTGGCCCGGATGAGGACCCGCACCCTGCCCGCGGGCTGGGCGGAGAAGCTGCCGAGCTGGGACGCCGACCCCAAGGGCGTCGCCACCCGCAAGGCGTCCGGCGAGGTGCTCGCGGCGGTCTACCCGGAGCTGCCGGAGCTGTGGGGCGGCTCGGCCGACCTGGCGGAGAGCAACAACACCGCGGTCAAGGGCGAACCGTCGTTCCTGCCCGCTGACCGGCAGACCAAGATGTGGAGCGGTGGTCCGTACGGGCGCACGCTGCACTTCGGCGTCCGCGAGCACGCCATGGGCGCGATCATGAACGGCATCGCGCTGCACGGCGGCACCCGCGTCTACGGCGGCACGTTCCTCACCTTCTCCGACTACATGCGCGGTGCGGTGCGGCTGGCCGCGCTCATGCAGCTGCCGGTGACGTACGTGTGGACGCACGACTCGATCGGCCTCGGCGAGGACGGCCCGACCCACCAGCCGATCGAGCACTACGCCGCGCTGCGGGCCATCCCCGGCCTGGACTTCGTCCGCCCGGCCGACGCCAACGAGACCGCGGTCGCCTGGCGCACCATCCTGGAGAACAACGACCGGCCGGCCGGGCTGGCGCTGTCCCGGCAGAACCTCCCGGTGTTCGACCGCGCCCAGTTCGCCTCGGCCGAGGGCGTGGCCAAGGGCGGGTACGTGCTGGCGGAGGCGTCCACCGGCACGCCCGAGGTGATCCTGATGGGCACCGGTTCCGAGGTGCAGATCGCGGTCGCCGCGCGGGAGGTGCTCGAGGCCGACGGCGTCCCGACGCGCGTCGTCTCGCTGCCCTGCTGGGAGTGGTTCGCCGAGCAGGACGAGGCGTACCGCACCCAGGTGCTCCCACCCTCGGTGCGCGCCCGGGTGAGCGTCGAGGCCGGCGTCCCGATGGGCTGGCGCGACTTCGTCGGGGACGCCGGCCGGATGGTCGCGCTCAACCACTACGGCGCGAGCGCCAGCTACTCGAAGCTCTACGAGGAGTTCGGCCTCACCGCCGAGGCCGTCGTCACCGCCGCCCGGGAGAGCCTGCAGGCCGCCGGCTCGCCGAGCGTCCCCCCGGCCGGCCCCGGCGTCTCCGTCGGCGGGCTGGACAGCCCCACCGGCGACCGCTAATCCGCACAGCAACCGACAGGAGGGCATGACATGGCCCAGAACGAGAACCTCGCACAGCTGTCGAAGGCGGGGGTCGCCGTCTGGCTCGACGACCTCTCCCGCGACCGCATCCGCAGCGGCAACCTGCAGTCGCTGGTCGACGAGCACAGCATCGTCGGCGTCACCACCAACCCGAGCATCTTCGCCGCGGCGATCAGCGGGTCGGAGTCCTACGACGACCAGCTGCACGCGATGGCCGTCCGCAAGGTGAGCGTCGAGGAGGCCCTGCGCACCATCACCGCCGCCGACGTCCGGGACGCCTGCGACCTGCTCGCGCCGGTCGCGGCGCGCACCGGCCGGGACGGGCGGGTGTCGCTGGAGGTGGCTCCCGGGCTGGCCAACGACACCGATGCGACCGCCGCCGAGGCGGCCCACCTGTGGTGGCTGGTGGACCGGCCCAACCTGTTCATCAAGATCCCGGCCACCGAGGCCGGGCTGCCGGCGATCACCACCAGCATCGCGGCCGGCATCAGCGTGAACGTGACGCTGATCTTCAGCATCGAGCGCTACAAGGCCGTCATGGAGGCCTACATCGCCGGGTTGGAGCAGCGCCTCGCCGAGGACGCCGATGCCTCGTTCGACGGCATCGAGTCCGTGGCGTCGTTCTTCGTGTCCCGGGTGGACACCGAGATCGACAAGCGCCTGGACGCCGCCGGCGGCGACGCCTCCCTCAAGGGCAAGGCCGGTGTCGCGAACGCCCAGCTGGCCTACCAGGCCTACGAGGAGGTCTTCTCCTCCGACCGGTGGAAGGCGCTGGCGGCGAAGGGGGCGCAGCCGCAGCGGCCGCTGTGGGCCTCGACCGGGGTCAAGAACCCCGAGTACTCCGACACCATGTACATCAGCGAGCTGATCGCCCCCGACACGGTCAACACCATGCCGGAGAAGACGCTGATGGCCTACGCCGACCACGGTCAGCCGGGCACCCCGGCGCAGCAGGCCTACGCCGACGCGGAGAAGGTCATGCAGTCCGTCGCGGACGCCGGAGTCGACCTCGACGACGTCTTCCGGGTCCTCGAGGAGGAGGGCGTGCAGAAGTTCGTCGACGCCTGGGACGAGCTCACCGGCTCGGTGCAGGAGCAGCTGCAGGACAAGGCGTGAGCCTTCCCGGCTCGCACTGACCACCATCCCGCCGTCCGGTCCAGCGCCGAGCCGGACGGCGGGTTCCTGCCAGCCCCCCGAGGACGGAAGACGATGCCCACCAACCCGCTGCGTGACCCGCGGGACCGGCGGCTCCCCCGAGTACCGGAGCCCTGCGCTCTGGTCGTGTTCGGCATCACCGGGGACCTGGCGCGCAAGAAGCTGCTGCCGGCGGTGTACGACCTGGCCAACCGTGGGCTGCTGCCCACGAACTTCGCGCTGCTGGGCTTCGCCCGCCGGGACTGGGGGGACGTCGAGTTCTCCGAGCTGGCCCGCTCCGCTGCCCGGGAGCACGCCCGGACCGCCTGGCGCGAGGAGGTCTGGGAGCGGCTGGCCAACAGCGTCCGCTTCGTGCAGGGCTCCTTCGACGACGACAACGCCTTCGACGAGCTGGCCAGCAACCTGGCCGAGCTGGAGGGCAGCCACGGCATCGGCGGCAACGCCGCGTTCTACCTGTCCATCCCGCCGGCCATGTTCCCCACGGTGCTCAAGCAGATGGAGCGCACCGGGATGGCCGAGAGCACGCCCGAGCGCTGGCGCCGGGTCGTGGTCGAGAAGCCCTTCGGCACCGACCTGGCCTCGAGCCGGGAACTGAACGCCCTGGTCGATTCGGTGTTCTCGGCCGACGACGTGTTCCGGATCGACCACTACCTGGGCAAGGAGACGGTCCAGAACCTGCTGGCCCTCCGGTTCGCCAACGAGTTGTTCGAGCCGGTGTGGAACGGCCACCACGTCGACTCGGTGCAGATCACCATGGCCGAGGACGTCGGCATCGGCGGCCGCGCCGGCTTCTACGAGAAGACCGGCGCCGCGCGCGACGTGCTGCAGAACCACCTGCTGCAGCTGCTCGCGCTGACCGCCATGGAGGAGCCGGTCGAGTTCTCCGCCGAGGAGATCCGCACCGAGAAGCTCAAGGTGCTGCGGGCGGTCTCGGTGCCCGAGGACATGGCCCGCTTCGCCGTCCGCGGGCAGTACGAGCAGGGCTGGCTGGCCGGGCAGCGCGCCACCGGCTACCGGCAGGAGCAGGGCGTGAGCCCGGACTCCACCACCGAGACCTACGCCGCCGTGCGGTTGGGCGTGGAGACCCGCCGCTGGGCCGGCGTGCCTTTCTACCTGCGCACCGGCAAGCGGCTGCCACGCCGGGTCACCGAGATCGCGCTGGTGTTCAAGAGCGCTCCGCACCTGCCCTTCGCGCCGACCGACACCGAGGAGCTGGGGCACAACCAGCTGGTGGTCCGGGTGCAGCCCGACGAGGGCGTGACGCTGAAGTTCGGGTCCAAGGTCCCCGGCAGCGTGATGGAGGTCCGCGACGTCGCGATGGACTTCCTCTACGGCGAGCAGTTCACCGAGGCCAGCCCCGAGGCCTACGAGCGACTGCTGCTCGACGTCCTGCTCGGCGACGCGACGCTGTTCCCGCGCAACGCCGAGGTCGAGGCGTCCTGGGCGGTCATCGACCCGCTGGAGGAGTTCTGGGCCACCACCCCGCCGCAGGCCTACCGGGCCGGCGAGTGGGGCCCCCGCGCCGCCGAGGAGATGCTCGCGGCCGAGGGCCGGCAGTGGCGTCGACCGTGACCGGCCCCGCCTTCCTGGAGATGAGCTCATGACCACGCTGTGGGACACCACCGGATCCGCGGTGGTCAAGGAACTGGCCGCCCAGCGACGCACCGGCGGTGCGGTGATGAGCGGGGTCGCGCTGACCCTCGTCGTCGTCGCCGACGAGAAGCGGGTCGTCGAGGCCGAGCAGGCCGCCAGCGCCGCCGCCGAGATGCACCCGTGCCGGCTGCTCATCGTCGTCCGCCGGCAGATCGAGGCCCCGGTGCCGCGGCTGGACGCCGAGGTGCTGGTCGGCGGGCGGCTCGGCCCCGGCGAAGCTGTCGTCATGCGCATGTACGGCCGGCTCGGCCTGCACGCGGAGTCGGTCGTGCTGCCGCTGCTGGCGGCCGACGCGCCGGTGGTCACCTGGTGGCACGAGGCGCCGCCGGAGCAGATCGCCCGCGACCCCCTCGGCGTCATCGCCGACCGCCGGGTGACCGACGCGGCGATGGCGGAGGACCCCGTCGGGGCGCTGCGCGTCCGGGCCGAGGACTACGCGCCCGGCGACACCGACCTCGCCTGGACCCGGAGCACCCCGTGGCGCGCCACGCTCGCCTCGACCCTGGACTCGGTCTCCGGCCGGCGGGGTGAGCCGGTGCTGGTGCGGGGCGGCCAGGTCGAGGGCGACCCCTCGAACGCCACCGCCCAGCTGGTGGCCGGGTGGCTGGCCTCCCGCTGCGGCTGCGCCATCCCGGTGATGCAGGGCACCCGCACGCCAGGGTCCGCCGGCATCGACACCGTGGTGCTGCAGCTCGACCAGGACGAGGAGGTCCGGGTGCAGGACGACCGCAAGGGCGGCGCCGTGATCGACCAGCCGTTCCGTCCGGAGTCCATCGTCGCGCTCCCCGACCGCACGCTGGGTGACCTGCTCGGCGAGGAGCTGCGCCGGCTGGACTCCGACGAGCCGTACAGCGAGGCCCTCGAGGCGGTGACCGGCACGTCGGGCCTGTCGGAGCGGACGGCCTGCCGGGACCATGTCTGGTTCGACCCGATGCGCCCGGATCAGTCCGAGGAGCCGACCAACGGGGACGACGTCCCGGCCGGTCAGGAGACGGCGATCTCCGGGCCTGCCCCGACCGACCCGGGCATGCCCGGTGACACCGACGAGGTGGCCCAGAGCGGCGAGCACGACTCCCCCGCCGACGACTCCGACGAACAGCACGTCGTGCAGGGCAGCACGACGTGAGCGAGCTCGCGAGCTCACGCATGAGCACAGCAGCAGCCCCACGAACGCGGCCGACGAGCGCCGGCGAGGAGGTCTCGTGAGCCAGACCTCGCCCGGCGATCACGTGGACGAGGCACTGGCCGCCGCGGGTCTGCCGACGCCGGACGTGGTGATCGAGCCGGACGCCGAGCGGCTCGCCCGCGCGGTCGCCTCGGCGCTGGTCGCCCGGCTCGCCGCCGCGCAGGCAGTGCACGGGACGGCGTCGGTGGTGCTCACCGGCGGCGGCATCGGCACCGCCGTGCTGGAGCGGGTCGCCGCGCTGGCCGACGAGCCGGAGCACGCCGTCGTCGACTGGTCGGCCGTGGACGTGTGGTGGGGCGACGAGCGGTTCGTGCCGGCCGACTCCAGCGACCGCAACGAACTAGGCGCCCAGCAGGCGCTGCTCAGCCGGGTGCCGATAGACCCCGAGCGCGTGCACCCGATCCCGTCGTCGGACGCGGGCTTCGACGAGCCGGAGGAGGCCGCCGACTGGTACGCCGGGGAACTCGCGGCAGCGGCCGGTGAGGGGCGCGCGCTGCCCCGAATCGACGTGCTCCTGCTCGGCATGGGCCCTGAGGGGCACGTTGCCTCGATCTTCCCGGACTCACCGGCGGTGTCCGCCGACCGTCCGGTGGTCGCGGTGCGCGACTGTCCCAAGCCGCCGCCGACCCGGGTGAGTCTCGGCTTCCCGGCGCTCACGGCCGCCGAGGAGGTCTGGCTGCTGGTCAGTGGCGAGGCCAAGGCCGAGGCCGTCGCCCGGGCGCTCGCCGGTGCCGAGCCGAACGAGGTCCCGGCAGCCGGTGCCCGTGGCCGCCGGGCCACCCGGT
>Ga0196960_10000738_pt1 | contig 10168 bp, 11 predicted proteins | sample S3v_5metaG_FD_183187 | JGI IMG/M metagenome (GOLD analysis project Ga0196960, IMG submission 183187) | Soil microbial communities from Anza Borrego desert, Southern California, United States - S3+v_5 | ecosystem: Environmental > Terrestrial > Soil > Desert | place: USA: California | collected... | reverse complement strand
GCCGCGTCCGCGCCGATGCAGGCGCGCATCTCCATCGCGGCCCGGGCGGCCCGCAGCTCCGGCGGCGCCTCCCCGTCCGCCGCGACGGCGAGCAGCAGCTCGAGCCCGCCGTGCCGGCGCCAGTCCTTCACCCGCGTCGCCCCGCCCTGGCTGATCGCGATCAGGTTCGCCTGCTGCAGCCGCTTCAGCGCCTCCCGCACCGCATGCCGGCTCGCGCCGAGCTCCTCGCTCAGCTTCCGCTCGCCGGGCAGCGCCTCGCCCTCCGCGTACGTCCCATCCAGGATCCGCGTCCGCAGCGCCGCGTGCACCCGCTCGCTCACCTTGCTCTCGCCGCGGTCCGCCGCGGCACTGGTCCAACCAGTCATCGCAACTGGTTGTACCAGTTGAGCGGGCGCCGGTCAACGGGGGCGAACTTCCGCCGCCGCACCCCTACAGCACGCATGACACCGTCCACCACTGAATCGGTAAGGTTCCTCATATGGCAGTCGCACCGGCAGTCGTCTTCACGGGGATCTCGTCGGCGGAGTACCTGGCGCTCGCGCAGCGCGGCGTTCTCGACGAAGCGCGGGTCGAGCTCATCGACGGCCGGATCGTCTCGGTGACGCCGCAGAGTGACGAGCACGCATACGTGCTCGTGCATCTCACCGAGCTCCTCGCGCTCGCCGGAGGCCTCCATGTGCAGGCGCCGTTGGTCGCCGGTCCCACCTCCGTGCCGGAGCCCGACCTTGCGCTCGCACAGCGGCGCGGCATCAAGCACCCCGTCACCGCCCGGCTCGTGATCGAGGTGGTCTGGTCGCAGTGGCATGAAGCGATGCGCAAGCTCCCGCTCTACGCCGCCGCCGACGTCGGCGAGTGCTGGATCGTGGACATCCCGAAGCGCGTCGTCCACGTCCACGACCGACCGTCCGGGCGCGAGTACGGGCGGACGCGGAAGTTCACCGGCAGCGACGTGCTGAAGCCGCCCTGCACGACGATCCGGTTCACCGCCGCAGACGTCTTCGCGCGCCTGGACGAGTAGCGCCGAGCCCGGCGGCGCGAGCGCGGCGAGGGGGCGAAAGTCCCGCGCCGCGGCCCTCTACGTCGCATGGCACCAGCGACGCAAAGGGTAAGGTTCCTCACATGGCCCACGCACCGACAGCCGGCTCGCGGATGTCGCAGGCCGACTTCTGGGCGCTCGTCGACAGCGGGGAGCTCGCGGAGGCGCCCGTCGAGCTCATCGACGGCCGGCTCTACGCGATGAGCCCGCAGAGCGACGAGCACAAGCTGACGATCAAGCAGCTTATGCTCCTCCTGGGTCCGGCGCTCGCGGAGCTCGAGGTGCAGATGTCGCTCAAACTCCCGGTCGAGTCCGCGCCCGAGCCCGATCTCGCGCTCACCCGCCCGCGCCCGCGTGGCGTCGGCGTGGACGAGCCGCGGCTCGTCATCGAGGTCGTGTGGACGCAGTGGCGCGAGGCGATGCGCAAGCTGCCCGTCTACGCCGCCGCCAGCGTCGGCGAGTGCTGGATCGTCGACATCCCGAAGCGGCTGGTGCACGTGCACGACCGGCCGGAAGGACGCGAGTACGGCCGCACGCGGACGTTCGCGGGCGCCGACGTGCTGGAGCCGCCCGGCACGGAGATCCGGTTCACCGCCGCAGAGGTCTTCGCGCGCCTGGACGAGTAGCGCCGGTCCGCCGCGTACAGCGGGGGGGCGAAAGTCCGGCGCCGCGCCCCTCTACGTCGCATGGCAGCAGCGACGCAAAGGGTAAGGTTCCTCACATGGCGCACGCACCGGCCGTTGGCAGCGAGCTCTCGGCAGACGAGTACTGGGCGCTGGTCGAGCGCGGGATCCTCAGCGAGGCCAAGGTCGAGCTCCTCGACGGCCAGGTGGTCGCGATGAGTCCGCAGGGTCCCGCGCACTTGCTGACGATCAGACGGCTCATGGTCCTTCTCGGGCCGGCCATCGCGGAGCTCGAGGTGCAGATGCCGCTCAGGCTCCCGGTGCAGTCGGCGCCCGAGCCCGACCTCGCGCTGACCGAGCCGCTCTCGACCCGCTCCGCCACCGACCAGGCGCGGCTGGTGATCGAGGTCGTGGCGACGAAGTGGCGAGAGGCGATGCGCAAGCTGCCGGTCTACGCCAGCGCGGGCATTGGCGAGTGCTGGGTCGTCGACATCCCGAAGCGGCTGGTCCACGTGCACGACCGGCCGAAAGGACGGGAGTACGAGCGGACGCGGACGTTCGAAGGCGCCGACGTGCTCGAGCCGCCCGGCACGACGATCCGGTTCACCGCCGCGGACGTGTTCGCGGCGCTCGACGGGTAGCGCGGAGCGGGCGGGCTCCCGTTCCCGCCGCTCGCGCGCGTCTCACCCCTGCCCGGGTCCCTCGGGGAGTCTGAGGTCAGTTGCAGACGCCGCAGCGCGCGGCGGCGTCGCACTGGTGCGGGACGGCCTGCATGGGGCGCGGGCCCCACGCGCGGATCCAGTGGCGGCCGGCCGGGACGGTGCGGTCGTCGCGGCCGGGCCAGCAGCGCGCGCTGAGCGTCATCAGCATCGTGCGGTCGGCGGTCGTGTCGGTCACCGCGCCGTCGATGAGCGCGAGGATCTGGGTCCGGTCCGGCATGCAGCGACGGGTACCCACCCGCCGCTCGCACGCAAACGGGAACGCGCCGCTAGAAGCCGCCCATCGACGGCTGGTTCTGCGCGCCGTCGACGACGAGGTTCGTCCCGCTGATCCACGACGCCCGGCGGGAGAGGAGGTACGCGGCGGCGTCCGCGACCTCGTCCGCGTGCCCCAGCCGGCCGAACGGGAACTCGGCCTCGACGAACGCGTTGAACTCGTCCGCGACCTCGCGCGAGCGACGGTCCCACGACCCGCCGGGGAAGAGGATCGACCCCGGCGACAGCGCGTTGACGCGCACGCCCTCAGGCCCCAGCTCGCGCGCCAGCGACGCGGCGAGGTGGATCAGCGCCGCCTTCGCCGCCGCGTACTGCGACTTGGGCTGCGGCCGGAACCCCGAGATCGACGAGACGAAAACGACCGACGCGTGGTCGCTCTCGCGCAGGTGCGGGAGCGCCGCGCGCGTCACCGTCGTGGAGTGGGTCACGTTGAGCGTGTAGGCGTCGTCCCAGTCGGCCGCCTCCGTCTGCTCCAGCCGCGGTCCCCCGCCCGCGCCGCCGGCGTTCGCCACGACGAGGTCGAGCCCGCCCAACGCGCCCGCGGCATCGCGGACGAAGGAGGTGAGCGCGTCGGAGTCCGTCACGTCACACGGCGCCGCGAACGTCGCGCCGATCTCCGCGGCGGTGGCTGCGACCGCGGCCTCGTCCCGCGCGCAGATCGCGACGGACGCGCCCTCTTCCACCAGCCGCGCCGCGATGGCGCGCCCCAGCCCGCGCGAGGCGCCGGTCACCAGCGCGCGCGATCCCTGCAAACCCAGATCCATGAGGCCCGTGACGGTACTTGCCGCAGGCGATAGGTTCGACCGCGTGCACGAGTTCGACGAGTGGCAGATCGACCTCCACGGCCACCGCGCGATCTACCGGATCGCCGGCAGCGGACCGCCCGTGGTCCTCATCCACGGCATGCTCAACTCGTCCCGGCACTGGGAGCGCGTCGCCCTCCAGCTCGCCGACCGGTACACGGTGATCGCGCCCGATCTGCTCGGCCACGGCGACTCCGCCACGCCCCGCGGCGACTACTCGCTCGGCGCGCACGCCGCCTCGATCCGCGACCTCCTCTCCGCGATCGGCGTCGACCGCGCCACCATCGTCGGCCACTCCCTCGGCGGCGGCGTCGCGATGCAGTTCTTCTGGCAGGCGCCCCACCGCGTCGACCGGCTCGCGCTCATCAGCTCCGGCGGCCTGGGCAAGGAGGTCAGCCCGCTGCTCCGGACGATGGCGCTCCCGGGCATCGACTTCGCGCTCTCCATCGCCGCGCACCGCCACCTCGTCGCGCTCCTCCACCGGCTCGGACCGCAGACGCGGCAGGTCGGCCGCGCGCTCCGCCCGCTCTCCCAGCCGGGCTCCCGCAAGGCGTTCCTCCAGACGCTGCGCAGCGTCATCGACGTCCGCGGCCAGCGCGTCAGCGCGACCGACCGCCTCTACCTGCTCCAGGACATCCCGACGCTCATCGCCTGGGGCGAGCGCGACAACACGATCCCGCTCGCGCACGGGCGCGCCGCGCACGAGGCCGTCCCGCACTCCACCTTCGAGACGCTCCCCAAGGCCGCCCATTTCCCCCACCTGGAGGACCCGGACGGCCTGGCTCAAGTCCTCAACCGCTGGCTCGCGAGCACCCAGCCCGCGCGGCTCGACGACACCGCGTGGCACGAGCTGGTCGCACCCCGTGCGCGCCGCTTCCGCCGCGCGGCGTAGACGAGACGGCTAGACCGACGTGCGGTCGTGCGGCGAGCTGCCGTTGGACGACGCGGCCTTGTCCGCCGCGTCCGCGCCCGTGGACGTCAACGTCGCCGCGCCCACGGACCCACCCGCGAGGCGGCGGACCAGCGACGGCGCCACGATCCGAGCGACGGCGAACGCGGCGTAGCCGCGCGGGACGTACCGCTCCGCCTTCCCGCCCAAGGACGCCTCCACGATCGCCTCCGCGACCGCCTCGGGCTTCGAGACGAGCCAGCGCGTCAGCGCCTTGGCCTTCAGCTCCTCCGCCGGGAAGCCCTCGGTCGCGATGAAGCCGGGGAGCACGAGCCCGACGTGCACGCCGTGCGGCCGCTCCTCCAGGTGCAGCGCGTCCGTCCACCCCGCCACCGCGAACTTCGAGGCGGAGTAGCCGCCCGCGCCCCCGCGCGCGATCCGGCCGGCCACGCTCGACACGTTCACGATCGACGAAGGAGCGGAGGCGCGCAGCGCTGGCAGCAGCGTCTCCGTCAGCTTCACCACCGCGTCGAAGTTCAGCGCCATGTGCCGCGCGACCCGCTCCGCACCCCCGTCCGCGAACGTCCCGCGCCACGACGCGCCCGCGTTGTTGACGAGCAGATGCAGCTCACCCGAGTGGTGCTCCTGCAGGTGCGCCAACACACGCTCTCCCGCGCCATCTTCGGTGAGGTCGACGGGGACGTACGTGGCGCGCTCGCCCAGCTCGGCGGCCAGCGACCGGAGCCGGTCCTCGCGCCGCGCGACCAGGACGAGCCTGCAACCGGGCTCCTTCGCGAGCCGGCGGGCGGTGGCTTCACCGATCCCGCTCGAGGCTCCGGTGACGACGGCGACGAGGCGGCGCATGCTCATCCGCCGCACCCTAACTTGCCGGGCATGTCACGACATCGTGTCAGCACTCTGGTCGCCGGGTAATCGGTCGTTCGTGGCAGCCCGGACGCAGACCGCACGCAAGGCCCGCACGGAGGAGCTCCATGCCCTCTGGCGGCAGTACAAGGCATCCGGCGACAAGCGCCTGCGCGATCGCCTGGTCCTCACCCTCGCCCCGCTCGTGAAGTTCATCGTCTACCGCAAGATCCGCGAGATGCCCGCGCGGGTCGAGGCGGAGGACTTCATCTCCGTCGGCCTCGAGGCGATGATCCAGTCGATCGACCGGTACGACCCGGAGAAGGGCGCGACGCTCGAGCAGTACGCGTGGACGCGCATCCACGGCGCCGTGCTCGACGAGATGCGCCGCCAGGACTGGGCGCCGCGCTCGGTCCGCCGCTGGGAGCGCGACATCGAGAAGGCCGTCGAGGACTTCAACGGCGTCCACGGGCGCCGGCCCGACAAGGTCGAGCTGGCCGACGCGCTCGGCATCGACCTGCGCGAGCTTCAGCGCCGCCGCGACGAGATCGCGCGCTCGGACGTCACGTCGCTCAACGCGGTCGTCCTCTCCGACGACGAGACCGACGTCGAGCGGATGGACACCCTCGCCTCGACCGACCAGTCGCTCGATCCCGAGCACGCGGCCGGCCAGACGGCGGCGAAGGAGCGGTTCCGCGACGCGTTCGCCGAGCTCCCCCAGCGCGAGCGCGAGATCGCCGTCCTGCTCTACGTCAAGAACCTGACGCTGAGCGAGATCGGCGACATCATGGGCGTGTCCGAGTCGCGCATCTGCCAGATCCACGGGCAGACGAAGAAGAAGCTCCGCAAGTCGCTCAGCGACGACGCCGCGCTCTTCCACCTGGTTGCGTAGCCCACCCAACCGCGGCGGGCCTCCGGGCCCGCCGCGCGGCACGCGCTAAGTTCGACGTATGACGAACCTCCGCCTGAGCGTCTTGGACCAGTCGCCGATCGCGGAGGGCTCGACCGGCTCGCAGGCGCTCCGCAACACGATCGACCTCGCGCAGCTGGCCGACCGCCTCGGCTTCCACCGCTACTGGGTCGCCGAGCACCACGGCGGCCCGTCGCTGGCAGGCCCGGCGCCGGAGGTGCTGATCGGGCCGATCGCGGCCGCGACGGAGCGGATCCGGGTCGGCAGCGGCGGCGTGATGCTCCCGCACTACTCGCCGCTGAAGGTCGCGGAGGCGTTCAGCGTCCTCGCCGGGCTCTTCCCCGAGCGGATCGACCTCGGCCTCGGCCGGGCGAGCGGCACCGACCCGATGACGACGTTCGCGCTCCAGCGCGACCGCCGCCAGCACGCGCCCGACGACTTCATCGAGCAGCTGACCGAGCTGCTCGGCCACATCGACGACCGCCTCCCGCCCGACCACCCGTTCCGCCGCTACGGCCGCGACCTCCCCGGCCGGCCGGAGAAGCCGGAGCCGTGGCTGCTCGGCTCGTCGCCGCATTCGGCGCTGTGGGCGGCGGAGCTCGGTCTGCCCTACGCGTTCGCGGACTTCATCAACCCGAAAGGCGCCGGAATCGCGCGGGACTACCAGTCGCGGTTCATCGACTCCGAGCGGCTCTTCTCCCCCACCACCGCCGTCGCCGTGTGGGCGGTCGCGGCGGAGACGGAGGAGGAGGCGATCCGGCTCGCCGCGTCCTCCCGCATGACGTTCACCCTCCTGCGCCAGGGGCGGCTGATCGAGGTGCCGCCGCCGGAGAAGGCGCTGCGGTTCCTGGAGGAGCAGGGCGAGCCGCGCGACGCGACCGCCGCCCACGGCCGGCGGGCCATCGTCGGCACGCCGGACACGGTGCGCGCCGGGATCGAGGAGGTCGCGGCGGAGTACGGCGCGGGCGAGGCAATCGTCGTGACGATCACCCACTCGCACCAGGCCCGCCGGCGCTCCTACGAGCTGATCGCCGAGGCGTTCGGGCTCGCCGCGCCGGAGAGCTCCACCGCCAGCTCCGCGAACGCCCTGACGTGAACCGCGACGTCGTCGGCGGTCGTCGCCGGCGACATCAGCGACATGTTGTGGAACGGCGTGATGATCACGCCGCGGTTGAGCAGGTAGAGGTGGAGCAGCTCCTCCACGTCGTCGTCGTGCGCGAGCGCCGCGACGTTGCCCGTGCGCGGCTTCTCGGCGGTGAACATCAGCTCCGCGCGGGCGCCGAGCTGGACGATGCACCACGGCAGGCCGTGCTTGGCGATGACGCCGTCGATCTCGGCGGTGAAGCGGTCGCAGAGCGCGATCATCTGCGCGAACGCGTCGTCGGTGAGGACGTGCTCGAGCGTCGCCCGGGCAGCCGCGACCGAGAGCGGGTTGCCGGCGAGGGTGCCGCCGACGCCGCCGACGTCGACGAGGTCGGCCTCCCGCAGCTCCTCGATCCGCCGCGCCACGTCGGCGCTGATCCCGTACGCGCCGATCGGCACGCCGCCGGCGATCGACTTGCCGATCGTGACGAGGTCGGGCGTCAGGCCCCAGGCGGCCGTACAGCCGCCCGGGCCGGCGGACAGCGTGTGGGTCTCGTCGTTGATGAGCAGCGTCCCGGTGCGCGTGCACAGCTCGCGCACGGCCTCCAGGTAGCCGGGCTCGGGGAGGACGATGCCGATGTTCGTCATCGCCGGCTCCATGAGCAGCGCGGCGACCTGGCCGTCGGCGAGGATGCGCTCCAGCGCGTCCAGGTCGTTGAACTCGCAGACGCGCGTGGTCGTCGTCGGGTCGACGGCCGGGCCGACGTTCCCCCGGCGCGTGCGCGCGTTGCCGTGCTCGTCGGTGGTGACGAACGACTCGTCGACCGTGCCGTGGTAGCTGTGGCTGAAGACCGCGACGTAGCGGCGGCCGGTGATCGCGCGGGTGAGGCGGAGCGCCCAGCGGTTCGCGTCGGTCGCGCTGAGGGAGAAGGACCAGAGCGGCAGGCCGAACCGGTGCGCCAGCTCGTCCCCCACCGCCGCCGCGTCGACCGTCGGCAGCATGATCGTCGCGCCGCCGTCGTCGCGTAGCTGCTTCGTCGCCGCGTCGACCATCGCCCGCGGCGAGTGGCCGGCCATCGCGCCGGTGTCGCCGAGCGCGAAGTCGATGTAGGCGTTGCCGTCGACGTCGGTGATCGTCGCGCCGTGCGCGCTCGTCGCATACACCGGGTGGCCGCCGGGCCACTTGGCCATCCACGTCATCGGGACGCCGTTGAGCAGCGACCGGTGCGCCTGCTCGTGCAGCTCGCGCGACGTGGCGTGCGTGCGGTCGAAGCGCTCGCGCTCGCGCGTGAGCAGCTCGGTGATGCGGGCGCGGTCGAGGGGCTCAGCCACGCTTCTCCTCCTGGATCGTGTTGCCGCCGTCGACGACGAGCACGTGCCCTGTGACGTACGTGCTCTCCGGCGCGGCGAGGAAGACGATGGCGGCGGCGACCTCGTCGGGGGTGCCGGGCCGCCCGACGGGCGTGGCCTCGCCGGCGCGCCGCTCGCGCTCGGTCGCGCTGGCGGTGTCGATCCAGCCGGGCGCGACGCTGTTCACCGTGATGCCGCGCGGGCCGGCCTCCAGCGCGAGGGCTCGCGTGAGCCCGTCGAGCGCGGCCTTGGCGGCGGAGTAGGCGGCGTCACCGGGCATGGAGACGATCGGGCCGGTGACCGAGCTGACGTTGATCACGCGCCCGTAGCCCTTCTCGAGCATGTGCGGGAGCGCGGCCCGCGTGACGTTGACCGCCGTGGTGAGGTTGCGGTCGATCGCGTGCGCCCACCGCTCGGGCGCATACTCGGTGAACGGGACGCCGTCGGTGTCGACGCCCTGCTGCGCCATGCCGGCGTTGTTGACGAGGATGTCCAGCCGGCCGGTGGAGTGGAGCGTCGCGAGGACGAGGTCGTCGGCGGCGCGCGGGTCGATGAGGTCGGCGATGTGGGCGGTCGCCGCGTCCCCGAGCTCCTCCGCCCGCTCGTGGATCCGCTCGGTCGTCGCGGTGAGGATCACCTGCGCGCCCTGCCGCGCGAGTGCGCGGGCGGTCGCGAAGCCGATCCCGTCCGGGCTCCCGGCGCCGGTCACGAGGGCCGTCTGGCCGGTCAGGTCGGCGAATCGGTACATCTGTGCCGAAATCCTACGGATCGCTCCGGCGGCACCTGCGCCGCTTCGGCGCGCCGCGGCCCAGGACGGACGCCTCCCCGGCACCCACAACTTCCATCTCGTCAGCCCCGGAACGACGACTGGGAAGTTCTGCGGCCATGGGGCGCACAACGTCCATCTCGCGCCGCCGCGCCCGACGAGTGGGAAGTTCTGGCGGCGACGAACCGCACCCTCCCCCTCGCTGCCCGCTGTGCAGCGGACGCCCCGTCCCCAGACCACCCGCCGGACGGACTCAGCCAACCCTCCAAGCGGCGGGAACCGCGGCAACCGGTTGTCATAGTGGCTCGAGAGCACCATGCGCCACGACCTCGCGAAGCCGAACACCGGGATGGCGCTGTGAAGCGGCTGACGCTCCTCGCCCTCGGCCCGCTGGCCGCGCTGACGGCCTTCCTCCTCCCCGCCGCGCTCGTCCGTGGCGAGCTGCCCGCGCGGATCGCGACGCACTGGGGGATCGACGGCACGCCGGACGGCAGCACGGCGACCACGGCGTTCGTCCTCGGCGTCGTCGCGGTCTGGTCGATCGGCTGGATCGCGCTCACCGCGCAGCTGCGCACGCGCGAGACGCTGCGGCTGACGGTCGCGCCGTTCGCGTGGGGCGTGATGTGGTTCGGCGCCGCGCTCGGGGCGGCCGTGGTGGTGGCGAACGACGGCGCGCGCCGCTGGTTCGACGCCGACGACCTCTCGCTCCCGCTCGCCCTCCTCCCCGTGGTCGCCGGGGCGCTGGGCGCGGCGGCGGCCGCGTGGCTGGAGCGCGAGCGGCCGGCCGCGCCCCCGACCCGCACCACCGACGACGCAGCCGCCGCGCCCGGGCTCGCGTTGCGAGACGGC
>Ga0196960_10000737_pt1 | contig 10172 bp, 11 predicted proteins | sample S3v_5metaG_FD_183187 | JGI IMG/M metagenome (GOLD analysis project Ga0196960, IMG submission 183187) | Soil microbial communities from Anza Borrego desert, Southern California, United States - S3+v_5 | ecosystem: Environmental > Terrestrial > Soil > Desert | place: USA: California | collected... | reverse complement strand
CGCGCTGCTGCTGTGGGAGTCCGCCGCGTCGGCGCCGCGGCCGGCCGCCGCGGTGGTGCCGTCCGGTGGCGCGGGCGTGGCCGCGGTGCGGCTCGAGCTGCTCGGCCGGCAGCCGGTCGCGTGGGTGGAGGGCGAGGCGCTGCCGCTCAGCCACCGCCACGCGGAGATCCTCGCGCTCCTGGCGTTGAACCCCCGCGGCCTGACCGCCGAGCAGCTGGCGCTGGAGCTCTACGGCGAGCGCGGCAAGCCGGTGACGGTGCGGGCGGAGCTGTCGCGGCTGCGTGCGCTGCTGGCCGGCGCGGTGCTCGCGCGGCCGTACCGGCTCGCGCGGGACGTCGAGGTGGACTTCGGCGCGGTCGAGCGGGCGTTGGACGCCGACGACCTGGCGGGCGCGCTGGAGCGCTACCCGGACGCGCTGCTCCCCGAGTCGGAGGTGGAGCTGGTCGTCGAGCGCCGCGAACGCCTCGACGCGACCATGCGCCGCGCGATCATGGCCGCGGGCGACACCGAGCTGCTGCTGCGCTGGTGCACGGACGGCGGCTCGGGCACCTCCGACCGCCAGGCCGCCGAGCTCCTCCTCTCCCTGCTCCCCGACGCCGACCCGGCCCGCCCCGTCGCGCAGGCCCACGTCGCGCGGCTGCGCCGCGCCGCCGCCTGACGCACCGGCGGCCGGAGCCGCCTCAGGCCGAAGGCCCGAGCGGTGCTCCGTCCGGCCCGACCGTCGGCGGGCGTGGCTCCTTCAGCTCGACGAAGATCGCGCGCGAGTCGGTCGTGCCGACGTTCTCGCCGCTGTGCTCCTGCGCCGCCACCCACCGCGCCTGCCCTGCCTCGAGCCGCACCTGGGCCTCCTGATCGCCGTGGATCAGCCGCCGGTCGAACGAGCTGAGCGTCACCATCACGCTGTCCGGGTGCGCGTGCGGCGACGTGCGGTCGCCCGGCCGGTCGTGGTACTCGAGGACGCGCACGCGCTCGTTCTCGAAGAGCACGCGGTACTTGTCCGGGTCCGTCTGCGTCGGGTCGGCCCCCATCGCGCGACCCTACCGGCGCCCGCGCTCTTGCCGCCGCGAAAGCTCCCGCCGCTTCTCCCGCCCGCGCGGCCGCGAGCCCTCAGGCCGCGAACGGGCTGTCGACCACCGCGAGCGGCGGAGCCGCCGGATAGAGCGCGCGCAGCACCTCGGCGATCACCTCGAAGTCGCCGCGGTTCCGCGTGACGACGTCGAGTCCGGCCGCGAAGGCCGTCGCCGCGATCTGGATGTCGAGCAACCACGCCGCCTGCCGCATCGTCTTGGAGCGGCGGTCGCGGCGGTCGCGGCGGTCGGGCGGCGCGTACGGGAGCTCGGCGCGGACGTGACCGGCGATGAACCCGGCTCGCCCGCCGAACGGCACGACCGCCAGCGTCCCGTCGTCGAGCAGGCCGGCGAGCCAGCCGGACAGCGCGGTCAGCCTAGGATCGGCCTGCCGCTGCAGGCCGAAGACGATCTCGACGATCGCCGGCGCGGCGACCGACACGGGCTCACCGGCCGCAAGCCGGGCGAGGACGTACGCGAGCGCGTCGCTCCCGGGCTGCACGCGGGAGGCGACGCTCGTGTCCCACAGCGCCGTCACTCCGGGTCGTCCTCGTGCGGACCGAAGATGGCCTGCTCGATCTCTTCGGCCGACGGGAACTCCCCCGGCTCGACCGATGTCGCGTGCTGCATCACCGCCGCCCAGCGGGCGTCGCGGCGCTCGGCGATCTGGCGCTGGCGATCCTGGAGCTCGGCGCCGCGGGTGGCGAGGCGGATGAGGGCGTCGTTGCGGGAGATGCCGAGCTCGGCAGCGAGGAGGTCGGCCTGGGCGATGAGGGTGTTCGGGACGCGGAGGGTGGTGCGCTCGCCCTCGACGCGCGGGGCGCGCTTGCGGGGCGGCGTGGTGGCGGTCGCGGCGGCGCGCTGGGGCATGGATGGGAAGTGTAAGTCATCAGATGATGCGTACCGCTGAGCAGGTCTTGACAGTGCGTCAGAATGGCGGCGTGCCCACCCTGGAGAGGTGCTCGTGATGACCGACTTGACGACGACCGTCGCGCTCGCGCGACGCAACGCGCTGGCGGATCTGCTGCGGCGGTCCGCCGCGCGGTACCCGGAGCGGATGGCGGTGAGCGATGCGGAGGTGACGCGGACGTTCGCGGAGCTGGACGCGGACGTGAGCCGGGTCGCGAACGCGCTGCGCGAGCGGGGGATCGAGCCGGGCGATCGGGTGGCGCTGCTGGCGCGGAACTCCGTCCGGTACGCCCAGGCGATCCTCGGCGTGGCGCGGGCGGGCGCGGTGCTCGTGCCGGTGAACTTCATGCTCAACGGCGCCGAGGCGGGCTACGTGCTCGGCCACTCGCGCGCGAAGGCGCTCATCGCGCAGGACGCGCTGCTCGACACGGCGGCGGATGCGCTCCAAGCAGCGGACGGCGACGCGCTCCACACGCGCATCGTGATCGGGGACGCGAAGGCCGACGGGTGGGAGCCGTTCGACGCGCTCCTCGCCCACGACGACGCGCGCGAGCCGGCGATCCCGATCGCGCCCGACGCGCCCGCGCAGATCCTCTACACCTCCGGCACCGAGTCGCGGCCCAAGGGCGCCGTCCTCTCGCACAGCGCGCTCATCGCCCAGTACACGAGCTGCATCGTCGACGGCGGGATGACGAGCGACGACGTCGAGCTCCACGCGATGCCGCTGTTCCACTGCGCCCAGCAGCACTGCTTCCTCCTCCCCGACCTCCAGCTCGGCGCGGAGTCGATCATCCTCCCCGCCCCCGACCCGGCCACGCTCCTCGAGCACATCGAGCGCCACGGCATCACGAAGCTCTTCGCGCCGCCGACGATCTGGATCGCGCTCCTGCGCCACCCCGACTTCGACACGCGCGACCTCACGAGCCTGCGCAAGGGCTACTACGGCGCCGCGATCATGCCGGTCGAGGTGCTGAAGGAGATCGGCGAGCGGCTCCCGAACGTGCGCCTCTGGAACTTCTACGGCCAGACCGAGATGGCCCCGGTCGCGGTGATGCTCCAGCCCGAGGACCAGGTCCGCAAGGCGGGCTCCGCGGGCCGGGCCGCGCTCAACGTCGAGACCCGCGTGATCGACCCGGAGGGCAATGACGTCCCACCCGGCGAGGTCGGCGAGATCGTCCACCGCTCCCCCCACGCGATCCTCGAGTACCTGGACGACCCCGAGAAGACCGCCGACGCCTTCCGCGGCGGCTGGTTCCACTCCGGGGACCTCGGCGTGCTGGATGAGGAGGGCTACCTCACGGTCGTCGACCGGATCAAGGACATGATCAAGACCGGCGGCGAGAACGTGGCGTCGCGCGAGGTCGAGGAGGCGCTGTACGAGCACGAGGCGGTCGCGGAGGTCGCGGTCGTCGGCGTCCGGCACCCGACGTGGATCGAGGCGGTCGTCGCGATCGCCGTCGCCAAGCCGGGCACCACGCTCACCGCGGAGGATCTTCGCGCGCACGCGCGCGAGAAGCTGGCCGGGTTCAAGGTCCCGAAGGCGGTCGCGATCGTCGACGCGCTGCCCAAGAACCCGAGCGGCAAGCTGCTCAAGCGCGAGCTGCGCGAGCAGTACGCGCACCTCGCCGACGAGATCCCGGCGGGGCGCGCGGCGATGACTTCCTGAGCGCCCCGCCGTCCCAGGGACATGAGCACGTACCTCCTCGTCCCCGGGGCCGGCGGGAGCGCCTGGTTCTGGCACCGCGTCACGCCGCTGCTCGAGGCGCGCGGCCACACCGTCATCGCGCCCGAGATCGACATGAGCGACCCGGCGCTCGGCCTCGCCGACTACACCGACGCGATCGTCGCGGCGGCGGACGGGGCGCGCGACGTCGTCCTCGTCGCGCAGTCGATGGCCGGGTTCTACGGCCCGCCCGCGTGCGCGCGGCTCGACGTGACGCTGCTCGTCCTCCTTTGCCCCATGATCCCCGCGCCCGGCGAGACGCCCGGCGGATGGTGGGCGAGCAGCGGCCAGCTCGACGCGCGGCGGGCGAGCGAGCTGCGCGCCGGCCGCGACCCCGACGCGCCGTTCGACGTCGTGGAGACCTTCTTCCACGACGTCCCAGACGACGTCACCAAGGCCGCGCTGGCCGGCGCGGACGGCGAGGCGACGGACGCGCCGTTCGGCGAGACGTGGGCGCTCGACGCGTGGCCGGACGTCCCGACCGCCGTGATCGCGGGCGCGCACGACCGGCTCCTCCCCCTCGACCTCGTCACGCGCCTGTCGCGCGAGCGGCTGGGCGTCGAGCCGCACGCTGTGCAGGCGGGCCACTGCGCCGCGCTGGCGGCGCCCGCGGAGCTGGTGGAGCGGCTGGAGGCGGCGCGCACCGCGACGCAAGCGCGCGTGCCGGGTTAGGGGGACGCAGGTCGCCGTGCCGATGCGGCGAACGGACACCCGTCCAGCCGCGCATCGTCCGGTGCACCGTTGGGCAGGCTCACCCCGCCCCGATGCCCGACCCCTCCTCCCCAGACGTCAGCGAGCAGCTCCGGCTGCTCATCGACACCCAGACCGAGTACGCGATGTTCGTGCTCGACCCGACCGGCTGCATCCGCAGCTGGAACGCCGGCGCCCGGCGGATCAAGGGCTACGAGCCCGACGAGATCATCGGGAAGCACTTCTCGGTCTTCTACACCGACGAGGACAACGCCCGCTCGTACCCGCAGCACGAGCTGGCGGTCGCGACCGACACCGGCCGCTACGAGGACGAGGGCTGGCGCCTGCGCAAGGACGGCACGCGCTTCTGGGCGAGCGTCATCATCACCGCGCTGCGCGACCCGCAGAGCGGGGAGCTCGTCGGCTTCGGGAAGGTCACGCGGGACCTGACGAGCCGGCGGCTGAGCGAGGAGCAGCTGCGCACCACCGCGATGGAGCTGGCGACCGCGAACGAGGAGCTCGAGCAGTTCCGGATGCTCGTCGCGAATGTGCGCGACTACGCGATCTTCCTCCTCGACGCCGGCGGGCACGTGCGCACCTGGAACGCGGGCGCGGCGCACATCAAGGGCTACACCGAGAGCGAGATCATCGGGCGCCACTTCTCGATGTTCTACACGCAGGAGGACCGGGCGAAGAACCATCCGGGGTACGAGCTGGAGGTCGCCGCGCGCGAGGGGCGGTACGAGGAGGAGGGCTGGCGCGTGCGCCGCGACGGCCAGACGTTCTGGGCGAACGTCGTCATCACCGCGCTGCGCAACGACCACGGGATCCTCACCGGCTTCGCGAAGGTGACGCGCGACCTGACGACCCGTCGCGAGACCGAGCAGCGGCTGCGCCGCACCGCCGCCGAGCTGGAGGTGGCGAACACCGAGCTGCAGCGGTTCGCGTCGGTCGCCGCGCACGACCTCGCCGCGCCCCTGCAGACCCTGGCCGGCTTCGCCGACCTGCTCAACCGCCGCTACGCGGACGTCCTCGACGACCAGGGCCGCAAGTACCTGTCGCACATCACGGACGGGTCGGAGCGAATGCGGCGGCTGATCGACGGGCTGCTGCGGTACGCGCGCTCGTCGCAGGCCGACGTGCGGCTCTCGCCGGTGTCGGTCGCGGGCGCGCTGGACGTGGCGCTGGAGAACCTGCGGTCGGCGGTGGCCGAGCACGACGCGCAGGTCGTCTTCGACCCGCTCGGCCTCCCCACCGTGATGGCGGACGCGGACCTGCTCGTCAACGTGCTGCAGAACCTCGTCGCGAACGCACTGAAGTTCAGCGGCGACCGGACGCCGCACGTCGAGGTGCTGGCCGAGCGGCCCGATCCCGACGGGCCGTGGCGGATCGTCGTGGCCGACAACGGGATCGGCATCCCGGCCGAGCAGCAGGAGCGGATCTTCACGATGTTCGCGCGGGTGAACCCGCGGGAGGACCCGGGCGGCGTGGGCATCGGGCTGGCGCTGACCGAGCGGCTCGTGACGCGGCTCGGCGGGGAGATCGGGGTGCAGTCGGCGGTCGGCGAGGGGTCGCGGTTCTGGTTCACCCTGCCGGCGGCGAACGGGCAGCACGCGGAGCCCGCGCCGGTCGGGTGACGGGCGCGCGGGCGCGTGGGGCGCGGGCCGGGCGCGTTGGCACCCGGCCAGATGTCCAGATCGGGTTCCCGAGCGGGGCGTTCGCTGGTTCACTCGCCTTCGCGATGTCCTACGGCCCGCAGCAGATCCTCCCGCCCGCCCCGCTCTCCAACCTCAAGGCGGCGCTGCGCGAATCCGCGCAGGCCAACCCCGCGCCGGTGCCCGACGTGATCGCCTACAAGGGCCCGCAGCACGACCTCGTGCTGTCGATCGCGGACGCCGCCAAGCGCGTGGCCGAGCAGGCGCGGCGGGGGCGGGTCGACGTCCGCGTCGCCTGAGCCCGTCTTCCGCGCGCCGATGCGGGCGCGCGACCGGGACGACGTGCCCGCGGGCGCCGGGGCGGAGCTGGGGGTGGCGCATGGCGTCGTCGGGATCGGGGACGTGCTGCGGGGCGGCGCCCCGGCCGGTCTGGACGAGGCGGTCGCGCGAGCCGTGGAGGAGCACGGCGCGAAGGCGGGCCGGATGCTGGAGCGGTTCGCGGGGCTGCCGGACGGGACGCTCGTGTGGACGTGCGACGCCGGCGGCGGCTTCTGGCTCGGGCGGATCGACGGGCCGTGGCGGTACGACGACGGCGGCGCGGCAGCGCGCGAGGCCGGGCTCCCCCACCTGCGGCCCGCGGTGTGGCTGGACCGGCGGATGGGGCCGGACGACGTGCCCGCCGCGGTGCGGGCGACGTTCGGACGCGGCGGGCGGAACCTGCAGCGGATCCGCGACGCCGAGGCGGAACGGGTGAGCGCGGCGCTCGCGCGCGACCTGGCCGGTTAAGCAGCTGAGCCGGCCCCTGGGGCCGGCTCGCTGGCGAGATCGTTCTTGATGAGAGAGAGTCCCGGAACGCTTGTGGCCCGGCGGCTACAGAAGTGGCGGCGTTGACGCCGCCTTGACGATCTGCACCCGGAGTACTCGGGCGTCTGGCGGAGGACTTGAGAGGCGGTGAGAGCGTCGACGCGCCAACTCCGTCGATCTGCTCCGGCGGCTTGTCACGGTCGGGGGATGGAGCGGTTCGATCTCGCGATCGTCGGACTGGGCGCGATGGGGAGCGCGACGGCGTGGCACGCGGCGCGGTCGGGTGCGCGGGTGATCGGTCTCGACCGGTGGACGCCGCCGCACGCGCACGGCTCCACGCACGGCGACACGCGGATCACGCGGCTGGCGATCGGCGAGGGCGCGCAGTACGGGCCGCTGGCGGTGCGGTCGCATGAGCTGTGGCGGGAGATCGAGGCGGCGACGGGCGCGGAGCTGCTGGTGGAGTGCGGCGGCGTGGTGCTCGGGGCCGCGGGCGCGCGCGGGCAGCATGGCGCGGACGACTTCCTCGGGGCGACGCTTGAGGCCGGGCGCGCGCACGGGATCGCGGTGGAGGAGCTGGACGCGGACGCGCTGGCGGACGCGGTGCCGCCGTTCGCACTGCGTGGCGACGAGCGCGGCGTCTACGAGCCGACGGCCGGCTACGTCCGGCCCGAGGCGGCGGTGGCGGCGCAGCTGGAGCTCGCCGCGTCTTGCGGGGCCGACCTGCGGTACGGCGCGCGGGTCGTGGCGGTCGGCGAGGGCCAAGTCGAGCTGCACGACGGCACGGTCGTGCACGCGGACCGGATCGTCCTCTCCGCCGGCGCCTGGCTCCCCGTGCTGCGGCCCGAGCTGGCGCGCGCGTTCACGGTGACCCGGCAGGTGCTCCACTGGTTCGCGCTCGCGCCGGGCGCGTCGTACGCGGCGCACCGCGACCTGCCGGTCTACATCTGGCTCACCGGCGACGGGCCGGAGGAGCTGTTCTACGGCTTCCCCGCGATCGACGGGCCGGGCGGCGGGGTGAAGGTCGCGTCGGAGCAGTTCGCGCGCCCGCTCGCCGACCCCGGCACGGTGGAGCGCGCGGTGGCGCCGGACGAGTCGGCCGCGATGCACGCGCGGTATCTGGCGGGCCGGCTCCCCGGGCTGGCGCCGCGCACCGTCAAGGCGCGCGCGTGCCTCTACACGACGACGACGGACTCGGGATTCGCCATCGACGTCCACCCGGAGGACGAGACGCTCCTCGTCGTCTCGCCCTGCTCGGGCCACGGCTTCAAGCACTCCGCGGCCATCGGGGAGGCGGTCGCCCAGCTCGCCCTCACCGGCGCGAGCGCGATCGACCTCTCCCCCTTCGGCCTCGGCCGCCTACTCTAGGTGCTGGTGCAGAAGCCGAACGTCGTCTTGGCGCCCGGCTTCAGCGTCGCGTTGTACGCCTCGCCCTGGACGTGGAGGCGGCCACGGGTGAAGTGCGACTTGGCGTTCCAGATGGAGTCGGGCTTGCGCTTGATGCGCAGCGTGCCCTTCCACGCGCGCGTGACCTTGCCGCGGTTGCGGACCGTGACCGTCGCGCAGTAGCCGCCGTTCCAGCGGTTGTCGATCTTGCGGGTGAGGCGGATGCCCTTGCTCGACGGCTTGGCGGAGCCGGTGGTCTGGGCGTGGCCGGCGTGGTCCTCGTGGCCGGCGCCGCCGCCCGGCTGGTTGGCCGACTCGTCCGGCATCGGCGGGTTCAGCGGCACCTGCCCGGCGGCGCCGAAGACGACGTCGCTGCACGCGTAGAACGCCTCCGGCGAGTCGCTGCGCTGCCAGATCGCGTAGAGGACGTGGCGGCCCGTCCGCGCCGGGACGTCGACGGAGAACTTGTCGAGTTTGGCGGCCGCGCGCGGGCCGGAGTCGTGGATCAGCTCGAGGTCGCTCCACCCCAGCGGCTGCGCGACGTCGTAGCCCTGCTTGGTCAGGTAGAAGCGGTACGACTTCGTCGCGTGGGGCGCGTTCAGCACCCACGTGAACGTCTGGCGGCCCGGCTTGAGCTCGGTCGCGAGCCAGGCGGGTGTCGGCCGGTCGAGCGCGGCGAACTTCGGGTCGCCGGCGCTGCACAGCTCGCCGTCCGGGATCAGCTGCCGGTGGCGGTCGTCGGCGCGGGAGATGAGCACGCCCATCCAGTCGTAGAGCGCCTGCGGGTTCTTCTCCCACGCGAACGCGCACGGGGCGCTGGCGCGGTCGAGGTAGCGGCAGACGTAGTTGCGGGACGCGGGCGTCAGCGTGGTGCCGTGCGCCTGCGCCTCGGCGGCGCCCAGGACGAGAAGCGCGGCCGCGGCGAGCAGCGAGCGGGACAGGGTCGCGAGCATCGCTGGCGGACGGTAGCGCGCGATGCGCGAGGTCGGTTGCGGTTCAGACGGACGGCGGACGCGGGCGGAGCGGCTCGGCGGCCTCGCGCTCGATGGCCCTGCGGTCGCGGCGGCCGACGCCCTCGCGCGCGACGAACGCGGCCGCCTCGTCGAAGCCGGCGTCCGGGTCGACGGTGCGCAGGTCGCGGCGGCGCTCGTAGACCCAGAGGAAGAGGTCGGCGGGCGTCTTGAACGGATAGCGGTCGGGGAGGCCGGCCCGCTCGACCGCCGCGAGGCCCGGGACGAAGACCGTGTCGTGCCAGTCGGCGGCGACCTGCGCGGGCTCGGGCAGCCGGCCGTCCGCCGCTCGTCGTGCGAGGTCGTAGCCGTGCGCCTTGATCGTCTCGAGCAGCTCCGGGTAGCCGCGTGGGCGGGCGAACTCGATCCGCGCGTCCGGCCGCGCCTGCGCCAGCCCGCTCTCCTCCAGCAGCAGCCGCTGCTGCTCGGTATGGACGAGCCGCGCCACGTCGACGTCCGGCGGCAGCTCGGCGTAGCGGGTGTGGAGTACGGTCACCTCGGCGTCGAGGAACGCCATCCCGCGCTCGCGCGCGAGGGCGACCCGGTGGTGGCCGTCCTCGACGAAGAAGAGGCCGCCGACCTCGTAGACCTCGATCGCGGGGAGCGGCGCGGCCTCCGGGTACGCGGCGCGCAGCCGGGTCAGCCGCGCGCGCGAGACGCCGCCCCGGCGCGGCGTGAAGCCCGGCCCGAAGTCGGCCGCGCGATCGACCGAGCCGACGATCTTCTCGACCGGGATCTCGCGGATCCCGCCGTACGACTGGCCGCTCAGACCGAGCCGGCGGCGGACCTCGTCGAACGGGAGCAGCGCCATCGCGGGAGAGCTTGCCACGCGTGGCGGCGCGGGCGGTGGCGTCTCAGCCCGTAGGCGCGCGCTCGCAGCCGCCCGCGCACCGCGCGCGCGTCTGCGTCAGGCCGACCGCCCAGCACG
>Ga0196960_10000736_pt1 | contig 10174 bp, 16 predicted proteins | sample S3v_5metaG_FD_183187 | JGI IMG/M metagenome (GOLD analysis project Ga0196960, IMG submission 183187) | Soil microbial communities from Anza Borrego desert, Southern California, United States - S3+v_5 | ecosystem: Environmental > Terrestrial > Soil > Desert | place: USA: California | collected... | reverse complement strand
TCACCGCGGTCTCCGGCCGCGGCGTCGGCATGGACGTGGTGCGCGCCAATATCGAGCGGATCGGCGGCGTAGTCGATGTCGAGAGCAAGCTCGGCCAGGGGGTGCGGCTGACGCTGCGGGTGCCGCTCACCCTCACCATCATTCCCGCGCTCACCGTCAGCGTCGGCGGCCAGAGCTATGCGATCCCGCGCTCGGCGATCGAGGAGATCGTGCGCTGCAAGAACCAGTCGGTGCGGATCGAGCCGGTCGGCGGCTCCAGCATCGCCACCATCCGCGGCAAGCGGCTGCCGCTCGTCCATCTCGCCGAGGTGCTCGGCGAGGAGCGTGCCGATGCGGCCGAGGAGCAGAGCCTGATCCTGCTCAAGCCTGCCGGCGGCGACGTCTATGCGCTCGCCGTCGATATCGTCCACGATCATGAGGAGCTGGTGGTGAAGCCCGCCGCGCCGCTGGTGATGGCGACCGGCCTGTTCGCCGGCACCACGCTGGCCGACGACGGGCAGCCGATCCTGCTGCTCGATCCGTCCGGCGTCGCTTCGTCGGCGGGTGTGCTGCTCGACCAGAACGAGATCGAGAAGCTGACCGCCAAGCCGGTTCCCGCCGCCGCTGCCGGCGAGCAGACGCCCGCGCTTTTGTTCCGCACATTGGACGGCATCAGCCGCGTCATCCGCCTCGCCGTCGTCGAGCGGATCGAGGATGTCCCCGCTGGGGCAATCAAGCGCAGCGCCGGGCGCATGCGCGTCGTCCTCGGCGACAGGATCCTGCCGCTCGCCGGCTGCAGCGAGGAGCAGGCATCCGCGGGCGTCCGCATCCTGCGCCTGTCGGACGGCGTCAGCGAGCTCGCCTATGGCTTTGCCGAAGTGATCGACCTCGTCGCCCTTACCGGCGCGATTCAGCCCGCCAACAGCCCCGGCGAGATCGCCGGCGTGACCCTTGTCGCCGGCGAGCAGGTCGAGCTGGTCGATCCTTACTGGCTGTTCGGCGCCCATGCTGCTGCGACGCCCGAGGCGGATCGCCGCCCCGTCTGCGCGCTGCCGCCGGGCGATGTCTGGATGGACAATATCCTCCGCCCGATCGTCGAGAGCGCTGGCTATCAGGTTGTCGCGCTCGGCAGCGTCGATCCGGCCGAAATCGACGTGGTGATCGCATCCGACGACGTGCCCGAGCTCGCGGCAGGGGAGGGCGCCGAGGTCCTGAAGCTGCGGGCGCAGCCGGACGCCGACGATGGCGACGGCAGCATCTATCGCTACGACCGCGCCGCCCTGCTGGCTGCGCTCGGCCGCAGCGCGGCGCGCAGGAAAGGCTGAGCCATGACCGAGCTGCTCCTCATCATCGGGATCGGCGGCGAGCGCGTCGCGATCCGTGCCGCCAATGTGGAGGCGGTGGTCGAGATCGAAGGCCTGACGCCGGTGCCGCGCTGCGCGCCGCACGTCGCCGGCCTCGCCTCGCTGCGCAGCCGGGTGCTGACCGTGATCGACTGCCTCGCCTCGCTGGAGCTCGGCCTTTCCGAACGGGGCGGCGCCCTGCAGGCGATCGTCGTCGAAAGCGACGGCCACCCTTACGCCTTCCTGGTCGAGGATGTGGAGGATGTGATCGAGCTGACCGGCGACATTCGTCCCATCCGCACCGCCCTCGACGAGGGCTGGCGCCGCGTCGCCACCGGCATGGTCGAGGCGGGCGACGATCTGCTCCTGCTCGTCGATGCCGATGCGCTGCTCGCCGGCCCGGTCGCGGAAGCGGCCTGAATCGCGTCTGATTTAACGCTGTGATTACCTATTTGCGGCTAGCGTCGCGGGAACGCCGCCAATGGAGCAAGGCCCGATCATGAAGAGCTGCCTCGTCGTCGACGATTCGAAGGTGATCCGCAAGGTCGCGCGGCACATCCTCGAAACGCTCAATTTCAGCGTCGACGAGGCCGAGGACGGCCGCCAGGCGCTGTCGCGCTGCGAGGCGCAGATGCCCGACGTGGTGCTGCTCGACTGGAACATGCCGGTGATGAGCGGGATGGAGTTCCTGCGGGCCTTGAAGGAGCGCAACTGGGCGAGCCCGCCCAAGGTCGTCTTCTGCACCACCGAGAATGACGCCGCCCATATTCGCGCCGCGATCGAGGCCGGCGCCGACGAATATGTGATGAAGCCGTTCGACCGCGAGACGCTCGAGAGCAAGCTGCAGATCGTCGGGGTCGCGTGACCTCTTCCCCCGCCGCGGCGTCCCCGGGGCGGCCGCACGCCCCGCCGCAAAGCCCGATCCGGCTGATGATCGTCGACGATTCGCCGATTGCCCGGTCGGTGCTGTCGCGGATGCTCTCCGGCCACAAGGATCTCGAGGTCGTCGCGCTCGCCGGCAATGCCGATGAGGCGCTGGAGACGCTCGGCAACATCCGGGTCGACATCGTCCTGCTCGACGTCGAGATGCCCGGCACCAGCGGCCTCGAGGCGCTTCCCGAAATCCTCCGCCGCGGCGCCGGCGCCCGAGTCATCATCGTCTCCTCGCTCGCCGAGGACGGTGCCGAGGCGACCATCCGCGCGCTCGCGCTCGGCGCCGCCGACACGCTGCCCAAGCCCGGTGCCGGCAATTTCGGCGGCAAGTTCGCCGAAATCCTCGCCGAACGCCTGCGCCGCATCGGCCGGGCCCAGCGGGCGGCCGAGCCGGCGAAGGCCTCGGCGCCGCACCCTTCGCTGGCGCCGCAGCCCGAGCCGGAGCCCGACGCGGTGCCGATCGCCCTGCGCGACATGCCCGACGGACGGATCGGCTGCCTCGCGCTCGGCGCCTCGACCGGCGGCCTTCATGCCGTCAGCGATTTCCTGCGCGCGCTGCCGGAGCGGATCGGCGCGCCGATCCTCATCACTCAGCACCTCCCCGTGATCTTCATGCCTTTCTTCGCTCGCCAGGTCGAAGCCGCCTCGGGCCGGCTCACCCGGGTTGCCGAGGACGGCCTGCTGCTCAAGGCCGAGCAAATCCTGATCGCGCCTGGCGACGCCCATCTCGGCCTGCGCCGCGAGGGCGCCAATGTCGTTGTTCAGCTGGGTCATGCGCCGGCAAGCTCCGGATGTCTCCCCTCGGTCGATCCGATGTTCTGGTCCGTCGCCGAAATCTACGGCAGGAGCGGCGTCGGCATCGTCTTCAGCGGCATGGGCCGCGACGGCCTGGTCGGCAGCGCCCGCATGGTCGACAGCGGCGGCGCTGTCCTCGTCCAGGATCAGCGCAGCTCGGCGGTGTGGGGCATGCCGCGGGCGGTCGCCGAGGCGGGGCTCGCCTGCGCGATGCTCAAGCCCGTGGGCCTCGCCGGCGCGATCGCCAGGCGCGTGTCGGGTGACGCATGGAAGTAAGCGATTCCTCCAGCCGCATCCTCGCCGGCTTGCTCGAAGCGCGCACCGGCCAGCAGCTGACGATGAACCGCCGCTGGCGGATCGAGACCGCATTGAAGTCGCTGATGCGCGAGCGAGGCATCGAAAGCATCGACCAGCTGATCACCGTCCTCGTCGCCGGCCGCGATTCGCGGCTCTCCGACCTCGTCGTTGAAGCTCTCCTAAACAACGAGACCTTCTTCTATCGCGATCGGGCGCCGTTCGATCTGCTGCTGAAAGGCGCGCTGCGCCGGTTCGAGACCGCGCGCGCCGCCGGGAAGAGGCTCAACATATGGTGTGCCGGCTGCTCGACCGGCCAGGAAGCCTATTCGATCGCGATGGCGCTGGCCGAGGACAAGGGCCGCTGGGACGACTGGAAGATCGATCTCGTCGGCACCGACGTCTCGCAGGGCGTGATCGAGCGCGCCCGCGAAGGCCTCTACTCGCAGTTCGAGGTGCAGCGCGGGCTCGGCGTCATGCAGATGATGCGCTGGTTCTCGGAGGAGGAAGGGCAGCAATGGCGCCTCTCCGACGAGATTCGCGGCCGCGTCCGCTTCAAGGTGGCGAGCATCCTCGATCAGCCGCCGCGCCCCGGCCCCTACGACATCATCCTGTGCCGCAACGTCCTCCTCTATTTCGCCGACGACAAGCGCCGGCTGGCCTTCGACCGGATCGCCGAGGCGGCCGCTCCCGACGCCTGCCTGATGCTCGGGGCGGGGGAAACGGTGATCGGCCAGACCCAGGCCTTCGCCGCCGATCCCGAGCTGCGCGGCCTCTACACGCGCAGCGTCCCGGCCGCGAAGCGCGTCGCGCACGGCTGAACGCTCGTCCCTCTTGACGCCTCGGCGATTTTGGCGCGCAACAGCTTCATGAACATCATCGACTGCCCTTCGCCCAATTTCGACGAGCGCGACGGCAAGCCGGTCAACCTGCTCGTCCTCCATTATACCGGCATGCAGGACGCCGCCTCCGCGATTCAGCGGCTGTCGGATCCCGACGCGAAGGTCTCCTGCCATTATCTGATCGCCGAGGACGGCCAGATCCTCCGCATGGTCGACGAGTCGAAGCGCGCCTGGCACGCCGGCCGCTCCTCCTGGCGCGGAGTGCAGGAAGTGAACGCGACCAGCATCGGCATCGAGATCGTCAACCCCGGCCATGAATTCGGCTACCGGCCGTTCCCGGACGAGCAGATGGACGCGCTGATCCCGCTCGTCGCCGACATCGTCAGGCGCCACGACATCCCGCGCGCCAATGTCGTCGGCCACTCGGATGTGGCGCCGGCGCGCAAGCGCGATCCCGGCGAGCTGTTCGATTGGGCGCGGCTCGCCAAGCACCGCCTCGCGCTCGCCCGCCCGACCAAGAATCTGATGGACCCGAACTGGACCGACGGCGGCTTCCTCCTCGCGCTCGAGCGGTTCGGCTACGATGTCGCCAACCCTGATGCCGCCATCCTCGCCTTCCAGCGCCGCTTCCGCCCCGAGCTGATGGACGGCGAGATCGACGGCGAATGCCGCGCCATCCTCCTTTACCTGCTCTTGGATCGGGAGCGGGGACACGCTAGATAGGCAGGGCCAGAGGGTCGGGCGGCCGCGGCTCGCGCAAGCGGGGCGAGGAAAGTCCGGGCTCCGCGGAACGACGGTGCCGGCCAACTGCCGGCGGGGGCAACCCCAGGGAAAGTGCCACAGAAAGCATACCGCCGGGCTTCGGCCCGGCAAGGTCGAAAGGGTGCGGCAAGAGCGCACCGCGGCCCCGGCAACGGGACCGGCACGGCAAACCCCACCGGGAGCAAGACCGAATAGGGGCGACATATGGGGCTGTTCCGCCTCGTCGCCCGGGTTGGTTGCTGGAGGGAGGGAGCAATCCCTCTCCTAGAGGAATGGCCGCCCATCCCGCTCCGGCGGGTGGACAGAACCCGGCTTACAGACCCTCTGGCATTTTCTCGTCCCTCGCGGGTGGCGCCGCGGCAGGGGCGTCGTTATCTGGGGAAGCGATGGCCAGGCAGACGCGATCCAACGACTGGGGCTTTCCGCGCTGGCGGGGCTATGGCAGCGGCCGCGCCGCCGAACAGGTGCGGCTGTGCGACCGCCATGGCTGCGACGAGCCCGGCGACCGGCCTGCGCCGAAATCGCCCAACAGCCGCGAGCGCTGGTATTTCTGCGAGCGTCACGCCGCCGAGTACAACCGCAACTGGAATTATTTCGAGGGCCTCACCGCCGAGGAAGCGGCCGCGCGCGAGGCCGAGGAGCGGATGAACGGCAAGGGCTTCAAGGAGACCGCCCATTATGGCTGGGGCGGCCCCGGCGACGGCTCGCGCAGCCGCGACGAGATGCGCGCGCTCGACCTGCTCGAGCTCGACGGCGATCCTTCGTTCGACGAGATCAAGGCCGCCTACCGCCGCCTCGCCAAGGCCAATCACCCCGACACCGCCGGCGGCGATGCCGAAGCCGCGACCCGCTTCCAGGCGGTGCAGGCCGCCTATGAAGTGCTGAGGAAGGCGGAGGAGCGCAGGTCGGCCCTATCGGATTGATCGTCATGCCAGCGAAGGCTGGCATCTCAGGACCAGATCGCACCAAGCTTTGCTGAGACCCCAGCCTTCGCTGGGGTGACGGAACATGGCTGGGCGACGATCAGCCCTTCTTGCCCGTGAACATGAACGTCGCCGTCACATGCGCGACCGGATCGGCGGCGTCGCCGTCATGGGCGAGGCCGCGGACGAAGCCGACGCTCTTCGTTACCCGGTAGCATTCGCCGCAGCCGATGATCTTGCGGCCCGGCGTCGCCGGCCGGAGATAGTCGACCCGGAGGTCGAGCGTCGCCTGGTGGCGGAAGCGGTCGAGCTTGACCCAGATCGCCATGCTGGTGGCCATGTCCATCAGGCTGATGATCGGCCCCGAGGCGATCACGCCGGTCTCCGGCACGCCGACCAGCTTCTCGTCATAGGCAAGGCCGAGCTCGACCCAGTCCGGCCCGTGCCCCTCATAGGAGATGCCGAGCGCGCCGCCATGGCCAACCTGGCTGGCATATTCGGTGAACAGCTTCGGATCGAAGCCCTGCATCGCCTTCAATCCCTCGCGGCTCATGCCAGCCGTTGCGCGGTCGCCCGGATCAGCGCGATCATGTTGGGGATGCCCTGCGTCCGGTTCGAGCTCAGCTGGTTCCTGAGATCGAACGGCGCGAGCGCGCCTTCGATGTCGGCGGCGAGAATCTCGGCGGGCGTGCGGTCCTGGACCGCGAGCAGCACCAGCGCGACGATGCCCTTGGTGATGGCGGCATTGCTGTCGGCGAGGAAATGGAGGCGGCCGTCCTCGCGGCGTGTCGGGTAGACCCAGACCGAGGCCGAGCAGCCGCGCACCAGCGTGGCGTCGGTCTTGAGCGCGTCCGGCATCGGCTCGAGCGACCGGCCGAGGTCGATCAGCAGCCGGTAGCGGTCGTCGGCCTCGAGCAGCTCATAATCGGAATAGACGTCGCGCAGCGATGGGAATGTCATGCCGCCCCATTATCCCGTCGCCGCCGGCTTGCGAAGGGGAAGTGGAGCGGTCAGCCGTCGATGCCGCTGGCGATCGTCTCCAGCCGGCGAACGCGGTCCTTGAGCTCGGCCACGTCGCGGCGCGACGGGGAGGGGCGTTCGTCGCCAAGCTCCTGCCGCTTGATCTCCAGCCATCCGTTCCAGGCCTTGAGCCCGGCCGCGCTGGTGATCGAGAGCCCGATCACGCCCGCGGACGCGGCGGTCACGATCGTCATCGGGTCGGTCATCGCCTGCCTCCTTACCGGTCGCGCAGCTTCTCGATCTCGCGCTCGAGGCTGTTCTCCTTCTCGACGGTGATCCGCTCCAGCACCGCGAGGCGCTCCTTGAGCTGCTTGACCTCGTCGCGCAGCCGCTGCGTCTCAGGGCTTTCGATGCTGCCCTCTCCGCGCTGCCGCCGGCGCATATAGCCGTAGCGGGACTTGAAGATGCTGGCGATCATGACGATCGCGACGATCAGCACCACCATGAATTGACCGCCGGTCATCCCGAATTCCTCCCTGTTAATGCGGCAGCCTAGTTCAGCGGCTCGTCGCGCAGCTTCTCGATCTCGTCGGCAACGACGATGCCCGTGTCGGTGACGATCCGCTCCAGCACCCGCACCCGCTGCTCGAGCCGCTCGACCTGAGAGGCGCTCGCCGCCGCCTTGTCGGCGGCAAGCACAGCCGCATGCTCAAGCTGCTTCTCCTTCAGCTTCGTCCAGCGCTTGTAGCTGTCGCCCAGGACCATCAGCAGTGATGGCACCGCGACGACGAAAACGAAAAACCAGACCCATCCCGGCATGTGACCTCCTCAATTCTTCGGCAGCCGCAGCGCCTCGATCTCCTGCGTCAGCCGGTGGCTGTCGTCGGTGACGATGCGTTCGACGGTGGCGAGCCGGTCCTTCATCGATCCGAGCTCGGCGCGAAGCTGAGCGTTTTCCGAACTGATCAGCTTCACCCGCTCGACCAGCTCCTCATTCTTCTGCGGATAGACGGCCTGACCCCAGGCACCGTCGAGCGGATAGCCGTGCTTGATCCGCATCCAGGTGGTGAGCACCCAGCCGCCAACCGCGAGCACCCCGACGATCGCAGCAACCGGGGCGAAGGCTTCAAATGGAAACATGGCGATATTCTCCCGCTGGCTCCGTTTAGCGCAGCTTCTCGATCTCGCGCGACAGCTGGCTGTCGGCGCTGGTCACATAGGTCTCGACGTCGGCGAGGCGGCGGTCGATGTCGCGGAAGCGTGAGCGCACGTCCCGCGCGGTCCGCGCCGGGTTCGACCGGACGCCCTGCCAGAACTTGGTGTCCTCGGGACCGTTGTAGAGCTCGCCCGGCTTCACCGGCGCGATCATGCCGGCGATCACATAGGCGATGATCGTCGCGCCCGACCCGAGGATGGTCAGCAAAACTGTGGCGATGCGGACCACGGTCACGTCGATGCCGGTATAGTCGGCAATCCCGGCGCAGACGCCCATCCACTTGCCGTTGCGCTTGTCGCGGTAGAATTTGGTGCGGAGCGGAGTGTCGCTCATTTCCCGATCCTCCGGAGATTCTGGTCCTCGATGCCGATGCTGGCGGGATCGCAGGCGACCTGGCGCCAGTTCGGGTTCTCGGCGGTCATGATCCGCTCGACCGTGCAGAGCCGGTCGTCGAGCCGGCGGGCGAGATCGTGCAGCTCGTCGAGCAGATTCTCGTCCTCGGCAGTGAGCGTCGCCGCGCCCTTCCACTTGGTCACATAATGGAAGATCAGCCACGGCAGGCCGATGAACAGCATGCCGACGATGATGATCGGCAGGAGCACGTCTTCCATAGGATCAGCCCTCCTGTCCGGCGGCGCGCTTCGCCACCGCGGCCTTCAGCGCCTCGAGCTCGGCGTCGACCTTCTCGGCGTTGCGCAGCTCGGCGATCTCTTCCTCGAGCGTCTTCTTGGGCGCGCCGAGCGACAGCGCGTCGGCCTGGCCCTCGGCATAGTCGGCGTGCCGCTCGAGCACGTCGAAGCGGGAGAAGGCCTCGTCGACCTTGGGCCCCGCATACATGGTGCGCAGCTTGGTGCGATTCTGGGCGCTCTCGATCCGGCTCATGAGCGCGTTCTGGCGAGTGCGCGCCTCCCTGAGCTTGGTCTGCAGCTTGGCGATGTCGGCCTCGGACGCGCGCAGCGCGTCGTCGAGCACCTGGATCTCGGCCTGCAGGCTCTCGGCCATGTCGCCGGCCTTCTGCTTCTCGACCAGAGCCGCCTTGGCGAGGTCCTCGCGGCCCTTCGACAGCGCCAGCTCGGCCTTCTCGGTCCAGCTTTCCTGCAACTTGTCGAGCTTGGCGATCTGCCGGCGCATCTCCTTCTGGTCCGCGATCGAGCGGGCGGCCGACGCGCGGACTTCGACCAGCGTCTCCTCCATCTCCATGATGATCATGCGGATCATCTTCGCCGGGTCCTCGGCCTTGTCGAGAAGGTCGGTGACGTTGGCGGCGATGATGTCGCGGGTGCGCGAAAAAATACCCATCGGCAGAAACTCCTTGATCCGTACATTAGGTGCGAGGCGGACGGCTTCCCTTCGCGCCGGCCGCGCCGCCTCGATCACCAGCAGCTCAGACATGCATCTGATCTGCGGCCGGAGCAACGTTATAGGCTACCGGCGTGGTTTCGACGACCCGCGCCGGACCGACGGCTGCGCCGACCGAGGCGAAAGTGAGAATGAGAGCCCCGACCGAAGCAAGGGCGATCTTCTTGATGTCAGCAGTGAACATGTTCGGTCTCCCCGACCTGTGTTGAACCCTCCGCCAAGTCCCCGGCGGTTGCCGAACGTTTCGCAAAAGCCGTGCCAAACCGACGAATGGCCGAAACCGGCCATTTCTTCCGGTCCTGAGCCTGCGGACATCGAATGGTGCTTGCCAAGACGTGGTGAAATGCACCAACATCTGGCAATGGAACGCAATACTCATTTCGTCGGCCAATCTTCCTCCTTCCTCGACGCCGTCGAGCGCGCCAGCCGGGCCGCGCCGCTCGACCGGCCGGTGCTGGTGATCGGCGAGCGCGGCACCGGCAAGGAGCTGGTTGCCGAGCGGCTTCACCGCCTGTCGACGCGCTGGGACGGGCCGCTCGTCATCCTCAACTGCGCGGCGCTGCCCGAGACCCTGATTGAGGCCGAGCTGTTCGGGCATGAGGCGGGCGCCTTCACCGGCGCCACCCGCGCCCGGGCCGGCCGGTTCGAGGAGGCCGACGGCGGGACCCTGTTCCTCGACGAGCTGGCCACCCTGTCGAGCCCCGCCCAGGACCGGCTGCTGCGCGCGGTCGAATATGGCGAGGTGACGCGGATCGGCGCCAGCAAGCC
>Ga0196960_10000735_pt1 | contig 10184 bp, 11 predicted proteins | sample S3v_5metaG_FD_183187 | JGI IMG/M metagenome (GOLD analysis project Ga0196960, IMG submission 183187) | Soil microbial communities from Anza Borrego desert, Southern California, United States - S3+v_5 | ecosystem: Environmental > Terrestrial > Soil > Desert | place: USA: California | collected... | reverse complement strand
CGCGGAACTGCTCTTCCCCGACCCCGATGGCGCACCGGCGCAGCGGCGCCGTCTGGCGGCCGCCGCGGTGCCGGTGACCGCGCTGGCCACCGCCGGCGCCTGCGTCCTCGTGGGGCTGTCGGTCGACCGCTTCGACGCCGCCCACCCGGTGCCCTCGCGGCTGGCCTACCTGCTCGATGCCGACCGCGGCGAGGCCCGCTGGGTGACCACCGAGGCGACGCCGGGGGAGTGGACCGGCCGCTTCGTCGACGGTCCGGGCACCCTGGGTGCCGACTACCCCTACCTCGCCGGCCGGGAGGTGCGGACCGGCCCGGCCGAGCCGGCGGACCTGGCCGCTCCGGAGGTCACCGTGGTCTCCGACGCCGTGGTCGGCGGACGCCGGGAGATCACGCTGCGCATCTCGCCGCGCCGGGACGACGTCCGCCTGGTCGACCTCCAGCTCGCCGTCGACGGGGGGACCGTGGCCGGCGGCCGGATCGCCGGCCGGGCGCTGCCCCAGGAAACGCTCGGGAGCGACACCGCGCGGGTCACCTTCCACGCACCGCCGGCCGACGGACTCCTGGCCGGCTTCAGCGTGGCGGGCGGTGGCGCCATCACGCTCCGGGTGACCGACGGCAGCGACGGGCTGGCCGACCTGCCCGGGTACCAGCCGCGGCCCGAGGGGGTGGACGTGGCCGGAACGCACGGCGCGGACCTGGTGCTGGTCACCGCCACCACGGACCTGGGCTGAGCCGCGTCACCAGCGCCCGCGGTGCACGACCTCGTCGACGCCCCGGCGGCCGCGGCGCAGCGACGGGGAGCGGCGGTCCTCGGCGCCCGGGTACCCGACCGACACGCAGCCCACCGGCCGGTACTCCTCCGGCACCCCGAACGCGGTCCGGAAGGATGCGACCCGCTCGCCCGGGACGCCGAAGAAGCAGGCGCCCAGCCCCTCGTCCACGGCGGTGAGCAGCATGAGCAGCGCCGCCATCCCGGCGTCGACGTCCCAGTACGGCACCGGCCAGCGTGCCTCGTCGCGGTCGGTCCAGCCCTTGTCCGGCTCGGCGTAGCGGTCGAGGTAGGCCGCCTTGTTCGCCAGCGGCACGACGAGCAGCGGCGCGCGGCGCATCCGGGTGAGCCACCCGTCGGGGGCACCGGAACCGGTCGTCGCCGTCCAGAACCGGTCGCGGTCCCCGGCCGTCTCGAGCACGAGGAACGCCCAGCCCTGGCTGAAGCCGGCCGAGGGAGCCCGGATCGCGTGCTCGAGCAGCCGCTCGCGCACCTCGGGCGGCACGGGGCGGTCGGGGTCGTAGTCGCGCACCATGCGGCGACGGCGGACGACGTCGGCGAACTCCACGCCGGCCAGCGTGTCACCCGCCGGGCCGCCGTTCCCGTGCGGCGTCAGGCCGCCCGGCCGAGCCGGGCCAGCACGCGCACGTCGCGGTCGGCGTCCTCCGGCACCTCGACGGCCGGCCGGCAGATCCCGTCCATGTGCAGGGCCGGGCCGAAGCTGTCGGCGCCGGCCTCGATGCGGTCGAGCTCCTGGTCGGTGAAGGAGGCGTCGGCGCCGACGGCCCGGGCGATGTCCCAGCGGTGCACCAGCATGTCCCAGACGTAGAACTGCTCGAAGGCCGCGCCGACCGTGGTCGGCCCGAAGAAGCCGTCGAACGCCCGGGCCGCGACGGCCTCGTCGGCGAGGGCGGCGGCGACGCGCCGGGCGTGCTCGTGCCAGGCGGCAGCCGGGTCGGCGGCGACGTCGGGTGCGCCGCCGAGGTCGACTCCGTGCGAGGAGAGGAACCCGCGCTGGGTGTCGATCAGGTGGACGACGACGTCGGCGGCCGTCCACCCCTCGCAGGGCGACGGGCTCGCCCAGCCGGCCGGAGGAACTGCGCCGAGGGCCCGGCTGAGGGCGCGGTCGGCTGCGTCGTGCTGCGTGGCTGTCCGGTTCATGCGCCGAAACGTACGAAGGTGCGGCAGGCTCGGTCTTGATGAAACCCGACAGCCGCCCAGCGCCGATGGACCGGATCGAGCGTGCGCATCTGAAGGATCCGGGCGACACCTCGCACCGGATGTACCGCTACCCGGTCGACCAGGAGTTCCACGGGCTGCTGCAGCGCTTCTGGATCCCTGTCTGGTCGGTGCCCCCGGGGCACGAGGCGCAGCAGCGGGTGCTGCAGTACCCGGTGTCCCTCCTCGTCGTCGCCCGGGACTACGCGCGCTTCTACGGCGTCGTGCCGGGGCTGTCCACCACGACGCTGAGCGGGAACGGCTGGGCGGTCGGCGTCATGTGCGCGCCGGCCGCCGGAGCGCTGATCGCCGGCGGCTCGATGAGCGCCTACACCGACCGGTACGTCGACGTGACCGACGTGCTCGGCGCCGCCGGGAAGCGGCTGACCGCTCGGGTCCGCGCCGCGATGGCCGACGATCCGCACTCGCCGCGGGCGCACGGCGACGCCATGGCCGCCTTCGGCGACGCCCTGCGCCCGTTCCTCCCCGTCGACGACGACGGACTGCTGGTCAACCGGGTCGTGGCGTTCGTGGAGGGCGAGCGGGAGGTCACCCGGGTGGCCCAGGTGTGCGCCGAGTTCCAGGTCTCCGAGCGCGCTCTGCAGCGGCTGGTGCACCGCAGGCTGGGCCTGACGCCGAAGTGGCTCATCCAGCGCCGTCGTCTCCAGGAGGCCGCCGAGCAGCTGCGCGCGAGCCCCGCCCGGCTCGGGGAGGTGGCCGCCGTGCTGGGCTACGCCGACCAGGCCCACTTCACCCGGGACTTCGCCCGGGTCACGACCATGACCCCCGGGGAGTTCGCCGCCCGGCACGCGTCCCCCTCCCGGGACCGGAGCTGATCCGGGGCCTTCCCTAGGCTGGGCACCGTGCCGAAGCTGCAGCTGCTCCCCGCCGTCGACGTCGCCGACGGACAGGCCGTCCGTCTCGTGCAGGGGGAGGCCGGCAGCGAGACCTCCTACGGCGATCCCCTCGACGCCGCGATGCAGTGGCAGCGCGACGGCGCGGAGTGGGTGCACCTGGTGGACCTCGACGCCGCCTTCGGCCGGGGCAGCAACCGCGAGCTCCTGGCTCGCGTCGTCGGCGAGCTGGACGTCGACGTGGAGCTGTCCGGCGGCATCCGCGACGACGAGTCCCTGGCGGCGGCCCTCGCCACGGGGTGCCGCCGGGTCAACCTCGGCACCGCCGCGCTGGAGTCGCCCGACTGGTGCGCCCGCGCGATCGCCGAGCACGGGGACCGCATCGCCGTCGGCCTCGACGTGCGCGGCACCCGCCTGGCCGCCCGCGGCTGGACCAAGGAGGGCGGCGAGCTCTACGAGACGCTCGCCCGCCTCGACGCGGAGGGGTGCGCCCGCTACGTGGTCACCGACATCACCAAGGACGGCACGCTGCGCGGGCCCAACCTCGACCTGCTGCGCGAGGTCTGCGCCGCCACCCCGCGGCCGGTGATCGCGTCCGGCGGGGTCAGCTCGCTCGACGACATCCGGGCGCTGGCCGGGCTGACCGCCGTCGGCGTGGAGGGCGCCATCGTGGGCAAGGCGCTGTACGCGGGGGCGTTCACGCTGCCGGAGGCGCTGCGGGTGACCGAGGAGGCCGGGAGCGGAGCGCCCCGCGGGAGCGACGGGGACATGGCATGACGGTGCTGCGGCTGGGCTCGGGCAGCCCGTGGGAGGGGATCGTCGGCTACAGCCGGGTGGTCGTGCGCGGCGACACCGCGTGGGTCAGCGGCACGACGTCCACCGTCGACGGCGAGGTCGCCCACCCCGGCGACGCCGCCGCGCAGACCCGGCAGGCGCTGGACAACGTGGAGCGGGCGCTGGAGCGGGCGGGGTTCACCCTCGCCGACGTGGTGCGCACCCGGATGTTCGTCACGGACATCACGCGCTGGGAAGAGGTGGGCCGGGCGCACGGCGAGGTGTTCGGCGACATCCGGCCGGCCACGACGATGGTGCAGGTCGCCGCCCTCATCGACCCGCTGATGCTGGTCGAGATCGAGGCCGACGCGGTCCGGGCGGCCGGGGCATGAGCGGATTGGCGGTCCGGGTCATCCCGTGCCTGGACGTCGACGCGGGCCGGGTGGTGAAGGGCGTCAACTTCGTCGACCTGCGCGACGCCGGCGACCCGGTGGAGATGGCCCGGGTCTACGACGCCGAGGGCGCCGACGAGCTGACCTTCCTCGACATCACCGCCAGCTCCGGCAACCGGGAGACCACCTACGACGTCGTCCGCCGGACCGCGGAGAGCGTCTTCATCCCGCTCACCGTGGGCGGCGGGGTGCGCAGCGTCGAGGACGTCGACCGGCTGCTGCGGGCGGGTGCGGACAAGGTCGCCGTGAACACCGCGGCCGTCGCCCGCCCCGAGCTGATCAGCGAGATCGCGCACCGCTTCGGCAACCAGGTGCTGGTGCTGTCGCTGGACGCCCGGCGGGTGCGCGACGGCGCGGTCACCGACTCCGGGTTCGAGATCACCACCCACGGCGGCCGGCAGGGCACCGGCCGGGACGCCGTCGAGTGGTGCGTGCGGGCGGCGGAGCTGGGCGTGGGGGAGATCCTGCTCAACTCCATGGACGCCGACGGCACCCGCGCCGGCTTCGACACCGACCTGGTCCGGCAGGTGCGCCGGGAGGTGCGCGTGCCGCTGATCGCCAGCGGGGGAGCGGGCGCGGTGGAGCACTTCCCGCCCGCGGTCGAGGCAGGCGCCGACGCGGTGCTGGCCGCCAGCGTGTTCCACTTCGGCCAGCTGCGCATCGGCGACGTCAAGCGGGGGCTGGCGGCCGCGGGGGCTCCGGTGCGCCGCGAGGCCGACTCCCCTGCTCCGCCGGGACCGTGACCGCCGCCGACGTGCGGGTGTGCGTCTTCGGCGACTCGTTCACCGCGGGCGTCGGCGATCCGACCGGCGCGGGCTGGCTGGGACCGGTCGGCTCGGCGGCGCGGGCCGCCGGTCACCTGCTGACCGTCTACGGCCTGGGCGTGCGGCGCAACACCTCCGTGGACATCGCCCGCCGGTGGCTGGAGGAGGCCTCTCGCCGGCTCCAGGACGGCGATCGCTCCGGCGTGGTCTTCGCCTTCGGCACCAACGACGTCGACGAGCAGGGAGGACGGCGACGGGTGGCTCGGGACAGGACGCTGGCGCTCCTCGCCGGAATGCTCGACGACGCGCACGGAGCCGACTGGCCGGCCCTCGTCATCGGACCGCCTCCCGTCCTCGACGCCCCCGCCCGGGTGAGGGCGGCCGACCTCACCGCGGGGATGGCGGGCGTCTGTGCCGAGCGCTGCGTGCCGTTCGTCGACCTCGGCGGTCTGCAGGAGGACCCGGTGTGGGCTGTCGAGATCGCTGCCGGGGACGCCTTCCACCCCTCGACGGACGGCTACGTCCGGCTCGCCGCGCTGATCGAACCGGCCTTCGTCGACTGGGTCGCCGGCCTGTCGGGCGCGCCGGCCACCGTCTGCCGGCCGGCGTCGCCGCCATGACCCGTCGGCCGCCGGCGGAGGCCTGGGTCCCGACGCACGGAGCGGGGTAGGCGGACCGGGGTCGGAACCAGGGGAGGGAGCAGCGGGTGCAGCTGGACCAGGGTGAGTCCGCCGCCGGGCCGTGGCGGGTCGTGCCGCTCGGCGAGCTGGTCGAGCTACTGCGGACAGCCTCCCCGCCCGGCGTCGGCAGGCCGCGCGTCGTGGCGATCGACGGGCGTGGCGGAGCGGGCAAGAGCACCCTCGTCCGCCGCCTTCTGGCGCAGGTCCGGCGATCGGCGGTGGTGCACACCGACGACGTCGCCTGGCACCACTCCTCCTTCGACTGGGCCGGAGTGCTGGCCGAGCACGTGCTGGAGCCACTGCGGCGGGGGGAGGCGGTCGACTTCAGACCCCAACCCTGGGTCGAGCGGGGTCGTCCCGGGTCGATCGTGGTGCCCCGGGGGCTGGAGACCGTGTGGGTCGAGGGCACCGGGGTGCTGCGGGGCTGCCTGGCGCCGCTGCTTGACGCGTCGGTGTGGGTGCAGGTGGACCGGCGGGACGCCGGGCGCCGGCTGCTGGAGCGCGACGGCGATGCGCCCGGGCAGCTGCTCCACGCTGAGGAGTGGCTGCGGGAGGAGCGCCCGTTCCTGCTCCGCGAGCGGCCGTGGGAACGCGCCACCATCGTGCTGGCCGGCAGTCCGGTCCTCGACCACGATCCGGCCACGCAGGTGGTGGTCGCCCCACCGGTCGCGAGCCGGCGTTGACCTGGGGCTGGTCGTCGCTCGATCACCGGCCTCGTGCGCGCCCGTCCCTCCGCCGGATGAGGATGGCGCCATGGAGATCCTCAGCAGCCGCATCCTGCTCCGGCCGACCGATCCCCGGCGGTCGCAGTCGTTCTACCGCGACGTCCTCGGGCTCGCCGTCTACCGCGAGTTCGGCCCGGCGGACCATCCGGGACTGGTCTTCTTCCTGGGGAACGGGCTGCTGGAGGTCTCCGGTCAATCGGGGCAGATCATGCAGGGCCTTGCCCTGTGGCTGCAGGTCCGCGACGTCGCCGCCGAGCACCGTCGGCTCGCGGCGGCGGACGTGACGATCATGCAGCCACCTCGACGGGAGCCGTGGGGGCTGGTCGAGATGTGGCTGGAGGATCCCGACGGCGTCCGGATCGCCCTCGTGGAGGTCCCGGACGACCACCCCCTGCGCCGGGACCAGCGCTGACGTGTGTGGACGGGCCTGCCGGTCCCCGAGGCGGCCGCTCGGGAAGCCCGGGCCCCGCCGCCTCCACCGTGAGCCGGAGCGGCCGGAGGACTAGCAGGGCAGCTCCAGGAGCCAGGCGGCGGTAGGGCTCCCCGGGTCGGGCACGTAGGCGACGATGTGCAGGTCGGGGTGGTCCGAGGGCACCAGCCGGTGGTGCTCGAAGTCCAGGATGCCGGCGCTCGGGTGCACGAACCGCCGCCGCCGGGAGGTGAAGCCCTCGACGGTGAGGTCCCGCCACTGGTCGCGGAACTCCGCGCTCGCCTCGCTGAGCCGGGCGATGAGCGCCGAGTGGGCGGGCGAGCCGAGCTGCGAGCCGGACTCCGCGCGGAACTCGGCGACGAAGTGCCGGCTGTCCTCCGCCCAGTCGGGGAGCATGTCCCGCAGGTGCGGATCGGTGAACACCACCCAGAGCAGGTTCCGGTCGGCCGGGTCCAGGCTCGTGATCCGCGAGTACAGCGCGGCGTAGGCCGGGTTCCAGCCGACGATCGTCCAGTCGGCCGCCACCGCGAAGGCGGGGAACGGCAGGCTGTCGAGCAGTCGCTGGGTGTGCGGCGGCGCGACGTCCTGGACGCGCACGTCCTCGTCGGGCGGGCGCGGGGCGTACCCGCCGAGGGACAGCAGGTAGGCCGTCTCCGGCGTGGTCAGGCGGAGCACGCGGGCCAGCGCCTCCAGCACCTGGCGCGAGGCGTTGATGTCGCGGCCCTGCTCCAGCCACGTGTACCAGGTGACGCTCACCCCGGCGAAGGCGGAGACCTCCTCGCGGCGCAGGCCGGTGCCCCTCGCCCGCGCGGGGGTGGGCAGGCCGAAGTCCTGCCGGGAGAGCGCCTGGCGCCGACTGCGCAGGAAGGTGCCCAGTTCCCGGCGCCGCGCGTCGGATGCCATGCGCCGAACCTAGTACCGCCACTACTAGCACCAGCAGCGTCTACCCACCCGGGGCGCCGGAGTGGCTTCCTGGAGTCATGCCACCGCTGCGCTCCCGGACGGTCACCCACGGCAGGAACATGGCCGGCGCGCGCGCCCTGCTGCGCGCAGCCGGCGTGGACGCCGGCGACCTCGGCAAGCCGATCGTCGCCGTCGCCAACAGCTTCACCGAGTTCGTGCCCGGCCACACGCACCTCCAGCCGGTCGGCCGCATCGTCTCCGACGCCATCTCCGCGGCCGGCGGTGTGCCGCGGGAGTTCAACACCATCGCCGTCGACGACGGCATCGCGATGGGCCACGGCGGGATGCTGTACTCGCTGCCCTCGCGCGACCTGATCGCCGACTCGGTCGAGTACATGGTGGAGGCGCACTGCGCCGACGCACTGGTCTGCATCTCCAACTGCGACAAGATCACCCCGGGCATGCTCATGGCCGCCCTGCGGCTGGACATCCCGACGGTCTTCGTCTCCGGCGGGCCGATGGAGGGCGGTACGGCGACCCTCGTCGACGGAACCGTCCGGACCGGGCTCAACCTCATCTCGGCCATCTCGGACTCCGCCAGCCCGTCGGTCTCCGACGAGGACCTCGGCCGCATCGAGGAGGCCGCCTGCCCCACCTGCGGATCCTGCTCGGGCATGTTCACCGCCAACTCGATGAACTGCCTCACCGAGGCCCTCGGGCTGGCGCTGCCGGGCAACGGCACCACGCTGGCCACGCACACGGCCCGCCGCGACCTCTACGAGGCCGCCGGCCGCACGGTCATGGAACTGGTCCGCGCCTGGTACGAGCGGGACGACGCCTCGGTGCTGCCCCGCGCGATCGCCGGCGCCGCCGCCTTCGAGAACGCCATGGCCATGGACATCGCCATGGGCGGGTCGTCGAACACGATCCTGCACCTGCTCGCCGCCGCGCACGAGGCCGAGCTGGACTTCACGCTCGACGACGTCGACCGGATCTCCCGCAGCACCCCGTGCCTGGCCAAGGTCGCGCCCAACGGCCGGTACCTGGTCGAGGACGTGCACCGCGCCGGTGGCATCCCGGCCATCCTCGGGGAGCTCGACCGGGCCGGGCTGCTGCGCCGCGACGTCCGCACCGTGCACGGGCCGGACCTGCGCAGCTGGCTGGACGACTGGGACGTGCGCGGCGGCCGGGCGACGCCGTCGGCGGTCGAGCTGTTCCACGCGGCTCCCGGATGCCGGCGCTCGGCCACGGCCTTCTCCCAGTCCGAGCGCTGGGAGAGCCTCGACCTGGACGCGGAGAACGGCTGCATCCGCTCGGTCGACGCGGCCTACAGCGCCGACGGCGGGCTGGCGGTGCTGCGCGGGAACCTCTCGGCCGACGGCTGCGTGGTGAAGACCGCCGGTGTCGACGAGTCGATCCTCCGGTTCAGCGGCCCCGCGGTGGTCGTCGAGTCGCAGGAGGAGGCCGTCGACGCCATCCTGACCCGCCGGGTGCAGGCCGGCGACGTCGTGGTCGTGCGCTACGAGGGGCCCCGCGGCGGGCCGGGCATGCAGGAGATGCTCTACCCGACCTCGTTCCTCAAGGGCCGCGGCCTGGGTGCGTCGTGCGCCCTGGTGACCGACGGCAGGTTCTCCGGCGGCACGTCGGGGCTGTCGATCGGGCACGTCTCCCCGGAGGCGGCCGCCGGCGGGATCATCGCCCTGGTCGAGGACGGCGACACCGTCACGATCGACATCCCGGGGCGCAGCATCACGCTGGAGGTGGGCGAGGCGGAGCTGGCCGCCCGCCGTGCGGCGCTGGAGGCCGGCACCGGCTACCGGCCGCGCAACCGGCAGCGGGCGGTGTCCACGGCACTGCGCGCCTACGCGGCCTTTGCCTCGTCCGCGGACACCGGCGCCGTCCGCCTCCTGCCGGACGACGGCGCCGCCGTTCCGCCGGCCCCGCGGCCGGACGCTGTGCCTGCACCGCGCGAGCCGGCGCCTGTGGGTGGCTAGGTTCCCGGTCGCCAACGCTCGCCCTGCCGATGTGGCGCAGGCAGCGGCCTTGAGGTGTCCTGGAGCGACACCTGAGGGCAGCGCGCCCGAGACATCCCCGCGGGACGCGGTCAAGGTATGTGGCTTGATGACGTTCCCGCGAGAACGTCTACATCGCTGCGACGGGTATCTCCAGGCGGCCCACTATGGGACACGGACGCTGACCCGTCAGCCTGGTGACTGCTCAAACGGGCTCTCACTTTATCGCAGCCCGATCAAAGGGCCGCGGCGGCACCGGGGAGCAGGAAGCGGATGTGGCGCGGCCGCTCAACAATCACATCGCCATCCGCCAGGGTGGGTTCGAAGGTGACCTCGACGTCGCCGCGGAGGCGCCGGGCGTCGCCCGGGTGTTGGCCAATGACGTTCTGCACGGTCAACAGAGAAATCCACCATGTTCCGGCGGTGTTCGAGAGGGTGAACGGAGGCCTGGGGCCAAAGTTTCCACCAAGCGGAATGGTCATCCAGCCGTAGTCGGAGTTGACTTCTCGCAGCTTCACGATGGCGGTGACGACGTCGATGGCTCGCTTGCCAGCGTTGTGCGCCCGGACGGCAAGGCACAAGCGGTCGTCCTGTTGTGCGGCGA
>Ga0196960_10000734_pt1 | contig 10188 bp, 7 predicted proteins | sample S3v_5metaG_FD_183187 | JGI IMG/M metagenome (GOLD analysis project Ga0196960, IMG submission 183187) | Soil microbial communities from Anza Borrego desert, Southern California, United States - S3+v_5 | ecosystem: Environmental > Terrestrial > Soil > Desert | place: USA: California | collected... | reverse complement strand
CCGTCGGCCACCGCGCGGCGGCCGGGGCTCCCGGACGGCGCCTGAGGCGTACCGGACGACGGTCCGGCCGGCCGGCCGGCCCGTTCGTGGCGGGCGGGTGCCCGGGACGGGATCGGGGGATCACGGGAGGGGCCTCCGGCCCGGCCGTGCCCGCCCTGGGGCGCACGCCTGCCGGCAGGGCCCGGGCGGTGTCGGGGAAACCGCTGGTCATCGCCGTTGCGGGCGGCGATATGGGCCCATAAGGGGAATACTTGTCCCAGGCAGGGGCAGCGGTGACAGGAGTGCCGGCAGGACATCCGGACGTATGCCGGCGGACATCCGGACGCACCGGAAGGATGGACATGACGACCGTAGGACTTCTCTACCCGGGCCACGCCGCGGAGGACGACTTCCCGCGGATCGAGGTCATGCTCGACAGCGACATCAGGGTGCCGCTCTTCCACACGGACCTCGACGAGGACGCCCGCCGGACCGAGAACCTCAAGGCGGCAGGCGCACCCGAGCGCCTGAACGCCGGTGTCGAGGAGCTGCGGATGGCCGGCGCCGAATCGCTGGTCTGGGCCTGCTCGGGCGGCAGCTTCGCCTACGGCTGGGACGGGGCGCACGAGCAGGCCGCAGGGCTGGCCAGGGCGGCGGGACTGCCCGCCTCCAGCACGTCCATCGCCTTCGTCCAGGCGGTACGCGAGCTGGGTGCCTCCCGGGTCGCGGTCGCCGCGACCTACTCCGAGGACATCGCCGCGCTCTTCGCCGGATTCCTGGAGTCCGCAGGGGTCGGGGTGACCTCCCTCCGGGGCAGCGGCATCATCATGGCGTCGGAGGCCGCCGCCGCGGACGTGGACCTGGTGAAGGAACTGGCCGTGGCCGGGGACCACCCGGACGCCGAGGTGGTGCTGCTCCCCGACAACGCGCTGCACACCGCCGCACACGTCCCCGAACTGGAGGAACTCCTCGGCAAGCCGGTCCTCACCGCCAACCAGGTGGCGGTCTGGGAAGGGCTCCGGCTGGTCGAGCGCCGCATCTGGGCCCCCACGCTCGGCACCCTGTTCGCCACGCGCGAGCCTCCGCCGGGAGCGACCGAGCCCCGGGGCATCGAGGTGCGGGAGTGAGGACCGCGGCAGCTCCCCGGGAATAAGCGGAGCCATCCTCCTGTTGGCACCCTCCGGTATACAGACGCAGCACCGGAGAGGCCGAACACGTGGACGAGAACCGAGGCGACCAGATTCGCGGCACGGCGGGCGGGACGGCCTCCGTGCCCCTCTCCGTGCTCGACCTGGTGACCGTGGGCCAAGGCCGCACGGCGACCCAGGCCCTGCGCACCAGCGTGGACATCGCCCGGCTCGCCGAGAGCCGCGGTTTCCACCGCTTCTGGGTCGCCGAGCACCACTCCATGCCCGGTGTGGCCTCCTCGTCCCCCGCCGTGATCCTCGCGCACCTGGCCGCGTACACGGAGCGCATCAGGCTCGGCTCCGGCGGAGTGATGCTGCCCAACCACGCGCCGCTGGTGATCGCCGAGCAGTTCGGCACCCTTGAGGCGATGGCGCCCGGCCGTGTCGACCTCGGCCTCGGCCGGGCACCCGGCACGGACGGCGCCACCGCCGCCGCCCTGCGCCGCACGGACCGGCTCAACGAAGGTGCCGACGACTTCCCGCAGCAGCTGGCCGAGCTGACCCGCTTCCTGGACGACGACTTCCCGGACGGGCACCCCTACGCCCGCATCCACGCCGTCCCCGGACCCGTGCAGGCCACGTCGCCCGGCGGAGTCCAGTCGCCCGCCCGTCCGCCGGTCTGGCTGCTGGGCTCCTCCGGTTTCAGCGCCCGGCTGGCCGGTGTGCTCGGCCTGCCCTTCGCCTTCGCCCACCACTTCTCGTCCCGCAACACCGTGCCGGCCCTGGACCTGTACCGGCAGTCCTTCAAGCCCTCCGCCGTGCTCGACGCCCCCTACGCCCTCATCGGGGTCGCGGCGCTGGCCGCGGACGACGAGCGCGAGGCCAGGCGCCAGGTGCTGACCGGCGCCCTGTCCATGGTCCGGCTGCGCACCGGGCGCCCCGGCCTCGTGCCCAGCCCCGAGGAGGCCGAGGCGTACGACTTCAGCCCCATGGAGCGCGAGTTCGTCGACGGCTGGCTGAAGGACATCGTCCACGGCACGGCGGACGAGGTCCGCAGCGGTCTGGACGACCTGGCCAAGCGCACCGGCGCGGACGAGCTGATGATCACGGCCAACGCGCACGGCGGAGAGGCCCGGCTGCGGTCGTACGAGCTCATCGCGGACGCGTACGGGCTGCCCGGGACGGTCTGACCCGGTCAGCTCCCGCCGGTCCGGCGCCGGTCAGTTCCCCGCCGGTCCGGCGCCGGTCAGCTCCCCGCCGGTCCGGCGCCGGTCAGTTCCCCGCCGGCCTGGCGCCGATCAGTTCGGCGATCCGCTCCGGGGCCACCGCACGCGAATACAGCCACCCCTGCCCGGTGTCACAGCCGATCCGGCGCAGCCGCTCCGCCTGGCCCGAGGTCTCCACGCACTCCGCGGTGACCGTGAGGCCCAGGCGGTGCGCCAGCTGCACCATGGCTTCGACGATCGTCTCGTCGGCCGGGCTGGGGTGCGCGCCGTCCTCGTAGCGGAAACCGCTCACGAAGGAACCGTCCAGCTTCAGCACGGACACCGGCAGCCGGCTCAGATAGGCGAGGTTGGAGTAACCCGTGCCGAAGTCGTCGATCGCGATGCGGACGCCCATGTCGCTGAGGGCCTGGAGCACCCGCAGCGGCCGGCCGGACGAGCCCATGACCGCCGATTCGGTCAGCTCCAGTTGCAGCAGCCCGGGTTCGAGGCCCGTCTCGGCGAGGATCTCCGCCACCTCGGCGACCAGGTCGGAGTCCCAGAGCTGCCGCACGGCGACATTGACGCTGATGAACAGCGCAGGCTCGTCCGGGTGTTCCAGCTGCCAGCGGCGGGCCTGCCGGCAGGCCGTGCGCAGCACCCACCGGCCGAGCTGGACGATGGTGCCGTCCTCCTCCGCGATGGGGACGAACCGGCTCGGCGCCAGCAGCCCGAAACGCGGGTGGTTCCACCGGACCAGGGCCTCCACACCCCGTACGACCTCGTCCGCCATGCCGACCAGCGGCTGGTACTCCAGGGTGAACTCCCCGCGCTCGACGGCGGGGCGGAGCGTGGAGGAGAGCGCCTGCCGGGTCATCCGGTGCGCGTTGCGCTCGGGGTCGAAGAGGGTCCAGCGGGACCGGCCGTCGGCCTTCGCCCAGTAGAGAGTGGTGTCCGCGGCCTGCATCAGGGCGGTGGCCGACGTGCCGGCCGACGACCGCTCCACCACCCCGATCGACGCGGAGACCGACAGCCGGTGCCCGGACACCTCGAACGGCCGCTGGAGGGCGCTGAGCACCGTACGGGCGAGATCGGTGAGCTGACGCGTGCCCGAGGAGTCCTCGACCAGGATGGCGAACTCGTCACCGCCGAGGCGCGCCACCAGATGGCCGCCGGTGCGGTGACCGCCGGCCTCGGCGCAGTCGGTGAGCCGTCCGGCCACAGCGGCCAGCAGCCGGTCGCCGGTGCGGTGCCCCAGGGTGTCGTTGACCGCCTTGAAACCGTCGATGTCGAGGTAGCAGAGCCCGATCCGGCCGGGCCGGGGCGACGGCCCCTCCTGGAGGGGCGGATGCTCCAGGGCGGCCGCGAGCCGCTCGAAGAACAGGGTGCGGTTGGGCAGCCGGGTCACGGGGTCGTGCATCCGCAGGTGGCGCAGCCGCTCCCGCAGCTCCCGCCGGTCACTGACGTCGGCGACGGACAGCAGCACCCGGCCCGCCCCGCTGTCCGGGCCGCCCATCGGTGCAGCGGTGACCTCGGCCCACAGCGGCCGGCCGTCGGCGTGCTTGAGCCGCCGGGTGCACCGGAGCCGGGGCCGGGCGCCGCGCAGGACCTCGGTGTACGCGCGCCAGGTGGGGCCGTCCGAGGAGAGGCCGACGAGGTCGGCCGCGGGCTGCCCGGCCAGGGAGGCGGGGTCGGCACCGAGCAGCTTGCCCAACGCGTCGTTCGGCCTGACGATCCGGCCGAGGCGGTCGACGACGGCCATCGGGAGGGCGGCCGCCGCGAACGCGGCGCGGTACTCGCGCAGCTCGGAGAGGTCCGGCATCCGATGATCACACTGCGTGACCTCTGATGGCCCGGCGCCGTGGGCCGTGCCCGCCCGGCCCATCGGCCCTTCGGAGGTTCCGCTCACCGCTCACTCCCGCTGTGCAGATCGTCATGAACAGGTATGGCCAGGCAGGGGCGTGGAGGGGAGTGCCGCGCCGGAGGGCGGGAACCACGCGGGAAAGCGAGGTGAAGCATAGAGGGTGGCGCACCGGCCGTTCCAACGCGCCCGCCGTTTCGGCCACGCGGCATGCGCATGGCCCATGTCTGTTCCGCGCCTGTCCCGCCGAGGGCATCTTCAAGCATTTTGGCCATAAATAATCATTTACGCGCTGTTCTAGTTAATTTTAATTCTCGGATGAGCGAATGTGACTGTGTGTGAGAGTGATCATCCGTCTTCGGATGATCACCCCGGACTCCGCCGACCAGCTGACCCACTGACCCGTGTGGGGCAGCACAACAAGGCGTACACGGACGAAACGGCCGAGGGTGAGGGGGAAGTCCCGCATTCGCCACCCGGAGGTAGATGTGCCGCGTCAGCACGGACCCGGGGGAGTGGAGAGGCCGAGCCTGCGCAGTGCGGCGGCGGCTCTCACCTCCCTCCTGGCGCTCGCCGCCACCGGACTCGTCGCCGGACCCGCCGTGGCGGCCACGCGTGACGCGGGACCGTGCGCCCTGCCGAGGACCGGGGCACACCACTCCCTCGGGCTCGACACCTGGAACGACGCCTACCCGCGCCCCGACCACGCCCTCGACGCGGTCATGGTCTTCCTCTCGTTCCCCGACTCCGAACCCGTCGTGTCCCCCGAGGCGCTCGCCGCCGACTACTTCCCCTCGACCGCCCGCTTCTTCCGGCGCGCCTCGTACGGGAAGTTCGAGCTCCGGGCCCACCCGCAGCAGCAGTGGACACCCATGCCGCACCCGTCCACCCGGTACGGCATACAGCGTGACTGGGGCTCCGAGCGCCGCAGCGCCTATCTGCGCGACGCGATCGAGGCGGCCGACGAGCGGACCGACTTCTCCGCCCACGACATCGTCTACCTCGTCGCCGACCCGGACGCCCCCGGCGTCGACTCCGACGCCACCAAGGTCGTCAACTTCGACCGGCCGCTGCGCGCCGACGGCACCGACATCAGGCGTGTGGTCACCCTGTTCGAGGAGCACCCGCCGGACCGGAACGTCCTGGCGCACGAGACCGGACACGTCTTCGACCTGGCGGACCTCTACCACCGGCCGGAGGACGGGAAAGGCGACTGGGACACCTACGTCGGCGACTGGGACGTGATGGGCAGCCAGTTCGGGCTGTCCCCGGACCTGTTCGGCTGGCACAAGTGGAAGCTCGGCTGGCTGGAGGGCGAGGAGGTCGTATGCGTGCAGGGCACCGCCGACCTCACCCTGGAACCCATGGCCGAGGTGCCCGTGCCGGGCGCCTCCCTCGGCACCCGGCTCGCGGTCGTCAGGACCGGCGCGGACAGTGCGCTGGCCATCGAGGCCCGCAGCGCCACGGGCAACGACCGGACGACCTGCACCGAGGGTGTGCTCGTCTACCGCATCCGCAACGCGACACCGTCCGGCGGCGGACCGGTCGAGGTGCTGGACACCCACCCCGGGTCCGACGCCTGCTGGGACCGGTCGGTCTACCCGCCACTCGCGGACGCCCCCCTGCGGGAGGGCGAGCGCTACACCGTGCCGGGCGAACACATCCGCATCGACGTCGCCGGCCGGACCCGGTCGGGAGCATGGACCGTCCGCATCGCCACCGGCACCTGACCTGCGCGGACGCACACGAAGAAGCCCCCTCGCCTGCGCGAGGGGGCTTCATCCGTCGGTGCGCCGTCAGGGACTCGAACCCCGGACCCGCTGATTAAGAGTCAGCTGCTCTAACCAACTGAGCTAACGGCGCCTGCTGACGTCGTAGACATTAGCACCCGGATCGGCGGGAGGAAAAATCGAATTCCCGGTGGTCGACGGGGCCGCCGACCTGCCCGCCCGGACACAGGCCCACAGCAGTACGTCGGGGCCCGGAAGCCAGGGGCTGCGCGTGTCGGGAGCGACCACCCAGCGGGGCCCGCCGGCGTCCGCGCCGCCGGTCAGGGGCGGGACGGTGACCGCGTCCCCCGTGCCGTGGCAGAGCACCGGCGGCAGAGCGCCCCGCTGCCGGCGGGAGCCGACGGCGGACCCCGTGCCCCACTCCTCCCACGCCAGGAGGGACGGCAGCCGCTGAGCCGTGCCCGGGGAGGCGAACAGCAGCATCCGCCCCCGGTGCGTGGCCACCGGGCCCGACCCGGGCCCCTCCGCCCAGAGCTGCTCCAGCATGCGCCTGCCGAACAGGGCGGGCACGCTCACGACGTCGAACGAGGAGCCGCACGGCAGCACCCCGGGGGAGCGGGGGTGGGACTCCCACCGGGAGAGCGTGCTGCGGGGGTAGGGCGAAGCTCCCGCCAGCCACGCGGCCCCGGACGCCGTGACCTGGGCGGCCCTGTCGTCGTCCCGTTCACCGGTGCGGTCCCGCAGCAGGGCCAGGAGACCGGCGCCGTGGTGCGGGGCGGCACCGGTGAACGGGGGCGTTTCGTCGTTCAGCCATGCGCTCATGGCGTCATGTCTACCGGCCGTGACGCCCCTGCTCCCCGGAGTTGCCGAAAGCCGGACAGGGCGCGGGCCCGCGGAGTATTTTGTCCATCGGCATATGCCACGGGTGTACCCGCAGTGACGACAGCGCAGCCGGAGGCCGTCGCCGTCGAGGTCAGGGCGCGGCCTCGTCCAGCAGGGACCGGCCGAACTCGATCATCTTCTTGGCGTAGTCCTCGGTCCACTCCGCCCGCTCGGCTATGTCCACGGCCGTGAGCCGGTCGAACCGGCGCGGATCGGCGAGCTGGGCGGCGGCCACAGCCTGGAACTCCACGGCCCGGTCGGTCGCCGCCCGGAAGGCGAGCGTCAGCTCCGTCGCGCGGGCCAGGAGTTCCTTCGGGTCCTCCATCGACTCCAGGTCGAAGAAGTGCTCCGGATCGGCTGCCGCCTCCGACGGCTCGAAGAGCAGCGGTGCCGGACGCAGCCTCTGCCGCTCGTTCCGCTCGGGTTGTGCCATGTGGTGTTCCCTCCTCGTACGGCCGGACGGCCACCTTCCATTGTCCGGTCCGGCGCAAGAGCGCTGCCCAGGATCAGGGCGCCCAATGCACGCGGTGCTCCGCGAGGTGCGCCAGGACCGCGTGATTCGCCTCCCAGCCGTCGGGGAACTTCACCGTCACACCCAGCTGGACCGGCTCCGTCGACGGGTGCTCGTCCAGCAGGTCCGCCACCCCGGCACGGCACACCACGACACACGCGTGCCGGTGCCGCGAGGCCAGCACGCACAGGCGGCCCGTCTCCAGGTGGAACGCCGTGGCGTCCGGGCGGCCCGACAGCGGGTGCAGGACCACCGTCACATCGAACTCCCTGCCCTGGAGCCGGTTCGCCGTGTCCACCGCCACCCCTCCCACACCCAGCTCCGCGAGCGCGGCCCGGACCGCGGCGGCCTGGTCGCGGTGGGCCGTACCGACCGCGATCCGCTCCGCCGTCACCGGGACCGGGCCCGGGGCGCGCTCGCTCGTCGCGGCGCCGCCCCGGTCCAGCAGCCGGCGCACCACCAGGGCCACCGCCCGGACCGCCTCGGGGTCCGTACGCGGGGTGTGCCGGGCCGGGAGCTCCAGCAGCCCCCAGCCGGACTCCGCCGCCTCGTCCAGCACCCGGTCGGGGCCCGACCCGTCCGAGGGCACGCCGAACGACAGCCGCCGCTCCCCGTGGTCCGTACCGCTGCGGAACGGCGTGTACGGGTAGAACGCGGACGACACCAGCGGCGCCGCCGACGCGGGCAGCCGCCACGACACGGGCAGCCGGTGCTGCGGCAGCTCCGGATTGTGCGCGAGCAGAGTCGGGACGGCGCTCGCCGACGGGTCGTACGAGAGCCCCGCCCACTGGTCGGCACCCACGATCGAGAAGGGGTCCAGCTGGCCCGGATCCCCGACGAACAGCGCCCGCTCGAACAGACCGGCCACGGCCAGCAGGGCGTCCGAGCGCATCTGGTACGCCTCGTCGACGATCGCGTGCCCCCACGGCTCCACGTTCTTCACGTGCGCCCACTTGGCGGCCGTGGAGATGACGATGTCCAGACCCGCCAGATCCGCCGCCTTCGCCGACTTCCGCACGTTGTCCAGACCGTCCAGGACCTTGTCGTACGGATCGGAATCGCTGCTGTGCAGCCGGCCCACCGGCAACTCAGGGGCCTTCTCGGCCAGCCGCACCACCAGGTCGTCCACCTGGGCGTTGGTCTGCGCGACCACCATCAGCGGGCGGCCCGCGGCTGCCAGCTCCAGCGCGGCACGCACCACCAGGGTCGACTTCCCCGCGCCCGGGGGCGAATCCACCACGATGCCGCGCGCCGTACCCCGCAGGGTGTCGCCGAGGATCGCGTCGGTCGCCCGCGCCGCCGCGGCACCCGGGTCGGAAACGACTGTCACAGGAGGTCCTCCGCGGTCACGGGATCGGGCTGCTCGGCAGGTCCGCCGACGGCGCCCGGCGGGCCGCCGTGGGTCCAGGGGGTGTCATCCGGGTCGGGCAGCTTCGGGCCGCCCCGCTGGTCGTGCTCGAACAGGGTCCAGGCGATCCGGTCCCCGGGCTCGGGCACCGAACCGGGGGCCGGCTCCTTGCTCCGGCCCATCCGGTCCGTGATCCGCAGGACGAGGCCGGCCGTCCCGGTCCCCGGGGCCTCGGAGACGTACCCCACGAACTCCGCCGTCTGCGGCTTCCCGTCCAGCGAGCGGTACACCTTGGTCCGTTCACCGAGGTGCGGGCGCTCGTCGGTGAGCACCGTGACCAGGGGGCGCGGTGAGGGCCGCTTCGACTCGCTGTACGCCATCTCGACCTCCGTCACCTCCCCGACGAACGCCTCGCCCGCCAGCCTCCGCCCCGCCAGCACCAGCGGATCGTCCAGCGCCTCCTGGGCGTCCAGCTGCGCCTGCGCCGTCTCCCGCGAGGCCAGCTTCTGCGCCGCCGTCACCGCGTCGTCCCGGCGCGGCTGCGGGGGCTCGCCCGCCCGCACCCGGTCCCGGTGCGCGGTGAACGACCAGCGGTCCCTGGTCCAGCGCTCCTGGGCCCTCGCCCCCTCCGGAAGCTCCCGCAGCAGGTCGAGCCCCCGCCACACCGCGTCCCAGGTGGGCAGCAGCACCCCGGCGAGCAGCGACCTGATCTCCTGCTCGGCGCCGCCCAGTTCACCGAGCCGGGTGTCGGCCTCGACGGCGTCCTCCGCTGCGGCCAGCGCCGTGCGCGCCCGGTCGTACCGCTCGATCGCGGGCGCCAGCAGCCTGTTGTCGAACGCCGGATCCGTCGCCGGCCCGGCCGGCGGGCAGACCAGCTGACCGGCGGGGTCCCGCTCCAGCTCCGCCCGGAGCGCCGCCTCGGCACCGGACTGCCCGGCCGGCGGGTCGACCCAGGCGAGCAGCGCACCGAGGTGCTGGTCCTCCAGGCTGCTCTGGCCCGTCGCCCAGTGGCGGTTCAGCAGGTCCGTCGCGGCGAGCAGCAGCGAGGAGCCCGGCACCCTGGCCCGCTCCCCGTAATGCGTCAGCCAGCGGCCGAGCAGCGGCACACGGGCCGGAGCCGGATAAGGGGCGTCCGGGTCGTCCTCGGCGGTACGCCGGAACCGCATGGACCGCCCGAGCAGCCGTACGAAGTCGAGGCCGGCCCTGCTGGGCACGATCAGCTGCGCCGCGTCCGCGCACAGCTCGACCTCGACCTTCACCTTCTTCCCGGTCCCGGGATCGACCTCGCTGCGCTCGGCGGGCTCGACGGCATCGGCGTAGGACTCGATGTGCGGCAGCACCGCCTCGGCCAGCTCGGCGAGGAACGCGAACCGCAGATCGCGGTCGCGCGGCTGGGCCACCACCAGCAGCCGGGGCGCCGCACGGTCCGTGCCCACGAGCGCGCCGAGCGGCGCGCCCGCCTCACCGGCGGTCGTCAGCGGCACCAGCACGAGCGGCTCGCCGGTCAGGTGCCGGTGGCGCACGGTGGCGAGCGGCTGGGCCCGTCCG
>Ga0196960_10000733_pt1 | contig 10193 bp, 8 predicted proteins | sample S3v_5metaG_FD_183187 | JGI IMG/M metagenome (GOLD analysis project Ga0196960, IMG submission 183187) | Soil microbial communities from Anza Borrego desert, Southern California, United States - S3+v_5 | ecosystem: Environmental > Terrestrial > Soil > Desert | place: USA: California | collected... | reverse complement strand
GAGGTGGGCGTCCATCAGCTCGCGGGCGGAGACCTCGCGGGCGCGGACCAGCGCCGCCAGCTCGGTCGCCGGGCGGGTGCACAGGTCGTCGTCCATGCCGGCACGGTATCGGCCCTCCTGCAGGGTGCCGCCCCGAGTTCGCGAGGGGTGGGGGCAGGAGGGTCCTTCAGCAGCGCTGGGTGACCGCGGCGGCCGGGACGACGAGGGTCAGCTCGGTCTCCTGACGATGTTCCACGTGCAACCCCGCCCGGCGGAGCAGTGCGCGCAGCCGGACGACGGTGTCCGGCTCCCCCGTCGTGGTCGCGAGCAGCCGGGCCAGCCGCCCCTTGTGTGCCTTGTTGAAGTGGCTCACCACGGCGCGGGTGCCGTCGGGGCGCTCGCTGAGCACCTGCACGGTGACCGCGCCGGGCACCGGGGCCAGCTCGGCGTACGCGCCGGAGCGCAGGTCGACCACCAGGTCGTCGATGTCGGCGAGCACGTCGGTGAGCACCGGCTTCCACGTCGAGCGCAGCGTCGGCAGGCCGGGGAGCGTGCTGCCGGCGGACAGCCGGTAGGCCGGGACGGCGTCGTCGGCCCGTAGCAGCCCGAACAGGGCGGAGCCCACGGCGAGCCGGCCGGCGGCCCGGCTGCGCTGGGCGCGGGTCAGCGAGCGGACGTCGAGCGCGTCGTAGAGGACGCCGGTGTAGCGCTCGATGGCCGGCATCGTCGGGCTGGTGCGCAGGGCCGCGTTCCGGGCGATCTCGTCGTCCTGCTTGGCCGACAGTCCCAGGGCGGCCCGCGCGGCCGGGACGTCGGCGGACAGGGACACCACTGCCTCGACCAGCTGCTCCCGGAGCGGGGTGAGCTCCGGTGCGGTCAGTGCAGCGAGGTCGAGGGGCGCGCCGTCGCCGCCGGGGTGCTTGGTCTCGGAGGGGGGCAGCAGGACGAGCACGACAGCGAACGGTACCGAGGTGATCTGCGGCCCGGCGCGGACCGGCCCGCTGGCGGTGATCCGGTGTGGCACGCGGCACGTCGGAGGGCGGTTCCGGCGCACCGGCGAGGCGCGTCATCTACCGTCCCCTGGATCGGTGCGCACGATGCGGTCCGGGTCGGTGGTCGGGCGAGGGCAGGAGGTGGGAGCGGTGCTGGTGCTGGACGGTGCGGCCGTGTCCACCCGTGGCCCGCGCCCGGACAACCAGGACTCCGCGGTCGCCGGGCCGCTGCTCATCGCCATCGCCGACGGGGTCGGCGGCAACGTGGGCGGCGCCGTGGCGTCGTCCCTGGTGGTCAACTGGCTGGCCCCGCTCGCCACCGGGAACGGTGGCGACGGCGCCGACGACCCGGTGCGGGTGGTGGCCAGCGGCAACGAGCGGATCCGCGCGGCGTACACGGAGCGGCCCCGGCTGCGCACGATGGCCACGACGCTCACCGCGTTGCACGTGGACGGCGACGGCATCGTGCTGCTGCACATCGGCGACTCCCGCGGCTACGTGCTGGCCGGCGGGCAGCTGACGCAGGTGAGCACCGACCACACGCTGGTCCAGGCGCTGATCGACGCGGGCTCGCTCACCCCCGCCGAGGCGCGGGTGCACCCGCAGCGCTCCGCCGTGTACGCCGCGCTGCACGGTGCCGACGACGACGTCGCGGCGCTGGACGTGATCCGGCTGGACGTGCGGCCCGGCGACCGGCTGATGGTCTGCTCCGACGGGCTCTCCGACGTCGTCCTGCCCAGTGCGATCCGGGAGTTGCTGGCCACCGGCACCCCGGCGCAGGCGGCCGCCGCTCTCCGGGACGCGGCGCTGGCCGGGCCGCCCACCGACAACATCACCGTGGTGGTCGCCGACGTGCGGGAAGCTGTGGCCGACGAGCCCCCGGCGCGGATCCTGACCGTCGGCGCCGCCGGCGAGGTGCGCGAGGAGACCTCCGAGGCCCTGGAGGCCGTCTGGCCCGGACCGGTGCCGGTCGGCTTGGTCCAGCACCGCCCGCGCTGGCCCCATCAGGTCCAGTAGAGCAGGCGGGCCTCGGGCAGCCGGTCGGCGATCGCGGTCTCGAACCAGCTGCGCAGCTCGGTCATCGTCGGGCGCGGGTAGACGTGCTTGACCGAGCCGTACTTGCCGCGCTTCGTCGTCCGCACGGTCTCGTCCATCTCCAGCTTGGTGCGCGGGTACCAGTCGGTCAGCGTCGCCTTGCTGCCCGGCGTGAACCGGTGGGTGATGCACTCGACCGTCAGGTCGGTACCGGCCGGGACGGCGGCGGCCACGCTGTCGAGCAGCTCGCCGTACTGCTCCTGCCAGTCGTCGACCGGCATGATCGGCGCGATGGTCAGCCCCACCGGGTAGCCGGCCTCGGCCACGGCCGACAGCGCGGCGACCCTGCCGGGCACCGGCGACGTGGCGCCCTCGAAGCGGCGGGCCACCGACGCGGCGTTGACCGAGAAGCGGAGCCGGGTGCGGCCGCGGTGCGGCAGTGCGAGCAGGCCGGCGACGTCGTCGAACTTGGTGGTCGCGCGCAACTGCACCGGCCCGTGCCACTCGTGGGTGCCGAAGTGCTCGATCGCCGTGGCCAGCCCGCCGGTCAGGTGCTCCAGGGCCAGCGGGTCGGTGTAGCAGGACGCTTCGAACGTCGTCCCCTCGTCGCCGCGGGCTGCGGTGCCGCTGGTGACGGCGCCGCGACCGACGTACTGGTCGAGGTCGCCGAGCACCTCGTCCAGGTCGGCGAAGACACGGGTGATGGGCGGGCCGGAGAGCGAGCCGGCCAGGTAGCAGTACTGGCAGTGCGCCGGGCAGCCCTCGGCCAGGTCGAACCGCCAGTCCGCGGACGGCGGGATGGGCTGCAGCCGGCGCTTGGACGGCGGGGGCACGACGACGGCCAGGGTCTGCTTGGCCGCCATGAACGCCGCCCGGTCGCCGTCCCCGCGCAGGCTGGGGAGCCGATCGCCGCGGAGCAGTTCGACGTCGTGGATTCCGGCGGCCTCGAGGCGGGCGAGGATGCGTCGGCCGTGCGGGCGCTCGGCGGCGGAGCGGGTGACCAGGACGCGCGAGGGCGTCCAGAGGCGGGTGGGGACAGGGGCGACGAGCGCGGTGGTCATCGCCTGGTGCAACCCCGGTCGGCGCCGGGTCCTTCCTGGTCAGGCGGCGCGTCGGCGCACGGCGTCGCGGTGGGCCAGCAGTGCCCAGACCGCGTGCTGCAGGTCCATCCGCTCACCGTCCGAGGGCAGCGAGTCGGGCAGACTCCCGGGGGGGTCGAGCAGGTCGTCCAGTGGGTCGTCGGCGGTTCCGCGGAACCGAAGCACAGTGACCCGGACGGTCCCGGCTTCGTGGGCCGGCCCCCACACCCGCCGCCCGTCGCGGTCCGCAGCCACGAGATGGCCGCCGGGCCGGCTGAGCACCAGGTCGTGGTCGTGCACCAGACCGTGGCAGACGTCGCACAGCAGCACCATGTTCGACACGTCCGTTCGGCCGCCGGACAGCCAGGACCGCAGATGGTGTGCGTGCAGCCGCTCGATCCGGGTCTCGTCGCAGCCCGGCCGGGCGCAGCCGCCGTCGCGCATCAGCAGGGCTCGACGTTGCGCGCGGGTGGCGTAGCGGCGGGCTCGGCCCTGGGCGAGCACCTGGGCTCCGTCGGTGAGCACGGCGGTGACGGCGGCGTCGCAGGTGAGACGCCGGGCCTGCGCCGGACTGAGCGCGGGCCCACCCTCCAGGTGGGCCCGGCCGGCGGCCTCGTCCTCGGCGAGCACCGCGGCATCGACCACGACCACCACCTCCCGGCGTGGCGGGTCACCGGCCCGCCGGTCGGCGTCAGCGGCTGCTGCGGCGAGCTGGGTGAGCGCCCGGCACCGCCGTTCGGTGGTCACCGCGAGCGGCACGACGCCGGCCTCGTCCTCCTCCGCCGACTCCGCAGCCTGCTCGCCGCGGGCGGCGGCGGCGCTGCGGCGGGCCGCACGTTCGCGGCGGGCGTCGCGCTCGGCGAGGGACTCGATCGCGGCCAGGAGGTCAGCACCCTGCTCGGGCTCCATGCGCAGCTGGACGCTGACCATGCCGTCGTCCTCGGTCCACCAGGAGAATCGCCGCCGGTCCCGCTGCCGTCCGGAGTCGACATCGTCGGACCGCCGCCAGGCGCGCACCGTGCGTTCGACCTGCGAGGCGGTGGCGTGGCGGGCGAACTCGACCAGTTCCTCTTCGGTACCGGGCTCGGCGACCCGGGTGAGCGCACGGACCTTGGAGTAGGAGAGCTCCCCGGACGCGAAGGCCGTCGCGATGACCGGCAGCGTCCGCAGCGCCCGGGCCACCCGCACATGCTGACGGGCCGTTCCCGGCGTGAGGCCGCACCGCCAGGCCAGCCAGTGCGCGCACGACAGTATGCCGACGCCGTGCCAGCCCTCCCGCTCGTCGAACTCGGCGACCAGCACCAGCCACGCCGCCGTCGCGGCGGTCAGTCGGACGGCGCCGGAGCAGATCCGGTCGGCCAGCTGGTCCAACGGCTCGGGCTCGCCCGACTCGGGCAGGGACAGGGACGACAGGGTCGGCATCTCGATCATGTGTTCGACGGTAGCGACACCTGCTGACGGAACACGCTGGTCAGCCGGAGGCTGTGCACAGGGGCGGTTCCGCGGAACCGCCCCTGTCTGTTCAGTCGGCGAGGTCGACCACGACCGGCGCGTGGTCGCTCGCGCCCTTGCCCTTGCGCTCCTCGCGGTCGATCAGGGCGCCGGTGACCCGGCGGGCCAGCGCAGGGGAGCAGAGCGCGAAGTCGATCCGCATGCCCTCACGGCGGGGGAAGCGCAGCTGGGTGTAGTCCCAGTAGGTGTAGACGCCGGGGCCGGGCGTGTGCGGACGGACGACATCGGTGAAACCGGCCTCCACCACGCCGCGGAACGCCTCCCGCTCGGCCGGGGAGACGTGGGTGGAGTGGCTGAACACCGACATGTCCCAGACGTCGTCGTCCTGCGGGGCGATGTTCCAGTCGCCGACCAGGGCGACCGGTGCCTCGCCGTCCTCGGTCAGCCAGCCGCCGGCGCTCACCCTCAGCGCCTCCAGCCACGCCAGCTTGTACTGCAGGTGCGGGTCGGTGAGCGTGCGGCCGTTGGGCACGTACAGGCTCCACACCCGCACGCCCCCGCAGGTGGCGCCCAGCGCGCGCGCCTCGGCTGCCGGTTCGACGCCCTCCTTCGACGACCAGGACGGCATCCCCGGGAAGCCGACCTGCACGTCGCTCAGCCCCACCCGGGAGAGCACGGCGACGCCGTTCCACTGCGAGTGGCCGACGTGCGCGATCTCGTACCCCAGCGCCCGGAACCGCTCCTCGGGGAACTGGTCGTCCCGGCACTTGGTCTCCTGCAGCGCGAGGACGTCGACGTCACTGCGCTGCAGCCAGGCCTCCACCCGGTCGGCTCGGCTGCGGATGGAGTTGACGTTCCAGGTGGCCAGGCGCACAGGAGACCAGCTTAGGCGGAGTGGGATCGTCGGGCTGACGCCGACGAGCCCACTCCGCGTCAGGCTTGGGGGAGCGGGGTGAGCTTCTCGTCCGACCGCGCCTGCATCCGGGCGCGCATCCGCTCCCGGCTCTCCACGAACTTCGTCGCCTGGGCATCCAGCCCGACCATGAACTGGGCCAGCTCCTCGCGCGCCTTCTCCCCCTCCGGCCCCAGGTCGGTGCGCTCGAACACCTTCCACGCCCGCAGCACCGGGCTGATGACCTCGTCGTGGTGCAGCCGCAGGTCGTAGATGCCGGCCTTGGCGATGATCACCGAGTTCTTCCGGAAGCCGGCCATCGTGGCGCCGGGCATCTCGAAGTGCATGACCTCGTCGGCGACGGCGCGCATCGTGGCGTCGGGTTCGATGTCGAAGGCCGCCGAGACGATGTTCCGGTAGAAGACCATGTGCAGGTTCTCGTCCTTGGCGATCCGGCCGAGCAGCTGGTCGGCGATCGGGTCGCCGGTGGCCTTGCCGGTGTTGCGGTGGCTGACCCGGGTGGCGAGCTCCTGGAAGGACACGTACGTGACGGCCTCCAGCGGGGTCTTGTCGCCCGAGTCGTAGCCGGAGGTCATGTAGTCCATCCGGGCCCGCTCCAGCTCGACCGGGTCCACGCCGCGGGTGATGACGAGGTAGTCGCGCAGCGCGATGCCGTGCCGGTTCTCCTCCGCCGTCCAGCGGCCCACCCACGTGCCCCAGGCGCCGTCCCGGCCGAACCGGGTGGCGATCTCCCGGTGGTAGCTGGGCAGGTTGTCCTCGGTGAGCAGGTTGGTGAACATCGCCGCCTTGGCGGTCTCGTCCAGCCGGGACTGCTCCGGCGACCAGTCCTCCCCGCCGAGGAAGGCGAAGTCCCGGCCCTGCGACCACGGGACGTAGTCGTGCGGGTGCCACTCCTGCGCGAGGCCCAGGTGGCGGTTCAGGTTCGCCTCCACCACCGGCTCGAGCTCGGTGAGCAGGGCGGCTTCCATGGGCGTCCGGGACACGATGGCCTCCTCAGGTCGTCACCTACGGCGTCGTGACCTCCGGAACCGTAACAACGGCGGGATCGAGGCGGTGGTTCCGGGAGGCAGCCGTGGCGCGACCTCTGCCCTACCCCGCCTGTGACGTCGGCAGTCCTCGGCGGGTGACCGGCGTCACGCCCGCCCCGCGGCGGCACACTCAGGCGGGTCACAGCGCTGTGCAAAGCCACCCCCCGGAGGCGGATTCGGTGCGATCATGGCCGGATGACCCGGTCCGCCGAGCGAGTGACGGCTGCGTGAGCCACGACGCCGCACCCGACGCGCACCCCCGGGGCAAGCACCCCGCGCGGAGCTTCGGACGTGCCCTGCTCCTCACCGTCGTCGGCACGGTCGTCCCCGGGGTCGCCTTCCTGGCCAGCGGACGGCGGAAGCTGGGCGCCCTCGTCCTCGTGCTGTTCCTGCTGCTCGTCGGCGGCGCCGTCTGGCTGGCCACCACCGGTCAGCGGGACGCCGTCCGGCTGGCCGTCGACTCCGACGCCCTGCGCTGGGTGATCGGCGTCGCGGCCGGGGTCGCCCTGGTGTGGATCGTCGTCGTCATCGCCGGCTACCGGGCGCTGCTGCCCCGGCCGGCCCGCGGCTGGCAGCACGCCCTGGGTGGCCTCGTCGTGCTGCTGCTCTGCGCCGCCGTGGTCGCGCCGGCGGTGACCGTCGTCCGGGTCGCCACGGCGCAGCGCAGCCTGGTCGACACCGTGTTCGCCGACGGCGACAGCGCCACGGTCACCGAGCCGGTCGACGAGGCCGACCCGTTCGGGGACGACCACGAGGTCAACATCCTGCTGCTGGGCGGCGACGGCGGCGTGGACCGCGAGGGCGTGCGCACCGACACGGTCATCGTCGCCAACGTGCAGACCGACACCGGTGTGACCACGCTGTTCAGCCTGCCGCGCAACCTCGAGGACCTGCCCTTCCCGGCGGGCAGCCCGCTCGCGGCGGTCTACCCGAACGGGTTCGAGGCGGGCAGCGAGAGCGAGAGCCTGCTCAACGCCGTCTACCGCAACGGCCCGGCCGCGTACCCCGACATCCTCGGGCCCACCGACGACCCCGGGGCGGACTTCCTCAAGCTCGGCGTCGGCGAGGCCCTCGGCCTGCACATCGACTACTACGTGCTGGTCAACCTCGACGGGTTCAGCCGGCTGGTCGACGCGCTGGGCGGGATCACCGTCAACGTGAACTACTACGTGCCGATCGGCGGCGAGCCGAGCATCGGCACGCTGCCCGACGCCTACATCGCGCCGGGGCCCGACCAGCACATGGACGGCGCCATGGCGCTGGCGTTCGCGCGGGGCCGGTTCGGGCTCACCGACTACCAGCGGATGGACCGCCAGCGCTGCGTGCTCGACTCGATCGTGGACGCCGCGAACCCGGTGACGCTGCTCTCCCGCTACCAGGAGCTCGCCCGCACCACGCAGGACATCGTCTCCACGGACCTGCCCCAGTCGATGCTGGACGACGTCGTCGACCTCGGCTTCCAGGTCAAGGAGACCGGGATCCGCAGCGTGGTCTTCGACGACACCGTGATCACCCCCGCGTACCCGGACTACCCGAAGATCCGGGCGCTGGTCCAGCAGGCCCTCGCCGAGCCGTCGGACACCTCGGCGAGCACGACGTCCGCGGCACCGGCTCCCAGCAGCGCGCCGTCGACCGCCGCCGCCCCGACCACCGGCGCAGCCCCTCCGACGGGAGCCGCGCCGACCACGGACGCGGACCCGGCCGCCGACGTCAGCGACGCCTGCGCCTACGACCCGGTCCTGGCGCAGGAGGCGCTGGACGCCGGCGAGCCCCCGACCCGCCGGGGTTAGTCCGCCAGCACGACCATCAGCGTCCGCGGGCCGTGCACGCCCTCGACCCGCTGCAGTTCGATGTCGCTGGTCGCCGACGGTCCGCTGACCATGGTCAGCGGGCGCAGCGGGTCCAGCCGGGCCAGCCCCTCGGGCACCCCGCCCACCACCTGGTCGGCGGTCACCACACACACCAGGACGTCGGGCAGCAGCGACAGCGCCCGGCGTCCGCACGCCGGTGAGCCGTCGAGCACGAGCGTGCCGGTCTCGGCGATCGCCACGGCGACGGCGGTCACCGAGGCGGCGCGGTCGGCCAGCTGCACCGCAGCCCGGTCGTCGTCCACGTCGCAGCCCTCCGGGCGCCAGGCGGCGTCCAGACCGGGCGCGACGACGACGTCCGCGCTCGCCCAGCCGGCGCCGAGCCCCTGGTCCAGCGCGGCCCGCACGGTGGCCCCCACCTCGGCCGGTGCGCAGCGCAGCACCGTTGCCCGGTAGTCCTCGACCCGGTCGACGAGCAGGTCGAGCAGGGCGGTGCCGGTGACCGGGTGCCCGCCGACCCCGCGGTAGTCGCGGACCACCTCCGGCGCCGGCGCCCGCGTCTCGCCCAGCGCCGTCCGGATCCGGCCGAGCACGTCCTCGCGGGCGGTGCTGTGCCCCTCCGGTGGACTCGCGAGCTCATTCACTTCCCGTGCTCCTCGGTCCACTGCTGCACGAACGTCTTCGTCGGCGGGGTCGGCAGGTCACGGCTGCGGGTCCAGCTGGAGATCGGCGGCGGCATCGCGTTGGGCAGCGTCGGCCGACCGCGGGCGACGAGCCGGCCGAGCTTCGACGCCCGCTGCGCGAGATGCCAGAGCCGGGGGTTGGACATGGCCTTCGCCAGGGCGCGGAAGGCCACCGCCTCCGCCGTCGGCTTCTCCTGCGCCTCGACGTGCTCGGCCCGCAGGTGCACCAGGATCGAGGGGATGTCGATGGCGACCGGACACACCTCGAAACACGCACCGCAGAGCGAGGAGGCGTAGGGCAGCGAGGCGTTGTCCTCGACCCCGGTCAGCTGCGGCGACAGGATCGCGCCGATCGGCCCCGGGTACACCGAGCCGTAGGAGTGCCCGCCGGTGCGCTCGTAGACCGGGCACACGTTCAGGCAGGCCGAGCAGCGGATGCAGTGCAGCGCCTCCCGGCCCACCTCGTCGGCGAGCACCGCGGTGCGCCCGTTGTCCAGCAGCACCAGGTGGAACTCCTGCGGCCCGTCGCCGGGGGTCACACCGGCCCAGGTCGAGGTGTAGGGGTTCATCCGCTCACCGGTGGACGAGCGGGGCAGCAGCTGCAGGAAGACCTCGAGGTCGCGCCAGGTCGGCACCACCTTCTCGATCCCCATCACGGTGATCAGCGTCTCGGGCAGGGTCAGGCACATCCGCCCGTTGCCCTCGCTCTCGACCACGGTCAGGGTGCCGGTCTCGGCGACGCCGAAGTTCGCGCCGCTGATCGCCACCCGGGCGCGCAGGAACCGCTCGCGCAGGTGCGTGCGGGCGGCCATGGCCAGCTGCCTCGGCTCGTCGGTGAGGTCGGGGTCGACGCCGGGGATGGTGCGGGCGAAGATCTCGCGGATCTCGGCCCGGTTCTTGTGGATCGCCGGCACCAGGATGTGCGAGGGCTTGTCCTCGCCCAGCTGCACGATGAGCTCGGCAAGGTCGGTCTCGAAGACGTCGATGCCGACGGCCTCGAGCGCCTCGTTCAGCGCGATCTCCTGGGTGGCCATCGACTTGACCTTGACCACCTCGGAGGTGCCGGTCGCCTGGACCAGCCGGGTGACGATGTCGTTGGCCTCGTTCGCGTCCCGGGCCCAGTGGACGACGCCGCCCCGGGCGGTCACCTGCCGCTCGAGCTCCTCCAGGTGCTCGTCCAGCCGGGCCATGGTGGCGGCCTTGAGCGCCTTGCCGGCGGCGCGC
>Ga0196960_10000732_pt1 | contig 10198 bp, 7 predicted proteins | sample S3v_5metaG_FD_183187 | JGI IMG/M metagenome (GOLD analysis project Ga0196960, IMG submission 183187) | Soil microbial communities from Anza Borrego desert, Southern California, United States - S3+v_5 | ecosystem: Environmental > Terrestrial > Soil > Desert | place: USA: California | collected... | reverse complement strand
CCTTGGTGAGTGCGGGGGCCAGGGCGCGCCGCGTGCGGCCGACGGCGGCGGCCAGGTGCGCCTGCCGCTGCGCGACCTCGACGACGCCGGCCTGCTCGCCGGCCTCGACCGTGGTGTGCAGGAGGAGGGAGGCGGTGCGACCGAGGAACTCCGCAGCGGTGCGGTCGGCGTAGGAGGGCCGGCGCGGACCGCTGTAGGAGTGGCAGGCGATGAGGCCCCAGAGCTCTCCGCGGTCGATCAGCGAGATCGACATCGCGGAGTCGACGCCCATGTTGCCCAGGTACTCCAGGTGCACCGGCGAGACGCTGCGCAGCATCGCGCCGGAGAGGTCGAGCGGGCGTCCGGTGGTGGGAGGAACCGGCGGCTCGAGCGGCACGGGACGGTAGCGGGCGTCGGGGATCAGCCGCATCCAGTTGGTGGCGTAGAGGGCACGGGCCTGGGCCGGGATGTCGCTGGCCGGATAGCGCAGGCCGAGGAAGGGCTCGAGGTCCTCGCGGCGGTCCTCGGCGATCACCTCGCCGTTCCACCGGGCGTCGAAGCGGTAGACCATCACCCGGTCGAAGCCGGTGAGGGCCCGCACGTCACGGGCGAGCACCGCGGTGAGGTCCTCGACGGTGGCGCTGGCCGACAGGCGCTGCAGGACCGAGGGCAGGCGGCGGTGCCAGGCGGCGCCGGCCTGCTCGGCGCCCTGCACCGGCTCCCACTCGGTGATCAGCAGACCGTCGGCACGGTGCACGACGAGGTCGACGTCGACGCCGGCCGGACGGACCCGCAGCGGGTTGAGCTCGGCGAGGTCGCCGGCCAGGCCGGCACGCAGCCGGGCGGCATCGACCTCGTCGATCAGCTCGTCGAGGGTGGCGCCGACGACCGGCCGGCCGAAGGTCCGCGCGGCATCCGCGGACGCGACGACGACGGCCAGGTCCGGTTCGGTCACCGCGACCAGCGTGCCGTGGGGCTGGATGGCACCGGGAACGGCGATGGGCTCGTCGGCGCAACGCAGGAGGTCGGCCTCGGACGTGGTCACCGCGGCCGGGTCACGGTGCGTCCCGGCCCGCGGCGGCGTTGGGGATCTCGGCGGCCGAGGAGACGAACGGGATCACGCGGTCGAGCTGGAGGAGCTCGATCGGCAGCCAGACGGGCCGGTTGCTCCTGGGGGCGATGACGTGCAGTTCGACGCCGGTGGCCGCGGCGCGGCGGGCGATGCCCACGAGGGCCCGGGCGCCCGAGGAGTCGAGGAAGCGGGTGGGGCCCAGGTCGATCACCACGGCCTCGGGATGGGCGTCGAGCAGGCTCGCTGCCGCCTCGACTAGCTGAGGGGACGTCGCGATGTCAACCTCACCACGTACGGTGAGGGCCGCGCGGTCGGCGATCGTCGTCCGTGTCACGTCGAAGAGCACGCTTCCACCTCCCTCGCCCGTCCCTCAGGCGTCCGAGGGTAGGCCACGCGACCCCGAGGGGCTGACCGGTCATCAACATCGACTTCAGCGTCCGCCTGCCCACCGACGCGCGGAGCGTTCCCCTGGTCCGTGGCCTGCTGCGCCAGGCGCTCGGGCACCTGCACGTGCCGCGGACGGTGATCGACGAGGTCGCGCTCGCGCTGACCGAGGCCTGCGCCAACGTGGTGGACCACGCCCACGACCAGGAGGCCTACCAGGTCGACGTCGCCATCGACGACCGGCTGTGCCGGATCAGCGTGCTCGACGACGGGGAGGGCTTCGACCCCGACGCGGTCGCCGACGCCGGCGGTCAGCCGACCGACGCGGACCGGGGACGGGGGCTGGTCCTCATGCGCGCCCTGGTGGACCGGCTGCAGTTCGTGCAGGACGACGACGGCCGGCACCGGGTCACCTTCGAGAAGCGGCTGACCGTCCAGCCGCACCTGCGGCTGCTGCAGCCCTGAGGCCCGGCCCTCCCTGCCGGGCGGGAAGTCGGGTGGACGACGATGACGGGGTGAGCACCGTCGTCGACTCCCGCTCCGCCCGGGCCTTCACCGCCGAGGTGCGCGACGCCGTCCGCCGGCTGGAGGGCGTGGCCGAGCGGACGCCGCTGCAGCGCAACGCCCGGCTGTCCGGGCTCACCGGCGCCGACGTGTGGCTCAAGCGGGAGGACCTGCAGGTCGGCCGCTCGTACAAGATCCGCGGCGCGTACAACACGATCGCCCGTCTGCCGGCGCACGACCGCGCCGCGGGCGTGGTCTGCGCGAGCGCCGGCAACCACGGGCAGGGCGTGGCCTACGCGTGCCGGGCGCTGCAGGTGCACGGGCGGGTGTTCGTGCCGGGGACGACGCCGCGGCAGAAGCGGGAGCGCATCGCCGCCCTCGGCGGTGACATGGTGGAGCTGGTCGTCACCGGCGACTCCTACGACGAGGCGGCCGCCGCGGCAGCGGCCTCCGCCGGGTCCTCCGGAGCGACGCTGGTACCGGCGTTCGACGCGCTCTCGACCGTGACCGGGCAGGCGACCGTGGCGGTGGAGATCCTCGAGCAGCTGCCGACCCCGCCGGACGTCGTCGTCCTGCCCGTCGGGGGTGGTGGCCTGCTGGCCGGCGCCGGGACGTACCTGCGCGCCCACTCCCCCGGCACCCGGCTGGTCGGCGTGGAGCCGGCGGGCGCGGCCAACATGGCCGCCGCCCTGGCGGCCGGGGAGCCGGTGGAGCTGGCCGAGATCGACACCTTCGTCGACGGCGCGGCCGTGCGCCGGGCGGGGTCGCTGACCTACCCCCTGGTGCGCGACTCGGGCGCGGAGCTGCTGGCCGTGCCGGAGGGGCAGATCTGCACCGAGATGCTCGAGCTGTACCAGGCCGACGGGGTGATCGCCGAACCGGCGGGGGCGCTGTCGTCGTCGGCGCTCAGCGGCGGGCTGGTGACGGTGGAGCCCGGCCAGACGGTGGTGTGCCTGCTGTCGGGCGGCAACAACGACGTCAGCCGGTACGCCGAGGTGATCGAGCGGTCGCTGGTGCACCGCGGGCTCAAGCACTACTTCCTGGTGGAGTTCCCGCAGGAGCCGGGCGCGCTGCGGCGGTTCCTGGACGAGGTGCTGGGCCCCGACGACGACATCGTGCTGTTCGAGTACGTCAAGCGGGACAACCGCGAGACCGGCGCGGCGCTCACCGGCATCGAGCTGGGCCGGGCCGACGGCCTGCCGGACCTGCTGGCCCGCATCGAGGCGAGCCCGCTGCGCATCCAGCACGTGGCTCCCGGCTCGACGGCCTACCGCTTCCTCGTCTGACCCCGCTTCCTCGTCCGACCCCCCGCTGACGGGGCCGCCCCGCGCCGGCCCCGTCCGCGCTGGACGCTTCCGCGGTCCAGAACGCCCACGCTAGAACGGCCGCCGTCACCGCGGCGTTGCCGACGGATCACCGGCCATCGTCGGCACGGACACTCCGGTCGTCCTCGGCGGGGCGGACTCCGGCGCGCGGGTGGGCTAGGTTCCGTCGCCATGGCCCGCCCCTCCTCCAGCCACGCCGTCGTGGAGGTGTCGGTGCTGGGGCCCCTGCAGGTGAGGGTCGGCGGGGACCGGGCCGCGCTGGGTGGGCCGCGCCAGCGCTCGGTGCTGGCCCGGCTCGTCCTCGCCGGCGGGCACGTCGTCTCTCCCGACCGCGTCGTCGACGACCTGTGGAACGGCGAGCCGCCGCCCAAGGCGCTGGCGTCCCTGCAGGTGCACGTCTCGCACCTGCGGCGCGCGCTGGAGCCCGGCCGCGCGAGCCGGACCGCGGCCGCGGTGCTGGTCAGCCGGCCGCCTGGCTACGCGCTGCAGCTTCCGCGGGAGGCCGTCGACGCGTGGCGGTTCGACGACCTCCTGGCCCGTGCCCTCGACGATCCCGACCTCGGTCGCCGGCGACGGCTGCTGGACGAGGCCCTGGCGTGCTGGTCGGGCCCGGCGTTCGCCGAGGTCGCCGACACCGCCTGGGCCTCCCCGGAGGTCGCGCGGCTCGACGAGCTGCGCCTGGTCGCGCGGGAGAGCCGGGCGGAGTGCGATCTGGAGCTGGGCCTCGCCGGCACCGCCGTTCCGCAGCTGGAGCGGCTGGTCCGCGACTTCCCCACGCGGGAGCGGGCGGTGCGGCTGCTGGTCATCGCGCTGTACCGCAGCGGCCGGCAGGCCGACGCGCTCGGTGCGCTGCGCCGGGTCCGCGAGCACCTGGCCGACGAGCTGGGCGTGGACCCCGGCCCCGAGCTGCGGCAGCTGGAAGCCGCGGTGCTCGAGCAGTCCCCCGCCCTGAACTCCCCGGTCGCCCCCGCATCCGCCGTCGGAGCCCCACCGCCGGCACCGCCCGCACCGGCTGCCCGCACCTCCGTCGGGCGTACGGCCGAGCTGCGCCGGCTCCTCGACGTCGCCGACGACGCGCGTGCCGCGGCCGCCGTCGTCTGGATCGGCGGCGAGGCCGGGGCGGGCAAGACCACCCTGGCCGAGGCGGTGGCCGACGAGCTGCGCCGCCGCGGCTGGCGGGTGGCCTGGGGCCGGTGCCCCGAGGTCGACGGCGCCCCGCCGGCCTGGCCGTGGCACGAGGTGGTCCGCGCCCTCGCGGGGAACGGGGTCCTGTCGGACGACGGGCCGCAGAACGCGTTCTGGCTGGCCCGCTCGGTGGCCGACGGGATCCGCGCAGCGGCCTCGGGAGCACCGCTGCTCGTCGTCCTCGACGACATCCACCGCGCCGACGAGCTGACCCTGCAGCTGCTTCGCCAGGTGGTCGACCAGCTGGCCGGCGAGCCGCTGCTGGTGCTCGCCACCTTCCGGAGCACCGAGGGCGGCGACACCCTCGCCGCCACCCGGGCCGCGCTGGCCGGAGCGAGCGCGGCGCACCTGACGCTGGACGGCCTGGACGACGCCGGCATCGCCGTGCTGGCCCGGGAGTACGGCCTGGAGGGCGCTCCGCCCGACGTCCTCGGGCTGCTGCGCGAGCGCACCGGCGGCAATCCGCTGTTCGTGCGCGAGCTGACCCGGCTGATCGTCTCGGAGGGGGCCGCGGCCGGGCGGACGCACGTGCCCGCCGGGGTGCGGGAGGTGCTGCGCCGGCGGGTCGAGCGGCTGCCCGGTCCCGCGGTCACCGCACTGCGGCAGGCGGCGGTGCTGGGGCGCGACGCCGACGTCGACGTGCTGGCCGCCGTCGCCGGCCGCGACGCCGACGAGCTGCTCGACGCTCTGGAGACGGCGGTGCTGGCCGGGCTCCTGGAGGAACCGGCGCCCGGCCGGGTGCGCTTCTCCCACGCCCTGGTGCGCGACACCCTCTACGAGGACACCCCGCTGATGCGGCGGGCCCGGGTGCACGCCACCGCCCTGTCGGTGCTGGGATCCCGGGGCGGCGCGGACGCCGCCACGCTGGCCCACCACGCGGTGGCCGCGGCCACTCCTGCCACCGCTGCCGAGGCGGTGGGCTTCGTCGTCGCTGCCGCGCGGGCCGCCGAGCAGGTGGGGGCCTCTGCCGACGCCGCGCGGCACTGGGCGGCCGCGCTGCGGATGCACGAGCTGGCCGGCGCGCGGGCGGGCGGCGACGAGGCGCTGCTCGCGGTCCTGCTGCCGTCGATCTCGGCGCACGCCCGCGCCGGCAACGCCGTGGCCGCCCGGGAGCAGCAGCGGCTGGCGGTCCGGGCGGCCACCCGGCTGGGCCGCCGCGACCTGCACGTCGCCGCGCTGGCCGAGTGGGACGCGCCGCTGGTCTGGACCGTCCGCGACGACGACGCGCAGGACCCGGAGCTGCTGGAGCCGCTGCTGTCCCTGCTGGAGACCCCGGCCGGCGAGGACCTGCCCGACGACGTCCGCTGCCGGCTGGAGATCGCGCTGTTCCGCGAGGTGGAGGGCGCCGACGACGCGCGCACCGAGCAGGCCGGTGCCCGCGCGGTCGAGCTGGCCCGCCGGATCCCGGGGAACCCGCGGCTGCTGTGCGCGGCACTGAACGTCCGCGGATACGCCGCGCTCGGACCCGACCTCGCGCAGGCGCGGGAGGAGATCGCCGAGGAGCTGCTGACGGTGGCGACGGCGGCCGGGGCGACGGATCACCAGGCGGTCGCGCACTGGCTGCTGTTCCTCGCGGCGTCCGCGCGCACCGACCTCGCCGCGGCCCGCCGGCACGGCGACCGCGCGGTGGCGCTGTCCGGAAGCGGGCAGCTCGGGCACGTGCTCGGCGCGCTGGGCATCCACTCCGGGGCGCTGCTCGTGCTGGCCGGCCGCATCGACGAGGGCCGGGCGCGCTACGAGGAGATCGCGGCGCGGCTGGCCGACACCGGGCAGACGAACGGCGGGCTGCTGGCCCTCATCGGCCGCTTCGTCGCCGGCTTCGCCGCCGGAGACCTCTCGCCGGCGGCCGACGAGTTCGCCTGGCTGCACGGGGCGATGCCCGGAGCGCTGGCCGACGCCGTCGTCCTGACGATGCTCGACGCCGGCCGGAGGACCGACGCCCGCGCCGCCTGGGCGGTCCGCCGGCCGATCGCCCGGAACTACTACTGGCTTCCGATGACGACGCTGCGGGCGCACGCGGCCGCGCGGCTCGGCGACGCCCCGGTCGCGCGGGCGGCGTACGACGAGCTGCTGCCGTGGGCGGGGCGCATCGCCGGGCTGGACTCGGGCACGCTGGTCGTCGGCCCGGTCGACGACGCGCTGGCCGCGGTCGCCGACCTGCTGGGCGATCCCGCCACCGCGCAGCAGCACCGCGCCGACGCCGCCGAGGCGCGACGGCGGCTGACCGCGGAGCTGGCCGCCGTCGGGCTGTGACCTCCACTGCTGGACCCTCAGGAGCCGAAGACCCGGCGCTCCCGCCGGCGGAACGGCGGTCCGAGGACGGCGAGCAGCAGGCGCAGCGCCCGGCCGCCCTCGTCGGCGATCCGCCGGTACTCCTCGGGCGTCGTGACCGCGACGACGCGGGGCGCCTCGAACGAGAGCCGGGCGCGCCGGCGGATCCGGTCCTGGGCGGCGACCCAGTCCCCGACCGACACGTGCTCCTCGATCGCCGGGAGCACGGAGGCCTCCTCGTCGGCGATGTGCTCCGCGAGGACGTCGCGCAGCTCGGCCAGCTCGACGGCCAGCGCCGTGGCGGCGTCCTCGGAGCCCGGGCCGACGGCGAGGGCGCTCCCGGCGGCGCGCACCCGGGCCAGCAGCGGATCGAGTGCCGCGTGGTCGTCGCTGAGCTCGGCGAGGTCGACGCCCGGACCGGCGGAGGCGGCGAGCACCGGCCACAGGATCTCGTCCTCGGCCGAGTGGTGGCACGCGACCGAGTCGCAGTAGTCGGCGACGTAGCGCGCGATGGCGGTGGCGCGCCGGCGGTCGGCGGTCGTGCTGCCGGCGGCCAGCGCCTCGGCGAGCTCGGTCAGGCGGCGGGCGTCGCGCAGCATGGCGCGGTGGGCCAGGCGCATGCCCAGGGGATCGGGGCGAGCGGTCATCGGGGGCTGCTGGGAGATGGACACCGGCGAACCGTGCGGGAACGCCCTTGCCCGCGACTTGTCGTCGTCCGGCCTCCGGCCGCAAGCAACGGACAAGTCAGCGGTAACCGCCCGCGGCGAGTGTCGTTCCCGAACCGGCACCCCGGCCGGACCGTCACAGAACGAGGAACGACATTGACCACCACGCTGTCCCCCGCGCCGGCTCGCACCACGGCACGGGACTTCCGCCCGACCCGGAACACCCGGGCCCTCACCCTGGTCGCCGGCGGCGCGCTGTTCGCCGTCGGGAACCTGCTGCACCCGCTCTCGCACGACGACACCGCCCACTCGTCGCCGACGTGGGTGGCCGCGCACGTGGTCTTCGGCATCGGCGCCGTCCTGATCGCCGCGTCGATGGGCGTGCTCACCCGTCGCTTCGCCGGCTCACCGACCGGCCTGATCGGTCTGGGCATCACCTGGCTCGGCATGGTCCTGATCCCGGGGGGCGCGGTGATGGAGGCCTTCGTCCGGCCGCTGATGGACCACCACGGCTTCGCCGAGATCGAGCAGGCCACGCTCGCGACCACGATGGTCGCCGGAACGGCCAACCTGATCGGCCCGGCGCTGATCACCGTCGCGGCGGTCCGCCACCGGCTGCTGCCGCTGTGGGTGGGCCTGTCGTTCAGCGGCATCACCCTGGGGGCGCTGCTGTACCCGGTGCTGCCGCAGGAGGGCTACGGGATCATCCCGGGCACCGTGCTCTTCGGGATCGCCATGGCCACCGCCGGCTGGCTGTCCCGCCCGCCCGCCGATCGGTGAGGAACCGCCGCACGAGCCGGCACCGGACCCCGGTGCCGGCTCGTCGCCGGAACTAGCCCAGAACGCGGACCGGGCTGCCCGCGACGAAGGCGGCGACGTCCTCGACCGCCTCGCCGTAGAAGGTCTGGTAGGTGGCCCGGGTGACGTAGCCCAGGTGCGGGGTGAGGACGGTGCGGGGTGCGGTCCGCAGCGGGTGGTCGGCCGGCAGGGGCTCGGAGTCGTAGACGTCGATGCCGGCGCCGGCGATGCAGTCCTCGCGCAGCGCGTCCAGCAGCGGCTGCTGCTGCACGATCGGGCCGCGACTGGTGTTCACCAGGACGGCGGTGTGCTTCATGAGCGCGAAGTCCTCGGCACCGATCAGCCCACGGGTGCGGTCGGACAGCAGCAGGTGCACGGTGACGACGTCGGAGGTGGCGAACAGCTCGTCGCGCTCGACCCGGCGCACGCCCACCTCGGCGGCCCGCTCGTCGGTGAGGTTCTGGCTCCAGGCGACGACGTCCATGCCGAAGGCCGCACCGATCGCGGCGACCCTGCTGCCGAGCCGGCCGAGCCCGACCACCCCGAGCCGGGCGCCGGCGAGGTCGCCGCCGACCGTGCGCTGCCAGCCCCCGGCGCGCATGCCGGCGTCCTCCTGCGGGATGTGCCGGACCGTGGCGAGGATCAGCGCCCAGGTCAGCTCGACCGTGGCGCTGAAGTTGCCGCCGGTGCCGCAGACGGTGATGCCGAGCTCCGTGGCGGCCTCGATGTCGATGGACTTGTTGCGCATGCCGGTGGTGACCAGCAGCCGCAGGTCCGGCAGCCGCTCGAGCAGACCGCGGCGGAACTCGGTGCGCTCCCGCATCGCGAGAACGACGTCGAACGGGCGCAGCCGCTCGGCCAGCGCGTCCTCGTCACCGACGTGGTCGGAGAATGCGACGACCTCCACCGGCCCGGGCACCCGCGACCAGTCGCAGAACTCGGCGGCGACGGACTGGTAGTCGTCCATGACGGCGATGCGGCTCATGCCGTCGGTCTACCGCATCGGGTGCGCCGCTGTCAGCCGAAGGTGACGGCTCCGGTGCCGTTGGGCACCAGCTCGACCCAGGTGCTGCCGGGCGCGAGCAGGATCGGTCCGCCGTGCACGTCGGTGAGGACGACGCGCTCGCCGTCGGACGCCTTGGACCACGTGGCCTGCATCGTGTGCCCGCCGGTGGCGACCACGGCCTCGCCGGTGCCGACCATCGCGGTCTCGGGAACGGGGTTGCCGGCCGGATCGGTGTAGCGGGTGTTGACGACGTCGACGCGGAGCACGACGACGTTCGTGGCGCGCAGCTGCTGCCCGTCGGCCTGGGTGGCGGGAGCGGCGCCTTCGGCGCGCAGCCAGGCGGCGTCCGGCGCGCTCCAGGACCAGACGGGATTGCCGACGCCGGAGAGCTTCAGCCCCAGGACGGCGGTGGGGACGCCGACGTCCAGGGCGCTGGGCCGGTCGGCGGCGCGGGCGAACCGGAACTGCTCGACCGGGTCGGCGGTGTGCGCGGCGTCGGCCTGGGCGAGGAGGTCCGCGGGGTTGGCGTAGACGTTGTGCGGGGCGCGCCGGGTCTGGTTCCGGTAGAAGCCGGCCGCGCCGCCGTCGTTGCTGACCACCTGCATGCCGGCGGCGCTGATGGCGTTCACGAAGTCCCGCTGGCCGCCGGAGAAGGCGAAGAGCCCGCGCAGCGGAGCGGCGATGGGTGCGTCCATGGGGCGGATCGAGCGGATCGGGCCGATCTCCGGCGGCAGCTGGGAGTGGTAGACGGCGACGAAGCGGGTGATGCCGCCTTCGACCACCTCCTCCCACACCGTGTCGGCGGCGTTGAGGCCGGACTGCGGGCGGGCGGCGACGGAGTTCTCGATCTTCACCGCGAGTGCCGGGCGATGGACCGGGTCGGGGGTCTCCACGCCGGTGAGCGGCCAGGAGAAGACCGGTGGCGGCGGAGGCGCCGGCGTCGTGGTGGTGGGCGCGGCCGCCTCGGGTGCGGCCGCGGGCGTGCAGGCGGTGGCGAGCGCGAGCCCGG
>Ga0196960_10000731_pt1 | contig 10199 bp, 11 predicted proteins | sample S3v_5metaG_FD_183187 | JGI IMG/M metagenome (GOLD analysis project Ga0196960, IMG submission 183187) | Soil microbial communities from Anza Borrego desert, Southern California, United States - S3+v_5 | ecosystem: Environmental > Terrestrial > Soil > Desert | place: USA: California | collected... | reverse complement strand
CCGCGACCCGCTGGTGGCAGTACGGACGGGTCCCCCGGGCCGGCGCACCGGCGGCCGGGGCACCGTCGGCGGTCTCCACCCAGGCGTCGGGCTCACCGCCGCCCGCCCAGCGCTCGTGGAGGAATTCCGTGATCTCCGGGAACTGGTGCACGGGGTAGGCCTCGTTCTCGGGGAACTCCTCCTCGCCCTCGGCCCGCTCCCCCGCGTTGACCAGCACGCGCAGCCGGCCCTGCTCCCGCTCCCACACGGAGAGGGCGGCGAAGCTGCCCGCCAGCGCCTGGCACGCCCCCACCGCCGCGGCGTGCCAGGACTCACGCGGGGTGGAGGCCGCCGCCATCGTCTGTGCCAGCGCCACCACGGCGCGCAGCCGCGCATCATCACCGCCCATCGCCCCAGCTTAGGTAGGTTTGCGCTGTTCCGACCGGCCGGCGGTACTGATGATCTTCAGTTCGGCTCCCGGCTCACTCGCCGGGCCAGGCGGGCTTCCGCTTCTCGTTGAACGCGGCCACGCCCTCGGCCCGGTCCCCGGAGAAGGCCACGGACCGCCAGGCGGCGTCCTCCACCTCCAGCCCGGCCCGCAGATCCAGTCCCTGACCCAGCCGGAGCGCCCGCTTGGCGGCCCGGAGCCCCACGGGTGAGTTCGCCGCGATCCGGCCGCCGACGGCCAGCGCCTCCTCCCGGTCCCGGCCCGCTTCGACCAGCTCGTCGACCAGGCCCAGCTCGCGCGCCTCGGCCGCCTCCACCCGCCGGGCGGTGAACACCAGCTCGGCGGCGCGCGCCGCGCCCACCCGGCGGGGCAGCAGCTGCGTACCGCCGCCGCCCGGGATGACGCCCACGGACACCTCGGGCAGGCCGACCACGGCCGTACGGTCGGCCACGATCACATCGCAGGCCAGCGCGAGCTCGAAGCCGCCACCGAGAGCGAAGCCGTGGACGGCGGCGACGACCGGCATGGGCAGCTCCAGCACGCCGGTGTACGCGGCCCGCGCCGTGGGCCGCTGCCGCACCAGCTCGGCGTCGGTGAAGGAGTTCCGCTCCTTGAGGTCCGCGCCCACGCAGAAGGCGCGCTCATGGCTGGACGTGAGCACGGTCGCCCGCACCCCCTGGTCGGCGCCGAGCGCGGCACAGGCTTCGGCGATGGAGCGCGCCATCGCGGTGCTCACGGCGTTCATCGCCTCGGGCCGGTCGAGCACCAGCTCGGCGACGTGGTCCTGGCCCTCGTGCCGCCGTACGACGACGAAATCCCCGAACCTCTGCTCGGACGTGACACCCATGACTGCACCCCTCCGGTTAACGAGCGTTACCGGAATCCTAGGGGCGGGCCCGCCGCGCGGGGCCGTTCCCCTCCCCGCCCTTTTCCGGAACCAGGGGATCCGGCTCCCGGACGCCGGCCGGGTCTGCTCGCACATGCCCGGCCTCCACCGCACGGGTGACTCCCTCAGCTCCTCCGGCGTTCGAGGAGCGGGGCCCGGGGCCCCGCCCCGGCGCGGGAGGGGCGGGGGATCAGCCCGCCGCGGGCGCCCCCGCGGCCCGCGTCAGGACGACGGCTTGCCCCGTCTGGCCAGCAGCCACGGCTCCACCACACCCAGCCCGCGCACCGGCCGCTGCCACATCGGCTGCAACCCGAAGCGGTACGCCGTCGGCGGCGGCACCTCGTCCGGGCTGCGGCCCTCCTTCTCCGCCAGCCGGGCGCGCTCGGCCGCCGCCGCGGCCTCCTCGGCCTCCGAGGCGGGGGCGTCGCCGTGCCTGATCAGCTCCGCGGCGAACGCACCGTCGACCAGCACCGCGTCCTTCGGCGCTATCGACGTGAGCCGGCTGGCCAGATTCACCGTGGTGCCGAACACGTCGCCCATGCGTGTGGTGACCGTGCCGAAGGCGATGCCGACCCGCAGCGCGGGCATCGTCGTGTCCTGGGACATCACCTCGACCAGCCGGAGCGCTATCTCGCCCGCCGTGCCCGCGTCGTCCGCGGCGAAGAGGACCTCGTCGCCCAGGGTCTTGATGAGCCGCCCGCCGTGCGCGGCGACCAGGTCCGCCGAGGTCGTCTCGAAGGCCTCGACGAGCTCGCCGAGCTCCTCCTCCTCCAGCCTCCGCGTCAGCCGGGTGAAGCCGACGAGGTCGGCGAAACCCACGGCGAGCCGCCGGTCGACCATCTCCTCGTCGTCCGCCGCCTGCACGACCCGGCCCGTGGCGGCGGCGAGCTGGCGCCGCCACACGTAGACCAGGAACTCCTCCAGCTCGGGCAGGAGCAGCTCGATGAGCGGGTAGGTGACCTCGGTCCGGGTCATCCCGGCCTCGGGGGGCTCGGTCAGCCCCTCCAGGAAGGAGTCGATCTGCCACTCCGCCAGCCGGGCGGTGGTCTGGCCGGTCGACCGGGCCACCTGGATCGCCATCGGCTCGCTGAGCAGCCCGGCCTCCACGAGACCGGCGAGGCGGCGCAGCGCCAGGACGTCCGCCTCGGTGAGCGCCTTGGCCTGCCCGATGTCGGCGAAGCCCATCGCCCGCCAGAAGCGGGAGGCCAGGTCCATGGAGACCCCGGCGGTCCTGGCCGCCTGGAACGGCGTGTAGCGGCGGTCGGCCCCCAGGATCAGGGCCTCCAGCCGGATGGCGAGCGGGTCGTCGGTCGGCTCGGCCGTGTGGTCGACCTCGTGATGCGGTGTCGAGTGGACCGACCGTCCCGACGAGGGCTCCGCGCCGTCGTCGGAGTTCGTGTCGTCGACGGTCACCGGCCGCCTCCTGCCCGTTCCCTGCGCACTGCCCTGCCGATCTGTCGCTGGATCGCCTCAACGATACGGCAGGTGTGCCCTGGCTCACGTCCCCGGCCGCACTGTGCCGGGTCCGTCATACGTGACATCACCCGTATGTGCACAAGCGCCGGATCAGGTGAGCCCTCCTTCCTCTCCGCGCAGGTGGACGATGTCGCCGGCCGACACGGGTTCCTGGAGGCCGTCGCCCGTGGCCAGCACGAGCCGTCCGTCGCCGTCGATGGCGACGGCCTCGCCGACGACGGACCGGTCGCCCGGCAGCTCGGCGCGCACCGTCCGGTCGAGCGTGGCGCAGCCCGCCGCGTAGGCCGCCTGGAGCCCGCTGCCTGCGGCGTCGCCGTCCGCGTCGCGCCATTGCCCGTACCACTGTTCCAGTGAACGCAGGACGGCCCGGAGCAAGGTCTCGCGGTCGGTGGAGACGGCTCCGGCGAGTGCCAGCGAACCGGCGTGCGGGGCGGGCAGCTCGGCCGCGCGCAGCGACACGTTGAGCCCGATGCCGATGATGACGCCGTCCCCGGCGCGCTCCGCGAGGATGCCGCCGGCCTTGCGTTCCGTGCCGCCGACGGTCACCAGGAGGTCGTTGGGCCATTTCAGCGCCATGTCCACACCTGCCGACTGCGCGAGCCCCGTGGCGGCGGCGACACCGGTCAGCAGCGGCAGCCATCCCCAGCGTTCGGCGGGTACGTCGCCGGGGGTGAGGTGGACCGAGAGGAAGAGGCCCGAGCGGGGCGGGGCCGTCCAGCTCCGGTCGAGCCGTCCGCGGCCGGCGGTCTGCTCCTCGGCGACCAGCACCGCCCCTTCCGCCAGCCCTCCGCCGGCGGCCCGTGCCGCGAGGTCGGTGTTGGTGGAGCCTGTCGCGTCCACGACGTCGAGCGAGGTCCACAGACCACCGGGCCTCAGCAGCGCGCGGCGCAGCGCGGTGACGTTCAGGGGCGGCCTGTCGAGGTCCGACCAGCGGTTGGGCGACGCATCGGGAGGTGTCATGCAACCCACATTAGGTGTGGCCAACGACGCACTGCCGAACCGTATGCGCGCCGATACGCTACGGATCAGTAGCCGAACCCGCAGACGAGTGATCCGCCGTCGAGCACACAGGGGTCCAGCACCTCGACCGGATGTATCAGCCGTCCCCGTGACCAGGCAGGGAGCCGCCACCCGATGTCCGAGCCGCAGAGCGATATCCACACCACCGCGGGCAAGATCGCGGACCTGCAGCGCCGTATCGAAGAGGCCACACACGCAGGTTCCGCCCGCGCCGTCGAAAAGCAGCACGCCAAGGGCAAGTTGACCGCCCGCGAGCGGGTCGATCTCCTGCTCGACGAAGGTTCCTTCGTGGAGCTCGACGAGTTCGCACGGCACCGGTCCACCAATTTCGGGATCGAGGAGAACCGCCCTTACGGGGACGGGGTCGTCACCGGTTACGGCACGGTCGACGGCCGTCCCGTCTGCGTGTACTCGCAGGACTTCACCATCTTCGGCGGCTCGCTCGGCGAGGTCTACGGCGAGAAGATCGTCAAGGTCATGGACTTCGCCATGAAGACGGGCTGCCCCGTCATCGGCATCAACGACGGCGGCGGCGCGCGCATCCAGGAGGGCGTCGTCGCCCTCGGGCTGTTCGCCGAGATCTTCCGCCGCAACGTGCACGCCTCCGGTGTCGTCCCGCAGATCTCACTGATCGTCGGGCCCTGTGCCGGCGGCGCGGTCTACTCCCCCGCGATCACCGACTTCACGGTCATGGTCGACCAAACCTCGCACATGTTCATCACCGGCCCCGACGTCATCAAGACGGTCACCGGTGAGGACGTCGGCTTCGAGGAGCTGGGCGGCGCCCGCACGCACAACACCACCTCGGGCGTGGCCCACCACATGGCGGGCGACGAGAAGGACGCCATCGAGTACGTCAAGTCCCTGTTGTCGTACCTCCCGTCGAACAACCTCTCGGAGCCCCCGGCCTTCCCCGAGGAGGCGGACCTGGAGACCACGGACGGGGACCGCGAGCTCGACACCCTCATCCCGGACTCGGCGAACCAGCCGTACGACATGCACACCGCCATCGAGCACGTGCTCGACGAGGGCGAGTTCCTGGAGACGCAGGCCCTGTTCGCGCCGAACATCATCACCGGTTTCGGGCGCGTCGAGGGTCACCCGGTGGGCATCGTCGCCAACCAGCCGATGCAGTTCGCCGGCTGCCTGGACATCGACGCGAGCGAGAAGGCGGCGCGCTTCGTCCGCACGTGCGACGCGTTCAACGTGCCGGTCCTCACCTTCGTCGACGTGCCCGGCTTCCTGCCGGGCGTCGACCAGGAGTACGGCGGCATCATCCGCCGCGGCGCCAAGCTCATCTACGCGTACGCCGAAGCCACCGTGCCGCTGATCACCGTCATCACCCGCAAGGCGTTCGGCGGCGCGTACGACGTGATGGGGTCCAAGCACCTGGGCGCCGACCTGAATCTGGCCTGGCCGACCGCGCAGATCGCGGTCATGGGCGCCCAGGGCGCGGTGAACATCCTGCACCGGCGCACCATCGCCGCCGCCGAGGATCCCGAGGCCACCCGCGCCGAACTGATGGCCGACTACGAGGACACCCTCCTCAACCCGTACGTCGCGGCCGAGCGCGGCTACGTCGACGCGGTCATCATGCCCTCCGAGACCCGGGCACACCTCGTGAAGGGCCTGCGCCAGCTCCGTACGAAGCGCGAGTCGCTGCCTCCGAAGAAGCACGGCAACATCCCCCTCTGATCCGACCACCGGGAGCCACCATGATCAAGGTCGTACGGGGCAATCCGACCCCGGAGGAACTCGCCGCGGCGCTCGCCGTGGTCCAGGCACGCGCGGCGGCGGTGGCCGCGGTGCCGTCCGGCGCCCCACTGCCGCCCGAGCAGTGGTCCGATCCGGGGCGGATCGCCCGCCGGGGCACGCTCCGGCCGGGGCCCCGGTCGTGGGCACGGACGTACTGGCCCTCCTGAGGGCGGGCCGAGCGGCGCTTGAGTACGCGTACTCAGGCGCCGCAGGCGTGTCCGGAGCACCATCGGAACCATGCTGTGGTCCGACCCCGAGAACAAGCCGCCGAAGGAACTGCGCGACGCCCAGGACATGATGCGCCGCGCGGGTCTGCTGCTCGCGCTGGCCATGGTGGTCGCGATGTCCGTCCTGGGCACCCGCTGAGGCCCCGGGGGCCTCTCGCCCGCCCCGGCCCCGCCTACGATGGCGGGTATGACTGATCAGCGTCGTCTCGTGCTCGCCTCCGCCTCCCCCGCCCGTCTCGGTCTCCTGCGTCAGGCGGGTTTCGCCCCCGAGGTGATCGTCAGCGGTGTGGACGAGGACGCGATCACCGCTCCGACCCCGGGTGAGCTGGCGCTCGTCCTGGCCGAGGCGAAGGCCGCCGCGGTGGCGGCCCGTCCCGAGGCCGCGGGCGCGCTCGTCATCGGCTGCGACTCGGTGCTGGAGCTGGACGGCGAGGCGCTCGGCAAGCCGGCCGACAGCGAGGAGGCCACCGCGCGGTGGAAGTCCATGCGCGGCCGGTCGGGCATCCTGCAGACGGGGCACAGCGTCATCGACACGGCCACCGGCCGTACGGTGTCGGCGACCGCGTCCACCGTCGTCAGGTTCGGCGAGCCCACGGACGCCGAGGTGGCGGCCTACGTCGCTTCGGGTGAGCCCCTCCACGTCGCCGGGGCGTTCACCCTGGACGGCCGCTCGGCGCCCTTCGTCGAGGCGATCGAGGGCAGCCACGGCAACGTCATCGGCCTCTCGCTGCCGCTGTTGCGCCACCTGCTCGGCGAACTGGGCCTCTCCGTCACCGACTTGTGGGTCTGAGCGGCGCCGGCGTCACACCGGCGCCTGAGCTCCCCGTGCGCCGGCCCTGCCCGTGTCCGGCTCATGCCGCTCGAACACCACCAGGGTCAGCACGATCAGACCGAGGGCGGCCATCAGGAACACGAAGGCCGCCCAGCCGATCAGACCCACCGCCAGTGCGCCCAGCACCGCGTGGGCGACCGCGCACATGATGAGGCCGATCCTGGCGAAGCGCCCCGGGGCGCGGTCGCGCAGGCCGGCCAGGAGCGGTATCAGCCCGCAGAGCAGCAGCAGCGCGCCCGAGACACCGCCCATCACCCATGTCCCGGTGACCATGGCGTCCGGGTCCATCCCGGCCAGGGACATGTTCTGGTTGCCCACGACCGTCGCGAGGACGCCGTTGAGGACCACGATGCCCACGGCTTCGACGAACAGAACGAGCGCGGTCGCGAAGGCCACTGGTCTGCGCACCACGGGGCCACCCCCTGTTACCTGTAGTACGGCCGGTACAGCGCGGACCCTACAGGGAGCTGCCCCCCGCTCGTCAGGGACTCGTCAGGGGATCGTCAGGGACCCGGGGGACGGTATGTGTGTTCCGGACAGGAGTTCGCGCACGCCTCACGCCGGTATCACGGTCCTGGGACCCGCTCCGCGCCGCCGCCCCGTGGTGCAGCAAAGATTTCCTCGTCCGTTCGTAGGGAGTCCACAAAGAAACGCCGCGCGGCGTTGACCGTACGAACAGAGACTTGAGCCACACTTCATGGCTACTGTGCGGTCAAGGATCCCGGCGTACCGTGATGTGACAAGGGATTTCGCGACTCGAGCAAGCCTCGAATCACACTCCGTGTGGGCAAGTTCACTATTGGGGACGGGTCGTACGGCCGTGTCGGTAGTCCCTAAACTCAGCTTGTTCTCAAGGAGGGAGTCATCGTGCGCAAGGTGCTCATCGCCAACCGTGGCGAAATCGCTGTCCGTGTTGCCCGGGCTTGCCGGGATGCCGGAATCGCGAGCGTAGCCGTCTACGCCGATCCGGACCGGGATGCCCTGCATGTGCGCGCGGCAGACGAGGCGTTCTCTCTGGGCGGTGACACCCCGGCCGCCAGCTACCTGGACATGGCCAAGGTGCTCCAGGCGGCCAAGGACTCGGGGGCGGACGCGATCCACCCCGGCTACGGCTTCCTCTCGGAGAACGCCGAGTTCGCCCAGGCCGTCCTGGACGCGGACCTGACGTGGATCGGTCCCCCGCCGCAGGCGATCCGGGACCTCGGCGACAAGGTCGCGGCCCGGCACATCGCGCAGCGCGCCGGTGCCCCGCTGGTGGCCGGTACGCCGGACCCGGTGAGCGGTTCCGACGAGGTCGTGGCGTTCGCCGAGGAGAACGGCCTGCCGATCGCGATCAAGGCGGCCTTCGGGGGCGGCGGGCGTGGTCTGAAGGTGGCCCGCACGCTGGAGGAGATCCCCGAGCTGTACGACTCGGCGGTCCGTGAGGCCGTCGCCGCGTTCGGCCGCGGCGAGTGCTTCGTGGAGCGCTACCTCGACAAGCCGCGCCACGTGGAGACCCAGTGCCTGGCCGACACCCACGGCAACGTCGTCGTCGTGTCCACCCGTGACTGCTCGCTCCAGCGCCGCCACCAGAAGCTGGTCGAGGAGGCCCCCGCGCCGTTCCTGACCGAGGCGCAGAACGCCGAGCTGTACGCGGCGTCCAAGGCGATCCTCAAGGAGGCCGGCTACGTCGGCGCCGGCACGGTGGAGTTCCTCGTCGGCCTGGACGGCACGATCTCCTTCCTGGAGGTCAACACCCGCCTCCAGGTCGAGCACCCGGTCACCGAGGAGGTCACCGGTCTCGACCTCGTCCGCGAGATGTTCCGCATCGCCGACGGCGAGGAGCTCGGTTACGGCGACCCGGCGGTGCGCGGTCACTCCTTCGAGTTCCGTATCAACGGTGAGGACCCGGGCCGGGGCTTCCTGCCCGCCCCGGGCACCGTCACCCTCTTCGCCCCGCCCACCGGCCCCGGTGTCCGCCTGGACGCGGGCGTGGAGTCCGGCAGTGTCATCGGCCCGGCCTGGGACTCGCTGCTGGCCAAGCTGGTCATCACCGGTGCCACCCGTGAGCAGGCCCTCCAGCGCGCCGCGCGTGCGCTGGCGGAGTTCCAGGTGGAGGGCATGGCCACCGCCATCCCCTTCCACCGCGCGGTCGTGGCCGACCCGGCGTTCACCTCCGACCCGTTCCGGGTCCACACCCGGTGGATCGAGACGGAGTTCGTCAACGAGATCAAGCCGTTCACGGTCCCCGCGGACCAGGACGCCGACGAGGAGTCCGGCCGCGAGACCGTCGTCGTCGAGGTCGGCGGCAAGCGCCTGGAGGTCTCCCTGCCCTCCTCGCTCGGCATGAGCCTGGCGCGTACCGGCCTGGCGGCCGGTGCGAAGCCCAAGCGCCGCGCGGCGAAGAAGTCCGGCTCCGCGGCCTCCGGCGACACCCTCGCCTCCCCGATGCAGGGAACGATCGTCAAGATCGCCGTCGAGGAGGGCCAGGAGGTCAAGGAAGGCGACCTCATCGTCGTCCTGGAGGCCATGAAGATGGAACAGCCCCTCAACGCCCACCGCTCCGGCACGGTGAAGGGCCTGGCGGCGGAGGTCGGCACGTCGGTGTCGTCCGGCGCCATGATCTGCGAGATCAAGGACTGAGTGCCCGTTCTCCTCACCGGAGGACCGTTCTCCTCACCGGGGGCCCGGCATCTGCCGGGCCCCCGGTGGCATCCTTGGGGCGCGGAGCGGACACCAGGAGGACACGGCGATGGCGATGAGCACGGTACCGACACCGGCCCGGCCGATGCGCGCCGACGCGCGCCGTAACCACGACCGGCTGCTGAGCGAGGCGCGCGCCTCCTTCGCCGCCCAGGGCACCGATGCCTCGCTGGAGGACATCGCCCGGCGGGCGGGGGTCGGGATCGGCACGCTCTACCGGCACTTCCCGAACCGTCAGGCCCTGATGAACGCGGTGTTCAGGAGGCCCTGACCGCGTTGCTCGCCCGCTCCCGCGAGCTGGCGCAGGCCGACCAGCCGTGCACCGCGCTGGTGGAGTGGCTGGGCGCGATCGTCACCCATGCGGGTGAATACCGGGGCCTGGCACGGGCACTCATGGCGGCTCCGGGAGACGAGTCCTCGGCCCTGACGTCATGCCATGTCCCCCTGCGTCGGGCAGGAGCACGGCTGCTGGCCCGAGCGCAGTCGAGCGGTTCGGTGCGGGCGGATGTGTCGATCGACGACCTGCTCCAGCTGACGAACGCGATCGCACTGGCCGCAGAGCAGACCCCGGCCGACCCCGCCCTGGCCGGCCGCCTGCTGCGCCTGACGCTCCACGGTGTGAAGGCCGACCCGGCCGACCCCGCGCCGTCGAACCCGTCCGGCCATGCGCCGACGGACTCGCCCGCCCATGCGCCGACGGACTCGCCCGGCCGTGCGTCGTCGGGCCCGTCCGCCGGCTGAACGGCTCCTCGCGGGCCCCTCGTACCGGGCCCCTCGTACCGGGGCCCGCTCCCCTACCGGCGCCGCATGTCCGTGACCCGCCCCACCGGCCCCTCCGCCAGCGCGGCCGCGCTCCGCAGCTGCGGGCCGCCGAGTCCCCCCGGCCCTCCGTGG
>Ga0196960_10000730_pt1 | contig 10209 bp, 8 predicted proteins | sample S3v_5metaG_FD_183187 | JGI IMG/M metagenome (GOLD analysis project Ga0196960, IMG submission 183187) | Soil microbial communities from Anza Borrego desert, Southern California, United States - S3+v_5 | ecosystem: Environmental > Terrestrial > Soil > Desert | place: USA: California | collected... | reverse complement strand
CTCCGCCGCCGGCCGAGCCGAAGCGCAAGCCGCCCGTCGCGGCGCTCGCGGCGGGTGCGGCGGCGCTCGTGGCCGCCGTCGTGCTCGTGCTGGTGCTGACGAGCGGCGGCGGGGACGAGCCGGAGAAGCGGGCCGGTGCCACGGGCTCGACCGCCACCACCACGACCCCCCGCACGACCGCGACGACCGCGCCGACCCCGGCCCCAGCCCCGGCCGACGAGGAGCCCGCGACGCCGAACGCGACGCCGGTCCCCGCGCCGGAGGAGCAGGCCGTCACGCCCACGAGCCCCGCCCGCACCGTCCGCGCCTTCTACGAGCGCGCCGCGGAGGACGACCTCGACGGCGCCTGGGCGCTCGCCGGCCCCGGCCTCCGCCGGCAGCTCGGCCCCCGCGGGCGGTTCGACGGCACCTTCCGCACCCTCCAGTCCATCCGCTTCGACCGCCTGAGCACCGTCGACCCCTCCCCGCCGACCGCGACCGTCCGCCTCTCCACCGTCGCGACCCACACCGACCGGACCGACCGGTGCACCGGCAGCGCCCAGACCTCCCAGACCGCCGACGGCACCTGGCAGATCGAGCGGATCGACGTGGACTGCTGAACGCGCGCGTGGCGCGAAAGCGCGGAACGGGTACAGGTCCGGAGATTCGATGCCCGAGCCCGCGCCCGCACCTCCCGCGCCCCACCCGTTCGCGCCGATCGCCGACCACGTGCCGGCGATCCTGTTCGTCCTCGACGGCGAGGGCCGGCCGCTCCACGTCGAGGGCGCGTGCACCGAGCTGCTCGGCGCGCCGGGCGACCGGTACGTCGGCGACCGCTTCGCGTGGGAGCGCGACGCCGCGCCCCTCCACGCCACGACGACCACCGTCGACGGCGACGGCCCCGAGACCCGGCGCACCTACGGCGTCCTCGTCCCCGAGGTCCCCGGCCGCGACCCGGTCACAACCCTCCCCGGCCGCCCGCTCCTGCTCGAGCACCTGCGCCTCGCCACCGCCCGTGCGCGCCAGTCCGACGGCCGCGTCGTCGTCCTCCACCTCGGGCTCGACGGCCTGGATCTCGTCGGCGCCGGCCTCGGCCGCGGCGCCCACGAGCAGGTCGTCCGCGAGGTCGCCACACGCGTCCGCGACGCCGTCTCCGACACCGCGCTCGTCGCCTCCGTCGGCGACGGCGAGCTCGTCGTGATGCTCGCCGACCTCGGCGCCGACGCCGCGCACAGCGCCGAGGCCGCCGCGGGCCAGGCGATCGTCGCCGCCGGACGGCCGCTGGAGGTCGACGGCGAGCGGTTCGAGCTGACCCCGCGCGTCGGCGCGAGCATGCTCCCCGGCGACGCCGCGGACGCCGAGGCGCTGCTCCGCCACGCCGAGGGCGCGATGCGCGAGGCGCGCCGCGACGGCAGCGGCCGCGTCCTCTTCTACGACGGCGGCACCTCCGAGGCGCTCGAGCGGCTCCTCGTCACCTCACGGCTCCGCCGCGCGCTCGACCGCGACGAGCTCGTCCTCCACTTCCAGCCGATGTTCCGCCTCGCCGGCACCGGCATCGCCGCGGTCGAGGCGCTGCTGCGGTGGGAGGATCCCGAGCGCGGGCTCGTGCCGCCGCTCGACTTCATCCCGGTCGCCGAGTACACGGGGCTGATCGAGCCGATCGGCCGCTGGGTGGTCGAGGAGTGCTGCCGCCAGGCCGCCGCGTGGCGCGACGCGGGGCTCACCGTCGCGATCTCGTTCAACGTCTCGCCCCGCCAGTTCCGCGACCCCGCGCTGCTGGAGCACCTGGAGCGGCAGATCGCCGAGCACGCGCTCGACCCGTCGCTGCTGATGGTCGAGGTGACCGAGTCGGTCGCGATGCGCGAGCCCGCCTGCGTGGAGCCGGTCCTCGACGGGCTCCGGGAGCTGGGCGTGCGGCTGGCGATCGACGACTTCGGCGCCGGCCACTCGTCGCTCGCGCGGCTGCGCGACATGCGCGTGGACGTATTGAAGATCGACCGCGGGTTCCTCGTCGGCGCGCCCGACGACCGCCGCGCGACGAAGCTCCTGCAGGCGACGCTCGACCTCGCCGGCGCGCTCGACATGACGCCGGTCGCCGAGGGCGTCGAGACCGAGCAGCAGCGCTCCTACCTCGCCGGCCGCGGCTGCACCCTCGCGCAGGGCTTCCACCTCGCCCGCCCGCTCCCGGCCGACGCGGTCACCCCGCTGCTGCACGCGCACCCCGACCCCTGAGCGCGCGGCAGCCGCAGGCCCTGGACCGCTAGCCGCGCACGGCGACCCGCACCGTGGCGCGCTTCACGCCCGCCGTGGTCACGGTGAACGCCGCCCTCAACCCGCGCTTGCCGCGCAGCGCCCTGCGGTCGCGGGCGGCGAGCGTGAGGCATCTGGGACATCCCTCGCCCAAACGGCCCAGGTGCGAGCCGGTTGCGCGGTAGCGGCGACGCGCCAACCAATCTCGACATCATCCCATGCCATGGGCGATTCTTAGGGTGCCCGAACTCGGCAGTGCTTAGGGCGCCCTAACACCGGGCAGCGGCCGGAGGGATGCCCCAGAGTCCCGACACGCATACACGCTTCCGCCGTGCGGCCGCCCCGCTGCTCGGCGGGGACACCATCGAGGAGTACCGCCGGGCGGTCGGCCGCGGCGTCGACCGGGTCGCGCGCCACCTGGAGGGCGTGCAGGCGCCGTTCAGCGGCGCCCAGCCCGAGCAGCTGGAGGCCGCGGTGGCGGAGGTCGATCTCGACCGTCCGCTGCGCTCCCTCGACGGCGCACTCGACGAGATCCAGCGGCTCTACCTCGACGACGCGGTCTTCTTCCACCACCCGCGCTACCTCGCCCACCTCAACTGCCCCGTCGCGATCCCGGCGCTGCTGGCGGAGGCGATCCTCGCGCCGGTCAACTCGTCGCTCGACACGTTCGACCAGAGCGGCGGCGCGACGCTGATCGAGCGGCGGCTGGTCGACTGGACGGCGGAGCGGCTCGGGTTGCCGGCGCAGACGGCCGACGGCGTCTTCACGAGCGGCGGGACGCAGTCGAATCTCCAGGCCCTCCACCTCGCGCGGGACGAGGCGCTGGCCCGCGCAGGGACCGTGGCGAAGATGCAACCACTGCGGATCTTCGTGTCGGAGGCCGGCCACTTCTCCGTCGTGAAGTCCGCGCGGCTGCTCGGGCTCGGCGAGGACGCGGTGACGGCGATCCCGACCGACGACGGGAAGCGGATGCGGGTCGACGCCCTGGGCGAGGCGCTGCGGGGGAGCGTCGCGCGGGGCGAGCGGCCGATGGCCATCGTCGCCACCGCGGGCACCACGGACTTCGGCTCGATCGACCCGCTGCCGGAGATCGCGGCGCTGGCGCACGAGCACGGCGCGTGGCTCCACGTCGACGCCGCGTACGGCTGCGGGCTGCTGGTGAGCGGCCGGCGGCGCGCGCTGCTCGACGGGATCGAGCGGGCCGACAGCGTCACGGTCGACTTCCACAAGTCGTTCTTCCAGCCGATCAGCTCCAGCGCGGTGCTCGTGCGCGACGGCGCGACGCTCCGCCACGTCACCCACCACGCCGACTACCTCAACCCGCAGGCGAGCCTCACCCCGAACCAGGTCGACAAGTCGCTCCAGACGACCCGCCGGTTCGACGCGCTCAAGCTGTGGCTGACGCTGCGGATGATGGGCGCCGAGCGGATCGGCGAGCTGTTCGACCACGTCTGCGACACCGCCGACGCCGCGTTCCAGCTCCTCGACGCCGACGACCGGTTCGAGGTGCCCGTCCGCCCCACGCTGAGCACGCTCGTCTTCCGCTGCACCGACACCGGCGGCGACGACCTCGATCGCGCGAACCGCCGCGCGCGGCAGGCGCTGATGACGTCGGGCGACGCGGTGGTCGCCGCGACGAAGGTCGGCGGGGAGCAGTTCCTCAAGTTCACGCTGCTCAACCCGGCGACGACCCTGGAGGACATCGCGGCCGTGATCGAGCTGATCGCCGACCACGCCGCCACGACCGAGAGGCAGGCCGCATGAGCACGCCCACGCACACGCACGACGTCGTCGCGATCGGCCTCGGGCCGTTCAACCTGGGCCTCGCGGCGCTGACCGACCCGATCGAGGAGCTCGACTGCGTCTTCCTCGACCGCCGCGACGGGTTCGACTGGCACCCGGGGATGATGCTGGAGACCGCGACGGTCCAGACGCCGTTCCTGGCCGACCTCGTCACGCTCGCGGACCCGACCTCGCCGCTCTCGTTCCTCAGCTATCTCAAGCAGGCCGGGCACCTCTACTCGTTCTACATCCGCGAGACCTTCCAGCCGCTGCGCAGCGAGTTCAACGCGTACTGCCAGTGGGTGGCCGAGCAGCTCAGCACGCTCCGCTGGGGGCGTGAGGTGGAGGCCGTGACGTACGACGCGGACGCCGACGAGTACGTGGTGGAAGCGGTGGTGAAGGGCGAGCGGACGGAGCGCCGCGAGACCTACCGCGCGCGGCACCTCGTCCTCGGCACCGGCACGCCGCCGCACATCCCGCCCGGCGTCGACCCGCTCCCCGGCGACGCGGTCCACTCGTCGGGCTACCTCCCCGCGCGCGACGAGCTGGTGGGCAAGCGGTCGGTCGCCGTCGTGGGCGGCGGGCAGAGCGCGGCGGAGATCTTCCTCGACCTGCTGGAGGGGATCGACGAGCACGGCTACGCGCTGACGTGGATCACGCGCTCGCCGCGGTTCTTCCCGCTCGACTACACGAAGCTGACGCTGGAGATGACGTCGCCGGAGTACGTGGACTACTTCCACGACCTCCCGGCCGGCGTGCGCGACGACCTCGTCCGCGAGCAGGCGATCCTCTACAAGGGGATCGACTCGGAGCTGATCGACGAGATCTTCCACACGCTGTACCGCAAGCACCGGCGCGGGCGGCCGATGGCGCGGCTGCTGACGAACACGGAGCTGGTCGGCGCGACGCACGAGGACGGGTGCTTCGCGCTCGAGCTCCACCAGACCGAGGCGGACGAGCGGTTCTCGGTGTCGTCCGAGGGGCTCGTGCTGGCGACCGGCTACCGCCAGCAGGTGCCGGAGTTCCTGGACGGAGTGCGCGACCGGATCGCGTGGGACGACCGCGGCCGGTACGACGTCGCCCGCGACTACACGATCGACGCCGCACGCGAGGGACGGATCTTCGTGCAGAACGGGGAGCTGCACACGCACGGCTTCACGGCGCCCGACCTCGGGATGGCCTGCTACCGCAACTCGTGCATCATCCGCTCGCTGCTGGGCGGGCGCGAGGTGTACGCGGTGGAGCGCGCGATCGCGATGCAGGAGTTCGGCGTGCCGGGGCGCGCCGCGGCGACGGCGGGGGTGCGGTGATGGTGGCCGAGGAGCTGGTCCACACCGATCCCGCGCTCGGGACGTTCGCGTTCCGCCCGGTCGTCCCGCGCGACGACGCGCCGCTCCTGCACGCGTGGGTCACGCACCCCAAGGCCGCGTTCTGGCTGATGCAGGACGCGGACGTCGCGACAGTGGAGGCGGAGTACGCGCGCATCGCGGCCTCCCCCACCCACGAGGCGTTCGTCGGCCTGCACGACGGGGCGCCGGCGTTCCTCGCCGAGCGGTACGACCCGGCGCACGATCCGGTGGGGACCGTCTATGACGTGCAGCCCGGCGACGTCGGGATGCACTTCCTCGTCGCCCCGTCCGACCGGCGGATCCACGGCTTCACCCACGGCGTCATCACCGCCGTGATGGCGCTGATGTTCAGCGATCCCGCGGCCCGCCGGGTGATCGTCGAGCCCGACGTCCGCAACACCGCCGTCCACGCGCTCAACGCGGCCGTGGGCTTCGAGGTCCTGCAGCCGGTGACGCTGCCGGACGGCAAGGAAGCGCTGCTGAGCGCCTGCACGCGCGAGCAGTTCGAGGAGGCCACCGCATGAGCACCATCGCCCACCCGACCACCGACGGCACCATCCCCCACCTCACGCCCGAGCTGTGGGAGGAGGCGACGCGCGCGATCGTCGCCAAGGCGCTCTCCGAGCTGGCCCACGAACGGGTCCTCGAGCCGCGCCGCGAGCAGGACGGCCGGTACGCCGTGGCGAGCGACGACGGCGAGGTGATCTACCGGTTCGCCGCTCGCGTTCGGGCGCTGGAGCACTGGCAGATCGACCGGGCGTCGCTCGTGCGCGAGCGGCGGGACGGCGAGGAGCTGCCGCTCGACGCGTTGGAGCTCGTGCTGGACCTCGCTTCGACCCTCGGGCTGGAGGGCGAGCGGCTCGGGATCTACCTGGAGGAGATCGCGTCCACGACGAGCGCACTCGCGTACAAGCTGCTGGTGAGCGTGCCCGCGGACGAGCTGGCGGCGGCCGACTTCCAGACGATCGAGACGCGGCTGACCGAGGGCCACCCGTGCTTCATCGCGAACTCCGGCCGGCTCGGGTTCTCCGCCGCCGACTACGCCCGCTACGCGCCGGAGGCCGCGCAGCCCGTGCGGCTCGTGTGGGTCGCCGCGCACCGCTCGAACGCCGCGTTCCATACCGGTGAGGGGCTCTCGTACGACGAGCTGCTGGAGGGCGAGCTGGGCGCCGGGGCCGTGGAGCGGTTCGCGCGCATGCTGACCGACCAGGGGCTCGACCCCGACGACTACCTCCTCATCCCCGTCCACCCGTGGCAGTGGACCGAGCGGCTGGCGGTGACCTTCGCGGCGGACGTCGCGCAGCGGCGGCTCGTCCTCCTCGGCGCGGGCGACGACGGCTACCTCGCCCAGCAGTCGATCCGCACGTTCTTCAACGTGGACGACCCGGCCAAGCACTACGTCAAGACCGCGCTGAGCGTCGTCAACATGGGCTTCGTCCGCGGGCTGTCGGCGAAGTACATGGCGGGCACGCCGGCGATCAACGACTGGGTCGCGGAGCTGGTCGAGGGCGATCCGGTGCTGCGGGACGCGCGGTTCTCCGTGCTGCGCGAGCGGGCCGCGGTGGGCTACCGGCCGCCGCGGTACTCGGAGGTGAACGATCCCAACGCGCCCTACCCGAAGATGCTCGCGGCGCTGTGGCGCGAGACGCCGGCCGCGCGGCTGGCGCCCGGCGAGCGGACGGCGACGATGGCGTCGCTCCTCCACGTCGACCGCGACGGCGCGTCCCTGGCGGCGGCGCTGATCGCGCGGAGCGGGCTGAGCGCCGAGGCGTGGGTGCGGCAGTACCTGGGCGCGTACCTCACGCCGCTCCTGCACTGCTACTTCGCCCACGACCTCGTCTTCATGCCGCACGGCGAGAACCTGATCCTGGTGCTGGAGGACGACGCCGTGAAGCGCGTCTTCATGAAGGACATCGGCGAGGAGATCGTGCTGATGGACCCGGCGCGCGAACTGCCGCCGGAGGTCGAGCGGATCCGCGCGGAGGTGCCGGACGAGCTCAAGCCGCTCTCGCTCCTCACCGACGTCGTGGACTGCTTCTTCCGCTTCCTCGCCCCGATCCTCGACGAGGCGGGCGCGCTGGCGGAGGACCGGTTCTGGGCGCTCGTGCGCGAGTGCGTGACCGACTACGCGCGCACCGCCGCGCCCGACCCTGCGCGCGTGGAGCGGGAGCTGCTCTGCGAGCGGTTCGCCCTCTCCTGCCTCAACCGGCTCCAGCTGCGCAACAGCCGCCAGATGGTCGACCTCCAGGATCCCGCGGGCTCGCTCCAGATCCACGGCACGCTGCCCAACCCGCTCGCGCGAGCCTGAACGCGCCGGGGCGCGCGCTTCAGAAGCCCGGCGCGCGCCCCACGGTCACGCGATCACATCGCCCAGATGCCGGGCGCGTTCAGGTTGAACGTCCCCGCCATCGACGCGGGCGGGGCCGGGTTGACCACCGGCGCGCAGCCCGCGTTGACGTTCCGCGCGATCGCCTGGTTGATGGTGTTGTCACGAACATCGCCGTGGGCGCGGCGGGCGGCACCGGCGTGTTCTGGCCGATGATGTTGATGTTCGCCCCGTTCGTGATGAACAGCTGCGACGGGACCTGGATCGTGCACGTGCCGTCGTCGAGCGTCAGGGCCTGGGCCGGGTTCGCGCACCCGAGGCCGATCGCCAGGCGCTGCCGGCTCCAGCCGTTCACCCCGTTGAAGCCGTCGACCGCGTAGGCCCAGTCGCACCACGCGTAGACGCGCGCGAACTTCGCCGGGAAGCCCGCGATCTGCATCGTGCAGTTCGAGAACGTCGGGTAGAAGCGCGCCATCCGCGTGGACGGGCCGCCGATCGTGTTCGGCTGCACCCCGCGCGGCGGCGCGGGCGTCCCGTCGATCTTGACGGTGGCGCACTTGACCTGGAGCTGCGTGCCGATTGGGAGGCTCCGGAACACGGGGTGACGGCGGGCCGACACTCCGGGTCCCGGACCGTCGTGGAGATCAGGCGGCGCGCTTGAACAGCAGCAGGTGGCCGTCCTTCTCGCCGTGCAGGGCGGTGTGGGTGAGCACCTTGACGAGCTCCCAGCCCTGCGCGCCCATCGTGTTGAGCTCCTTCTCGAGCGCCTTGCGGTCGAGCTCCTCGTCCTTGCGGCCCAGGAGGCCGTGGGTGATGACGGTGGTCGTGTACTCGAAGCTGGTGGCCATGCGGCCGAGCCTCGCAGATCAGGCGGGGCGCTCGAGCACGAGGTCGTGGCCGGCCGCCCACTGCGCGACGTCGCGGCGCTCGATCGCGGCGGCCATCAGCTCGCCGAAGAGGTCGGGCGTGCAGGCGAAGACCGGCGCGCCGAGCGCCGCGACCTGCCCGGCGAGGCGGTGGTCGTACGAGGGCGCGCCGTCGTCGCTGAGCGCGAGCAGGACGATGAGCTGGACCCCCGCGCGCGTGAGGGCGGCGGCGCGGCGGAGCATGCTGTCCTGGTCGCCGCCCTCGTACAGGTCGGTGACGAGCACGAGGATCGTGTCGCGCGGCGCGGTCACCAGCGTCTCGCAGTACGCGAGCGCACGGTCGATGTCGGTGCCGCCGCCCAGCTGGACGCCGAAGAGCACGTCGACCGGGTCGCCCAGCTGGTCGCTGAGGTCGACGACCTCGGTGTCGAACGCGACCATCCGCGTGCCGAGCGACGGGAGCGTCGCGAGCGCGGCGCCGAGCACGGACGCGTAGACCACTGACGACGCCATCGAGCCCGACTGGTCCAGGCAGACGATCAGCTCGCGCTGAAGCGCGCGGCGCCGGCGGGCGTAGCCGACGAGCCGCTCGGGGACGATCGTGCCGAGCTCGGGCTGGTAGTGGCGCAGGTTCGCGCGGATCGTGCGATCCCAGTCGATGTCGCGCGCCCGCGGCCGGTTCGTCCGCGACGCCCGGTCGAGCGCCCCGCCGACCGCCTGGCGCGCCTGCTGGGCGAGCCGCCGCTGGAGGTCCTCCACCACCGCCCGCACGACCCGCCGGGCGGTGTCGCGCGAGCGCTCGGGCAGCACGTCGCGGAGCGCCAGCAGCGTCGTGAGCAGGTGGACGTCGGGCGTGACCGAGTCGAGGATCTCGGGCTCGAGGAGGAGCCGGTCGAGGTTGAGGCGCTCCATCGCGTCCTGCTGCATGACGCGGACGACGGGCGACGGGAAGTACGTGCGGATGTCGCCCAGCCAGCGCGCGACGCGCGGCGCGGAGGAGCCGAGGCCGCCGCTGCGCTCGCCCGGCTCGCCGTCGTCCCCGTAGAGCGCGGCGAGCGCCGCGTCGACCGCCGCGTCGCGCCCCTCGGGGCGGCTGAGCGCGTCGGCCTCCTTGCCGAGCACGAGCCGCCAGCGGCGTCCGCGCTCGCCCGTCTCACCGGCCATCGAGCGTCACCCCCAGGATCTGCGCGACGAGGTCGAGCGCGGGCTCGGCGCGGGCGAGGTCGAGCTCGGTGGCGAGCCCGCCGGCCTGCGCGTCCTCGGCCGCGCCCGAAGCGCCCGCCCCGTCCCCCACCCGCGTCCGCTTCACCCGCTCCGCCACCTGCCGCCGCTCCGGCCCCGACAGCACGGAGAAGCTGCGCCGCACGAGCGGGAGCACCTCCTCGAACTGCTCGCCCGCCAGGCCGGCGAGCCACTCGTCGACGAGCCCGAGCAGCCGCTCGTCGTGGACGAGCACGAGCCCGCTCCCCGCCAGGAACCCCTCCAGCCACGCCGCGCCCGCGCCCGCGTCGGCCGCCCGCGACAGCGCCAGCGAGAGCTCGTCGGCGATCCGCGTGCGGTCCGCGCTCCCCGCGTCGAGGAGCAGCCGCCACGCCCGCCCCGCGACCAGGCCGTGCACGCCGCCGCGCTCCCCCACCGCCGTCAGGCTCCGCGTCCA
>Ga0196960_10000729_pt1 | contig 10227 bp, 9 predicted proteins | sample S3v_5metaG_FD_183187 | JGI IMG/M metagenome (GOLD analysis project Ga0196960, IMG submission 183187) | Soil microbial communities from Anza Borrego desert, Southern California, United States - S3+v_5 | ecosystem: Environmental > Terrestrial > Soil > Desert | place: USA: California | collected... | reverse complement strand
CGGCAGCAGACCCGCCCGCGCCAGCCACAGCCAGCGGCGCCGCAGCGCGCTCACCCCGCCCGCGGTGTGCAGCCGGTTGGGGAGCAGCACGAGCCGGTCGGCCCGCAGCCGCCCCGACGCCAGCGCGTGGAGCAGGATCTCCGCCCCCGCCTCGTGCCCGCCGACCGACGCGCGCGGCCCGCACGTCTCCAGCACGAACGCGCTCATCACGTCCACGAGCCAGTCGAGCGTGTACGGGTGCTTCGGCCGGTCCTCGCTGTCGCCGTGGAGCGGCAGGTCGGGGAGCACGACCCTGTACCGGTGCGTCAGCCCCTCGACCACCGGTGCCAGCTCGCGGTGCGAGAGCATCAACGAGTGCAGGAGCACGAGCGGCGGCCCGGTGCCCGCCTCGCGGTAGGCCACCCGCGCGCCGTCGGGCGCGTGGAACAGCCGCAGCCTCACCCGCGCGCGGCCCCGGCCTTCGTGCCGCGGTTGACCGCGGCGACGACCGGCGCGATCTCCGACGACGCGGCGGCGCCCGCGGACGCCTCGAGCCGCCACACGAGCTCCTCGCCCAGGCCGCTCGTCGTCTTGGCGCCCTCGCGCGCCGCGCCGGCCAGGTAGCCGAGCTGGAGCGCGGCCTCGGCGTCCCCGCGCAGCGCGAGCAGCTCCAGGTCCTCACCCGCGTTGGTCAGCGTGATGCCGACCTCCTGCAGGTCGGCCGGCGACGTCGCGCGCCGCAGGCACTCGCTGATCGTGATCCCGCCCGCCAGCGTCACCCGGCCCGGCGCGGCGGCCAGCGCCCGCACGACCGGCTCGCGGTCGCCGATGCAGGAGAGCGGCACGGGCGGCGGGTCGTCGTCGCCGCAGCCGGCGAGCGCGAGCGCGGCCGCGGCCGTCACGGCGAGGGGGAGGAGGCGCATCCCATCTGATCGTAGAGTCGCGCGGGTGCTGCGCAGCCCGTACGACCGTGAGATCCTGGCGCTGGCGGTCCCGGCGCTCGGCGCGCTGGCGGCCGAGCCGCTCTACCTGCTGACCGACACGGCCATCGTCGGGCACCTCGGAACGCCAGAGCTGGCGGCGCTCGCGCTCGCCGCGACGCTGCTGTCGACGCTCGTCTCGCTCTGCATCTTCCTCACGTACGGGACGACCGCGATGGTGGCGCGCCTGCATGGCGCGGGCGAGGTGGAGCGGGCGGGCGCGTACGCGGCGCAGGCGCTGTGGCTGGCGCTCGCGGTGGGGGTCGTGCTCACCACGCTCCTCGTCGCGTTCGCCCCACCCGCGATCGCGCTGCTCGGCGGCGAGGGCGAGGTGGCGGAGCTGGCCGAGCGGTACGTCCGCATCAGCGCGTTCGGCGTCCCGTTCGCCCTCATCGCGCTGGCCGGCCAGGGCTACCTCCGCGGCGTCAGCCAGCTCACGCTCCCGCTGATCGTCGTCGGCGCCGGCAACGCGGTGAACGTCGTGCTCGAGCTGCTCTTCGTCTACGGATTCGACTGGGGGATGGACGGGAGCGCGGCCGGGACCGTGATCGCGCAGGCCGGGATGGGCGCCGCGTTCGTCTGGCTCCTCCTCCGCGCGCCCGCGCAGACCCGCAGGCCCCGCGCTGACCTGCTCCGGCCCATGCTCCGCACCGGCGGCGACCTGATCGTCCGCACCGCCGCGCTGACCGGGTCGTTCCTCGTCGCGAGCGCCGTCATCGCGCGGTTCGGGGCGGCGTCGCTCGGCGCGCACCAGATCGCGTTCCAGCTCTTCGTCTTCCTCGCGCTCGTCCTGGACGCGATCGCGATCGCGGGCCAGGTGCTCGTCGGGCGGATGCTCGGCGCGGGCGACGCGGACCGCGCGTTCGCGGCGGCGCGGCGGATGATCGAGGTCTCGATCGCGGTCGGCGTCGTGCTCGCGCTGGCGCTGCTCGCGCTCACCGACCTCGTCCCGCGCGCGTTCACGGGCGACGAGGACGTGGTCGCCCGCGCGCACGAGATCTGGCCGCTCTTCGCGCTGATGCAGCCGCTCGGCGCGGCGGTCTTCGCGCTCGACGGCATCCTCATCGGCGCCGGCGACACGCGCTACCTCGCGCTCTCGATGCTCGCCGCCGGCTTCGGCGCCTACGTCCCCGTCGCGCTGCTCTCGCTCGCCTTCGACTGGGGGATCCTCGGCGTCTGGTGCGGCCTGATCCTGCTGATGGTCGTCCGCCTCGCGACGCTCGCGGTCCGGTTCCGCGGGCGTCGCTGGGCGGTCGTGGGCGCGGCCTAGACGGCCGCGGGCTCGAGGCGGAAGCGGCCGACGAGCTCCTCGAGCTCCGCGGCGGTGCCGGCCAGCTCCTGGGCCGACGACGCGATCTCCTGCGCGCTCGCGCTCGTCTCCTGCGTCGACGCCGACACCTGCTCGGACGACGCGCTCGACTCCTCGGCCACCGCGGCGACCTCGGTCATGTCGCTTTGGACCTTCTGCGCGGAGGCGGCGATCTGCTGCACGGCCGCGGCGATCTGGTCGACCCGGCCGGTCATGTCGTCCACCGACGCGCCGATCCGTGTGAACGCGTTCCGGGCGCGGTCGACGGTGGCGGCGCCCTCCTCGGTCCGCGCGTCCGTCTCCTCGACCACGGCGACGGCGGCCGTGGTCTCGCCCTGGATCTCGGCGACGAGCGTGGAGATCGTCGCGGCGGCGGCCTGCGACTCCTCGGCCAGCTTGCGCACCTCCTCCGCCACGACCGCGAACCCGCGGCCCTGCTCGCCCGCGCGGGCCGCCTCGATGGCGGCGTTGAGCGCGAGGAGGTTGGTCTGCTCGGAGATCCCGGTGATCGTCTCGACGATCCCGCCGATCTGCTCGGACTTGGCGGCGAGCGTCCGCATCGTGCCGGTGACGGCGCCGGACGACTCCCGCACCGCGCGCATCGCCTCCGTCGCCTGGCCGACCGCGTCCTCGCCCTCCTGCGCGACCCGGCGCGCCTCGGCGGCGGCGACGGCCGTCTCCTCGGCCGAGCGCGCGGACGCCTCGGTCGCGTGCGAGACCTCCTCGGTGGCGGCCTTCGCCTCCTCGACGGAGCGGACCTGGCGCTCGGCGCCCTGGGCGACGTCGGAGACCGCGGAGGCGATCTCGCCGACGGCGCGGCCCGCCTCCTCGGAGGTGGACGCCATCTGCTGCGAGGCGGCCGAGAGCGTGCGCGCGTTCTCCTGCATCTGGCCGACGAGGCCGACGAGCCCGTCGCGCATGTGGCTCAGCGCCAGGCCCAGCACGTCCTTGTCCGAGCGCGGGGTGACCTTCCGCGTCAGGTCGCCGTCCGCGACCCGCTCGGCGGTCTGCGCCATCTCCCGAACGTACGCGGTCAGGCGGCCGAAGGCGGCAGCCATCTGGCCGACCTCGTCCTTGGCCTTCACGTCCACGTCCTGGCTGAGGTCGCCCTCGGCGATGCTCTCCGCAGCGACGAGCACCTGGCGGACGCCGCCGACGACGCTGCGCGCGATCAGCAGCGCGATCGCGACGGCCAGCAGCGCGGCGAGGACGCCGAGGACGATGAGCATCGTCCGCACCGAGGCGGTCGTGTCCTGCGCGTCGCGCACGTTGCCGGCCGCGATGGCGGAGTTGCCCTTGGTCCACGCGTCCATGTCGGAGGCGAGCTTGGCGAAGGTCGCGCCCGCATCGCCTTCGAGGATCCCGGCGGTCGCGCCCTGCCAGTCGCCCTTGCGCGCGTCGCTCGTGACCTGGGGCGTGTGCCCCAGGTAGGCCTTCCAGTCGGCGGAGACGGTCTCCCACTGGCGCCGGTCTTCGGGGCTGCCGATGATCTTCTCGTAGGTGGCGAGGTTCGTCTCCGCGCCCTTCGCGACCTCCGCGAGCTCGGCGTCGAGCTCGTCACGGCGCGCGTCGTCGGCGTTCACGTACTGCAGCAGCGCGCTGCGGTAGTCGCCCTGCGCGCTCTTCAGCTCACCGATCGCGCGGACGGCGGGGAGGTCGGCGGTGCCGATCGTCTCGGCGCGGTCGCCGATGGAGGCGGACGCGGAGAGGGCGTAGAGGACGATCCCGGCCAAGACGGCGAGGACGGCGCCGAAGCCCACCAGGAGCTTCGCGCGGAGGCTGTGCGTGTACCAGGACATCGAGAGTGGTCGTCGGCGGAGCGGCGCGGCGGTTTATGGAACTCGGCGCACCGGGAGCGCCCGCTCCGTGACGCGTGTCAACGTGGCGCGGACCCCGGTGCGCTAGGCGGAACGTAGATGTCGCGTTTCGCTCGTACGACCGTTGAGGGTGCAACGAGATCGCGCTTAGCCGGAATCAGGAGCGACGAGAACAGGAGCACCATGTTCCGGCCCACGCTCCTCAAGAAGCTCCTGATCCCGCCCTTCGTCGCCGTCGCGCTCCTCATCGCGGTCGGCGTCGTCGCCACCAGCTCGTTCTCCAAGATCGACGCGCAGTCCGACCGCATGGACGCGGAGGCGATCCACCCGCTGGCCGAGCTCGGCCAGGCGCAGGTCGTCTACAACCAGAACCGCACCGTCCTGCGCGACCTGCTGCTCACCTCCGACGCCGCCAAGCGCGCCGAGCTGCGCAAGCAGATCGACGCCAACGTCGCGAAGACCGACACGCTGATCGCCGAGGCGCGGGACGTGCTCACCCCCGCCACCGGCCGCGAGGCCGTCGCCCTCCAGCGCGACCTCGCCACCTACGCGCCCATCCGTGACGAGTACGTCGCCGAGGCGCTCACCGGCGACGTCGCCGGCGCCCAGGCGGTCACCGCGCGCAACGTCGACCTCATCACCCGCATCGGCGCCCACTTCGAGCGGCTCAACGCGCTGGTCGAGGCCGACGCCGACAGCCTCGGCGAGGAGATCGACGGCGTCATCTCCTCCCGCAGCCGCACGATGACGATCCTCATCGCGCTCGCGGCGCTGGCCGCCTTCGGCCTCGCCTTCTTCCTCACCCGCCGCGTCGTCCGCGACCTCGGCCAGGTGCTCGTCGCGGCGCGCGGCATCTCGCAGGGCGAGCTCGACCACGACGTGGACGTGCAGCGCGACGACGAGATCGGCGACATGGCCGGGGCGTTCGGCGACATGACCGAGTACGTCCGCGAGATGGCCGGCCACGCCGAGCGGATCTCGCAGGGCGACCTCTCCCAGCCGGTCAGCCCGCGCTCGGAGCGCGACACGCTCGGCACCGCGATGCACGAGATGCGCGAGGGCCTGACGTCGATGGTCGGCTCCATGTCCGAGACCGCGCACGTCCTGTCGGCCGCCTCGCAGCAGATGGCCGCGACCTCCGAGGAGGCCGGGCGCGCGGTGAACGAGATCGCCCACGCCGTCTCCGACGTCGCGCTCGGCGCCGAGAAGCAGGTGCGCTCCGTCGAGGAGGCCCAGCACGCGGCGACCGACGTCGCCGAGGTCTCCGAGGCGTCCGCCGCGTCCGCCGCCGAGACGGCCGCGGCCGCCGACCGCGCTCGGGCGATCGCCCACGAGGGCGAGGCCGCCGTCGCCGAGGCGACGCTGGCGATGGAGGAGGTGCGCGCCTCGTCCGCCGACGTCACGCGGGCGATGCACGAGCTGGCTGCCAAGAGCGAGCGGATCGGCGGCATCGTCGAGACCATCACCGGGATCGCCGGCCAGACCAACCTCCTCGCGCTCAACGCGGCGATCGAGGCGGCGCGCGCGGGCGACCAGGGCCGCGGCTTCGCGGTCGTCGCCGACGAGGTGCGCAAGCTCGCCGAGGAGTCGCAGGAGGCAGCGGCGTCGATCGCGTCGCTCGTGGGCGAGATCCAGGCCGAGACGAGCGCCGCGGTGACCGTGGTCGAGGAGGGCGCCGCGCGCTCCCAGCAGAGCGCCGCGACCGTGGACGTCGCGCGGGACGCGTTCGAGCGGATCGGCGAGAGCGTCGACGACGTCACCGGCCGCGTCGCCGCCATCGCGGACGCCGCGCAGCGGATCGCCGCGGGCGTCGGCCAGGTGCGCCACGACATGACCGAGGTCGCCGCGGTGGCCGAGCAGTCCTCCGCCTCGTCCGAGCAGGTCTCGGCCTCCACGCAGGAGACGAGCGCGTCGGCCCAGGAGATCGCGTCGAGCGCCCAGCAGCTCGCCTCCACCGCGGTCGAGCTCGAGCGGATCGTCGAGCGCTTCACGGTCGCCGCGTAGGGGCGAAGGGGGAGCGGCGGCGCCCGGGCCGGACGCCGCCGCTCCGCAGCCTCAGTCGACCGGCTCGGGATCCGGGATCTCGAGCCCGTGCCGGCGCATCGCGCGCTCGAGCTCGGCGACCACCGTCTCGATCACCGCGACGCGCGCGTACTTCTTCGAGTCGCCCGGGATGACGTGCCAGTGCCCGCCCTCGTGGTCGGTGCGGCCGAGCATGTCCTCCACCGCCGCCTCGTAGTCGGGCCGCTTCTCCCGGTTGCGCCAGTCCTCGTCGGTCAGCTTCCACGACTTGAGCGGATCGTCGCGGCGGGCCTCGAAGCGCTTGAGCTGCTCCTCGTCGGAGACGTGCATCCAGAGCTTGACGAGCAGCATCCCCTCGTCGGCCAGCGTCCGCTCGAGCGAGACGATCTCGCCGTACGCGCGCTGCCACTGCTCCTCGGTCGCGAAGCCCTCCACCCGCTCGACGAGCACGCGGCCGTACCAGCTGCGGTCGAGCACCGCCATCCCGCCCCAGCCCGGCAGCGCGGCCCAGAAGCGGTGGAGGAAGTGGTGGCGCTTCTCGTCCTTCGTCGGCGCCGCGTACTGCGCGACGCGCACGTGGCGCAGGTCGAGCTCGGCCAGGAGCCGCTTGATCGCGCCGCCCTTGCCCGAGGCGTCCCAGCCCTCGAAGACCACGCACACCGGCGGGCCGAGCGTGCCGTCGTTGGTCAGGCCGGCGCACTGCAGGCGGAGCTGGAGCATGCGCTGCTGCGCCGCGGCCAAGCGCGGCTCGTACTCGTCCTTCGGCAGCTTCGCCGTCAGGTCGACGTCGTCGAGGCGTCCCATAGGACGCGTTCCTTCCCCCTCGAAACCTGCGCAAAGCGGACGCAAGGCTTGGCTTCCGCCCAAAGCTGCCGAACCTTGCTCCCATGAGCAGCATCGACCGCACCACGTCGCGCCTGGGCCTCTCCACCTCCGAGGCCGCGCGCCACCTCGGCGTCTCCCTCTCCACCGTCCGCCGCTGGTCGGACGCCGGCCATCTGCGCGGCTACCGCACGCCCGGCGGCCAGCGGCGGTTCTCCGTCGAGCAGCTGGACGAGTTCCTCGCGTCGCTCGGCGGCGGGCCCGAGACGCGCACGCCGTCGGCCGAGCACGCCTAGCTCCTCCCGCTGCAACGGATCGCCCAGGCTGCACCACACGTTGCGAAGCTTGCGCGAACCTCACCAACACTCGACAAATGAGAGCATGAGCGCCATCCGCACCAACGCCGCCGCGGCCATGCTCGGGGTGAGCCCCAACACGCTGCGCAGCTGGGAGCGGCGCTTCGGCTTCCCGTCCCCGCGCCGCAGTCAGGGCGGGCACCGGCAGTTCGAGCTGGCGGAGATCGACGCGCTGCGCCAGGCGCTGGAGGAGACGCACAACGTCTCGTCGGCGATCTCGATCGCGCGGGAGCGCGGCAGCGGCCCGTCGTCGCCGATGCGGCTGAAGTCCACGCTCGCGCGCTTCGACGAGGCGGCCGCGGACCGGCTGCTCGAGGAGTCGCTGGCGATCCGGTCGGTCGAGCGGACGGTGGAAGAGATCCTCCTGCCCGCGATCGGCGCGCTCGGCGAGGGCTCGGACCGGCAGTCCGCCGAGTACGGCTTCGGCTGGCGCTGGGCGACCGGATGGCTGAGCGCGCACCTGCGCACGTCGCCGCCGGCGCACCGCGAGGAGGGCGTCGTGCTCCTCGACGCCACCAAGCCGCTCGACCTCGACGCGCTGCACGCGCAGGCGCTGGAGCTCGTGATGCGCCGCGCGGGCACGCGGACCCTGACGCTCCCCATCGACCTCGACCCGTTGCGGATCGGTCGCGCGCTTGCCGCGCTGACGCCGTCCGCGGTGGTCCTCGTCGGCCAGGGCGCGTCGCTCGACACGTTCGGCCGCCTGGTCTACGCGGCGCGCCGCGCGGGCTCGGAGTGCACGGTCTACGACTTCCGCGGCGCGCTGCCCGAGACGGGCGCCTCGACGGTGCCCAAGCTCGGCGAGCGCCCGCTCGCGGCGCGCGAGAAGCTCCTCGCCGACCTCGACACGGCGACGCGCGAGTCGCGCACGCTGCGCACCACCCACATCGCCGGCTGAGACTTCCGCGCAGGGTCCCGCACCCTGCGGCGGGCCCTCGCTGAAGGGCCCGCCGGCGCGGGTGGAGACGGAACGGGCCCTCCGTGGGCTGTCCGTTTGGGGGTTCGTGCTCTAGTGCTTCAGCAGCTGCTGGGCAGCGGCCGAGAGCTGCAGGATCACGCCGGCGGTCTCGTTGACGGACGCAGCGGGCGCAAGCGCCTGCTGGTCGCCGACCGCCGAGATCGTCTGCCGGACGTCCGCCATGTTCATGGACAGGACGCGCAGCTCGAGTGCGCCGGAGACGGGGTTCATGATCCTTGCCTTCGGTGTGGTCGGCCGATCGGCCGACCTGCCGCAGCCGATCTGGACGAACGTCGCAGCGCACGCAAGGGAAGGACCCGATGCCCGTCACGACCCCCACCGCCTCCGTGCCCGTCCGCTGGGAGGAGGACGGCCGCGGCGAGGCGCTCGTCCTGCTGCACGGGCTCGGCGGCGACATCGGGTTCTGGGAGGCCGAGACTGAGGCCTTCCGCGCGCGCTTCCGGACCATCCGCATCGAGCTGCGGGGCTCGGGTGGGACCCCGGCGAGCCCAGGCGGCCACACGATGGACGACCTCGCCGACGACGTCGCCGCCGTCCTGGACGACGCGGGCGTCGCGCAGGCGCACGTCCTCGGGTTCTCGATGGGCGGGAACGTGGCGCAGGCGTTCGCGCTCCGGCACCCGCAGCGGCTCGGCCGCCTCGTCCTCGCCTCCACGTTCGCCACGATGAACGCGCAGGCGCGGCGGTTCCTGGACGCCGTCTGCGACGTGTACGCGGGCGGCGTGTCCGCGAAGCAGATGTTCGACCTCGTCTGCCCCTGGCTGTTCTCGATCGGCTTCAGCGCGGACCCGCGGCACGCCGTGTACTTCGCGTACCCCGAGGACGAGGAGGAGCCGCCGCGGGAGGACTGGGTCAAGCTCTACCGGGCCCAGCAGGCCTTCGACGCGGTCGGCGCGCTGCCGGACATCGCCGCCCGCACCCTCGTCGTCGCGGGCGAGGAGGACCGGCTCGTGTCGCTCGACGACGCTGGCCTGCTCGCCGCGCGCATCGGCGAGGCCCGGCTGCACGTCATCGCCGGGTCCGGCCACCTCTGCAACGTCGAGCGGCCGCACGAGTTCCAGAGCGCGGTGCAGGACTTCCTCACGGCCCCCTGACCGTCTCAGAGCGCGACCTCCCGGTCGATCCGTAGCGCGTCGCGGAGGCGGACGTCGTGGGTGGCGACGACGAGCGCGCCGGGCCAGCCCTCCAGCGCCGCCTCGAGCACCTCGAGCGACGGCACGTCGAGGTGGTTGGTCGGCTCGTCGAGGAGGAGGAGCGTGGCGCGGCGGTGGGCGACGATCGCCAGCTCGGCCCGCGTGCGCTCGCCGGGGGAGAGCGTGGACGCGGTGCGCTCCACCGTCGTGGCGTCCAGGCCGAAGGCGGCCAGCGCGGTGCGCGCGCCGGTCTCGTCGAGGCCGGTGAGCGCGCGGACCTCGGCGACGAGCGGTTCGTCGCCCGCCAGCGCCTCGCGGTGCTGGCCGAGCTGGGCGATGCGCGCCGTCGGGTGGACGCAGCGGGTGCCGGCCGCGAGTGGGAGCGTGCCCGCCAGTGCGGCGAGCACCGTCGACTTGCCGCTGCCGTTGGGGCCGGTGAGCAGCACCCGCTCGCCGGTGCCGACCGCGAGGTCGAGCGGGCCGAGGACGAACGCGTCGCCGCGCCGCAGCACCGTGCGCTCCAGCGCCACGACGTCCCCCGCCGCCCGCTCGCCGGGTGTGAGCGTCAGCTGGAGCGGCGCCTCGCGCCACGGCGCGTCCGGCACCTCCACCCGCGCCGCCCGGTCGCCGATCTTCCGCGCCCGCTGCGCGGCGCCGTCGGCCCGCATCGTCACCCACTCGCGCCGGTGCTTGTCCGGATCGGCCGCGCGATGGGTCACCCGGTTGGCGCTGTTCGCCGCCCGCCGCCGCACCTCCCGCTCCACCGCGACGAGGTGGTCGCGCTGCGCCGCCGCAGCGGCGTGCGCGTCCTGCGCCCGCTGCCGCGCCAG
>Ga0196960_10000728_pt1 | contig 10247 bp, 11 predicted proteins | sample S3v_5metaG_FD_183187 | JGI IMG/M metagenome (GOLD analysis project Ga0196960, IMG submission 183187) | Soil microbial communities from Anza Borrego desert, Southern California, United States - S3+v_5 | ecosystem: Environmental > Terrestrial > Soil > Desert | place: USA: California | collected... | reverse complement strand
CTTGGTGCTCGGCGTGACCCTGATCGGCGAGAGCCTCAACGACCTCGCCGACCCGCGGCTGCGCACCCGGCGCCGCGCCGACGACACCCCGGCGCCGACCGCGGCCTCCTCGGCGGTGCTCGCCGGTTCCGACTCGGCAGACTCATTGGAGCGTGGAGCATGACCCGCGTCGTCGACATCACGGACCTGCGCATCGACTTCGCCACCGACGCGGGCACCGTGCACGCCGTCGAGGGCGTGACCCTGTCGGTGGATGCCGGCGAGGTCGTCGCGATCGTAGGCGAGTCGGGCAGCGGCAAGACCGTCACCGCGAAGTCGATCATCGGCCTGCTGCCCGAGTCGGCGACCACCCGCGGCGCGATCGTGCTCAACGACCGGGATGTCGTCGGCCTGTCCGGCTCGCAGCTGCGCCGGGTGCGGGGCGCGGACGCCGCGATGGTCTTCCAGGAGCCGTCGACCGCGCTGAATCCGGTCTTCACCATCGGCTGGCAGATCGCGGAGGGGCTGCGCGCCCACTCCGGTCTGTCGGGCAAGGACGCCAAGGCCAAGGCGATCGACATGCTCCGCAAGGTCGGCATCCCCGAGCCGGAGGCCCGCTTCGACTCGTACCCGCACCAGTTCTCGGGCGGCCAGAAGCAGCGCATCATGATCGCGATGGCGCTGGTGCTCGACCCGGAGCTCATCATCGCCGACGAGCCGACCACCGCGCTCGACGTGACCGTGCAGGCGGAGATCCTCGACCTGCTGCGGCGCTGCCGCGACGAGTTCGGCACGGCGATCATCCTCATCACCCACAACCTGGGCATCGTCGCCGACCTCGCCGACCGCGTCGTCGTGATGCACGACGGCGAGGTGGTCGAGGAGGCGACGGCGCGCGAGCTGTTCGCCGCCCCGAAGGCCGACTACACCCGGTCGCTGCTCGCGGCGGTGCCGCGCATCGGCGTGACCGAGCGGTCGCGGCGGCCCGCCTCCTCGGACGAGCCGGTGGTCCGCGCCGTCGATCTCGAGATCGAGTACCCGGGCGGCCTCGGTCGCAAGGCGTTCCGGGCTGTGAACGGCGTGAGCTTCGAGATCGCGCCCGGCGAGGTGCTCGGGCTGGTGGGGGAGTCGGGGTCCGGCAAGACCACCATCGGCCGCGCGATCGGCGGGCTGACGAAGGTCACGGGCGGCTCGCTGCGGGTGCTCGGCCACGAGATGCTCGGCGTGCGTGAGCGGGCCTTCAAGCCGGTGCGCGGCGACATCGGATTCGTGTTCCAGGACCCTGCGTCGACCTTCAACCCGCTGTTGACGATCGCGGAGTGCGTCGCCGAGCCGCTCATCGTGCACGGCCGCGCGGGCAGCGCCGCCGAGGCCCGGAGTCGCGTGGACGAGCTGCTCGAGGCGGTGCAGCTGCCGAGGGCGTTCGGCGACCGGTTCCCGCACGAGCTCAGCGGCGGGCAGCGCCAGCGCGCCAGCCTCGCCCGATCGCTCGCCCTCGACCCGAAGCTGCTCATCGCCGACGAGCCGACCAGCGCGCTCGACGTGAGCGTGCAGGCCCGGGTGCTCGAGCTCTTCGCCCGGCTGCAGGGCGAGCTCGGCTTCGCGGCGCTGTTCATCAGCCACGACCTGGCGGTCGTCGACATGCTCTCCGACCGCATCGCCGTGCTGTACCGCGGCGAGCTCGTGGAGGAGGGCCCCGGCACGCAGGTGCTCGGCGCGCCGCAGCATCCCTACACCAGGCGGTTGCTCGCGTCGCTGCCGGTGCCCGACCCGGTGGAGCAGGCGGAGCGCCGCGAGCAGCTGCGGGCTCTGCGGGCGACCGGAGCGGAGCCGGCGTGATCATCGACACCGAGGGACCGGCGGTCGCGGCGCGCGATCTGTCGGTGCGGTACCACTCGGACAATCCGGAGACGCGGTCGATCGCGGTCGACGGGGTGAGCTTCGACATCCGCCAGGGCGAGGTGCTCGCCGTCGTGGGCGAGACCGGCTCGGGCAAGAGCACGCTCGCGAAGGCCATCGCGCTGCAGGCCGACCGCCGGGACGAGGAGTCGCCGATCATCCACGGCGGCGGCGTCACCGTGCTCGGGCACCAGGTGCGCGGCATCGGCCATCGCACCCGCGACCGGCTGGGCCTCTACGTCGGCTACCTGCCGCAGGAGGCGGGCGACCGGCTGCAACCGCGGCTGACCGTCGGCGAGAACGTCGCCGAGCCGATCTTCGCCCGCGACCGCCGGTTCGACCAGCGCGAGGCGGGCGAGGCGGTCGCCACGCTCATCGACGCGGTGCGGCTGCCGCTGTCGGCGATGAACCAGTACCCGCACGAGCTCAGCAAGGGTCAGCGGCAGCGCGTCGCGATCGCCAAGGCGCTCATCCTCGAGCCGCGGCTGCTCGTCGCCGACGACCCGACGGCCGGCATCGACGTGACGGTGCGCGGCGCGATCCTCGACATCCTGGTGTCGTTGCAGCAGCAGCGCCGGTTCTCGGCCCTCATCGTGACCGCCGACCTCAACGAGGTGAAGCGGGTCTCCGACCGCGTCGCGGTCATGCACCGCGGGGTCGTCGTCGGCTACGGTCCGCTGGATGCGGTGCTCGCCGATCCGATCCACCCCTACGTCCGCGGGTTGGCCGCTTCGGTGCACAGCACCCGGCCGCTCTCGCGGGTGCGCGGCCCGTTCCTGCGGGCCGATCCCGTCCGCGAGTTGGAGGTCTTCGATGTCTGAACGCCGTGCGCCCGGCGAGCACCGGGACCCGGTCGCCGCCTCGGCCACCCCGCTGCCGCCGGAGCGGCGCCCGCAGCCCGGACCGATCGCGGTGCTGCCGCAGCCGATGGACCGCATGGTCGACGCGATCCGCGCCGCCGGTGGCGAGGTGGCTCCGCTCTCGGACGAGACCCGTGCCGTCGTCTGGCTCTCGGAGAAGGACCCCGACGGGGTCGAGCGCATGCTCGCCGAGCATCCCGGCATCGGCTGGGTGCAGCTGCCGTGGGCCGGGGTCGACGCGTTCGCGGGCGTGCTGGCGGCGCACGCCGACACCGACCGCCCGTTGTGGACCAGCGCCAAGGGCGCGTACTCGGAGCCGGTCGCCGAGCACGCGGTGATGCTGACCCTCGCGCTGCTGCGCGGGCTGCCCGAGAAGACCCGGACCACGAGCTGGCAGAAGGAGCGTCAGGGCATCTCGCTGTTCGGCCGCCGCGTCGTGATCGTCGGCGCCGGCGGTATCGCCGTGCAGATCATCCGCCTGCTGCAGCCGTTCGAGACGACGATCACGGTGGTCCGCCGCAGCGACGGCGATCTGGAGGGTGCGCACCGCACCGTGACGGTCGACCGGCTGCACGAGGTGCTGCCGGAGGCCGACGTGGTCATCCTCGCCGCCGCATCGACCGAGGGCACCGCGAACCTCATCGGCGAGGCCGAGCTGCAGGCGATGCAGCAGGATGCCGTGCTGGTGAACATCGCCCGCGGCGCGCTCGTCGACTCCATGGCGCTCGACGCGGCACTGCGCCGCGGGCACCTCGCCGGTGCCGGTCTCGACGTGACCGCACCGGAGCCGCTGCCGGACGGGCATCCGCTGTGGACCGCCCCGCGTTGCGTGATCACCTCGCACACTGCCGACACAGCCGAGATGGTCTACCCGCTGCTGGCGAAGCGGGTCGAGTCGAACGTTCGGGCGTTCCTCGGCGACGGCGCGTTCGTCGGCGTGGTCGACCCGGCCGCAGGCTACTGATGGGAGTGACACGATGGGCTGGCTGATCGGCACGTACGACGCGAGCGTGCAGGACGGCACCGGATCCGGCGTGTACGCGGCCGACGAGCTGCCCGGTCAGGCGCACCTCGCCGTGGCGCTGCCGTCGCCGTCGTTCCTGCTGGGCGACGGCCACCTCGTGCACGCGACCCTCGAGGGCGAGGGGCGGGTGGTGACGCTGCGCGGCGACGCCGTGGAGCGGTCTGTGGATGCCGGGGGCGCATCGCCCTGCCACCTCTCGCGGCTGGGCGACCGCCTGGTGGTCGCGAACTACGGCAGCGGCACGCTGGCGGTCGTGGGTGCCGACGGGCCGGAGCAGGTGCTCGACGGTGAGGGCGGCGGCCCGAACCCGGCGCAGGACGGTCCGCACGCGCACAGTTCCCTCGTGGTGGGCGACCGGCTGCTCTCCGCCGACCTCGGCGACGACGTGGTCTGGGTGCACGCCATCGAGGGCGGCGCGCTGCGGCGCACCGGCGCGATCCGCTTCGAGCCCGGCTCCGGGCCGCGCGACCTGGCGCTGCTGCCGTCGGGCGACGTGCTCATGCTGGCCGAGCTCGACGGCACGCTGCACCTCATCCGCGGCGACGAGGTGGTGAGCTCGGTGGTCGTGCCCGGGTTCACGCCCGGCGACCACGCGGGATCCATCGCCGTCCGCGACGGCGTCGTCTACTGCGGCGTGCGGGGCTCCAATCGCATCGCGGTGGTGCGGCTCGGCGACGACGCGCTCGTGCCCGCGCTCGACATCGACTGCGGCGGCGACTGGCCGCGTCATCTCGCGCTCGACGGCGACACGCTGCACGTCGCGAACCAGCGCTCGCACGACGTCGCGACGTTCCGGATCGGCGGCGACGGCATCCCGGAGCAGACCGGCTCGACGCCGGTGCCGTCGCCGGCGTTCGTGCTGCATGTCACGTGAGGCCCCGAGCATTTGGTAATGTAGTCGGGCTGCTACGGCGGCGATCCTCCATAGCTCAATTGGCAGAGCAATCGGCTGTTAACCGGTAGGTTCTTGGTTCGAGTCCAAGTGGGGGAGCCGAATCGGTCTTCCGACCAAGCGCCGGCTACTCCCCAGGGAGGACGCCCCGCGCACCGCTCGGTCCTAGCATCGGAGCATGCACGGCCCGCCACACGAGTCCCGTCTGCCGTGGGCCGACTTCGACCGGCCCCGCGCGTCGCCTCGGGCGCGGCTGCTGTTCCCGGTGGTGCTGAGCCTGCTCGTGCAGGTGCCGGCGGCCGTGTTCCTCGCGGCGATGTTCCGCGGTGACGGCGCCCTGCTCACCGTCGTGCTGGCGATCGCCGGCCCTTCGGCGCTCCTCGGAGCGCGACGATTCCCCGGACCGACGGTCGCGGTCGTCGCCGGCCTCGCCGCGGTCGACTTCGCGATCGGCTCGGGGCTGCCGAGCCCCCCGTACCTCGCACTGGCGTTCGCCATCGGCGGCGCCATCGTCCGCGGAGCGAGGGTGTGGGCCTGGGTCTCGGTCGGGGCGGCCTGGGCCGTGACCCTGCTGTGCGGCATCCTGGCGGGCATCCAGTGGCACCCCGGCCGCATCGCCGGCACCACGTTCGCGATCCTCGTCGTGTTCGGACTCGCCGAGGGCATCCGCACGCGGCGCGAGCACGCGGAGGAGTTCCGCGAGGCGCTCCGTCGCCGCCGCCAGTCCGAGGTGCGCGCCGAGCGCACCCGCATCGCCCGGGAGCTGCACGACGTGCTCGCCCACTCGCTGAGCCAGATCAACGTGCAGGCCGGCGTCGGGCTGCACCTGATGGACGCCCAGCCGGACAAGGCGAAGGATGCCCTCGCCAGCATCAAGGAGACGTCGAAGTCCGCGCTCGACGAGGTCCGCTCGCTGCTGGGCGTGCTGCGGGCCGAGGGCGCGACCGACCCGGACGCCCCGCTGGTGCCGGAGCCGGACCTGTCGCGGCTGCCCGGGCTCATCGCCTCGGTGAACACCCAGGGCGTCGAGGTCATGCTGTCGAACGAGGTCGAGTCGGCGCCCAAGGCGGTGCAGCTGGCCGTGTTCCGCATCGTGCAGGAGTCGCTCACCAACGTGGTGCGCCACTCGGGAGCGCGGCACGCCGGCGTCGTGCTGCGCACCGAGGACGGCGAACTCGTGGTCGAGGTAGCCGACGACGGCACCGGCATCGACGGCGAACCAGGGGGCGGTCTGCTCGGCATGCGCGAGCGCGCGGAACTGCTCGGCGGCACCCTCACCACGGCCCCGGGCCCGGAGGGCGGCACGCGCATCACCGCCCGCATCCCGCTCGCCACCGCACGACCTCAGGAGCACCCGTGATCCGCGTCGCCCTCGCCGACGACCAGCAGCTCATCCGCGCGGGCTTCCGCAGCCTCCTCGAAGCCGAGCCCGACATCGAGATCGTGGGGGAGGCGGGCACCGGAGCGGAGGCCGTCTCGCTGGTGGCCGCCACCCGGCCGGACGTCGTGCTCATGGACATCCGGATGCCCGATGGCGACGGCCTGTGGGCGACGGAGCAGCTCGTGCGCCGGCCCGAGCTCGCCGGTACGCACATCGTGATCGTCACCACGTTCGAGCTCGACGAGTACGTCGCGAGAGCGATCCGCGCCGGGGCCAGCGGCTTCCTCGTGAAGGACACGGAGCCGGTCGAGCTGATCCGCGCGGTGCACGTCGTCGCCTCCGGCGACGCGCTGCTGAGCCCGAGCGTGACGAAGCGGCTGCTCGAGCGCATCGGCGACAATCTGCGCAAGGAGCCCGACACCCGGGCGCTGGAGGCGATCACCGAGCGGGAGCGGGAGGTCCTGGGCCTGGTCGGGCAGGGCCTGACCAACGAGGAGATCGGCCGCGCGTTGTTCCTCAGCCCGCTGACCGCGAAGACGCACGTCTCGCGCATCATGGCGAAGCTCGGCGCCCGCGATCGCGTGCAGCTCGTGGTCATCGCGTACGAGACCGGCCTGGTCACCCCGGGGAGTGCATGAGGCGTCCGGGCCTGCTCCCGGGGGAGTACGCGGATGCCGCCGTGCAGCGGATTCGCTGCCGGCACGGATTCGGGAGGGTGGTTCCAGCGGCTCCGATCGGGGCCCGAAACCAAGGAGTCATCGCATGCTCACCCTCCTCGCCGCCCACGGCGGCGGCATCGGACCCGGGTTCCTCTGGGTGCCGTTCGTCCTCGTCCCGCTGTTCTGGATCCTCGTGATCGCCCTGTTCGCCGCCTTCGCTCGACGGCGCTGGTCCCGCGGCGGTTCCGGGCCCTGGGCGCACAGCGGCGTCCGCTCGGCCCAGGCGACCCTCGCGCAGCGGTTCGCCAACGGCGACATCGACGAGCAGGAGTACCGCGCCCGGCTCGAGGTGCTCCGCGCGAACGAGCCGCAGCGGTAGGGCCACCCGCCGGCGAGCGGACCGCATCCGACGCTGCGCCGCCCGATAGAGTCTCCCCTTGCACCACAGCAAGGGGAGATTCGTCGTTGGCAGGCAGTCCTGAGCGCACGGCCGCCGTGCGGTCCAGCCTCGCCGTCGGGCTCGCGGTCGCCGCGTACGGATTCTCGTTCGGCGCCCTGTCGGTGGCGTCGGGCCTCGACGTCTGGCAGACCTGCGTTCTGAGCCTGCTGATGTTCTCCGGCGGCTCGCAGTTCGCCCTGGTCGGCATCCTCGGCGCCGGGGGCGCGGCGGCCGGTCCCGCGGGGATCGCGAGCGCGACGCTGCTCGGCACCCGCAACGCGCTGTACGCGCTGCGCATGGCGCCGATCGTCGGCGGCGGGTGGCCGCGCAACCTGCTCGCCGCTCACTGGACCATCGACGAGTCCACAGCCGTCGCGACCGCCCAGCCGACGCTCGAGGGGCAGCGCGCCGGCTTCTGGTGGACCGGCGGCATCATCTACGTCGGCTGGAACCTCACCACCCTGGCCGGCGCCCTCGTCGGCGACCTGCTCGGGGACGTCAGCCGGTTCGGGCTGGATGCGGCGGCGGCCGCCGCGTTCCTCGGACTGCTCTGGCCGCGGCTCACGCAGCTTCAGCCGGTGGTCGTGGCGATCGGTGCGGCCGTCGTCGCCGCCGTGCTCACGCCGTGGCTGCCGCCGGGTGTGCCGGTGCTGGCCGCCGCGCTCGTCGCCGTCGTCGTGGGCGTCGCGAACTGGTTCGGGCCGCGCCGCGCGGAAGGCGGCCCCGCGTGACGACCTGGCACATCATCCTGCTCGCCTCGATCGCCGTGCTCGGCCTGAAGGTGCTCGGCTATCTGGTGCCGCCGAAGCTGATCGAGCGCCCCACCCCGTCGCGGGTGGCCAGCCTGCTGACCGTGGCCCTGCTCTCGGCCCTGATCGTCGTGCAGACCGCCGGGGCCGGCCAGGCGATCCAGGTGGATGCCCGGCTGCCTGCGATCGTGGTGGCCGCCGCGCTGTTCGCGCTGCGGGTGCCGTTCATCCTCGTCGTGGTCGCCGCCGCCCTGGTCGCGGCGCTGGTGCGGATGTGGGTCCCGGGCAGCTGACCGGTCAGCCCTCGAGGTCGTCGCGGCCGGGCAACCAGCTCTGGCCAGGAGAGCCCCAGCTGCGCTTGCGGACGATCTTCGCCAGATCCTTGCCGTGCGGGTGGTCGAGCCGATCGGCGTACAGCACGCCGTCGAGATGGTCGTACTCGTGCTGGAAGATCCTGGCCAGCCAACCATCGGCGCGTACTTCGTACGCGACGCCGTCGAGGCCGGTGGCGCGCAGGATGGCGGCGGGGGATCGGCGCAGCGGGAACCGCTCGCCGGGGATCGAGAGGCAGCCCTCCGACTCCTCGTCCTCGTCGAGCTCGCCGAGCGGCAGCGGCGCGAGCCACAGCTCGGGGTTGATGGCGACGCCGTGGTGCCGGTTCGAGGCCTCGTCGGTCCAGTCGTAGACGAACAGCCGCAGCGGCTCGCCCACCTGGGGGCCGGCGAGCCCGACGCCGGGCGCCGCGGCCATGGTCTCGAACATGTCGTCGACGAGCGTCCGCAGCGCCGGGCCGAACTCCTCGACGGGCCGCGCCGGCGTATGGAGCACGGGGTCGCCGGTGATCCGGATGGGCAGCACGGTCATGTCTGTCAGCCTAGACGGGCGATTCGCGGGTATGGTCGGTGCGTGCCGCCGGAGCTCGACGCCATCGCCGACCAGCTGACGCTGCCCTCGACCGCCGCCATCGGCATCCCGCTGGCCCTGGTCGCGGCGGTGATCCTCGCCATCGGCACCCAGCTGCAGCACGGCGGCGTCGCGAAGGTCGAGACCGAGAACAAGGGCGGCAGGACCGGCTTGTCGGTCGGTCAGCTCGGCTCCCTGCTCGCCCGTCCGTCGTGGGTGATCGGCACGGTGCTGCTGGCGCTCGCGATCGTGCTGCAGCTCACCAGCCTCACGCTCGCGCCGATCACGGTGGTGCAGCCGCTCGGCGCGGTCGCCCTCGTCGTCACCGCGATCGTCAATTCCCGCCTGACGAAGACGCCGCTGGACCGCCGCTCGATCCGCTCGATCGTGGTGTGCGTGCTCGGCGTCGGCGCGTTCGTCACCACCGCCGCCTTCGTGACGCGATCGCACCCGGTCACCGCGACGCAGCTGTGGACGGTGCTGATCATCCTCGTGGTGGTGCTCGCGGTGTTCATCACGCTGTTCGTGCTGATGCGCGGGCGCACGCCGCGGCCGATCTTCTACATCATCGCCGGCGGCACCCTGTTCGGCTTCGTCGTCACCCTGGCGAAGGTCGTCATCGACCGGGTGCGCACGATCATCGTGCAGGGCGTCGGCTTCGACTTCGCCGACATCCTCACCATCCTGTGCATCGTCGGCCTGATCGTCGCGGGGCTGCTCGGCAGCTACTTCGTGCAGACCGCGCATTCGTCGAACCCGCCCGACCTGGTGGTCGCCGGCCTCACCGTCATCGACCCGATCGTGGCGGTCTCGATCGGCATCGTCGTGCTCGGCGAGGCCGCCGGCGCGCCGTGGCCGGCCATCATCGCGTTCATCGTCTTCGCCGCCGTCGCGGTCTGGGGCGTCGTCTCGCTTTCCCGGCACCACCCGCAGGCGCTCGCCAACACGCCCGTCGCCGACGTGGCTGACAAGGCTCGGCGCCGCCCCTGAGGTACGGTGGACCTCGTTTTCGACGATTCCCCCCATCCCTGAGGACGCTTCCATCGTGACCGAGCCGCGACGTTCCCCGCACGCGGACAAGCCCCGACTGCGGGTGCTCATCGGCGCCGACACCTTCGCCCCCGAGATCAACGGCGCCGTCAGCTTCATCACCCGCCTGGGGGCCGGGCTCGCCGCCCGCGGGCACGACGTGCACATCGCGGCGCCCGCCTACGACAACCGGAAGCTCGGTCCGCAGCGCGAGACGTTCGAGGGCCAGGAGGTGACGGTGCACCGCATCTACTCGTGGCGCTGGTACCCGCACCCCTGGCTGAGGTTCTCGCTGCCCTGGCGCATTAAGCAGAACTCGCGGAAGATCCTCGACCGGGTGAAGCCGGACGTGATCCACTTCCAGTCGCACATCATCATCGGGCGCGGCATGACGATCGCCGGGCAGGAGCGGGGCATCCGCATCATCGGCACC
>Ga0196960_10000727_pt1 | contig 10247 bp, 7 predicted proteins | sample S3v_5metaG_FD_183187 | JGI IMG/M metagenome (GOLD analysis project Ga0196960, IMG submission 183187) | Soil microbial communities from Anza Borrego desert, Southern California, United States - S3+v_5 | ecosystem: Environmental > Terrestrial > Soil > Desert | place: USA: California | collected... | reverse complement strand
TCGGCCTCTCGTCCTCCTCGCAGGCGGGGCTGCTGGCGGAGATCGACCGGCTCGGCACCAACCTCCTCACCGCCGAGGCCGGCCAGCGCCTGACCGGCGGCGCGGCGCAGCTCCCGGCCGAGGCGCCCGCGCGGATCGGCCACCTGGGCGGCGTCGGGAGCGTCGCCCACACCGGCCTGCTGCCGGACGCGAAGGTCTACCGCAGCTCGCTCGTCCCGGCGGGCGCGAGCGGTGGGCTCCAGGTGCGCGCGGCGGGGCTCAACCTGCCGGCGGTGCTGGGCACGGGTCTCGCGCGCGGCACGTGGCTCAACGCGGGGACCGCCGAGGTGCCGGTCGCGGTGCTCGGGTCAGCCGCCGCGGAGCGCCTGGGGATCGACCGGCTCCACCCGACGCAGCGGATCTGGCTCGGCGGCCGGTGGTTCTCCGTCGCCGGCGTGCTCCAGCCGTCGCCGCTGGCGCCCGAGATCGACAGCAGCGCGCTGGTCGGATATCCGGCCGCGCGGCGGTACCTGGGCTACGTCAGCCTCGCGCGCGGGGAGGCGGAGCCCGGGCCGCCGAGCTCGATCTACGTCCGCACCGCGACCGGCGCGGAGGCGTCGGTGCAGGCGCTCCTCGCGCCGACCGCGAGCCCGCAGGCGCCGAGCGAGGTCGACGTCAGCCAGCCGTCCGACGCCCTCACCGCCCGCGCCGCGGCGGCGGGCGCGTTCGACAGCCTCTTCCTCGGCCTCGGCGTCGTCGCGCTGATCGTGGGCGCGGTCGGCGTGGCGAACACGATGATCATCTCGGTGCTCGAGCGGCGGTCGGAGATCGGCCTGCGCCGGGCGCTGGGGGCGACGAAGGCGCAGATCCGGACGCAGTTCCTCGCCGAGTCGACCCTCCTCGCGGTGGCGGGCGGGGCGGTCGGCGTGGTCGCGGGCGCGGGGGCGACCGCCGTCTACGCGGGCGCGAAGGGGTGGGCGGTCGTGATCCCCGCCGAGGCGTGGGCGGGCGGGATCGGCTCCGCGCTGCTCATCGGCGCGGTGGCGGGGCTGCTGCCGGCGGTGCGGGCGTCGCGGATGGCGCCAACGACGGCGCTGCGGACGGTCTAGCGGCCTTCGGACTCGGGATCCGGCGGGTGGCGGAGCGCCGGGGCGAACGCCCGCGGCGGCGCGACGAGGAAGGCGCCGAGCGGGCTCGTCCGCAGCGCGCCGGCGAGCGGGGTGGTGAAGCGGCCCTGCGCGTCGGTGGTCAGGTCGACGCCGGTCGGGCCGAAGCCCTCGTCCGCGCTGCCGGGCACGAGCCGGACCTGCACGTTCGCGACGCCCTGCTTCCCGCTCGTCCGGCCCGTCGGTGCGACGAGCCGCCGCTGCACCCGGCCGCTCGCGCGCGTGGCCGTGCGCGTGAAGGCGACCTCCGGCACCGTCCGGCGCGTGTCGCGGCTGAACGGCGCGGCGCCCGCGAGGACGACGCGGCAGGTCGCGCCGATGACGGTCGGCTCCTCCACGTCCTCGCCCGGCCGGTCGGCCAGGACGCCGCAGCCCTCCGTGCCCGGCGACTGGAGGATCGCGGTCCCGCCCCCGCCGGTCGCGATCGCGGTGAACGGCACGCCGAAGCTGCGCTTGGACGAGCGCGCGCCGCTGTCGGGGAAGCGGATGACCCGCTCGTAGACCGTGCCGGGCACGAACACCTCGACGTCGTCGCTCAGCACCTCGACGCCGGTGGGGGTCAGCCGCGGGCGCAGGATCGCCTGGTACTCCTGGCTGTAGCTCGTGCCCGCGCGGCGCTTGGTCCCGCGCCGCCCGATCCGCCCGAGCCGCACCTCCGACATGCCGCCGTCCGCGGCGTCGTCGCGCTCGGTGTCGCCGGTGACCGCGAACCTGCGGCCGTCGTGGTCGAGGCCGGTGAGCGCGAGCGGGCCGCGGCCGAGATCCTCCCGCGCGACGCGCCCGCCCGCGAGCCGGCGGCTGCGGATCGCGGCTTCGTCGATCCACATCAGGATCCCGCGGCGCAGCACCGGCGTGCTCAGCCGGCCCTTGATGCCGGGGACGAACGCCGCCCGGCCGCTCGCGACGTCGACCCGCCGGAAGCGGCACGCTCGCGCGCTCGTGCAGTGCGGGAAGACGGCGACGATCCGGCCGCCCGCGTTCGGCCCGACGGTGAGGCCGGCCGCCGAGCCGCGCGTCGTGAACGTCCGCTGCGTCCCGTCTGCCTTGCGCACGACGACCTTCGTTCCCTCCCGCCACGCCACGACCTTGCCCCACACGGCGATCTCGCTCGCGTCGGCCTCGGCGACCGCCACGTCGTCGCGCGTCGCACCCTGCGCGGGCGCCGCGATCATCAGCGCGGCGAGGACGGGGATGGGGAGGAGGGACAGGCGCATCGGCCGACCGTAACCCCTCAGGCCCCCATCGCGCCAGTGTCCTACTCCAGCACCACGCGCTGCGGCCCTAGGACCGGGTCCGTCCACGTCACCGTGTCGCCGTCCAGGCGCGGATCGACGAGATGGAGGCAGTCCACGCTCGCGCGCTTGACCGGCTGCAGCGTGCGCACGTCGACGAGCGTGAGCGTGTGGATCTCCTGGCAGTACTTGCCCTCGCGGGTCGCGAAGAGGACGTGGGGCGGCGCCGCCAGGACCGGGTCGCCGAGCAGCGCGCCCACGATCGTCCGGTCCGTGTTCTCCCCCCGCAGGCAGACGCGCAGGACGTCGATGCCCTCCTGGTCCGGGTCGGCTGGATCGTCGTAGCGGGCGGCGGTCACGAGGATCCCCTGGGCGTCGAGGGCGGGGCGGAACGCGGTCCGCACCGGGCACCCGTCGCGGACGAGCGGCGGGCGCAGGTCGTGGAACCGGACGTTGAGCTCGGAGACGACGTGGAGCGTCCCGCGATCCTCGAAGCCCAGGTGGTCCGCGTCGTCGTCCACCGGCCGTGGCCGCCGGCCGGCGGGGCGGACGATGACGCGGTTGACGTGGTCGCCGGCGCGCGGCGGACCGGTCCACGCGAGGTCGCCGCGGGTGGAGAGCGCGACGGCGAGCCGTGGCAGCTCGATCGCGCCCGCCCGCCAGACCGTGCGGCGCGATCGCACGCGCCCGGTCCGCGCGTCGGCGACGACGATCCGCGAGACGCTGCGGCGCCGGCCGCTGGTGCCCTCCGCCCACGCGACCCGCCGGCCCGCGGCCGACGCGGCCCAGATCACCGTCCCGCGGGCGCGCTGCCGGTAGACGTAGCGCTGCGGGTTCCCGCGCGCCCGGGCGCGAGCGAACGTCCGGACGAGCCGGCCGCGGTCGTCGCAGAGGACGACGCGCGTCGTGATCGTCCCCCGCGCGTCGGCGCGGACCACCTGCACGCCCGACCGGCCGTACGGGTGGAGACACGCCCGCGCGGACGCCGCGGCGGGCCACACGAGCAGGGCGAGGAGGACGACGATCAGCGGGCGCACCCCGTCATCAACGCGTTGGCCGGGTTCGCGTTGCGCCCTTTCGGCCGGGCGCTTCCGGACCCCCAGGTCAGAAGATGAGCATCGCCGCGACGGCCGCTCCTGCCTGCGCCTCCGCCGCTGAGCGCGCGGAGACGACGTCGATCCGGCTGCTCAGCACGAAGCTGCACTGACCCCGACCGCGTTCCGCAAGATCGTCGGGACGAAGACGCTCGCGACGGTCACGCTGACCGAGAGCGGCCCGAACGGGGAGCGGTCGGCCGAGAAGCGGATCCCGATCCTCGGCCGGCCGGCCCACGCGTAGGATCCCGCTCATGGACGAGGTCGAGGTGCGGGACGTCGCCGAGGGGCTGTGGCTGTGGCGCCAGCCCCATCCGGCGTGGAAGGAGGGCGCCGACTGGGAGCCCGCTGTCGCGTCGTTCGCGGTCGAGTCGCGCGGGACGAGGCTCCTCCTCGACCCGCTCGCGCCGCCGCCGGACGCCCGCGCGGTGTGGGACCGGATCGGGGCCGCGCCGCCGGACGCGGTCGTCGTCCTCAAGCCCGACCACGTCCGCGACGTCGACCTCCTCGTCCGCTGGTACGGCGCGGACGCCTACGGCCCGCAGCTCTTCTGGCGAGACGACGTGCCGGCCACGGAGCTGCGCGCGGTCCAGCCCGGCGACGACCTCCCGGGCGGCCTGCTCGCCCTCCACGACGGCCGGAACACCCAGGAAACGCCGCTCTTCCTCCCCGAGCAGCGCGCGCTCGTCTTCGCCGACGCGCTCACGGCGCCGGGCGACGGCGAGCTGCGCGTCTGGGCGACGCCGTGGCACGAGGAGCGCGTCCTCCCGGCGTTGCGCGCCCTCCTCGACCTCCCGTTCGAGCACGTCCTCGTCTCGCACGGCGAGCCCGTCCACACCCGCGCCGACTTCGAGGCCGCGCTCACCCGCCCGCCCTGGTCGGACTGGCACGGCGCCTGAGCGCGGCGGCCGCTCCGGCCGCCGCGCCCCGTGCTGCGACTACCGCAGCGTGATCGCCGTCCGCTGGACGGTGCCGTCGCCGAGCGTGAGCTTGACGTTCCAGCTCCCGGCCGCGAGCGGCTTGGTGGAGAGGTTGAGCTGGTAGTGCTTGCCGTTGAGCGTGACCGGCTTACCGTTCGTCGCCGTGGCGTCGACGGTCTCCACGACCGTGGTGCCGACGAGCCGCTCGAGCTGGACGGTCGGCCGCGCGTCGGTGACGACCCGGCCGGCCGCGTCGGTGAGCGAGAACTTCAGCGGGACCGTGCTGCCCTGCTTGAAGACGCTCGTGCCGTCACGCTCGACGGGGCTCTCGAGGCCGCCGAACTCGTAGCGGACGATGACCGTGCAGCGCTGCGTGACCGTGTGGCCGACGCGGTCGACCGCGGTCCGCTCGATCGTCTGCGGGCCGACCTTCGACGTGTCGACGGCGACCGTCCCGCTCGGGTCCTGGGCGAGGCCGGAGCCGTCGTCCGTGGCCCGGACGGTGACCGCGCCGCTCCCCCGCAGCGCCACCGAGGTGGGGCAGTCGAGGGTAAGCGACGGCGCGGCGGCGTCGATCTTGACGGCGGCGGTGGCCGGTGCGCTCTCGTTGCCGACCCGGTCGCGCACCGTGCGGGTGACCGTGCCGCTCGCGGTGAGCGTGACCGGTGCGGCGACCGAGGCCGGGTCGACGCCGGTGCCGGGCGTCCCGTCCCGGAGCGCCGGGTCGCCGTTGCCGGTCGTGGTCAGCGTGACCGCGTCGCGGTACCAGCCGCCCGCGCCGGCGCCCGCGTACTCCGGCGCGCGGTCGGCGGCGATGGACGGTGCGGCCGGCGCCGACTGGTCGACGACGACCGGCTCGGAGGCGGGCGACCACGCGGTCTCGACGTCACCGTCGACGCCCTTGACGCGGTAGCGCCAGGTGCCCTCGTCCTCGGGGTTGCCGGCGGTGAAGGCGAGCGACGGGTCGGCGAGCTCGTCGGCGACCGGCGCCCACTCGCCCGCGTCGGTCGCGGCGCGCCGCTCGACGACGTACCGGATCGGGTAGCTGGCCGGCGCCGAAGGCTCCCAGCCGACGGTGTACGTGCCGGCGCTCGGGCTCTCGCCCTCACCGACCCGCGGCGTGCCGGGCGTCGGGTACTCGACGACCGTCGTGCACCGCTCGGTCGTCGCGTGGCCGACGCGGTCGACCGCGGTCCGCTCGACGGTCTGCGGCCCGATCTTCGTCGTGTCGAGTGCGACCGCGCCGGACGGGTCGTCGCGCAGGCCCGACTGGCCGTCGCGCGCGGCGACCGTCGCCGAGGCGTCGGTGAGCAGCGTGGCCGTCGCCGGGCACGCCACCTCGAGCTGCGGGGCCGTGCCGTCGATCTGGACGGCCAGCGACGTCGCAGCCGAGCGGTTGCCGACGCGGTCGGAGACCGTCCGCGAGACCGTGCCGCTCGCGGTCAGCGTCTCGCGCTCGGCGACGCTCGCGGGATCGACGCCCGTGCCCGCGCTGCCGTCGCGCAGGGCGGGATCGCCGTTGTCCGTCGTCACCACGTCGACCGCATCCGCGAACCAGCCGCCGTCACCGGCGAACTCGGGCTCGCGCGCGGGCGCCACCGCAGGCGCGTTCGGCCCCGTCTGGTCGACGGTCACGGCGGCGGAGGCGGGGGACCACGGCGTGTCCTGCGTCCCGTCCGTGCCGCGCACGCGGTAGACCCAGACGCCCTCGTCCACCCGGTCGCCGGCCGCGAACCGGCGGCTGCGCGCGTCCAGATCGGCGGCCACCTGCTCCCACGTGCCCGACGCAGCAGCGGCCCGGCGCTCCAGCGTGTACCGGAGCGGATGCGTCGCCGGATCGGCGGGCGCGTCCCACGTCAGCGAGAACGCCCCGGCGTTCGGCGACGCGCTGTCGTCGTCCAGCGCGGGCGCCTCCGGCGCCGGGTACGTCACGTCGTACGCGCACGAGCGCGTCGCGGTGTTGCCGGCGCGGTCCTGGATCTCCACCGTGTTCGGCAGGGCGAGGCCCGGCACGGTCGTGTCCATCGGCCGCGGCTCGGCGAACGAGCCCGCGAAGCCCGAGCGGTCGTCGGCGGCGCCGACGATCCGGAAGCTCGCCGCGCTGCCGAGCACGGCGCTCGTCGGGCACGCGAGCGTGAACGTCGGCGCGGTCTTGTCGATCCGCACGAGGCTCTGCTTCGACGCCTCGATGTTCCCGTTCACGTCGACCGAGCGCGCGCTGATCTCCGTCACGCCCTCGTCGGTGATCGTGAACGGCCCGGTGTATCGGCGCCACGCGGTGTCGACCGCGCCCTGCAGCTTGTAGAAGTACTCGGACTCGTCGGCGTTGTCGGCCGTGTCGAGCGAGACCGCCACGTCGTCGCGGTACCAGCCGTCACGGCCGTCCGGCGCGCGCTCGGGCGCGATCGTCGTCACCGGCGCGGTGCGGTCGGCGTAGTTGTAGCCGGCGTTCCACGTCGCGGTCGCGGCGTCGCGCTGGCCGTCGACGTTGGGGTGGAAGAAGTCGATGTTGCTCATGTCGCTCGACGTGAACGCGATGCGGTAGCCCGCGCCGCCGTCGTGGCGGCAGTGGACGAGCTTGTCGCACTCCTCCCGCAGCACCGTGTTGAAGTCCTCGTTGCGGTCCTGGACGCGGTCGCGCCGCGCGTTGTCCGCGGCCGACGTGCTCGTCGGGTTCGCGAGCATCGCCTGGCAGATGTTCAGCGTGCTCCACTTCAGGCGCGCGGTCGCGGAGTCCTTGCCGATCGACCACAGGCGCTTGATGTCGGGGATGCTCACGACGTAGATCCGCGCGTTCGGCAGCCCGGTGCGGAGCACGTTGAGCGCCGCGGCGACGCGCGTGCGGAAGTTCGCGACCGACGTCATCCCGGCCTCGGTCGACGCGCAGACGTCGTTGGCGCCGATCAGCATCGTCACCAGCTCGGCGTTGTCCTTGACCGCCTCGCGCGCCTGGTCGTCGGCGGTGTCGACCTTCGCGCCGGTGACCGCCTCGTTGAAGTTGCGGCCGTTGATCGCGCTGTTGATCGCGCGGATCCGCAGGTAGTGGCTGTTGACGTCGCTGTCGGTGCCGGTCGACCACGATCGTGCTGGGCAGTCGGTGTTGATGTACGGCGGGCAGGTGAGCCAGCTGCCGGAGTGGAAGGCCTTGGTGATCGAGTCGCCGATCGCGGCCATCGAGTTGGGCGGGCCGACCTTGGCGGGCGTCGCGGCGGACGCCTGCGAGGCGGTGAGGGTGAGGAGCGCGGCAACGACGCAGAGCGTCAGCGCGCGAACGGCGCGGGACATGCGGGACACGTCCGGTATTTCGTCACACAACGCCCGGATCTTGAGCGGAATGGCTCGACCATCCGTCCATTTCCGCCCGTTTCGGCTCAAGTTGGCGGATCGGCCGCCGATGAACGGGGCCGCGTGCCCACGCCTGCGATCCTGTCGCCGATGGGGATGTTCGCGCGGATCTTCGGCCGGCGCCGCTTCGAGCGGCCCGAGCCCTCGGCCGAGGACATCGCCCGGATCGACATCACGAAGATGATCGCCACCGCCCGCGAGCGGGGCGACGAGCGGACCGAGCCGGAGGTCGTCGCCGCGCTCATCCTCGGCGCCGGCCTCACCGCCGACCGCCACCCCGACCCCGACATGCGCCTCCGCGCCGCCTCCGCGTTCGAGGCCTGCCGCCGCTGGCTCGTCGGCTACGTGGGGGAGGACGCCGCCGCGCGCCTGCTCAGCGAGTCGCTCGGCCCGATCGACGAGCAGGGCCGCATGCGCCGCCCGCCCGTCTGACCCGCCCGCCCGCTCCCTGCGCGTGCGTCACGCCGCGTCCGGGTGCTCCTCGACCGTCCGCGCGTCGGTGAGGGTGAGCGCGCCGGCCGCCGCGATGGCGCCGACCACGCCCGCGAGCACCGCGTACGTGATCCGCTCGCCGTGGAAGAACGAGCTCACCAGCTCGGCGCTCCATGTGCCCGCGGGCAGCGTGGAGGTCACCAGCACCGCGATCAGCGTGCCGACGACGGCGGTGCCGACGCTCGTCCCGACCTCCTGCGCGGTGTCGTTGAGCGCCGTGCCGATCGAGGTCCGGTTGGCCGGCATCGCGTCGACCAGCGCGACCGCGCAGATCGTCATCACCGTGCGCAGGCCGATCGTCATCGCGACCATGCAGACCGCGATCGCGAGGTACCCGTGCTCGACGCTGTAGGAGAGCCCGGCGAGCGCGCCGCCGAGGAACGCCGCGCCGACGAGGCAGGCGATCCGGTGGCCGAACCGCTTGGCCAGCCACTCCGACAGCGGCGTCGCGGCGAGCATCGTGACGATGATCGGCAGGTTCGCCAGGCCGGCGCGGACGGGGCTCCACCCGTACGCGTACTGGAAGTGCAGGATCAGGCCGAACATGACGCTGGCCATCGCGATCGACGTGCCGACCTGGGCGATCGCCGCGCCGCGGACGGTGCCGTTGGCGAAGAGGGTGAGGTCGAGCATCGGGGAGGCGGTGCGGCGCTCGTGGCGGACGAACGCGGCGAGCGCGGCCACGGCACCGGCGATGGACGCGAGCGTCGGCGCGGAGGCCCACCCGTGCTCGACGCCGCTCGTCAGCGCGTAGCAGGCGAGGCCGATGGCGGCGACGCTGAGTGCGGCGCCAGGGAGGTCGAGCCGGTCGTCGGTGAGGTCCTCGGGGCGGTCCGCCGCAACGCCGCGGCGGACGCCGATCCAGGCGATCAGCGCGACCGGCGCGTTGACGATCAGCAGCCACTCCCAGCTGACGTGCGCGAGCGCGGTGCCGCCGAGGAGTGGGCCGAGGACGAAGCCGGAGAGGCCGACGGTGATCATCACGGTCATCGCGCGCATCCGCAGCGCCTTGTCGTCGAAGAGCCGGAAGACCAGGGAGTTCGTGATCGGCGCCATCGCCGCGGCGGCGATCCCGAGCCCGGCCCGCAGCGCGATCAGCTCGCCGGAGGTGGAGACGAAGACGACGCAGAGGCTCAGCGCACCGAAGACGGCGAGCCCGATGAGCAGGACCTTCCTTCTTCCGAGCCGGTCGGCCATCGATCCTGAGGTCAGCAGCAGCCCGCCGAACGTCAGCGAGTACGCGCCTGTGACCCACTGCAGCGCGGTCGTGCCGCTGCCGAGATCACGGCCGATCGTCGGAAGCGCGATCGACAGCAGCGTGTTGTCGACCATCTCGACGAAGAAGGCGAGGCAGAGCGCGGCCAGCGGGATCCAGGCGGCGCGGAGCGAGGTGTAGGTGCGCGACGTGGCAGCGGGCGGCGCGGGGGCGGCGATCGTGGTCATGGCCGCACCATCGGCACCGCCCCTCGCAGCGCGCGCGCAGGCCCCTCACAGCGCGCTCGCATCCCGCTCGCACGCCGCCGTGGCGGCCGACGACCGCGATATTCCCGGGCTCAGCGCGTGCCGTGCTGATCCGGCATGCCTTCGGTCTCGTCTTCGGTCGACGACATCCGGCTCGAGCCCTCACCGACGCCGGGCGCCTCGGACCGCCCAGCGCCCTGGGGATGCTGGGCGATCCCGCTGCCCTTGCGCGTGTAGGTGCCGTACGCGAGGGCGAAGATGGTCACCACCACGACGACGACGACGATGGCGGTTCCGCCGGTGAGGGCGAGCGGCAGGACGTAGCTCATCCTGTCAGGAGAGCAGCCCGGAGCCCCGCGTGCGCCGTACGCGGCTCGGATCGCGTCCCGCGCGCGTCTACGGACGGCTCGCGGACGGGCTGGGGTAGATCAGCGGGCGTGCGCGTGGCCCTGGGCGACGCGCGAGGCGAGCACACCGACGCCGACCACGCCACTCGCGACCGCGACGAGCCGGCGGGACGCGGCGGGGGTGCGGCTGCGGCGCCGGCGGCGGACGTGG
>Ga0196960_10000726_pt1 | contig 10264 bp, 8 predicted proteins | sample S3v_5metaG_FD_183187 | JGI IMG/M metagenome (GOLD analysis project Ga0196960, IMG submission 183187) | Soil microbial communities from Anza Borrego desert, Southern California, United States - S3+v_5 | ecosystem: Environmental > Terrestrial > Soil > Desert | place: USA: California | collected... | reverse complement strand
GCGGCGGGCATGCGTCCGCGGCGCGGGCGTTCGCGCGGGCGGCGGAGCTGACCCCGGCGCCGGCCGAGCGCGCGCGGCGGCTGCTGGAGGCGGCGATCGACCATGTCGCGGCGGGGGCGCTGGAGCAGGCCGAGGCGGACGCCGACGCCGCGCTGCCTCTGGAGGCCGACCCGCTGGTGCGCACCGGGCTGCAGCGGATCCGCGCGCACGTCCTGATCCGGTCGGGGCGGCCGGGGGAGGGCGCTGAGGCGATGGCGGAGGTAGCGCGCGAGGTCGCGGACGAGATCCCGCCTTTGGGGGCCGCGATGCTGCTGGAGGCGGCTCTGGGGCGGATGCTCACGGGGCCCGGTTCCAGTGCTTTGGCACATGCGCGGCGAGCGGCCGAGCTGGGCGCCGGCGTGGAGATCATCGAGGGCGTCGCCGACGTGATCATGGCCCACACGCTGCTGGCGACGGGCGATTCGGCGTCCGCCGCTGCTCGGCTGGCGGCGCGCGTGGGGTTCCTGCTCGACGCCGATCCGCCGCCCGGGGTGACGGAGGCGATCGCGGGCGGCGCGCACACGTTCATGTGGCTGGAGGACTTCGACCGGTCGCAGAAGATCCTGGATCGGCTGATCGAGGTCGCGCGGAACGAGGGCGCGCTGGCGCGGCTCTGCTATCCGCTGACGATCCGGTCGCAGCTCGGGTACCGGCGCGGGCACTGGAGCGCCGCGTACGCCGACGCCGTCGAGGCGGCGCGGGCGTCGGCGGAGACCGGGCAGGAGTCGAACCTCTCGTACGCGCTGCAGATGATGGCCGAGATCGAGGCGGGGCTCGGGAAGTTCGCGGACGCGCGTCAGCACGCCTCCGAGTCCTTGGAGATCGCCCGGCGGAGCGAGACGCCGGTGTTCGGGCCCTACGCGCGGCTGGCGCTGGGGGCCGTGGCGGCGGGGGACGACGACGTCGAGGGTGCCGTGGCCGAGTACGAGCGCGCGCGGGACGAGATCGTCGCGATCGGGATGCCGGCGCCGTGCGAGCTCTTCGCGACCGTCGAGCTGGTGGAGCTGCACGTCCGCGGCGGGGACGCGGGCGCCGCCGCCGACGAGCTCGCCCGCCTCGAGGCGCTGGTGACGCCCGGGCACCCGCCCGTCCACCAGGCCCAGCTCACCCGCTGCCGCGGGCTCGTGCTCGACGGGACGTCCGCCATCGAGGCGCTGCGTGGTGCGGTCGCGCTCCACGACGCCTCCTCGACCCCCTTCGAGCGCGCCCGCACCGAGCTCGTCCTCGGCGAGCGCCTCCGCCGCGACCGCCAGCGCACCGAGGCCCGCGCGCCGCTGCGCGCCGCGCTCGAGACCTTCGAGCGCCTCGGCGCCCGCGCCTGGGCCGAACGCGCCCGCTCCGAGCTCCGCGCCTCCGGCGCCGCCTCAGGCCGCGGCGAGATCCCCGTCGCCGACGTCCTCACGCCCCACGAGCTCCAGGTCGCGATGATCGTCGCCAAGGGCGCCACCAACAAGGAGGCCGCAGCCGCCCTCTTCGTCTCCCCCAAGACCGTCGAGCACCACCTCGGCCAGATCTACCGCAAACTCGACCTCCGCTCCCGCACCGAGCTCACCGCCCTCCTCTCCGCCTCCTCCTGACGCGCTGACGGAGCGGCTCGCCCGCCGGTAACCCACCCCACCGCACGGCCACTGCGGTGAGGGGCGGGAAACCGACCACCCCGGACGTTTTCCCGCCCCTTGGCTCCGGTCGGCACGCGCGGGGCGGGAAACCGGCGGAAACGATCATCTCGTGGATGCGCGCCGGGCGAGATGTCCGAAATCGTCGCTCCTCGACGGTCTTGATCATCTCGCCACGCTGTCGGCGACGAGATGCTCTAAAGCGTCGGTGCGGAGCGGGGCGCGCGCCGGCCGGCGCGGCTAGCTCAGGATCGCTTCGAGGAGGCCCGGGAAGCGCTCGTCGAGGTCGTCTCGGCGGAGGGAGACGTAGCGGTGGGTGCCCTCGACGCGGGTGTTGGTGACGCCCGCTTCGCGGAGGACGCGGTAGTGGTGCGAGCGGGTGGCCTTGGAGATGCCGAGGTCGATGGAGCCGCAGGTGCGCTCGCCGGCCTCGCAGGCGGCGAGCTCGCGGACGATGCGCAGGCGCATGGGGTCGCCGAGGGCCTGGAGGACGGTCGTGAGCTCCAGGTCGCGGGTCTCGGGCTGGTCGAGCAGTGCGGGCATCGTCCACCAATCGTACCCAACGGTTCGACACGCGTCGAACTCCTGGTACGGTTGTTCGACCGATGCCGAACTTCCTCCCCTCGCTGATCGCCGCGCTCTGCTGGGGCGCGATGTTCCCGATCTCCGCGCCCGCGCTCGAGCGCGTCGACGCCGTCAACTTCACCGCGCTGCGCTACGCCGGCGCCACGCTGATCTTCGTCGCGCTCCTCGCGGCCATCGAGGGGCGCCGCGCCTTCAGCTTCGAGGGCCGCGCGAAGAGGCTCTTCGTCCTCGGCACCTACGGGTTCGCCGGCTTCAACCTCCTCTCGTTCGCCGCGCTGGAGCACACGAGCCCGCAGCACGCCGCGCTGATCGTCGCGCTCACGCCGATCATCACGCTCCTGATGCGCTGGCAGAGCACGGGCGAGACGCCGGCCAGAGCGCAGCTCGCGCTCGTCGTCGTCGCGTTCCTCGGCGTCGGCCTCGTCATCACGAACGGCGACCCGGGCACGCTGATCGACGGCGGCGTCGGGATCGGCGAGCTGATGGTCCTCGGCGGCGGGATCATGTTCATCCGCTTCACGCTCGGGGCGCAGGAGTTCCCGGGGTGGAGCCCGCTCCGCTACACCGCGCTCGCCGTCCCGCTCGGCACGCTCTCCATCCTCGCCGTCGCCGCGGCAGGCGCCGCCGGCGGCTGGCTCGACATCCCCAGCGGCGCAGATGTCGGAGCGATCGCCCCCGAGCTCGCCTACGTGATCCTCGCGGGCGCGGTCACCGGCGTCCTGGCCTGGAACGCCGGCGTCGCCAAGCTCGGCCCGGCGAACGCCGCGCTCTTCATGAACCTCGTCCCGATCACGGCCTTCGCGGTCGAGGCGATCAAGGGGACGTCGCCCCACGCATGGGAGGTCGTCGGCGCGGCGATCACCGTCACCGCCCTCGTGGCGGCCAACCTCGTCGCGCGGCGCGCCGCGGCCTCAGCGGCGCCCGCTCACCCGCCGCAGGAACGGCACGACCGTCTTGAGGAAGTCGTTGGTCTCGGGCGCGGCGGTCAGCGGGTCGAGGTGGCTGGTGCTGGTGGAGCGATCGACCAGCGTTGACCGCCCCCGCGGCACCCGCGAGGCAGCGATCAGCCGCCGCGCGCCGCGGAGGACGCGCCCGTCCGTCAGGTCGGTCTGGAACGCGTAGAGCGGGACGTCGACCTCACGCAGGTGCCGCAGCCGCAGCCCCAGTTCGCGCGCGACCGCGGTCGGGCGCAGCTCGTTCGCCGCGTCCACGTCGAGCCGCAGCCGCTCGGGGAAGTACCACTCGACCCCGTTCACCGGCGACTGCGCCCAGAACCGCGCGACCCGCGCGATGGGGGAGACCTCGCCGTCGACCCAGTCGCGCGGATCGCCGCTCGGCGCCAGCCCACCCGCCCGCAGCTGGATCAGCCCCAGGGCACGCGGCGACGTCGTCTTGTCGAACGCGTGGCCGAGGAACGCGCGGTTCGTCGCCGGCACCGGCGGCTTGAACTGCGCGGGGAGCAGCGCGAAGTCGGAGAACGGCGAGCGCTCCAGCGGCAGCTTGTCCGCGTACAGCCCGCCCAGCGCCGCGAACACGCCCTGCGCCCACGGCAGCCCGAGCCCGATCAGGTCCGCGAACGGCTGCTTGCGCACCTCTGCCAGGCGCCGCCGCGCGTCCGCCACCGACGCCACGCGCGCGAAGGAGCCCAGCGCGCCGCCGTCGATCAGCACGAGCCCGTCGACGTCCTCGTACCCGGCGCGGCCCCCGCCGAAGTCCCACGCCGCGTAGATCGCCGTCATCGACGCGCCGAGCGAGTGGCCGCCGAGGATCACGCGCTTGCCCGCGCGCCGCGCCGCGAGCACCACGCGCCGCACGTCGCCCAACGCCGTCGGCAGCCCCCAGTCCGCGACGAACCCGAGCTTCGACAGGTCCGGCGGCGCGAACCGCGGGCCGGCGTACGCCGGGTTCGCCAGCGCGCCGAGGTAGTAGTCGAACGCCTGCTGCGGCGTCGCGGCACCGCGCGCCGCCCGGTCGAACATCGACGTGTCCTCCAGCGCCTGCGAGCGCCGGTCGACCGCCCACACCTGCAGCCCCGGGACCCGCTCCACGATGTCCCGCCCGACGAGGCCGAAGTCGCCCGCCCCGCCGTTGTAGCCGGGCATCAGGACGAGCACCGTGTCCGCGCTCGCGGGCCCGATCTTCGTCACGAACGAGCGGTCGTACGTGGCCGGTCCGGCGGCCGGGACACCGGGCACCGTGGTGGTCGTCTGCGCGGCCGCAGGGGCCGTGAGCGCGAGCGTGAACGCCGCCGCCACCGCGGCGCGGGGGACCCTGAGCATCTCGGCTCCTACGCTAATGCACCGTGGCCGTCCTCATCGCATCCGACCTGAACAAGGACATGGCGGGCGAGCCCCTGTTCCGGGGGATCTCGTTCAAGCTCGAACGCAAGGACCGGATGACGATCGCCGGCCGCAACGGCGCCGGCAAGACGACGCTGCTGCGCATGCTCGCGGGGGAGACGTCGGTCGACGGCGGCGAGGTCGTGCTCGCCAAGGGCACGCGGATGGCGCTCCACGACCAGCGGCCGCCGCGCGACCAGGACATCACGCTGCGCGACTACGTGGTCTCCGGCGCGAAGGACATCGTCGAGATGGAGAACGACCTGCGCCGCATGGAGGACGAGATGGCGGCGGGCTCCACCGACGCCGGCCTCTACGACCGCTACGCGCGCCGGCAGGCCGAGTTCGAGACGCGCGGCGGCTACACATGGCGCGACCGGGCGGTCGCGATGCTCCACAAACTCAACTTCGCCGACGACGCGTTCGACCGGCAGCTCTCGTCCTTCTCCGGCGGCCAGCTGACGCGCGCGTCGCTCGCGCGCGCGCTCGCGTCCCAGCCCGACCTGCTCCTCCTCGACGAGCCGACCAACCACCTCGACATCGACTCGCTCGAGTGGCTGGAGAGCGAGCTCAAGCAGCTCGACGCGGCGATCGTGATGGTCGCGCACGACCGCTGGTTCCTCGAGTCGGTCGGCACGTCGGTGCTGGAGATCGAGGCCGGGCGCTCGCGGTTCTTCAACGGCACCTGGCACCAGTGGCGCAAGGAGCAGGCGGCGCGCGAGATGGCGCTCGGCCGGGCGATCGAGAAGCAGCAGGCCGAGATCGCGCGGATGGAGTCGTTCATCGAGCGGTTCCGGGCGAAGGCGACGAAGGCGCGCCAGGCGCAGTCGCGCGTGAAGGCGCTGGAGAAGATCGAGCGGATCGAGCGCGACCCGCGCGACACCCGCGAGATGTCGCTCTCGTTCGGCAAGGCCGAGCGCTCCGGACGCGTGATCTTCGAGCTGAGCGGCGCGCACCTGCAGGTCGGCGAGGACCCGCCCAAGGTGCTGCTGCACGACGCCGAGATGTGGCTCGAGCGCGGCGAGCACGTGACGCTCGTGGGCGCCAACGGCACCGGCAAGTCGACGCTCATCACCGCGCTGACGGGCCAGCGCCCGTTCGACGCGGGCCGGCTCTCCACCGGGCACAACGTGAAGGTCGGCTACCTCTCGCAGCACGCGTCGGAGCTGGGCGACTCCGGCTCGGTGCTCGAGGTGACGCAGCGCCGGACCGGCCTAGCGCCGAACAAGGCGCGGGCGCTGCTGGGCAAGTTCCTCTTCAGCGGCGAGCAGGCCGAGAAGGCGATCGCGACGTGCTCGGGCGGCGAGCGGGCGCGCGTCTCGATGGCGATCCTCGTCGCGAGCGGCTCCAACGTCCTCATCCTCGACGAGCCGACCAACCACCTCGACCTCGAGTCGCGCGAGGCGCTGGAGGACGCGCTGCTCCAGTTCGAGGGCGCGATCCTGCTCGTCTCCCACGACCGCGCGCTGCTGGAGGCCGTCGGGTCGCGGACGATCGCGATCGACGGCGGCAAGCTCCACTCCTACCTCGGCGGCTGGGCGGAGTACCAGCGCGTGCGCGAGGAGCGCCGCGCGGCGGGCAAGCCGGTCAACATCCCGGCGCCGCAGGACGCCCGCCCGCCCGCCGATCCCAACGCGCGCACGGCCGACGGCCGCGCCGTGCGGCGCACGGCGGAGGACCTCGCCGCGGAGGCCAAGCCGGTGAAGGCCGCGGCCGCCGCGCCCGCCACCAACGGGAAGAAGGGGGCCAAGGCGAAGCCGAGCGGGCCGTCGAAGAACGCGCTCAAGCAGGAGGAGCGGCTCGCCAAGGCCGTCGAGGCCGCCGAGGAGGCGCTGGCGAAGGTCGAGGAGGAGCTCGCGGACCCGTCGTGCTGGGCGACGCCGTACGAGACGGCGAAGTCCGAGGCGCGCCACACCGCCGCCAAGCGCGCCGTCGAGGAGGCCATGGCCGCGTGGGAAGAGCACGCGGCGAAGGTCCAGGCGTGACGGCAGCCGCCGGCGCGCCCGTGGACGGGGCGCCGCGCTGCGGGCTCGTGGCGCTCGGCGACTCCATCACCTACGGCCACGGCGGGATGCAGTCCGGCCTCGGCTCCCAGTCGTGGGCGATGTGGCTGGCGGAGGCGATGGGGCTCCCGTTCACGCGGCTGGCGGTCAACGGCGCGACGGTGCGCGACGTGGTCGAGCACCAGCTCCCGCGGCTCGCCGGCCCGTACGACGTCGGCTGCCTCTACATCGGCGTCAACGACGTCCGCGGCCCGGACTGGGACCCTGCCGCGTACGCGCGCGACCTCGCGACGGTGGTCGCGACCCTCGACGTCGTGTGCGACCGGCTCCTGCTCGTCGCGCTCCCGCTCGACCTCGGCCTCCCGCCCGCAGGGGCGAAGGTGCTCCAGGCCAACTCGGCGGTCGAGCACGAGGGCGCGCGCCACCACGCGCCCGTCGTCGACCTGCGCGACTTCACCGGCGCCCGCTGGGTCTGGGCCGACCGCGTCCACGCGACCGCCACCGGCCAGGTCGAGATCGCCGACCGCGCCGCCCGCGCGCTCGACGCCCCGCTCCCGTCGCGGGCCGTCGTCGACCCGCCCCGCCCGGACCTGTCGTACGCCTACCACTACGGCCGCCGCACCCTGCGCGAGCAAGCCCGCGTCGCGCTCGCCCGCGTCTGCCGCACCTCCTAGATTGCCCGCCGTGCTCCGCCCCGTCGCCGCGTTCGCGGCCTCCGCCACGCTGCTCCTGTGGACGGCGTCCGCACCGGCCGCGACCGCCGCTCCGCCGCGTTCGGCCGAGGCGTTCGTCGAGGCCTTCACCCGCGCGGAGGCCGCCGTCACGGCGAGCGTCCCGGTCCAGCGCCGTCGGACCGACGAGGTCCTGCGCACCTGCGCGATCTGGCTGAAGCCCGAGCCGCCGGAGGAGCTGTGGGAGGACGCGATGGCCCTCTTCACGCAGGCCGTGTTCCAGGAGACGCTGTTCGTGCCGCTCACCGCGCCGGTCGGGCAGCTGGTGGCGGACCTCGACGCGATCCCGACGCGCGACCCCGTCCTGCGAAGCGCCCGCGCCGTCTGGCGGACGACGTACGACACGCTGCTGCGCGCGCCGCGCATGCCGGACGCGTGCGCGGACGCGGCGGCCTGGCGGGCCGCCGGGTGGGCGCGATCGGCGCGGCCCGCCCTGCCGCCGGAGTCGGATCCGCTGTCCGAGTCGTCGCTGGCGCAGGACCGCGCACGCGATCGCCGGCTCGCGGTCGCGGCACGCCGTCTGCGGGCGCTCGGCGTCGCGCGGGAGCGGGCGGAGCTGGTCGAGGGCGAGCGGCTGTTGGACGCGACCGACCCCATCTCGGACGTCCTCGGGTAACCGGTCAGAAAGCGACCGGGTGGCGCCGTAGCGTCGCCCGGCGATGACCGACACGAGAGCACTGGAGGGGCGCGTCGCGCTCGTCGCGGGCGCCACGCGCGGGGCAGGCCGGGGCGTCGCGGTCGAGCTGGGCGCGGCGGGCGCCACCGTCTTCTGCACCGGCCGCTCGACGCGCGCGGGCGGGCGCTCGGAGTACGACCGCCCCGAGACGCTGGAGGAGACCGTCGAGCTGGTCAACCGCGCGGGCGGGACGGGCGTCTGCGTGCGCGCCGACCACCTGGAGAGCGCGCAGGTCGCCGAGGTGATCCGGCGGATCGACGCCGAGCACGGCCGGCTGGACGTGCTCGTCCACGCGCTCGGCGGCGAGGCGCTCGCGGACATCGAGACGCCGCTGCACGAGCTCGACCTCGAGCAGGCGCGCCGGTTCCTGCGGATCGCGCTGGAGGCCCACCTCGTCACCGCCCACCACGCGATCCCGCTCCTCATCAAGAACCGCGGCGGGCTGCTCGTCGAGCTGACGGACGGGACGGCGGAGTACAACGCGACGAAGAAGCGCGGCTCGGTGCCGTTCGACCTCGCCAAGACCGCGCTGACCCGCGCCGCGTGGGCGGTGGCGCAGGAGCTCGCGCCGCACGGCGCCACCGCGGTTGCACTCACGCCGGGCTGGCTGCGCAGCGAGATGATGCTCGAGCACTTCGGCGTCACCGAGGAGACGTGGCGCGAGGCGACCGTCGCGGACGGCCACTTCGCGGCGATCGCCGAGACGCCGCACTTCGTCGGCCGGGCGGTCGTCGCGCTCGCCGCCGACCCGGGCGTCGCGCGCCACAACGGCGCGTCGCTCTCCGCCGGCGCGCTGGCGCGGACGTACGGCTTCACCGACGTCGACGGCTCCCGGCCCGACGCGTGGCGGTACCTCGTCGAGGTGCAGGACCCGGGCAAGCCGGCGGACGCGACGAACTTCCGTTGAGCGGGCGGCGGGCCAACGGGTGGAGCCGGCCCGACCGCGTAGGATCGTCCTGTGCTTCCCATGCGCAGGACGCTCATGATCCTCGCGGCCACGATGGCCGCCGCCCTTCTCACCGCCGCCCCGGCGGCCCACGCCGCCCCGACCCGCACGGCGCAGGCGTTCGTCGACGCCCTCAAGGCGGCGCAGCTCGAGGCGCGTGCGGTCGCCACCACGATCGAACCGGCGATCAAGCAGGTCGAGCCGTGCGTGCGCGTCGCCGCCGAGGCGCCGGCGAAGCACGCCCCCGAGGCGCTCGCCCTGGGCTTCAACGCGGTCTTCGCCGACGCGATGATCGCCCCGCTCACCCCGACGCTGACCCGGTTGCAGGCCGCGTTCGACGCGATCCCCACGCAGGACCCCGTGCTGCGGAGCGTGCGGGCGACGTGGCGCGTGACCGTCGGCCAGTTCACGGCGTTCGGGTCGAGCAAGCCGATCTGCGACGCGCTCGCGGCGTGGAAGGCGGCCGGGTGGAAGCCGTCGGCGCGTCCGGACGTCCTGAAGCTGATCGGCGCCGACCAGTTCACGGAGAAGCGGAACGACGCGTTCGAGCGCACGTTCAAGCGGGCGGAGCGCCGGCTGCGCGCGCTCGGCGTCTCCAAGCGCGACGCGCGGCTGATCCGCGGCGACGACGTCGTCAAGCCGGTCACGGACCGTCTCGACAAGGTGCTCGAACCGTTCTTCGAGACCCTGTTCGAGAGCAGCGACCCGGACGACTCCGAGGACGACTGACCTAGCCGCCGAGCCGGCCCGACTCCTCCGTCGCGCGGCGCAGCCGCGCGGCGAGGTCGTCGGTGAGGGCGCCCTGGGCCATCTGCCACTCCCACGCGCCCTGGCCCTCGGAGCCGGGGAGGTTCATGCGGGCCTCCGAGCCGAGGCCGAGGACGTCCTGGACCTGGAGCATCGCCAGCGAGGACTTCGAGGCGAAGCAGAGGCGGATGAGGGCCCAGTGCGGATCCTCGTCCTCCACGCCGTGGCGGGCGATGTCCGCGTCGACGTTCGCGCGCGTGCCGTCGTCGAGCGACGCGTACCAGCCCGCGATCGTGTCGTGGTCGTGCGTGCCGGTGTACGCGACGGAGCGCTCGACGTGGCGCTCGACCTTGTGCGGCGAGCCCGGGTCGTCGGGGTCGTAGCCGAACTGGAGCACGACCATCCCCGGCAGCTCGAGGTCGTCGCGCAGCTTGTTGACCGGCGGCGTGATCACGCCCAGGTCCTCGGCGATGAACGGCAGCTCGCCGCCCGGGAACTCGGCTGAGAGCTCGCGCCGCGCCGCGTCGAACGGCGCCCGCCCCGGCCCGCGCCGCCACGTCCCGCCGCGCGCGTCGCGGTCGC
>Ga0196960_10000725_pt1 | contig 10273 bp, 13 predicted proteins | sample S3v_5metaG_FD_183187 | JGI IMG/M metagenome (GOLD analysis project Ga0196960, IMG submission 183187) | Soil microbial communities from Anza Borrego desert, Southern California, United States - S3+v_5 | ecosystem: Environmental > Terrestrial > Soil > Desert | place: USA: California | collected... | reverse complement strand
GTCAGGCGACGAGCAGCCGGGGACGTCCGTCCCGCTCACTGATCCCCTGCGGGACCCTCGCCGGCTGCTTCCCGAGCGGCTGGAGTGCGTCGGCTGCAGGGACCTGCAGGGCGCCCGAGGCCTCGGGCACTCGGGCTGGTACCGGCGGGGCGGCGACCACACCAGAGGTCACGGGAGAGGAGGAACGTCGGGGACGGGGTGACCCTCCCGCAAGGGGATCCCCAGCGGGAGGGTCACCCCGGGGTGACGTCGATCGCCTGTGCGCAGCACCGGCAGGATGCCGCCATGACTGCTGCTCCGAGTCCCGTCACGACGGGTGTCGCATCTGAGCGGGAGGTCCTCGCGTCCTTCCTCGATTTCCACCGCGGGGTGGTCGTCCGCAAGGTCGCCGACCTGCCGATCTCCGCCGCACACGCTCGGCATGTCCCCTCGGACACGACCCTGGCCGGACTCCTCCGTCATCTCGCGGTGACCGAGCGCCAGTGGTTCCAGCAGGTCCTGTCCGGCCACCAGGCCCCGGCCGGCGAAGGCCCTGACGACCCGGACGCGAGCTGGTCCGTCGGCGCGCAGGACACGGTCGCCGACCTCATCGCGGCCTACCAGCAGGAGTGCGAGCGCTCCCGTGCCGCGGCCGCGGCCCACGACCTCGACCAGGCAGTACCGCACCCGGCACTCGGCGAGGTCTCTCTGCGCTGGATCTACGTGCACATGATCGAAGAGACCGCACGGCACGCCGGCCACGCGGACATCCTCCGCGAACTCACCGACGGCACAACCGGGGTGGCCTGAACTGCGACGTGCCAGCAGGGCCACGGCCGACTTCCTGCATGCCGTGGGAGGTTCGGCTGGTAGGACACCGAGCCTCCGACGATGGGGTCTACGGCTGAATAGGTGCGAGCGGCACGATCCGGGGCCGGAGCACGTCGGTGCCGGCGCCGGCGAGGTCATCGAGGGCAGCTGGGCGACCGGAGACCGCCATGGCGATGGCCTCGCTGCTGCCGTGGATCTCGACCCCCTTCCCGTGCTGCCAGTCCTGGTCGGTGGCGATGAAGCGCAGGCCGACGAGTCGGTCGCGGGGGATGAAGCCCCTGCTGGCCGGCTTGGAGACGAGGAAGTCGAGGGCCGGGCGCCAGCTCGCCGGAGGCGGGCAGACGTCGAGGCCCAGGGGCCGGGCAGCGTCACGAAGGTGGACGCCGGTGTCGGTCATCGGACCCAGTGGCCCGACCACCGGTGGCGTCAGTCGCGTCGACGCGCGCTCGCGCAGGCCGGTGACGAGCTCGTCGGTGGGTCGGGCGGCGACCTTGCGGGTCGTCTCGTCGACCATGCGGTCCAGCGAGCCGCGATAGCGCACCAGGTAGGCCAGCAGCTTCAACGTGTCGACCTTGGTCTCGAGCGGCTCGAGGAGGTGGGCTGCGACCTCACGGACGGTCCACCCGGCGCACAGGCTCGGTGTACGCCACTGCTCCGGAGTGAGGTCCGCGAACATGTCGGCCGCCAGGAGCCGGTTGGCGGTCGCGATCTGGTAGATCGCCTCGACGCCTGCCGCTGAGTCGCTGCCCATGACGCCAACCTACGATGACGCCGACCTGGCCCCTCGATCCGTTGGAGTCCGCGGTCCGAGGCCGTCCCGGCCTCCCGCCCCTCCGGTCACGACCACCGGGCGGCGGACCGCGGTCATGCCGAACGCCGCCTACCGGTCGCGGTGACACTCATCGGTGCGGTGCTGACGGGGCATCCCCTTGCGGTGATCACCCGCCGTGCCGACGAGCGACGTTCGCGGCGCCCGGTACGGGTTCCCTGTACGTGACCGGCTCGCTCCACCGTGCTCGAGCGCAGCTGCTGACTGGACTGCGTTCCGATGACGGGGATGGCAGTGGAAGGTCCGCCAGGTCCTGGCAGGGTGGACCGCGTGCTGCTTCGAGAGCTGATCGGGCAGGTCTTGCGTCGGGTGCGGCTCGACCAGGGCAAGACGCTTCGGGAGGTCGCTGACCCCGCCAGGGTGTCGGTCGGGTACCTGTCGGAGGTCGAGCGCGGCCGAAAGGAGCCTTCCTCCGAGGTTCTCGCGGCCATCTGCCGTGCGCTCGGTCTGGCTCTCCCTGAGCTCCTCATTGCGGTGCTGCGGGAGCTGGCCGCGCCCCGACCGCGGCTGGAGGTGCGCGGCCGGGACTTCGATCTGGCTGCTTGAGGGGCGCGATCACCTCGTAGCGAAAACCGTCGTTGCTCACGGCGGCTGCGTCCTAGCGTCACGGCCGTGGACCTCCGCGAAGTGCTTCCCGGCCTGCACCTGCTGCCGCTGGGCATCAGCAACGCCTACCTTCAGCTCACCGCCGAAGGAGCCACGCTGATCGACACCGGTCCGCCGGGGAGCGGCCCGGCGATCCGAGCGGCGCTGCAGCACCTCGGCGTACCGCCTGAGGAGCTGCGCCAGATCGTGCTGACCCACTTCCACGACGACCATGCCGGCTCCGCAGCCGACGTGGCTGTGTGGTCCGGCGCGCAGGTCATCGTGGGGGCCGGTGACGCCGCCTTCGTCCGCGGGGAGCAACCGGGTCCACCGCCGGCCTTCACTCCAGCGGAGCAGCATCTGCACGCGGTGGTGGCGGCTGACCTGCAACCTGCCCCGGCTTGTCGAGTCGATCGCGAGGTCATCGACCAGGACGTCCTCGACCTGGGCGAGGAAGCCGTGGTGCTGTCGGTGCCGGGTCACACGCCCGGCAGCATCGCCCTGCACCTCCCAGCATCCGGCCTACTGATCACGGGTGACACCATCGGTGAACACCAAGGCCAGGTCATCCTGGGGCCGTTCACCATCGACCGCCACGGCGCGTGGCGATCCCTGCAGCAACTGGCGTCCCTCGACGTCGAGGTCGCCTGCTTCGGCCATGGCCAGCCGGTCAACGGATCCGCATCGTCGGCGCTGCGCCGCGCCACCGACCCGTTCGGCTGACTCAGCACGCCGGCGTTCCGTCGGTCGATGCGAGCTGGGTCGCTGTGGGTGCCGTTCGCTGTCCGTGATCGGCTCGTCCTCCAGCCCAGCTCGTGCGTCCGTGCCTGACCACGGACCTGTGGAGCGCCTCGGCACAACGCTGCGTTGGCGCATTCGTCCAGTCCTGGGACTCGGGCGAACGCAGACCGCGAGCCCCATCGGTATCACGGACAACCCGCCCTCGGACCGTGAGAGGTCAGGGTTCCCTGAAGACACCCCACCATCCGGGAGGCCCCATGCCCAGCAGCGCGCGTGACGCCGTGACCGTGGACATCCACGGCCTGACCTTCATCGCCGTTCGCAACAGTGCGGGAGGGGAGGTCGACGCCGCCACCTCGTTTCGCTACCACCAGGAGGGCGCCGTCGTTTGGGCCGAGTACGCCGGCGGCGCCATCGCCCGCGGCTACCTGGTGGGCACCAGGACCGGTGACCGGCTCGACTTCCGTTACGTGCACCTGAACACCACTGGGGACACCGCCGCAGGACGCTGCACCTCCCGCATCTCCGTCCACGGCGACGGGCGGGTGCGCATGGAGGAGGAGTGGACCTGGGAATCGCGTCGCGGCTCAGGGCGCAGCGCGGTCGAACAGGCTGTTTCGCGCGCTAGCGACTGATCGGCTGTGCACTCCTCCCGCTGAGCGATCCCCATGCGGTGACGCGCGGGCATCTGAACCCGCGGGTCGACCCTGGTGAGCCTCTAACGTCGGTCTTCGTGTCTGACTCGGTTGCGCAGCCCGCGGACCTCCGGAAAGTCCAGGCGTCCTATGACCGGGTAGCCGACAACTACGTTGCGATGGGTGTCGGTGACCTGGCGCCGGCCCCGTGGCTGCGCGCCGCCCTCGGAGCGTTCGCCGAGGACGTCCGCGCCCTCGGGCCAGTGCTCGACGTCGGCTGTGGCCCGGGAACGGTCACCGCCCACCTCGCGGGGCTGGGCGTCGACGTCTCCGGTGTCGACCTGTCGCCGCGGATGATCGCGCACGCCCGCCGGCTGCACCCCGCCCTGCGGTTCGCCGTCGCCTCCGCCACCGAGATCGACCTGGCCGAGGCATCCCTCGGTGGTGTCCTCGGCTGGTGGTCGCTGTTCAACCTGCCCCGCAACGTGCTGCCCGACGTGCTCACGTCGTTCGCCCGGGCGCTGGTCCCTGGTGGGCAGCTCCTGCTGGGAACGCACGTAGGCGACGGCGACATCCAGCGCACCGAGGTCTACGGCATGCCCGTCACCTGGACGACCCATCTGTGGCAGCCCCAGCAACTGGCCGCCCTGCTCTCCCGGGCCGGCCTCCAGCCGGTTGCCGAGCTGCGTCTGCCGCAGACCCCTGCGAGTCCACCGGCCCCCGCTCTCCCGGCCCAGGTGGTCCTCGCCGCTCGGCGGCCGAGCTGACCCCGTCCGACCGGTTCGATCACCGATGGGGACCGGACGCGGGCTGGTCGAGCTTCGGCTGTGCCCAGCGCAGCCGACGGACGCGACCCCAGGAGGACGTCGTCGCACGCTATGACAGCACACCTGTCTGTAGTGCGGGCTCCCGTGCGGGAACGGACGCCAGCGCAGCCGGGTCATCGGTTCAAGCGTGAGGCCGACCGGATCACGCGGTGGGTTGCGGCGTCGGAGGCCTCGTCGCCGTACCACTGCTTGCCGTCGGCGGCACTTCCGCCGTCCTGGGCGCCATCCTCGCGATCACGCTGATCACCGGGGCCACCTTCCGCAGCGCCCCGGAACACCAGGATCGCGGTCGGTGACATCACTCCGGAGTCGTGCCCACGCCCGTCCCGGCAGCCGATCGGGGAGCGGGACGGTCGAGCGCGTCATGGCATGAGCGGACACTCGCCTGGGGAGGTGCGCTGATGACGCAGAGCCCGTACGCGGGGCTGGCCACGACGTTCGACACGGCCGCCGAGCTGTACGAGCGCGCGCCCGGGCTACCCGCCGCAGCTGTTCGCCGACCTGGCAGAGGTGACGGGGGCGGGGCCGGGTGCCGAGGTACTGGAGGTCGGGGCGGGCACGGGACAGGCGACACGTGGGCTGCTCGAGCACGGCTGGCGGGTCGTGGCCCCGGAACCGGGACGACAGCTGGCCGTGGTCGCGCGCCGCGTGCTCGCCGGGCGCGGCGAGGTCGACCTCGTGGTGTCGCCCTTCGAGCGGTGGCAGGCGGACGGACGGACGTTCGATGTCGTCCTCGCGGCGACGTCGTGGCACTGGCTGGACCCGCGGGTCGCACACCGACGGGCGGCCGAGCTGCTGCGTCCGGCCGGCTGCCTGGCGATCGTCACGACCGAGCACGTGCTACCGCCCGACGGTGACGATTTCTTGCGGCAGGTGCAGCGCGTCTACGAAGAGGTCGGTCCGGGCGACGGACAGGGAGGCCCGAGGCCCCCGGGGGCGGTCAAGGCCCCGGACGTCGCGGCCATGCGAGACAGCGGGCTCTTCGCAGAACCGATCGTGCACCGGTACGTCTGGGGCCAGGAGTACACCAGCGAGCAGTACCTGGCGCTGCTGTCCACCTACTCCGGGCACATCGCTGCCGCACCCCAGCGGCGGACGACCTCGTTCACCCGGATCCGCGAGCTGATCGACGCTCGCCCATCCGCCACGGTGCGCAAGCACCACCTCACCATGCTCCAAGCCGCGCGACGCAGCGGCAGACCCACGCGGAACCGCCCTGAACCCGGCGGCGGCAGCCGACCCGTGGCCATCGACTTCTCCGGACGCCCCACGAGGCGAACCGTCAGCGGGATCCGGACGTGAGTTGGCCGGCCGACCGGCAGGCGGGGGTCGCCGGGTGGGCGTGGCGCCGCTCGGCTGCTCGTGCCATGGTCCGGCGTGGACATCAACTGGGTGACCTTCGTCGGCGTCGTGGCCTTGGCCTACGTCATCCCCGGCCCCGACATGGCGGTCATCCTGCGCTCCGCTACCCGCAGTTCCCGTTCCGGCGCGGCTGCCGCGATCGGCGCCCAGCTGGGCCTGTGCGTACACCTGGTGCTGGCCGTGGCGGGGCTGTCGGTGGTCCTGGCCCGCTACCCCGAGGCGCTGACCGCGATCCGGATCGCCGGAGGGCTGTACCTGCTCTACCTGGGTGGCCGGTTGATCCTCCCGACCCTGCGCCGAGCCGGCAGCGTCCCGCCGGCTCGGGGGAACGACGTCTCTGCCCGTTCGGCGTTCGGACAGGGGCTGTTCACCAACCTGCTCAACCCCAAGGCGGTGTTGTTCTTCGCCGCCGTCCTGCCCCAGTTCCTCGTCCCCGGTGCGGTCTCGACCTGGGTGCAGGTCGTGGCGCTGGGCGTGCTCGACATCGCGCTGGGCTTCCTCGCCTGGGCGGCGGTGGTGGCGCTGGGGGTGCGTCTGTCGTCACTGCTACGCCGGCAGCGGGTGCGGCAGTGGTGGGACCGGGTCACCGGCGCGGTGCTCGGCGCGGTCGGTGGAGGACTGGTCGCCACCCGCTGAGCAGGCACGGGGAGCCCGCTGAGTCCACCTGGTTCGTGACCGGGATCGACACCACCCACCAACGCACCGGGAAGTCCGCTCCGCTCAGGGATTGCCAAGGGACGTCCCGACCCGCCGAGCTGCGCCTGGTCGGGGTCGGCGCCTCGACGCGAACGCTGACGGCTCACTCGGGTCGGCATGGAGTTCCTGTGGTGGTCCGGACGACGACCTCCGTGGCCCGCACTAGCGGGCCGGCGAGCGCCACGGGGGTCGCCGGTCGACCAGCAGCGGACCCGACCGGTCCTGTCGGTGGGTAGGGGCCATGCCACGCTGAGACGGTGCGCGGAAGACCGGGGTCCCCGGGACTGCATCCGCTCTTGGCCTCCCGATGGAGCCCGACGACGTTCGACCGGTCCCACGACGTCGCCCCTGCCGAGGTCGAACTGTTGCTCGAGGCAGCCCGTTGGGCTCCCTCGGCAGGCAACTCCCAGCCTCGGGCCTTCATCATCGGCCGCCGCGGCGACGACATCCACGGTCGACTGGTCCCCCACCTGGCCAGCAGCTCGGCACGGTGGGCACCGACGGCGAGCCTGCTGGTGGCCAACCTCACCCACCGGTCGTTCCAGGACACCGACTGGGACTACTCCGAGTTCGCCCTCTACGACCTGGGACAAGCCGTCGCCCACATGACCGTGCAGGCCCGCGCCCTGGGTCTGTACGTGCGGCAGTTCCGCGCTTTCGATCGCGCCGGCATCGCTGCCGAGTTCGCCGTGCCGTGCCACTGGGAGGTCACCACCGTGTCCGCTGTCGGCCGCGTCCAGCACGAGGACGGCATCCCGGGTGGACCCGCGCCGCTCGGAGGCCAGCGTCAGCGCCGGCCGCTCCACGGCCTCCTCCGGGCCACCGGATAGGGATCCCGTTGCGGACGTCCGAGACGTGGGTCGGCCTCAGCCGTCGTCGAGGACGCCGCGGTCGGTGAGCCAGCGTCGGCACGCCTGGCTCCACTGCGCGGTGTGCGGGATCGCCAGTCGCCCGTGCTCGCCGTGGCCGACTCCATCGGCCAGGCCCACCCCGTGGCCTCCCTCGGGATAGACGTGCAGCTCGACCGGCACCGCGTGCTCGGCCAGCACCCGGGTCCAGGCGAGCGCGTTCGGCAGCCCGGGACCGTCCTGGGCGGTGGCCCAGACGAACGTCGGTGCCGTCGATGCATCGACGTGGGTGATCGGGGACAGCTCCGTGGCCAGGTCGACGGCGTCGCCGAGGAGCGCTGCGACGGCACCGGGCGGGAGCAGGCCGAGATCGGCCAGCCCGTAGGACTGGATCTGGAACGCCGGGCGTGGCGGCTGGCCGGCGGGTGGCTCGATCGAGAGGGTGGCACCGGTGGCCAGCAGACCGGCCAGCAGGCCGCCAGCGCTGGACCCGACGACCCCGACCCGGGCCGGGTCGACGGCGGGCAGCAGCGCTGAGTGCTGCAAGGCCCCGAGTGTGGCGCGGGCCTGCTGCAGCGCCAGCGGGAACGGATCGGGTCGCAGCCGGTAGCGCAGCACCACGGCTCCCAGACCGATCGCGTTGAGCCACCTTGCGTAGCCCGCCCCGTCGTGGCCGGTGTGCTCACGGAAGCCACCGCCGGGGAGCACGAGCACGGCGCCCGACCCGGGAACCGGCCCGGGATAGAGGTCGACGTCGAGATCGACGCCGTCGTGCTGGATGCGGGGGGTCCGGGTCGGTGCCGTCGTCACAGCGGTCCCAGCACCTCGCTCGGCTCGGCGTCCAGTCCCAGGCTCTCGAGAACGGTGAGCAGCCGGCGTTCCTCGTAGCGGAAGTGGTTCTCCATCAGGGCGGCGATCCCCTCCAGGTGCCGGTCCAGTTCCACCGCGGGCGCACCCCGCTCCGCCGCCACCCGCAGGCCCCCGAGGAGATGAGCGATCATCGAGTGGTCCTGCTCCAGCGAACGCAGCACCGGGCCCAGCTCGGGATGCGCAGCCGCGATGGCCGGGAACAGGGTGCGGTCCTCGCCGCGGTGGTGTCCGTCGAGGGCGGCACAGAACCCCCGGCAGTACAGCAGCAGGTCCCGGGTGGCTGTCTCGCCGGGCGCGCCGTCCTCGAGCGAGCTCCGGGTGAGCCGCAGAGCTGTTCGCAGTCGCTCGTGCACCTGGCGCAGTTCTCGGCTCCAGGCGATCAGCCTGGTCGTCTCGCGCTCAGTCACGCGAGGACGAAAGGGGCGACGAGAGCATCGTCGTCCTCCTTCGGTCCGACGCCTCCATGTCTGACACGGTCTGCCACCGACACGCGACGGTGGCTGCAGACTAGCGGGTCGGCCCCGTACGTCACCGTCGGGCGTGCCCGCTGGAGGATCGGCCTACGGCACGGTCGGGGCAGGTCCGGACGGCGGCTCAGGAGTCGCGTCGAGGATGCGCTGGACGACTGTCGCGACGACGGTGTCGGCATCCGGGCCGGTGAGGTCCTGGAGGACCTCGGGCAGCGTCAACTGCTCCAGGATGAGCCAGTTGAGAGCCAGATGGAGCAGCACCGCGGTCGTGGCGTCGCCGGGCAGGCCGGTGTCCACGTGATAGGCGATGGTGGAGTCCAGGTCCGCGCGAACGGTGGCGGTGAGCACCTGGCGCAGGGCCGGGCGGCGGGTGGCCTCCAGGCGGAGCTCCAGCAGTGCCAGGTAGCCGGTGCGGTAGGCCCCGATCCGCTCGGTCAGTTCGTGCACCAGCTCGACGACGCGTCGGCGGTCCCGCGGCCCGCTCAGACTGCGGGCCAGGGTCGCTGGATCCGGGGTCAGGCGCTGGTAGATGCGCCCCCCGGCCTGGGTGAACAGCTCATCGCGAGAGGTGAAGTAGTTCGAGGTGGTGCCTGCCGGCACGCCCGCTCGGGCGTCCACTGCGCGGAAGGTCAGCCCGCGGGCACCCTGGTCGGCCAAGACCTCGATCGCGGCGTCGACCAGCGCGGCCCGCCGTTCCGCGTTGCGCACGTCGCTCCTCCACCCGCCCGAACCACTCCGACCATAGTGGATCACGTCGCGGACCACTACTGTGCCTGTAGTGGTTGCGGGCAGCCCGTCCGGGGCGTCCGCAGAGAGGAGCAGCGACGTGCGCACGTTGACCTACTACGTGGGGATGAGCCTGGACGGGTACATCGCCGCCCCCGACGGCTCCTTCGACTTCTTCCCCGTCAACCAGGCGGTGCTCGACTTCATCGCCGCCGAGTACCCCGAGACCCTCCCCAGCCACGTGCGCGCCCACCTGGGCGTCACCGCGCCGGGCACCCGGTTCGACACGGTGGTGATGGGCCGGGCCACCTACGCCCCTGCCCTGCAGGTGGGGATCACCAGCCCGTACGCGCACCTGCGCCAGTACGTCGCCTCCACCACCCTTCCCGCCGGCTCCGATCCGCAGGTGACGGTGGTTCCCGACCCCCTCGGCCTGGTCCGCCGGCTGAAGCAGGAGGACGGCGCCGGGATCTGGCTGGCCGGCGGAGGCAGGCTGGCCGGAGCACTGCTGGACGAGATCGACGAGCTGGTCATCAAGCGCTACCCCGTGGTGGTCGGCGCCGGCATCCCGGCCATCGCCGCCGACCATCCCACTGCGCTGCCCCTCGAGATCACCGACGAGCGCACCCTGGTCGGCGGCAGCACGGTCAGCACGTACACCCGCGCGAGGGCATGACCACGGCCCGTCAGCCGCTGGGCGGCCACGCACGGGCCCTGGCCTGGTCTGCTCAGCGAGCTCGTGCGGGCGTGTCAGCGGCTCCGCCGGCCACCTGGCTCCGGGGTCGTTCGTGCCGAGCCACTGCCCACCGCTGCCCGACACGACCAGTCCTGCGCCGTCGTGTGCCGGGGCTGCACCACGACGGCGGCGCCAGCA
>Ga0196960_10000724_pt1 | contig 10295 bp, 8 predicted proteins | sample S3v_5metaG_FD_183187 | JGI IMG/M metagenome (GOLD analysis project Ga0196960, IMG submission 183187) | Soil microbial communities from Anza Borrego desert, Southern California, United States - S3+v_5 | ecosystem: Environmental > Terrestrial > Soil > Desert | place: USA: California | collected... | reverse complement strand
CGAGCGCTGCGCGCGGAACTGGCGGCGGCGGACGAACTGGCTGGCAATCCGCCAACGCGCTCGGGGTCGATCCGCTGGGGATCGTCACGCGGGGTCACGCGCCACCTGCTCGCCGGCAAAGGTGTGGATACCGAGGAAGGCGTGGACGCGCAGATGCTGTTGCGGTCCGAGGAGCTCTACGACCTGGTGCAAACGACGCCCACAGCGAGCGACGCGGCTGCGCTTGGCGCCTTGTGGACGGCAACGCTCGCGACGATCGACATGTACGACGCCAATGCGGCCGCGCTTCACGAAGAGGTCGAGCTGCCCGTCTGGGGGCATATCAGCAATGCCGTCGAGCGCGTCGTCGATGCCGACGCTTATGCGCCCGGCACCGAGGGCCTGCCGCCGCTCGATGAGTTGCTCGGTATTCTCGAGCGCTTGTGGGCCAGCCGCTTTCCCGAACCCAGGGAGAAAGACGAGGATTCAAGCCTGAGTTGGGGCAATTGGGAAGTCCGCGTCTATGCCGCCCAAGCCTATGTCAAACTCGCCCGGCGCTTCGGCGAAACGCATGGCGAACTTGTCGGCAAGTTCGATGTGATCCTCGCCGATCCTGCGCCCCAGGTCCGCCTCCAAGCCGCGGAACGATTGTTGGCGCTATGGCATGTCGCACGGGAAAGGATGTGGGACCTCGCCGAGGAGGTGGCGCGTGACGAGCCGCACACCGGAGTGCTGGCGTCTTTCCTCCACCAGGTCGTGCCGCGCGTCACCTGGCAGGACGTCGAGAAGTGCAAGGCAATCATCGAGATCGTCCGCGCACGCCGCGAGGCGGTCGAGCGCGAAGACAAGCCCGGCCGCGACAAGGTCGCTGAACAGCTCGGCGGCCTGACCGCGCAGCTCTGGTGCTGGCAGGAAGAGCCGGTCGCGCTCGAATGGCTCAGGGCCTGGGCCGGCGACCCTGCCGCGCACCGCGAGTTCTTCACTTCTTTCCTGTCGATGCTGCGCGGCGCCTTCTTCGCCCGCTATGCGACCGGCGAGGAGCGCGACGCGGGGCTTGCCGATCGCTCGCAGCAAGCGGCGATGGTCATCCTGGAGGCGTGTTCGGCGGCGGCGGACACCAGTCATGCCGCCGTCGTGGGCGGAACGGTCGAGGGCGCAGAGCGCGAGGCCGCCATCGCCACTTACGAAGCGGCGGAGTCGGTGATCGGTCATCTGATGAACCAGCTCTATTTCGGCTCGGGAGCGCATGCCGACAATCGCGAGGCAAAGGTGGGCCTCACTTCGACCGAGGTGATGCGCTGCTTCCTCTTCGATTACAGGCCGATGCTCGAGCTGCTGGCGACGTCGCACGAACCATCGACGCACCATCACCTCGTCGAACTCTACGAGTTCCTGATTCCCGGCGATCCGGCCGGCGTGTTCGACGCGCTTCATGCGCTACTGACAGGTTCCGCCGCGCGAGAGGGCTATCATCACGAAAGCTTGGCCGCGCCGGTCATCGTGCGGATGATCACCCGCTATATCGCCGACCATCGCTCGATCTTCGAAGATGACACGCGCCGTGCCGCGCTCGTTGAGATCCTGCGCCTGTTTTCGGACGTTGGTTGGTCGGACGCGCTAAAGCTGCTCTACGAACTTCCCGACCTGCTTCGCTGACGACGACCGACTTCCCAAACGCCGACGCGTGCGCTCGTAGCCCCCCGCGAGCGACTGATGCTAGGTCATCTCAACCCAGACGGACCGCCGACGAAGGGAAGACGTATGCCGACACCGGCGGAAATGGAAAAGTTGCGCGAGCGTTCGATCGCTAGGCTCGATGCCGAAGCCGCGCTCGACCATATTGCGATGTTGATCGACACGTCGCTCGACGCGCAATTCCGGCGCGGTGTCGAACGCGCGCTCTATTTGCTCGACGAACTGGCAAAGCGCGAGCTGATGCCCAAGCAAGGCGCTCTCATCGAGTATTTTCGCGCGAATGCCTGGAGCGCCAAGGAAGATTTGGCGGGTGAGCGCGGCTCCTGGGACTGGGAGCATGCCGAGCGGGAACAGCAAATCCTAGCGCTATCGCGCGCCGCCGCACACCCCGGCTTCGCCGAGCTCGACATCGTCCGCTGCTGCCAGATCCTGACCAATCGCGCCAATCAGCTCGACACCATGGGACGCTTCGTCGACGCGATCGAGGGTTGGGACCAGGCGCTGCGGATCATTCCCGATTTTGCAATGGCGCTGGCGAACCGCGGCTTCGGCCTCAAACATTATGGTGGGCTGCTGGAGGATGATCGTGAACGGGCGATCCTCCTGCTGCACGCGCATGACGGATTCGCGGCGGCACTCGCGCCAGATGCGATTTATGAAGGCGAGGACCAGACCGAACTGCGGCGGCAGTTCGCCTCAACCGCTGCGGAACTCGCCGCAGCGGCCGACCTCGATCGCATACGCGCCTTGCAGGATCTCGACGGCGCTGGTCTCGGCCGCAGCAAAGAGGAGCGCTCCTATCGGCGCTGGTGCTTGGACAACAGGCTTTTCCTCAACCCGCTGAACGATCTCGGTGCTTTCACCGTCGCGGCAATCGACGATCTCGTGCTGCCGACAATCATGGAGTCGTTTGATGAGCGGCCCGGCGCATTCACTCCGCCGCCGGTGATCGGCTTCTTCAATCAGATGAAGCAGGAATATGCCTCAGCGCGCTTTATGCTGTACGAGGGCTCGAACAGTACTACGGTCCATTTTTCAGATCGTGGGGTGCGGCTGTTCGATACGCTCGACTATCCCGCGCATTCGTTAGCGACCGAGCGCGTCCGCACCGCCTACCGCATCGCTTATTCGTTACTCGACAAGGTGGCGTTCCTCGTCGACCATGTCTGGAAGCTCGGCAAAATTGTCGATCGCATCAACTTCAAGAACGTTTGGATGGTTGAGGGCAAGCCGCGCCTGCTGGACCGCTTCAAGGCTTATCCAAACTGGCCGCTGCGTGGCCTTTACTGGTTATCGAAGGAGCTGTTCGACGAGGAGCTGAAGCGTACGACCGCGGCTGATGCCCGCGAGCTGCACGACATCCGCAACGCGCTCGAGCATAAATATCTGCAGGTCCATGAGGGATGGGCATGGGATCTGATGCTCGCCTCGTCTGCGTCCAACGGCCTGGGTCTGTCGATCGGAAGCGATCTGCTCGAAGCCAAAGCGCTTCGGGTGATGAAGATCGCGAGGGCAGCATTAATCCAACTTGCGCTCGCTATCGGTGTCGAGGAGCGCAATAAGGCCGCGGCGGCGCCCGAGCTGCTGATCGGGTCGATGCCTCTCTTCGGCCTTGAGGAAAGACGAAAGCGGCGCGATCCTAGGTGGTAGTCGTGGCCTCGTGCCCACCCCGGCTCAGAAGCCGCAGTTCCGAATCCGACGCCAGCCGCCGTCCGACGAGGTCGATGAACGCGTGATACCGCTTCAACCCGAGTTGCTTTGTCTCTTCGTCGAACGGCGGCTGATGCGCGACCATCGTAAGCTGATGGTGAACGAACGTGCCGAAGGCCTCGGCGAGGAGGTCGACCTTGTTCTCGAGCCGCTCCTGTCCTCGGCTCATTCGATCCAGCCGCACCCCGAACCTCTGGTCCAACTCATGGCCGGCACGACGCTCCAACACGGCTTTCAGCCCCTCCGCCAGCACCGCCGTCTTCGACGAGCCGGACGATTCGCAAAGCCGATCGAGAGCCTTCGACAAATCGTCGGGAAGATAGAATTGGTGGCGTGTCTTGGACGTCTTCATGGCAGCGCTAGTATGGAGGCAAACCGTGATGGGGCGAACGGCGCTTCCGTCGCACCAAGCGCCCGTTCACCGCACCTGCCTCAGCTCACATGCCGATGCTGGGGCCCTGCCGTTCGCGGCCAATGGTCCAGCTGATCCCCCCGCCGCGAACAACCCCGGATATCTTACGGCCAATCTGCCGCTCAAGCACCCGCCGCCAAGGCACCAAGCTGAACTCAAGCGAGTGCTCGACCAGCGCAAACTTTCGGTCGCCGACCTGCACCGGCCCCCGGCATATCCCCTCCACGTAGTCGCCGATCCCGTGCTCCCGGAAGGTTCGCCCGCTCTCCCGGCCGATCTTAGCCGCGGCAGCCCTGAGCTCCCGCTGCTCCAGCCGATCAACGAGATCACTCTTGAAGCGGTAATCCTCCCCCTCCAGATCGGTCAGCCGCTGCGCCGCCAGCCATTGCAGGCGCCGGTCGATCGCCTTTCGAACCTCAGTCCCGAATCCTCGCCCGAGCTCCAACGGCTTCTCAGCAACGATCTCGCGGTCAAGCCAGGTAGCTCCGTCTCGCTCGGGCAGCAGATCAAGCCGGTCACCGCTGAGCATCGCGATCGTGACCGGCATCCTTGCCCGGAGCCGCTGCTCATGTGCCTCGACTCGCTGCAGGTGATCGGGAGGGATAAGCCAATAGCCGTCGACCTCCCGCTCGACAGGAAGGCCGCTGCGGCGAAGCGCCTCCAGGCGGCGGATATGGGCGGTGGCGAACGGCTCGCTCGCCGTTGGGTCGCGGAACTGATGGAGCTCGACGCTGTACCAGCCCTTGCTGGCGCCGGCGATCGCCGCAATCGTCCGATCCACCTCCCGCACGCCCGCCTGCCGCGGCTCGAGGTGGACGATCGCCCCCCGCCGCGCGTCGAGCGCGGCCGCCCCAACATCAACATAGTGGGTGTGGCCATCCACCCCATCGACGATGAGGAACCGCCGATCAGCATGCTCATCCGCCAGACCGGAAGCGACCAGCCGGCCAACCACCGGCCGAGCATCCGGCGCGTCGGGATCGTAGATCGCCTGGTCCTGCGGCGCCCGCGGCTGCATAGCGACCCGGAGAGCATGGTTCATGGAGCGGACGATGTCGCCACGCCGGCCCATCTCCCGCAGCGTCGTCTCCAACTCCGGATCGAGCTTCCATCGACCGCCGCGCTTCTCACTCGCCAGGCCAATCCCTGATAGCGTCCGCAGCCGTGCCGTCCGCAGGTCCTGCTCGACCCAGCTCCCGTGCCGCGGATCGACCAGCCCCTCCGCGTCCATCGACCTGATCAACCGCCGATCGATGCCGGTCAGCCGCTCCTGCTCGATCTCCCGAAGCTGCGAGCGAAGGATCTCCCGCTCTGTCCGCGGCCCAAGGTCAAGGTTGACGAGCTCGGCCGCGCGCTCACGCAGCCCCTGCGTCAGGTACTCGCGGGCGATGATGAGGTCCTTGCCCCGATCATCCTTCCCGCGGACGATCACGTGACTGTGCGGGTGCCCCGTGTTGAAGTGATCGACGGCGACCCAGTCGAGCTTCGTCCCGAGGTCCTTCTCCGCCTGGGCCATGAACCGCCGAACGAGCGGCTTTAGGTCCTCATATTCCGAGCCGTCCTCTGGCGCGACGATGAAGCGGAACTGGTGCCGGTCTCCGTCGCCTCGCACGACGAAGTCCTTGCCGTTCGCCCGAGCCTCCCGCTCCGAGTAGAGTGCGCCGCGCTCCCCTTCACGCGTCGTCCCATCCCGCTGCAGGTAACGCATGTGCGCCGTTGCTCGCGCGAGGCCCTTCCGCCCCAGCTTCACGATGCTAGCCTTCACCACCACGCGTCGCGCCGTCGGCCCCCTGTACCTCGGCCCGCTCGAAAGCACGCGCCCGGCCGCGGCACCGCGGCCGATGCGGCTGCCGTCGAACTTCCGAGTGCCGCCACGCCCCCTCGACCCACCGGCGAGCTGCGCCGCCTGCCGAATGCGGTTGGCGAAGCGCTTGCCGCTCCCGCGGGCGCGGTCACCGATGCGGCCAAGCCAAAGCTCGAAATCGTCTTCCTGTGCCATGGCAAGGATATGAGGCGAAGCTGTGGGCTGGCTTCAAGGTCCTCCACCTTCAGCCGCAGAAAACCGCGGTTCCTGGAGCAAATGGAGGCATGCGCCCTCGCATGCCTCCACAAAAAACGATGTGCAGACGCCACTTTCAGGGCCTCAGGGAGGCACTGCTTTAATCTTGCCTTACCCTACCCTCTTCGGTCTCCCGCACCTTCCAAACGTACTGAGACATCCTGAAACAACATACCGGAAGCTGAGCAGCACCCCGGGGATCTCTGCCGGAGCATTGCAAATGTGCTGTCTGGCTTGCTGCCACACGGAAGTTTGCATCTGTTCTGGCGTTTGCAAACGAGCGAGATTAGGGGCGTCTTGACATCCGAAGTTCAGGAGAATGAAGTGTCCGACGATCAGACTTTGAACCCTGTCGAGCTTGCAACCGAGCTGACAATTGCGTGGCTCGTCAACCAGAACAACCGCGTCGCGGCCGACGATGTGCCGCAGTTTCTACGCACGATGCATGCGACGGTGACAGAGCTTTCCGGCGGGACTTCGAGCGCCGCCGAAGCTCCTGAAGAGGCCGCTCCAACGGAAGAATTCACCCCCGCCGTAACGGCGCGCAAGTCTCTGGCGTCGAAGGATCACATCATCTCGATGATCGACGGCAAGCCTTACAAAACGCTGAAACGGCACCTTTCGCGGCACGGGCTGACGCCTGAAGAATATCGCCAGCGCTATGGCCTCAAGCCCGACTATCCGATGGTTTCGGAGACCTATTCGCAGGCTCGGCGCGACATGGCGAAGAAGATCGGTCTCGGTCAGAAGGGCCGTGCCGCCAAGGCCAGCGGCGGGCGCGGCCGCGGCAAAGCGTAAGCCTAGCCAAGCTCTGCATCAGCGCCGCCGCGCCGAAACTGCGGCGAGCAAGACAATAGCCGGAGCGACGCTGCCGCGCCGCTCCGGCGAGAAATTCGAAGCATCACCGTGCCCGAAGAAGCCCGAATTCGGCCTCTGCGCGGCTTTGAAATTGCCGCTTCCAGACAAGTTCGACAGCCACTCCTTCGCCATCGATCAAGCACATTCCGATGTACCAGCGGCCGCCTAGCGCGCTCAAGATTGCGATCCGAGACACCTCCCCGGCTGTTTCTTCGTCGTCGGAGTCCCAGCCGATCTGTTGTCCAAGATACCGTTCCTGAATGCGCGCCTCCCACAGGAAGTCGACCGCTTCGGCCTCGATCATCCTCTCCGCAAGCACCGCCCCGAATTCCGCCCGGAGCGCATCAACGGCCCCATCGCAGCCCCGCCCGATCATCGAAATCATGTTCATTATCGCCTCCTCAGCATCGTCTCCCGATCGAAGACAGCGGCTTTGGGGCGGGCGGCGGAGCGGCGGTCAGGGACGCCGCAGGCGCCGCGAAGCGGGGCGCGAGGGAGCCGATTTGCGAAGCAAATTGGGGGGACCGCGCATCCTTGAGGGCCGCTCCGCCGCCCGCCACACTAGGCCTCTACGAGACGAGCCCCCTCCCCCCGCAGCCTCTCCTCTAGCGCCAGAATGCGACGGCTTCGGATCCGAGCCGCGATCTAAATTGGGACGCAATGACAGGAAAAGCCCCGACGGCCGAAGCCGCCGGGGCGTTCGATGGCTTCAGAACGGCACGTCGTCGTCCAGGTCGCACTGCGGCCCGGAGCCGCTGGCACCGCCGTTCTGGCGGGCGCGGCTGAGGAACTGGACGTCCTCGGCGATGATCTCGCAGCCGTAGCGCTCGACGCCTTCGCGGTCGGTCCAGCGGGTATAGTGGAGCCGTCCGCGAACCGAGACGAGCATCCCCTTGGTCGCGTGCTGGGCGATGATCCGGCCGAGGCCGTTGAAGCAGGTGATGCGGTGCCACTCGGTGTCCTTGGCGGTAAAGCCGCTCGCATCCTTGAAGGTCTTGCCCTCGCTGTCGCGCTTCGGACGGCTGGTCCCGAGGCTGAAGCTGGCGATGTCGGTGCCGCTGTTAGCGGTGCGGAGGTCGGGATCGGCGCCGAGGTTGCCGACGAGAAGAACGGTGTTGGTCATTGAAAATCTCCTGTCCTGTCGTCGGGACCACCCCGTCGACAGCCCGGAAAAAGGCGCGAGCGAAGTGGCGGAACGCACCGAAGGCGCAGCCGCAGGGGAACCCCGGCCCAAGGCCGGCGCGGGCAGCCCGAAGGGCAACACGGGCCGCAGGGCCGCGGGTTGCGAGCCGCCGCCGCCGCGCCATAGGGCTGCGAAAGGAGATGGGTGTGGTCTGGCAGCTACCCAGGAGATGCAGCGAGTAAAGCGGCTTCCCGGTCGGTGTCTACAGCGCGCGCCTCGACCCTCCCTTAAGGCAGCGGAGCGGACGGTTCCCCCGCCTGAGCCTCTGCCCGTAGCAGTTCCAAACGCTCGCGCGAGACCTCTTCAACGATGTCGCGCAGCCGCCGAACCGAGACCGTCAAAGCCTCGAGATCGGTCGTTTCAATCGCGTAGCTCGCGGAATAGCGAGCCTCGACATAGGCACGCTTCAGCAGTTCGAACCGGCGGCGATCCTGCTTCGTGGCGCGGGGCCATGCTTCGATCAGCCGCGGCTCGCTGTCCTCCGCCAGAGAGCGCAGGAACTTGATGTTGTGGGACCGTGGAAAGTAGAACGTCCGCACCAGTAGGAAGCAGTCGTAAGCCCGCTCGGCGGCTTGGTGGAGCAAGAACGCCGCGTCCTTCATCTCACTCTGTTCGACGAAAAATGCGGCTCCCTTGAGAGCGCTGTCCACCTTCGCGAGCCAGTCCTCGAAGTATGCAGTTGCCATGGTGTGGGCGTCCGCCGGCGTCAGCGGTTGAGGGGTGGCCAATGAATGCTGCGGCAGCTCGTACAGCGCGATCCCGTCCCGGACGATGTCGATCCAGAAATACTCTCCCCGCTTCAGAGCCTGGTTCACCTCGTCGATGGAGTGGACGATGATGTTGACGAGGCGTCCAATCGTCGGATCGCGCTGGATCTTGTCCTCGGCGATGTACCAGTAGTCTGCGATCTCAGTTAGGTCGCGATGGCTCACCACGATCAGGAGGTCGAAGTCCGACTGGTAGCCATTCTCGGGCTCATCGACCCAATCATCCCGAGCGTAGCTGCCAAACAGGATGATCTTGTAGATCTTGCCGTTGCGCCGCCATGGCTGGGTGGCCCGAGCGGTCACCTCATCGAATTCCGACATGAGGATTTGCACGGCGCGAGCGAGTTCGCGCTGCTTTGCCGGCGGAAGATGGTCGAGATCGGTTCGCATCGGGATCGATCCTAAGAGATCGGAGTGGATCTGGCGAGGGCGGCGGTGGGTCGGCGCTCAGAACCGGCGCTCCCACCAGCTGAGCTTCCGACCGTCCAACTGCTTCGCGAGCTTGTAGATCGCTCGGGCCATATGCCGCTCCACCTGGCGCATGGTGAGGCCGGTGCGGCGGGCAATCTCCCCGTAGGGCATGTTGTCCAGGCGATGGGCCATGAAGATCTCCCGCTGCAGCTTCGGGATATTGAGCATGGCTTCCTTCATGCGGCGCAGAAGATCGGGATCGGGTGTGTCGGACATCGCGGCGTTCCTCTCCTAAGACGGAGGTCGGCCGCATCCAAGCGACGTGCCTGCACCTCCGCAGCCGCGCCGCAGTCTCTCCTCTGGGGGCCTTGAAGGCCGGACCGGCCGAAGCCGGTCCGGCCGGGCGGCGCCTAGGCTGCCGCCGCCTCACGGGCCGACCGCTTCGGGTGGGTGCCCAACGGCCCGCGCCGGTCGACGACGCTGAGGCCTTGCTCCTTCGCCTGGGTGACGAGCCGCTCAACGACACCGCTGCCGGCAAAGGCGACCACGTAGCGGGGCTTGAGCGACAGCATCTGCTCGTTGCGGCGAAAGCCCGCGCGTTGCCCGAGGCGCCGATCAAGGGAGAAGGTCAGCTGCGGCACCTTGCGCCGCTCGGCCCAGGAGGCTGCCAAACGGTCCACGCCCTTGGTGTCGCCACCATGGACGAGCACCAGGTCGGCGACATGCTCGCGGACCTTGTCGAGCGTGTCCCAGACGTTCCCGGCGAACGTCTTCGCCTGCTCGTCTGTCGGGAACGAGAGACGCCCGCCGGCAAATACCACGGGGGTGCCCTCCGGCATCACCGCCTTGCGCCGGCTCTCCGCCCGCGCCCGCAGGAACTCGCGGCTGTCCACGACAGCAGAGGTGAGGGTCGCGCCATGATTGGCACGGGAACCGCCGGCCGGGCGCCAGGAATGACCGGTCTCGTTGAGGTAGAGACGAGCCGCGGTCTCGCGAAGACTCTCCAGGGCAAGCATGGCAGCCTCGGCGGCCTGCGCGCGGGCGATCTCATTCTCGAGTTGCGAGGTGTGCACCTCCGAGCCGTCTCCGGACGCGATGAGGCTTCTGATCTCGTCAGTGGCGCGATCGATCTGGCCGGAGCGCTTCAGCGCGGCACGGTGGAACAGGTTGACGAACGCCCAGCCGAGCTCCTCGGCATCGTCCTCAAGCGCGGTGTCCGGG
>Ga0196960_10000723_pt1 | contig 10312 bp, 10 predicted proteins | sample S3v_5metaG_FD_183187 | JGI IMG/M metagenome (GOLD analysis project Ga0196960, IMG submission 183187) | Soil microbial communities from Anza Borrego desert, Southern California, United States - S3+v_5 | ecosystem: Environmental > Terrestrial > Soil > Desert | place: USA: California | collected... | reverse complement strand
GAGACGAGCAGCCGCCCGGTCGGCCCCGACGCCTCCGCCGGCCCGGCGAGCGCCGCTGCCACCAGCAGCGTCAGGACGACGACCCGGACCATCGCCCCGACCCTAACCCGCCGGTCGCGCCGTGTGGGTTGCGTTCAGGTTCGCGACGACCGAAGCCGGATCCATCGGCCGGTCCGGGCGCCGCGACGAGCCTTGCTCGTACGACCGTCCACCCGGTGGCGCGTCCGGACTCGGCCGATCGGTGGGTTCGGCGGCCCAACCCGCCCGCAGCCCTCCGCCGGACGCCGTGACCGGCCGACGACCGGCACGTGTCCCCCAGCTCCGTCCCACGCGCCGGCGTCCCGTTTCGCGCCGCCATCGTCCTCCTCTCCCTCGCCGGCCTGATCGCGACGCTGCTCGCCTACGGCCTCGACGGCGACGCCCGGACGTGGAGCGTGAACGCGGGCTGGCTGCTCGTCGCGACCGCCGCGGTCACGGCCGTCGTGAGCGCCCGCCGCCGGACGCCCGCGCCCGGGCGCCGCCCCTGGAACCTCCTCCTCGCCGCGACGCTCTCGTGGGCCTTCGGCGAGCTGCTGTGGATGGTCTTCCTCCTCGTCCCCGCGCCGCCGTCGCCGAACCCCGCGGACGTCGGCTGGTACGGCTTCGCGGTCTTCTCGGCGCTCGCGCTGCGCGACGTCGCGCGCCGTGCCGACGCCGACCGCGCCACCTCCCGGCTGGAGCTCGTGCCGCTCGTCGTCGCGGTCTGCGCGCTCGTCGCCGCGCTCGTGTGGCAGAAGGTCGACCGGTCGACAGCCGGCACCGCCGCCATCGCCGCCGCGCTCGCCTACCCCGTCCTCTACGTCTCGGCCGCGCTGGCGATCCTCCAGGCGGTCGCCACCGGCGCGGTGCGCGTGCACGACAACCCGACCGCGGCGGCGCTCGTCGCCGGCATCGTCCTGGAGGCCGTCGGGTTCATCCTCTGGTGCCCGGCGCTGATCGACGGCAGCTACGTCGCCGGCACGCACCCCTCCGACCTGATCTGGAGCCTTGGCTTCGTCGCCATCGCCCTCGGCGCCGCCACGAGCGGCAGGACGCTGGTCCCCGCCGCGCCCCGGCACCGCTTCGGCGGCCTCCTCCCGGGCGTGACGTTCGTCGTCCTCGTCGGCGTCCAGGCGTGGTTCATCCTCGACGACGCCGCGACCGGGCCGCGCCTGACGCTCGCCGGCGCCGTGGCCGTCGTCGGCCTCAGCCTCCTGCTGCGCAGCGACATGCTGCGCCGGACCCAGCTGCGCCTGCTCGAGCGCGAGCGCACCGCCAGCGCCGCCGCCGAGGCCGCGCGGCTGGAGCTCGACCGCTTCTTCACGCTCTCGGCCGGGATGCTCGGCGTCGCGACCATGGACGGCCGCTTCCAGCGCCTCAACCCGGCGTGGACCGAGACGCTCGGCTGGTCGGTCGAGGAGCTGCAGGCGACGCCGTTCATCGACTTCATCCACCCGGACGACGTCGCGTCCACGCTGGAGGAGCTGGGACGGATCCGCGGCGGCGCCGAGCCGCTGAAGTTCGAGAACCGCTACCGCTGCAAGGACGGCTCGTACAAGTACCTCGCCTGGACCTCCCGGCCCGACACGGCCTCCGGCCTCGTCTACGCGGCGGCGCACGACGTCACCGAGCGGCGCCGGCTCGCCGCCGACCTGGAGGCCACGCGCGACCAGGCGCTGGAGGCCTCGCGGCAGAAGTCGGAGTTCCTGGCGATGATGAGCCACGAGATCCGCACCCCGCTCAACGGCGTCATCGGCATGACAAACGTCCTGTCCGAGACCGACCTGGATCCCGAGCAGCGCAGCTACGCCGAGACCGTCCGCTCCTCCAGCGAGGCGCTGCTGACGATCATCAACGACATCCTCGACTTCTCGAAGATCGAGGCCGGCCGCATCGAGCTCGACCTCGTCGACTTCGACGTGCGCGAGACGGTCGAGGAGGTCGGCGAGCAGTTCGCCGGCGCCGCGCACGAGAAGGGGCTGGAGCTCGCGCTCGACGTCGCCGACGACCTGCCGCGGCTCGTCCACGGCGACCCGACCCGCGTCCGCCAGATCCTCGTCAACCTCGTCAGCAACGCGATCAAGTTCACCGCCGGGGGCGAGATCGTCGTCAGCGTCCGCGCCCAGTCCGGCACGCGCGACGACGTCGACCTGCGCTTCGAGGTCCGCGACACCGGCATCGGCATCGACCCCGTCGACCTGCCGCGCCTCTTCGAGTCGTTCACGCAGGCCGACAGCTCCACCACCCGCCGGTACGGCGGCAGCGGCCTGGGCCTCGCGATCTCGCAGCGGCTCGCCGACCGGATGGGCGGCGAGATCGGCGCGACCTCCGAGCCCGGCGCCGGCAGCACGTTCTGGTTCACCGTCGGCGTCACCGGCTGCGGGGAGCGCCTGCCGTGCGAGCCGCGGCTCGACCTCGCCGGCGTGCGCGTCCTGGTCGTCGACGACAACGCGACCAACCGCGAGATCCTCGAGTACCAGCTGCGCGCGTCGCGGATGCGGCCCGAGACGGCGGAGGACGCGCCGTCGGCGCTGCGCCGGCTGCGCGCGGCGGCCCGGCGCGGCGAGCGGCACGAGCTGATCCTGCTCGACTTCCACATGCCCGGGATGGACGGCGTGGAGCTCGCCCACGCGATCAGCGCCGACCCCGAGCTCGCGGGCGTGCCGATGATCCTCCTCACCTCCTCCGGCGGCCAGTGCGACGAGGGGCGCAAGGCGGGCATCGAGGCGTTCCTGACCAAGCCCGTTCGCCAGTCGCGCCTCTTCGACGCGATCGCCCGGCTGATGGGCGCCGCGGTCGAGGAGGAGGCCGCCCGCACGCCGGTCGCGGTCGCCGCCGACCCGTCGGTCGTCGCCCCGCGCGTGCTCGTCGCCGAGGACAACGAGGTCAACCAGGCGGTCGCGACGATCACGCTGCGCAAGCGCGGGTTCGCGGTCGACATCGCCCCGAACGGCGTGGCCGCGGTGGAGATGTCCGCGAGCGAGGCGTACGCCGCGATCTTCATGGACTGCCAGATGCCGGAGCTCGACGGCTACGACGCGACGCGCGCGATCCGCCGCCGCGAGGGCCGTGGCCCGCGGACGCCGATCATCGCGATGACGGCGAGCGCGATGCGCGGCGACCGCGAGCTCTGCCTGGCCGCCGGGATGGACGACTACCTCTCCAAGCCGCTGCGGGTCGACCAGCTCGAGCGCGCGCTGGACACGTGGGTGCGCGACGGCGCCGGCGGCGCGGACGGTGCGGACGGCGTGGCCGGGCCGGAGCCGCTCGACGGGACGCTCGGGCGCCTGCGCGAGGCGATCGGCGGCGGCGACGTGCTCGCCGAGATCGTCGAGCTGTGGTGCACCGACAGCGACCGGCGCGTCGGCGAGTGCGCCGCTGCGCTCGGCGCCGGCGACGCGCCCGCGCTGCGCGCCGTCGCGCACACGCTGAAGGGGAGCGCCGCGAACGTCGGCGCCGCCGAGGTCGTGAAGCTGGCCGAGACGATCGAGCGGCACGCCGCCGACGGCGTCCTGGAGCCGGTGCGGCCGGCCGTCGACCGGCTCGGCGGCGAGGTCGCGCGCGCCGCGTCCGCGCTGCGCGCCGAGCTGAGGACCGCCGCATGAGGATCCTGATCGCCGAGGACGACCCGACGTCGCTGCTCGTCCTCCGTCACGCGGTCGAGCGGCTCGGGCACGAGTGCCTGCTCGCCACCGACGGCGCCGCCGCGTGGGACGCGTTCGTCGCGCACGCCCCCGACGTGGTCATCACCGACTGGATGATGCCCGGCGTCGACGGGCCCGAGCTGGTCCGCCGGGTGCGCGAGAGCGACCGGTACTCCTACGTGATCATGCTCACCGCGCTGAGCGACCACGACCACGCGCTGGCCGGCATGTCGGCGGGCGCGGACGGCTACCTGACCAAGCCGCTGGACAACGCGCAGCTCAAGCTGGGGCTCGTGGCCGCGGCGCGGATGACCGACCTGCACCGCCGGCTCGCCGCGCGCGAGGGGGAGCTCGAGGCGCTCAACGCGCGGCTCGCGGACGAGTCGCGCCGCGACCCGCTCACCGGGCTCGGGAACCGGCTGCGGATGACCGAGGACCTCGACCGGCTCGACGACGCGCACCGGCGGTACGGCCGCGCGTACGCGCTCGCGCTCGTCGACGTGGACCGCTTCAAGCGCTACAACGACCGCTACGGGCACGCGGCTGGCGACGAGGCGCTGCGGCGGGTGGCGGCGACGCTCGCCGCGGGCGTCCGGACGGCGGACGACGTCTACCGCTACGGCGGCGAGGAGATCCTCGTGGTCCTGCCCGAGCAGACGCTCGACGGCGCGCGCGACGCGATGGAGCGCCTGCGCGGCGCGGTCTCGGCGCTCGGGATCGAGCACGCGGACAACCCGCCGCTGCACCGCCTGACGATCAGCGCCGGCCTGGCCGCCGTCCCCACGGGCGCGCACGCCGAGCTGGCGGCCGTCCTGCGCGACGCGGACGACGCGCTCTACGCGGCCAAGGCCGCGGGCCGCGACCGCGTCGAGCTCGCGGGCGGCGAGGCCCCGGCACCGCGCTGAACCGCGGACCCCTCGGCGGCCGTGGTGCAGGCTTCACACGGCGGTGTCGCGGGAACGGTCGGCGCATGAACGAATTCGAGGAGCTCGAGCGGGTCGAGCGCGGCGGCGACGGGGACCGCGCGACGCTGCGCCAGCTCGAGCAGCACGGCTCGGACATGAGCCGCCCCACTCACTTCATCCACTACCTCTTCTGCCCGGACGAGAAGCGCGCGCAGCGGCGCGCGGTCCATCGTCGAGCGCCTCGGCTACACCGCACGCGGCTCCGCGCCGGAGCAGCCGGACGACGCGTGGATGGTGATGGCCGAGCGCGAGGAGGTCCCCACGCTGGAGAACGTCGAGCGCATGCGGACCGCCCTCGCCCTGGTCGCGGAGGAGCACGACGGCGAGTACGACGGGTGGGAGGCCCAGGTCCAGTGACCCGCGCGAAGACCCGACGGCGGCCAGTGCCTCCCCGCGGCCGTACGCGCCGCGGTCCGCTCAGTCCCGGCGCACGAGCCCCGTCGTCGCCGCGAGGGCGAGCGCCGCGAACGCCCACGCGAGCCCCTTCAGCACCACGAAGGCCGCGACCGCCACGTGCTGCAGGAGGCCCTCCGGCACGGCGGTCCACTCCGAGACGACCCCGAGGCGTGCGAACGGGACCAGGCTGTCGATCGCGAACGTCGCAGCCTCCGCGACGGACCCGAAGCCGCGCTCGGCCTCCTCCTCCGCGCTGGTCGACACCATGAAGTCGTTGTAGGCCGAGAGCAGCGCTGTTGCCAGAACGCTCACGGCCGCGAGCCACAGGAGCGCGCGCCCCGGTCGGTAGCCGTACGCGACGGCGGCGTTCAGCAGCCGGCGGCGGACCTGCCGCCATCGCGGGCCGGGATGGTCGCGGTCGATACGGTGCTGGAGCGCGATGCGCACCGTGCGTGCCGTCTCGAAATGGCCACCCTCCTCGCACAGCTTCGCCAGGTGCCGGTACGGCTGCGTCCCCACGTCGCGCGCCTGCTCGATCGCGTCGAGCCACCCCAGCGCGTCGATGCCGTGCAGGCGCTCGAAGGCCAGGTGTTCCATCGCCACGTCCAGGTCGCGCAGGTCGTCCGGGCGCACGCGCAGCGTCGCGCAGCGCACCCGACCGAGATCAAGCGTCCCGACCAGCCGCGGCGGTGGGGTGTCGAGCGCCTCCGAATAGAGGTAGAGCGCTCCGCCGATCTCCGCGCCGACGAGGGTCACCGCGGCGCCGTTGCTGGTGTCCGGGCCGACGTCGAGGTCCAGGCTCTCGCGCGTGCACGCCACCAGCCCCGAGATGCGGGCGTTCCGCGTGACCGACATCGCGTTCGCGTAAAGACCGCCGGCGCAGGACGCACGGGTCATGTAGAGATCCTCGATCTTCGCGCGGTAGAGGCTCACCGCCATGCGGTTCGGCGTGTCCTCGCGCGCGCAGACGGTCGCGTCGGTGAGGTTGAGCGCCCCCGCGACCTGCATGCCGACCCCGCGGAAGCCGCGGGTGATGATCGCGCGGCGCGCCTGCAGCGAGCCGGTCAGCTCCAGGTTGTTCGCGATGATGGTGCGGACGCGGCTGTCATCGAGAACGATGGCGCCGGCCGCCTTCGCGTAGGTGAGGTCGATGTCGCCCGCGATGCGACACCGCTTGAGCTCCAACCGGCCACGCCACTCGCAGTACGAGAGGTCGACGCCGCCTTCGAGCGTCAGGCCACGAACCCGGAGCCCCTTCCAATGCAGCGTTCCGTGCTGGCCCGTGAGGATCTCGCGGACGAGCGATCCGCGCACCGGAGCCTGCCCGTCGAGGTCGATCGCCTTCCCGGCCACGGCCGCCGCGATCAGCCGCCGCTCGAGCTCCGTGGGCGCGGCGGTCGTCACGCCCGCGAGTCTCACACACGAGCGCGTCTCGCACGCCGCACCCGGCGCGCCGGCGGCGGGCTAGTAGCCCAGCGCGAACTTCGCGTCCTCGGACATCTTGTCCGGGGACCACGGCGGGGTGAAGACCATGGAGGAGGTGACCTCCTCGACGCCGTCGAGCTCGCCCACGAACTCCTCGATCTGCTCGGAGACCTGCGGGCCGATGGGGCACGCGGGGGTGGTGAGCGTGAAGGTGACGTGGACGTCCGGGCCGCTGAGCTCGATGCCGTAGATCAGGCCGAGCTCGACGAAGTCCAGCCCGAGCTCCGGGTCGATCACGTTGGTGAGGGCGGCCTCGACGTCGTCAACGGTTGCCATGCCCTGCAGGATAGGACGCGGGAAAGCCGAACGCGGGTTCCAAATCGTGGAAGCCTTGTGTAGGTTTCCGCGCATCGTCTCCTTCGATGAGCACCGGTTCCTGCTGCGGGTCTCCGGCGACGAGGACCGCACGACGCAGTCCCTGCGCCGTCGGCCTCTCTCCCGCGCGATCTGCAACTGCGTCGACGACGTCACCGTCGACCTCAGCGAGCTGACGTGGTGCGACTCGTCGCTCATGCTCGACCTCGCGATGCTCGCGCGGCGGCTGCGCAAGGCGGGCCGCAAGCTCGTCGTCCACGGCGCCCAGCCACCCGTGCAGCGGCTGATCGAGATCGTCGGCCTCGACCGCCTCCCCGGCGTCCTGGTCGCAGCGCCGACCCCGTAGGCTGAGCGGAGCGCCATGCTCCCGCTCCTGCTGCTCCTCTTCATCGCCGTCCCGATCATCGAGCTGGCGGCGATCCTCCAGGTCGGCGACTGGATCGGCTTCTGGCCGACGCTCGCGCTGCTGATCTTCGACTCGATCCTCGGCTCGGTCCTGCTGCGCACGCAGAGCCGCGCGGTGTGGCGGCGGTTCAACGCGCAGCTGTCGCAGGGCCGCCCGCCCGCGCGCGAGGTGATCGACGGGGTGCTCGTCATCGCCGGCGGCGTCGCGCTCCTGACGCCCGGCTTCGTCACCGACATCTTCGGCATCCTCTTCCTCCTCCCGCCCACGCGCGCGATCGTCCGCGGCCTGCTCGTGCGCCGCTTCGCGCGCCGGATGGTGATGAACGTGACCGGCGCGATGCCCGGCGGCCCGAGCTCCCACCGCTTCCCCACGGGCCGCGAGTACGACGTCGACGGGACCGCCCGCGAGGTCCCGCGCCGCAACCTTCCATGAGCACCGACATCCGACCCGACCAGGAGGCGCCGCAGGCCCGCGGCGAGGGCGCGTCCGACGCCTACACCTTCGCCTTCGCCGACCACGGCGCCCAGCTCTACGGCCTCGCGCGCGCGGGGATGGTCCCCGGCAACGCCGAGGCGTTCAGCGGCATGGGCCTGCTCTTCGCCGGCACCGAGCCCGTCGCCGTCGAGGCGGAGGGCGGCGTGGCCGAGGGCGTCGCGCCCGCCGGCATCACGACCCGCACGATCGAGCCGCTCAAGCGGTGGCACGTGACGTTCGGCGACGCGTTCGACCTGGAGGTCACCGCGCTCACGCCGCCCTCCGGGGTCGGCGCCAAGGACCCCGTCGCGAAGGCCGGCGGGATGGAGGGCTACGAGCAGCTCTGCCGGTTCCGCGGTCACGCGAACGGGCGGAAGATCGACTGCCTCGGCCAGCGCGGCCACTCGTGGGGCGCGCCGGACTGGAAGAAGATCGCGCTCACCCGCACGCTGACCGCCTGGTTCGACACGGAGACCGCCGTCTCGGTCACCACCGTCCGCCCGCAGAGCGCCAAGCACCACGCCGACGAGGCGGTCGCCGCGACGGTCGTCGAGGGCGGCGCGCCGGTGCGCGTCGCCGAGCCGCTCGTGAGCACGACGTTCGACGGCGAGGGCCGCCAGCGCCACGCGGGGCTGGAGCTGTGGATGAGCGACGAGCCCGACACGTACCCGCACCGCGCCGCGGGCGAGGTCCTGTGCGGGACGACGCTCGACCTCGGCCGCCTGCGCCTCGACGCCGCCTTCTTCCTCTGGAAGATGGAGGGGCGCGTCGGGGTCGGCCGCTACGACGTCCTGCGCCGCAACGACGACGCCGCGTGACCGCGCCGATCCAGGCCGTCATCTCCGACTTCGGCGGCGTGCTGACCACGCCGCTGATCGACGCGTTCGCGCGCGTGCAGGAGCACGACGGCGTGACGCTCGAGCACTTCGGGATGGCGATGTTCACCGCGTCCCAGGGGCGCGACGAGAACCCGCTCTTCGCGCTCGAGCGCGGCGAGATGAGCGAGGACGAGTTCCTCGGGATCGTCGGCGCGGCGCTGACCGAGGTCGTCGGCCGGCCGATCGACGCGACCGGCTTCGGCGAGCGGTACTTCGCCCACCTGCGCACGAACGACCGGATGCTCGACCACCTGCGCGACCTGCGCGACACGCGCGGCGTCCGGCTGGCGATGCTCACGAACAACGTCCGTGAGTGGGAGGGGCGGTGGCGGGCGATGATCCCCGACATCGACGAGCTGTTCGAGCTGATCGTCGACTCGGCCTTCGTCGGCATGCGCAAGCCCGACCCGCGGATCTACGAGCTGACGCTCGAGCGGCTCGGCCTCCCCGCGGAGGCCTGCGCGTTCGTGGATGACATCGAGGAGAACGTGACCGCTGCCGCGGCGCTCGGCCTCCACGCCGTCCACTTCACGGACACCGACGACGCGATCGCGGCGCTCGCCGCGCTCGCCCCGCCGCCGCCGCGCTAGTTGTCCGAGCCCAGCCGGTCCCAGAGGTAGAGCTCGAGGCACTCGCTGGCGAGCTGCGTGGAGCGCTCCCGGCTGAGGTGCGGGAGCACCATCTCGAGCGTCTGCTCCTCGGTGACGCCGGCGTCGAACGCCTCCTCCCCACGGAAGCCCGCCGCGATCTTCAGCGCCTCGCGGCGGTTCTCGCCGAGGGTCGGGAAGACGTTGACGAGGAACTCGCGGTTCGGGATCGGCTGGCCGACCTCCAGGGAGGCGTGCCAGGCGGCGAGCATGTTCAGGTCGTGCTCGTCGAGGTCGTTGACGGCCTTGGCGTACTGGGTCGCCAGCTGCTCATCGGGGATCTCGTCGACCCAGGCGCGCACGAGCTCGCCGAGGAGCTGGCGGCGCGCCTCGCGACCGACGGACTCGGCGATGACACGGATGGCGTCCTGAGGTTCGATGAAGCAGAGGGGCACTGTGGTGTTCCCTGACGCTTGAAGGACTGGGACGATCCGCACCGTAGGGGGAGCGTCGGACGGCAAAGCGTCCTGAGCGGGGAAGGCGACGCGCGCCGCGCCGCCGACCCCGCAAACAGCGCGGAAACGCTCAGCGACCGAGCGGCTCGACGCGGCGCATGAGGGCCGCGGCGGCCTCGACCACGAGGTCGCGGTCGTAGGTCAGCGAGAAGTCGAACCGGCGCTCCATCTCCTTGTCGGAGCCGGCCTCGTCGCCGAGGTCCATCGCCACCAGCGCGGCCGCGAAGTGCGGGCCGAGCACGGCGACCGACCACTCGCCCTCCAGCGGGTCGCCGTCGCGCAGCGCGGCGCCGCGGACGCCCGGGGCGGGCTCGGGCTCCATCCCGACGCCGAGCGCGGCCACGAAGGCGGCGTCGGCGGCCAGGAGCGTGTAGCGGCGGCGGGTGAGCGGGGTGAACCGCTCGGCGCTCTGGAACGCGCTGACCACCAGGGCGGTGTCGCCCAGCGCGGCGGCCTGCTGCTCGAGCTGGAGCGACATCGCGAGCAGGAGCCGCTTGTCGGCGCGGCGCACGTCCCCGCGCGTGCGGGTGACCACGGCGAAGGGCGAGACGTCGTCGGCGGCGCCCGTGACGGCGCTCGGCGTCGCGAGGGTGAGCGGCCGGGCGGGCGCGGGCGGCGCCTCCACGGCG
>Ga0196960_10000722_pt1 | contig 10324 bp, 7 predicted proteins | sample S3v_5metaG_FD_183187 | JGI IMG/M metagenome (GOLD analysis project Ga0196960, IMG submission 183187) | Soil microbial communities from Anza Borrego desert, Southern California, United States - S3+v_5 | ecosystem: Environmental > Terrestrial > Soil > Desert | place: USA: California | collected... | reverse complement strand
GCCCAAGTCGCCCGAGGAGCGCGCCGCCCGCTGGGCCGAGGCGCAGCAGCAGGCCTGGCTGAAGACCGCGCAGGCTCGCGCGCAGGCCGAGGACGCCGCCTTCCTCGCCAAGCTCTCCGGCGAGGCTCCCGCCGTCGCCCCGGCGCCCGCGCCGGAGGAGACGCGCGCCGCCGCGCCCGCCCCGCGCGCCGAGCCCGAGGCCGAGACCCGCCAGGTCGCCGACCTCTGGGACGGCTCGCTCGACAAGACCTTCAGCTCCACGCCCGCGTGGGCCGACCAGGACGATCCGCGGCTGCTCCCCAAGGGCGCGCACCGGATCGAGAACGGCCGCCGCACGATCGAGATCCGCGGCCAGGTCGACCGCGTCCACGGCATCACCGCCCCCGCGGAGACCGGCGCGGCCACGCGCAGCGGCCGCCGTCCGCAGCGCAGCGCGATGGAGCGCTTCGAGCGCCGCCCGGACCGCGTCGCCATGTGGGCGTTCGTGCTCGGCCTCCTCCTCATCCTCATCGCCGCGATCTCGGATCCTGGCAGCGCCGGCGCGACCGGCTTCTAGAGCAGCACCCGGGCGGCCTCGCCCGACTGTCGCACCAGCACCGCCGAACCTTCTCCCCGTGGCTAAACGCGGCGTCCCCGCCGCGTCGTAGTCTCCGCCGACATGTCGCCCGATCGCCCGCGCACCGCCGACGACGTCAAGGCGCTCGTCGAGGAGCGGAACATCCGCTTCGTCCGCTTCTGGTTCACGGACATCCTCGGCCAGCTCAAGTCGTTCGGCGTCGGCCGCGAGCACCTCGACGAGGCGCTCGCCAACGGCATCGCGTTCGACGGCTCCTCGATCACCGGCTTCAACCCGGTCGAGGAGTCGGACATGATCGCGATGCCCGACCCGTCCACGTTCGCCGTCCTGCCGTGGCGGCCCGACGAGCAGGGCGTCGCGCGGATGATCTGCGACATCCGCACCCCCGAGGGCACCCCGTACGAGGGCGACCCGCGCCACGTCCTGCGCCGCGCGCTCGAGCGGATGGCGTCGATGGGCTTCGAGCAGTACAAGGTGGGCGTCGAGCCCGAGTACTTCCTCTTCCGCGACAACCAGTCGACGCAGCCGCTCGACGAGGGCGGCTACTTCGACCTGACGACGCTCGACGCGGGCACCGACGTCCGCCGCGAGACCGTCCTCGCGCTCGAGCAGCTCGGGATCCCCGTCAACACCTCCCACCACGAGGGCGCGCCGAGCCAGCACGAGATCGCGCTGGCCGCCAACGAGGCGCTGAAGATGGCCGACGACGTGATGACCTACCGCATCACGGTCAAGGAGTACGCCATCAAGGAGGGCTGGCACGCGACGTTCATGCCCAAGCCGCTCGAGGGCGAGAACGGCTCGGGCATGCACACGCAGCTCAGCCTCACCCGCGGCGAGGGCGACGCGTTCCCCGACCAGGGCGACGCGTATGGCCTCAGCCCGGTCGCGCGCGGCTTCATCGCCGGCCAGCTGCGCCACGCGCGCGAGCTCAGCGCGATCTTCGCCCAGTGGGTGAACTCCTACAAGCGCCTCGTGCCCGGCTTCGAGGCACCCGTGTACGTGGCGTGGTCAAGACGAAACCGCTCCGCGCTCGTGCGCGTGCCCCCGCGCGCCGCGCACATGGAGCTGCGCTGCCCGGACCCCGCGTGCAACCCGTACCTGACGTTCGCGGTGCTGCTGCAGGCCGGCCTGGAGGGGATCGAGAAGGGCTACGAGCTGCCCGAGCCGATGGAGAAGAACCTCTACCACCTGTCGCCCGACGACCGGCGCCGGCTCGGCATCGAGCAGCTGCCCGAGACGCTCGGCGAGGCGGTCGAGATCACGGCCGAGTCGGAGATCGTCCTGCGCACGCTCGGCGAGCACATGTTCAACCGCTTCATCGAGATCAAGCGGCAGGAGTGGGAGGACTACCGCGTGCAGGTCACGCAGTGGGAGCTCGACCGCTACCTGCCGGTCCTCTGACGCATAGGTGACGAGCGTTCCGGGGAGGAGCGTGCGCGTGCCACGGACCGGCGACGCGCTCCTCACCCCGACGCTGACCGACCACCGCCCGCGCGACTACACGGGGTCGATCGAGCGGCCGCCGTGGCGGACCGGATCGCTGGTGTACGGCGCGATCCTCGGCGGTCCGCTCGCGCTCCTGATCCTGGCGCTGTTCGACGCGGGGCGCCTGCGCGCGCCCGCCGGCACCGCCCAGCGCATCGCCGCCGTCTGCGTCGCCTGCCTCGTCGCGAGCGTCACCGTCGCGCGGCTGCTCGGCCTCGATGCGGGTGGCCGCCTCGTCGTCGGCCTGTTCGGGCTGCTCGCGTTCGTCCCCGTCCGTCGATCGCTGCTGCCCGCCGACCGGATCCGCGCGATGTACGCGCCGGACGACGACGAAGCGGTCGTGTACGAGAGCATCTTCGCCGTGACGGTCGGCGTCGTGTTCTTCTCCCTGCTCGTCACGGTCCTGCTCGACGCCATCGTGGGGGAGGTGCTGTGAGCACGAGCTCGGCCGACGCGGGCGCGCTGGAGCTGGCCCGCCACTACCTGCTGGTCGACCAGCCGCAGAGCGCGCTCGACGCGCTGGCGGCGCGGCAGCTCGACCTCGACGACCCCGAGGTCTGGGCGGTGCGCGGCTGGGCGCTGCTCGACCTCGACCGGCACGAGGACGCGGCCGACACCGCCCGCGAGGCACTGGGCCGGTGGCCCGACGACGTCGACTTCCTGCGGCTGCTCGCCGTCGCCGAGGCGCAGCGCGACCGCCTTGCCGAGGCCGAGGACGCGATTCTCGCGGCGCTCGCCGTGGAGCCGGACGAGCCGGACCTGCTCGCCACGTACGCGGACGTGCTGACGCGCGGCGTGCAGCTCGACGAGGCGGGCGCGGTGCTCGACCGGGCGGCGGAGGTCGCGCCGGACAGCACGGTGGTCCTGCGCCTGCGGCTCAACCTGGCCTACGCGAGCGGTCACGACGACGAGGCGCGCGCCCTCGCCCACGAGCTCCTGCAGCACGACGCCGACGACTACCAGGGTCACGTGATGCTCGGCGCGCTGGACCTCGACAAGCTCAAGCTGGGCGACGCGCGCGAGCGGATCGGCACGGCGGTGCGGCAGGACCCGGCGTCGCTGCGCGGCACGACGCAGCAGCTGCGCCTGCTCGGCAACCCGCTCATGTGGCCCATGTGGCCGATCCAGCGGTTCGGTCCCGGCCCGGTGTGGGTCGCGGCGGTCGCGACGATCTTCGGCCTCGGCGCCGCGGGCCTCGGCACCGCGCAGGCCGTTGCCGTGGTCGTGTGGCTGGTGTTCTGCGTGTACAGCTGGACGGTGCCGGCGCTGGTCGAGCGGCGGCTGGAACGGGAGGACTGGTGACGGCGGACGGCCCGCGCGGAGAGGGAAGCGACCGGCTGGAGGGCCTGCGGGCCGCGGCCGAGCTGTCGCCCGACAACCACGGCCTCAGGCTGGTGCTCGTCGAGGCGCTGGTGAGCGAGGGGTTCGGCGAGGAGGCACTCGACCATCTGCAGGCGCTGAGCGACGCGGGCGCGCTGCCCGACGCCGAGCTCGTGCCGACCGGCAGGCTCGCGCTCCAGCACGGCCGGCTCCAGCTCGCGGCGCGGTGCGTCGAGGCGGCGCGCCGGCGGGGCATCGGCGAGGGCGTCCAGCCGCTCCAGCGCGCGCTGGAGGACGCGCTGACCGACGGCGGGATCACGCGCCGCGTCGCCAGCGAGGGCCCCGACCCGGACGACGACGAGGACGACGACGACGACCGGTTCGGACGGGAGGACGGCGAGGCCGCCTCGCTCGGCCTGCGCGCGCTCGATCCCGACGCCCACGCGACCTTCGCCGACGTCGGCGGCCTCGCGGACGTCAAGGAGGCCGTCCACCGCACGATCGTCCTGCCGTTCCAGCGGCCCGACCTGTACGAGCGGTACGGCCGGCGCGCCGGCGGCGGCGTGCTCCTCTACGGCCCGCCCGGCTGCGGCAAGACGCTGATCGCCCGCGCGACGGCGGGGGAGTGCGGGCTGCCGTTCTTCAACGTGCGCATCGAGGACGTGCTCGACCCGTACATCGGGGTGAGCGAGCGCAACCTGCACGCGGCGTTCGAGGCGGCGCGGGCGCAGGCGCCGTGCGTCCTCTTCCTCGACGAGCTCGACGCGCTGGCGTACGCGCGGCGCAAGCAGCGCGGCGGCGGCGCGCGGCCGCTCGTGGACCAGCTGCTGCAGGAGCTCGACGCGATCGGCTCGGACAACCGCCAGCTGCTCGTCCTCGCCGCGACCAACGCGCCGTGGGACGTCGACGACGCGCTCAAGCGGCCCGGCCGGTTCGACCGGATGGTCTTCGTGCCGCCGCCGGACGCAACCGCGCGCGAGCGGATCCTGGAGATGAAGCTCGACGCCCCGCCGACCGCGCCGGACGTCACGCCGCAAGCGCTCGCGCAGCGCACACCGCTCTTCAGCGGCGCCGACCTCGAGCACTGGGTCGAGCGCGCGGTCGACCAGGCGATCGACGAGGCGCTCCGCAAGGGCGGGGCGGACGTCCCGGTCACGAACGCCCACCTGGACCACGCGCTCGCCACGCTCGCCCCGACGACGCTCGACTGGCTCGGCACCGCCCGCAACTACGTCGAGTTCGCGAACGAGTCCGGCCGCTACGACGACGTCCTCGCCTACCTCGACAGCGACGAGGTCAAGGCGGCGCGCGGGTCGCGCCGCCGGTTCCTCGGCGGTCGGGGCGGCGGCAGCTAGGCGCGCACCGCGGCGGGCTCGGACGAGGGCGGCCCCGGCTGGTCCGGTCCGTCGCCGTCGCCGTCGTCCGCGAGCTTCGACGGCCACCACACCTTCGGCCCGAGCTTGAAGACGAGCGCGGGCACGAGGATGGAGCGGACGACGAACGTGTCGAGCAGGACGCCGAACGCGACGACGAAGCCGATCTCGGTGAGGAAGGTCAGCGGCAGCACGCCGAGGACCGTGAACGTTCCCGCGAGCACGATGCCGGCGGACGTGATGACGCCGCCGGTGACCGAGAGCCCGCGCAGCATCCCCTCGCGCGTGCCGTGCTTCAGCGCCTCCTCGCGCACGCGCGCCATGAGGAAGATGTTGTAGTCGACCCCCAGCGCGACGAGGAAGATGAACGCGTAGAGCGGGATCGACGGCTCGGAGCCCGGGAAGCCGAAGACGACGTCGAAGACCACCGCGCCGACACCGAGCGCGGCGACGTACGACAGCACGACGGTCAGGATCAGCAGCACCGGCGCGACGACCGAGCGCAGCAGCGCGAGCAGGATCACGAAGACGATCGCGAGCACGAGCGGCATCAGCAGCCGCGTGTCGCGTGCGTTGGCGTCACGCAGGTCGTACTCGATCGCGGTCGGGCCGCCCACCAGAGCGCCCGGCGCCGCCTCGCTCACCGCCGCGCGCAGCTTCGGCACCGCGTCGAACGCCTCGGTCGAGTACGGGTCCAGGTCGAGGAACGCCGCGAGCTGGATGCCCTGCGGCCCGGCCGCCACCGGCTGCTCGGGCACCTGCGCCACGCCGTCGATCTTCCGCGCCGCCGCCACGACGGCCGGGATCCGGTCCTCCGACCCCGCCGGCAGCACGATGTCGCTCGGTGCCGACTGGCCCTCCGGGAACGACTTGGCGATCAGCTCCTGGCCCTCGACCGACTCGACGGAGTCGCGGAACGTGTTGCTCTGCGTCAGCCCGTTCGAGTAGTTGAGCATCCCGAACGCCATGACGACGAGCAGCAGCGTCGCGCCGGCGCCGACGCGCACCGGGTTGCGGCGGGTGGCCGCGCCGACGCGGTGCCAGAAGCCGTGCTCCTCGTCGACCCGCTTCTCGCGCGCGTGCATCCGCGCTCCGAACCCGCTCGACGGCACGACCGACGACGGGCCGTACGGGACGAACGGCCAGAACGGCTTGCGGCCGACCGTGACGAGCAGCGCCGGGAGGAAGGTGAGCATCGACAGCAGCGCGACGAAGATGCCCATCGCGCCCGTCGGGCCGAGGCCCGCGGTGCCGTTCACCTTCGCCAGCGTCAGCGCCAGCAGCGCGATCATCACGGTCGCGCCGGAGGCGATGATCGCCGGGCCGGCCTGGGAGAGCGCGAGCTGCATCGCCTCGTGCTTGTCCTGGTGGCGGCGCAGCTCCTCCCGGTACCGCGCGACGAGCAGCAGCGCGTAGTCGGTGCCCGCACCGATGACGAGCACGGAGAGGATCGAGGAGGACTGGCCGTTGACGGTCACGCCGACCTCGGTCAGCACCCAGCCGCCGGCGCGCGCGGCGACCTCGGCGAAGACCACCGCGAGGATCGGGAAGAACCAGAAGAACGGGCTGCGGTAGATGAGGATCAGCAGCACGATCACGAGCAGGAAGGCGGCCCCGATCAGCGCGCCGTTGATCCCCTCGAAGACCTTGATCGCGTCCGCGGAGATGCCGGCCGGGCCGGTCACCTTCGCCTCCAGCCCGTCCGGCAGCCCGCTCGAGACGATGTCCCGGTACTTGTCGACCGGGTCGAGGATCGTCGACGTCTCGCCGCCGCCGTCGGACTTGATGACGTTGCCCAGCAGCGCGGTCGTGCCGTCCTCGGAGACCTGGAACGGCTCGCCGCCCTCGCGGCCGGCAGGGTTGCCGAACGGCGTGGTGTTCTTGAACGCGCGCGTCGCCTGGTTGAGCTCGCCGAGGTCGCCCTTGATCAAGCTGAGGTCCTGCGACGTCAGCCCGCCGTCGCGGCGGTAGACGATGACCGTCGGCGCGGTCTCCGCGCCCGCGAGCGCCTCGGTGACCTCCAGCGCCTTCGTCGAGTCGACGTCGGCGGGGAGGAACGAGCGGGACTCGTTCTCCTCGGCGTCGGAGAACTTCCCCGGGAGGTTCCCGGCGAGGATCCCGATGAAGGCGATCGCCCAGATCGCGAGGACGACCTTCTTGCCGGTCGGGGTGGCGGAGAACGTGAGCGCGCGCTGCATTGTTCGCGACTCTACGCAGAACGCGCCCCCTTCGGTTCTCGATTCCTGCCGGATTCCGGTCAGCCGATGACCGCTTCGAGCTCCTGACCCGTCGTCACCGGCTGGCGGCACGCGAAGCCCTCGCAGACGTACGCCGCGGCGCGGCCGTCGACCGGCGTGCGGCCCTCCAGCAGCGGCACGCCACCGTCGTCGCTGCCGTCGCCGCCCGCCAGCACGACGTTCGGCCGGTACTTGGAGCGGACCACCCGCGCGAGCTCCGCCACGCCGGCCGGGTCGCCGACCAGCGCGATCTCCCGCACCGGCCGCGTGTGGAAGGTGAGCGCCTGGAGGAGGTGGCCGAACGCGTGCGGGTGCTGGGGCGCGAGCTCGTGGACGAGCCTCAGGTGCCCCTCGGCGGCCTCGGTGTAGGTGCGCTCGCCGGTCAGCGCGCCGAGGCGCAGGAGCCCGAGCGCGGCGCTGGAGCCGGCGGACGGGATCGGGTGATCCTCGAGGTCCTTGCGGCGGGCGACGAGCTGCTCGTGGTCGTCCGACGTGGTGAAGAAGCCGCCGTGCTCGGTGTCGGCGAAGCGGGCGAGGAGCGTGTCGGCGAGCGTGCGGGCCTCCGCGAACCAGCGCGGCTCGAACGTCGCCTCGTACAGCGCGAGGAGCGCCTCGAGCAGGTAGGCGTGGTCCTCCAGGTAGGCGTTGAGCTTCGCCTCGCCGCCGTTGAACGTGCGCAGCAGGCGGCCGTCCGCGGTGCGCATCCGCGTGAGGACGAAGTCGGCGGCGCCGCGCGCGACGTCGAGCCAGTCGGGCCGCTCGAGCACGGCGCCGGCCTCGGCGAACGCGCTGATCGCGAGGGCGTTCCAGGCGGTCAGGCGCTTGTCGTCCAGGCCGGGCCGCGTGCGGGCGGAGCGGACCTCGAGGAGCCGGGCGCGGATCCGCGCGAGCGTCGCGTCGTCCGGCACCGGGCCGCGGCCCTCCAGCACGTTCGCGCCCTCGAAGTTCCCCTCCTCGGTCACCCCGAAGTAGGCGATCGCCGCGTCGACGTCCGCGGGGTCGAGCGACGCGCGCAGCCCCTTCAGCGTCCACACGTAGAAGCGGCCCTCGACGCCCTCGCTGTCGGCGTCGAACGCGCTGAAGAACCCGCCCTCGGGCGCGCGCATCTCGCGCGCCATCCACGTCAGCGTCTCCGCGCACGTCGCGCGCAGCCGCGGGTCCTGCGTGGTCTGGAAGCCGTGCAGGTACGCGCGGGCGAGCAGCGCGTTGTCGTACAGCATCTTCTCGAAGTGGGGGACCGTCCACGTGCGGTCGACCGCGTACCGGCTGAACCCGCCGCCGACCTGGTCGTTGATGCCGCCGCTTCGCATCGCGTGGAGGGTCATCAGCGCCATCCGCGGCTCGCCGCGGCCGAGGAGGAAGTCGAGCACGGAGGACGGCGGGAACTTCGGCGCGCCGCCGAAGCCGCCCCACTGCTGGTCGAACTGGCGGGTCAGGCCGACCTCGGCGGTGTCGAGGTCGCGCGGGTCGAGCTGCCGCTGCGACGGCCGAAGCGCCGCCGCGCCCTGGAGCCGCCCGGCCATCTGCCGCCCCTGCTGCTCGATCTCGTCGCGCTGCTCGGTCCACGCCTTGCTCAGCGCCTCCAGCACCTGCGTCCACGACGGCATGTTCTGCGCCGGCCGGGGCGGGAAGTAGGTGCCGCCGTAGAAGGGCGTCTGGTCGGGTGTGAGGAAGCAGTTGAGCGGCCAGCCGCCGCTCCCGGTCATCGACTGGACGGCCTCCATGTAGAGCGCGTCGACGTCCGGGCGCTCCTCGCGGTCGACCTTCACGCAGACGAACCGCTCGTTCATCAGCCGCGCGACCTGCTCGTCCTCGAACGACTCACGCTCCATGACGTGGCACCAGTGGCAGGCGGAGTAGCCGATGGAGACGAGGATCGGCTTGTCCTCCTCCTTCGCGCGCCGGAGCGCCTCCTCGCCCCACGGCAGCCAGTCGACCGGGTTGTCCTTGTGCTGGAGGAGGTACGGGCTGGTCTCGCCTGCCAGAGCGTTCATGCGCCAAATCCGATCATCGTGTCGAAGTCGGCCCTACCCAGCCGTCGTCCGGTTGAAGGACGCTATCGAGGCTCAGACGAGGAGGGCCACATGAAGTACATGCTGCTGATCTACGCCGACCCCGACCGCCGGGTCGTCCCGGGCACGCCCGCGTTCGACGCGCGGCGCGCCGCGTGGGGCGCGCTGACCGAGGAGATGGTCGCGGCGGGCGCGCGCATCGACGGCGCGGCGCTCCAGCCGACCGACACGGCGACCACGCTGGCGCTGCGCGACGGGGAGGAGGTCGTGACCGACGGGCCGTTCGCTGAGACGCGCGAGATCCTCGCCGGCTACTACGTCGTCGACGCGCCCGACCTCGACGCGGCGCTCGGCTGGGCGCGCCGGATGCCGAACCTCCAGGACGGCGCGGCGATCGAGGTCCGCCCGGTCATGGACGTCGCCGTCAGCGCGTGACCGACGCCGCCGCGGCGCTCGAGCGGGCGTGGCGGGAGGAGCGCGCGGCGGTGCTCGCGACGCTCACCCGCCACGTCGGCGGCGACCTCGGGCTGGCCGAGGACGCCGTCCAGGACGCGTTCACCGCGGCTGCCGTCGACTGGCCGGTGCGCGGCGTGCCCGCGCGGCCGGGCGCGTGGCTGACCGTCGCGGCGCGGCGGAAGGCCATCGACCGCCTGCGGCGCGAGCGGACCGAGGGCGAGCGCGCGGCGGCGCTGGAGCGGCTGACCGAGCTGTCGGAGCGCGTGGACGACCCGGACGACATCGGCGACGACCGGCTGCGGCTGATCTTCACGTGCTGCCACCCCGCGCTGGCGCCCGAGGCGCGGGTGGCGCTGACGCTGCGGGCCGTCGGCGGGCTCGAGGTGCCGCAGCTCGCCCGGGCGTTCCTGGTGACCGAGTCCGCGATGCGCCAGCGGCTCGTGCGCGCCAAGCGGAAGATCGCGGTGGCGCGGATCCCGTACCGCGTGCCGGACGGCGCCGCGCTGCCCGACCGGCTCGACGGCGTCCTGCGCGTCGTCTACCTGATCTTCGCCGAGGGGCACACGGCGTCGGTGGGCGCCGAGCTCGTGCGCGCGGGCCTGTGCGACGAGGCGGTGCGGCTGGCGCGGCTGCTCGTCGCGCTGATGCCCGACGACGCGGAGACGCTGGGGCTGCTCGCCCTGCTGCTGCTGACCGACGCGCGGCGGGCGGCGCGGACGGACGGGGCCGGCGCGTTCGTCGCGCTCGCCGACCAGGATCGGACGCGCTGGGACGCGGGGAAGATCGCGGAGGGCACGGCCGTGCTGGACCGCGCGCTGCGGCTGCGGCGGCCGGGGCGGTTCCAGCTCCAGGCGGCGATCA
>Ga0196960_10000721_pt1 | contig 10388 bp, 7 predicted proteins | sample S3v_5metaG_FD_183187 | JGI IMG/M metagenome (GOLD analysis project Ga0196960, IMG submission 183187) | Soil microbial communities from Anza Borrego desert, Southern California, United States - S3+v_5 | ecosystem: Environmental > Terrestrial > Soil > Desert | place: USA: California | collected... | reverse complement strand
CGAGTTCCTCTTCCACATCCTCACGCTGCCTTCCGGCGCGTACTTCAAGGAGATGGTGGCCGGTACCGGGACGGTGCGCGTCTTCGTCGAGCAGGCTACGTCCCGTGCAGCACCGGGAGGCACCGGCGGCGTGAAAGCGGCGGCGAACTACGCCGTCACGCTGAAGTCGATCACCGACGCGAAGCAGAAGGGTTGCAGCCAGGTCCTTTATCTCGATGCGATGCGCCGCCAGCGCGTCGAAGAGCTCGGCGGGATGAACGTGTTTTTCGTCCGCGACGGCCAGCTGATCACGCCGACGCTGAATGGAACCATCCTCGCGGGCGTCACGCGCGCCAGTCTCCTCGAGCTCGCGCCCACCCTCGGCATTCCGGCCCGTGAAGAGGACATCGACATCGACGAGGTGGTCGAAGGCGTACGGTCGGGCTCGATCACCGAGGCGATCGCCTGCGGGACGGCGGCCACGGTCGTCGGCATCAACGAGCTCGTTTTCGGAGACGGCCAGGTGTTGCAGATCGGCGGCGGAAAGCTCGGGCCGGTCACGAAGCGCCTCTTCGACGAGATCCAGGCCATCCAGTTCGGCACCTCGCCGGATCACTTCGGCTGGACGACGATCGTCCAGCCGTCGGAAGTCCATGCGGGAGCGTGATCACAGCAGATCCCTGTCCTGCATCGAGTAGTACCCGTGCGCTCCGATGATCAGGTGATCGACGAGGTCGATGTCGCACATCGACAGCGAGTACTTCAGCTTCTTCGTGAACGCGATGTCGTCGTCTGACGGCGCGGGACTGCCGGACGGATGGTTGTGCCAGATCACGACGCCGGTGGCGTAGTTCATGAGCGCGTCGGTGATGATGTCGCGGGTCGACACGAGCGCCGTCTTGATCGTGCCGATGTAGATCTCGCGCTGCTTGAGCACCCGGTTGCGCGCGTCGAGGAACGTCGCGCCGAGACGTTCCTGCCGCACGCGCGCGAAACTCCCCACCAGTGTCCGGCCGAGAATCGCCGCGTCGTAGGCGGGCGGCTCGTCCGGGACACCGTTGAGGATGCGGCGCGAGATCTCGAAAGCCGCCGAGATGCGGGCGATCTTGGCGGGGCCGACGCCGGGGAACTGCTCGAGGTGCTTCGCATCGCGGCTGCGGAGGCCGGACATCCCTTCGCGCAGCAGCTCGCGGGCGAGTTGAATCGCGTTCTTTCCCGGCACGCCGGAGCCGAGGAGGATCGCGACCAGCTCCGCATCGGAAAGCGATTCCGGGCCGTGCATCAGCAGGCGCTCGCGCGGACGGTCATCGCGGGGAAGGTCGCAAATGACGTCGGTCATGAACGCGCCTCCAGCAGTGCTTCGACGATCGCGGGTGTGGCTTCGGCGGCACGGGCCGGAATCGCGAACGTGCACGACGAGCTGACGCCGCTCGTCTCCGGGTTGATTTCGATCGACAGCCCTTCGTGCAGCGTCACGAATCCCGCCGCGGGATAGACGATGCCGGAGGTGCCGATGACGAGCAGGACGTCGGCTTTGTGAATCGCGCCGACCGCCCGCGCGACCGCCTCTTCGGGCAATGCCTCGCCAAACCAGACCACGCCGGGGCGCAGCAGCGCGCCGCAGGTCTCGCAGTGCGGCGGCAGCTCCCCGAACGGCTCCTCGTGCATGTGCGACGTGCCCTCGCGCACGCAGCGCACGCGGAAGATGTTGCCATGCAACTCGACGACGTTGCGCGAGCCGCCGCGCGCGTGCAGGCCGTCGACGTTCTGAGTCACGACGACGGCGTCCGAGAGGCGCGCCAGAGCCTCGTGCGCGGCGTTCGGCTTCGCCTCTCGAATCAGGCCGCGCCGCCATTCGTACCACTCCCACACCAGGCCCGGATCGCGGCGGAACGCTTCCGGCGTGGCGAGATCCTCCGCGCGGAAGTTGCGCCATAGCCCGCCGGCGCCGCGGAAGGTCGGAATGCCGCTGTCGGCCGAAACGCCGGCCCCTGTCATGACGACGACGTTGCGCGGCTTTGCTTCACGGATCGCTCGAATCGCTTCATCGATGCTGCTCATACGACGAGCGTAAAACGACGCGCGAAAACGGCGGCAGAAATCTACCGCGTGCAGCAATCTCGGTGTTCCGAGGGAACGTTTTGGACGAAATTGCGATACGGGAAGTAGAAACGGGGCGTTAGGCTGCAGGCGTTAGGCTTTCGGGGCATATCGCCGGATCGACGAAAAACCCCAAGAGCCCAACGCCTGAAGCCCAACGCCCTTGATCACCCCTGCGGGATCATCTTGTCGTTGATCTGCACGAACGCGTCCTTGCGCAGCGTCTCGATGTACGCCTTGTAGTCGCGCTGGAACGTTTCGTCGCTTGCTTCCTGGCGGAGCTTGTCCTTGATCGACTCGAAGGCCGGCACTTCGGACGGGAGGCGCTGCTCGACCTTCACGATGTGCCACGCGGACCGGGTCTCGATCGGGCCGATCACCGCTCCGGGAGCGGCGTTGAAGACGGCCGTGTCGAGCTCGGGGACCAGGTCACCCTTCGAGACCTCGCCGAGATCGCCGCCCTTCTCGCGCGTGCCCGACTCCGACATCGTGGACGCCAGGGCCGCGAAATCCGTCCCGCTCTTGCGCGCCGCTTCGCCGACTTCCGTCGCACGCGTGCGCGCTTCTTCGAGATTTCCGTTCTCCGGCTTCAGTACGACGATCTCGCGAAGGTGTGCGCGCTCGGGGAGACGGTACGACTCCTTTTCGCGGTTGTAGCGCTCGCGGAGCTCGGCGTCGGTGGCCTCGTTGCGGCCGCGGAGCTCGCGGCCGAAGACCTTGTTCGTGGTCAGCGTGTCGCGGAGCTGCGCTTCGAGATCGGCGCGGGTGAGGCCGGACGAGCGGAGCGACGCTTCGAACTGCTCGTCGGTGGTGATGCCGTACTGCTGCTTGAGGCGCGCGATCGCGTCCGTCACCTCGGCCGGCGTGATGCTGATGCCGAGGCGGTCCGCGCGGTCCTTGATGAGCAGCTCGTTGATCAGCTCATTGACCAGGCCAGTGCGGGCTTCCTGCTGCAGTTTCGACACCTGCTCGGCCGGGGCGCCGCGCTCGATCTGCGCGTACAGCTCCTTGAGGCGGCGGTCGTACTGCGTGCGGGTCACGATGCGGTCGCCGACGCGGACGACGATCCCCTCGACGATCTCCGCCGTGGCGGTCACGGGGGTCAGTACGAGTGCGGTGGTGGCGAGCGCAAGGCTGAGAATGGTCTTTTTCATCGGTGTCCTCGAGGTTGAGACGTGCAGCGGGAAGAACAAGTTACAGCCCGATTTATTCGTCGACGGACTTCGGGAGCGTCCCGGAGTAGTGGAAGGGAAGCCGTCTCGTCAGGATGGCGAGACTCGAGTCGCGGCGGCTCTGGGCCACCAGTTTCGCGAGCCGCTGCCGGATCGCTTCCTCGCGGAGGCGGGTCTGGATGAGCGGAGCGGCCTCGGCCAGATCGAGCATTCCTGCCGGGCGGCGCTCGTCGATCTGGAAGATGTGGAAGCTCGTCTCCGTACGGATGACGTCGCTGATCTCGCCAGGTTTCAGGCGGAAGATCTCCTCTTCGAACATCTTCGGCAGCTCGCCGCGGCTGACGAAGCCGATCTCGCCGCCCCGTTTGGCGTTCGGCGCACGGGAGTGTTTCGCGGACAGCTCGGCGAATGAGGCTCCATTCTTCAGCTCCTCGCGGAGCTGTCTGGCGAGCGTCTCGTCGTTAACGAGGATCTGGCGCACGCGCACTTCCTCGCCGCTTTTGAAATCGCCCTGGTGCTGATCGTAATACGCCTGCACGTCGGCCGGTGACACATCCGGCACCTCGGCAGCGAAATTCGCGATCAGCCGCTCGCGGCGCATTTCGTCGCGCTTCTCGACGACCGTAACGCCTGCTTCGTTGCGGACCGCAGCCGCGATCTGGTCCGCAGGGACTTCGACGCCATGCGAGGCCGCGTACTCGGAGACGATGATCTCCTCGACGAACTGATCGAGCATCGCGCTGGCGACCTCGGGCGTGAGCTGCGCCAGATCGGTGCCGGCATTGCGGTCCAGATACCGCTTGAAATCGGCCAGCGTGAGCATGCGGTCGTGAACGCGTGCGATCACGTCGGGCGAAATGCTCTGCTTCCGCTTACAGGCGGCAGGCAGAACAAAACAAATCAGCAACAGGATTGCAACGCGGCGGGCGAGCACGGGCGTGCATGAGTTTAGCAGTGTTTAGATGTCGCGTCTCAGCCGAACGAAAAGGGAGATTTATGAAACGACGTAGCGTGTTGCTGTTCGTCCTCGTCCTTGCTGTCCCGATGTACGCGCGCAACGCGCGGCTCCCGAAACTGCGCACGGTGTCGCCGGCATCTCTGCACGTCGAGCGCATGCCCAACGCGCGTGCGCGTGCTCTGCAACTGCTGGCACAGATGCGCGCCACGGAGGAGCGGAAGGTCACGCCTGCGGGCGTCATCGCCAACCGCTCGGCGCGCGCCATGGTCATCCCGGCCGCCGGTAGCGTCGCGGGTGCGAACGGCACGTTCTTCCGCTCCGACGTGACCTTCGCCAACTACAACGACGAAGATCAGGCCGTCGGTGTGCTGTGGCTGCCGAACGGCGATCCGGACGGGTTCGAGGCGATCGTGATCGTGCTTGAGGGGACGAGCATCGTCACCGCCGAGGATTTCGTCGGTGATTTCATCGAAGTGCAGGGTCTCGGCAGCATCCTCTTCCTTCCGCTCGATCCCGAATCAGAGGATTTCGATCCCGACGCGGCCATCGACATCTACTCGCGCATCTGGACTCCGCAGCCGAATGCCAGCGGCACCGTCTCCCAGCCCTTCCCCGGCGTCGAGCCGGACTACATGACGAACGAGGAGGACGGGGTCGTGCTCGGCCTGCGCCAGGACGCGCAGTACCGCACCAACTTCGGCCTGCTCAACATCAGCGAAGACGATCTCACGTTCAACATGACCGTCCTGTCGGAGGATCACCCGGACGTCGAGAGGTCCGTCACGGTTCCGTCCCTGAGCATGGTGCAGACCGGCATCCCGGCCGGCGACCACGGCCTCCTCTCCCTCGCATTCGAGCTGACGAGCACCCCGACCACCGGCTTCACCTGGGTCGCGTACGGCACCAGCACCGACAACATCACCGGCGACGGCTGGGTGTCGATCGTCGCCAACCCCTGGGACGACGCACAGCTCGACGAAAACGGGCAGTGATTTCAACTTGCAGTTTCATGCTCGCAGGAGACCGCGCCACGGTTCTCCTGCGAGCTGAGAGCCGCGGGCTACTGGAGCGAAATCATGTGCAGCTTCGGGTTCGTCGCCGTCGTCGCACGCGTCAGCTCGACCTCGAAGTAGTAGGCATACGAGGAGAAGTCGAGCCCACCGAAGAACTCATCGCACGGCTGGCAGAAGTGCAGCGAGGCATTGCTCGGACCGTACTGACAGAGCACGGTGGGCGGGTTCTGCGGGATGCACTGGCCGGCCTGGATCAGCTTCACGGTCACGCCCGAGCCCGAGCCGCCGATGAGCAGCGACGCCCAGTCGGGCGTGTCGTCACCGGCGGGGAAGACCGGATACCGCGCGACGATCGTGCCGACCTGGCCCGCCTTGAACTCGAGGTCGAACTGGTTGAACGCGTAGAGGCCCAGCGAGCTCTCGTCGATGATCCCGACCGAGCCGACCGCCCTCCACGCGCCCGTCTGGGCGAACAACGGCATCGCGGCGAAGAGAAGAAAGAGAGAGGCGAACTTCAGCAGTGTCTTCATGCGACCGAAGATGCAGCCGCGAGTTGATTCGCGGTAGAGACACTTAATGTTCCGATACGCGAGTTCCGCTACGCCGCGATCGTCTGCAATACCCCCTCGATGGCGTTGATCACTTCCGCGCCCTGCTCGCGCAGGGGGAAGGAGAGCACGCCGGAAGGGGAGAACTTGGCCTGCGGGTTTTCGCTGATGAACATCAGCAGCTTGTTCGGGTCGATCTTCGCGTTTTGCGTCAGCTTCAGGACGCCGCGGGCGCCGTCGCGCGTGATGGAGATGACGCCGAGGTGTTTGGCGAGCCACTTCACGCGCACGAAGTTGAAGAGGTTGTCGACGTTCGCCGGCAGCGCCCCGAAACGGTCGCGCATCTCGTTGCGGATGTCGGTCAGCCGCTCCTCGGTCGAGGCGGACGCGATCTTCTTGTAGAAGGTCATGCGCAGGTTCTCCTCGCCGATGTAGTCGCGCGGGATGTAGATGTCGACGCCGAGGTTCATCGAGGTCTCGACCTCCTCCTCGATGCGCTCGCCCTTCATTTCGCGGATCGTCTCGTCGAGCAGCTTCGTGTACATCTCGAAGCCGACCGCCGCGATCTGGCCCGACTGCTCACCGCCCAGGATGTTGCCCGCGCCGCGGATCTCGAGATCGCGCGCCGCGATGCGGAAGCCCGCACCGAGATCCGAAAACTCCTGGATGGCCGCCAGGCGCTTGCGCGCGTCGCCGGAGAGGATGCGGTCCGAGGGGACGAGCAGATAGCAGAACGCCAGGCGGTCGCTGCGTCCGACGCGGCCGCGAAGCTGGTAGAGCTGCGACAGGCCGAAGCGCTCGGCGTGGTTGATGAGGATCGTGTTGCAGGCCGGGATGTCGATGCCGTTCTCGATGATCGTCGTCGCCAGCAGCACGTCGTACTCGCGGTTGATGAACGCGAGCATCGCCTTCTCCAACTCGCGCTCGTCCATCTGGCCGTGGCCGACGATCACACGCAGGCCGGGGACGATCCTTTCCAGGTACTCCTTCATCTGATAGATCGACTCGACGCGGTTGTGGACGAAGAACACCTGCCCGCCGCGGTTCACCTCGAACTCCACCGCTTCGCGGATGAACTGCTCGTCGAACGGCACCACCGCGGTCTGGATGGCCAGACGGTCCTTCGGCGGCGTCTCGATGACAGAGATATCGCGGATGCCGACCAGCGACATGTGCAGCGTGCGCGGGATCGGGGTCGCCGACATGGCCAGCACGTCGACCGACTTCTTGATCGACTTCACGCGCTCCTTCTGCGCCACGCCGAAGCGCTGCTCCTCGTCGATGATCAGCAGCCCGAGGTCCTTCCAGTTCACGTCCTTCGAGAGCATGCGGTGCGTGCCGACGATGACGTCGATCTCGCCCGTCTCGATCTTCTTGAGGATCTCTTTCTGGTCTTTGGCGGAGTAGTAGCGCGTCAGCAGTTCCACCGTCACCGGGAACGACGCGAAGCGGCGCAGGAACGTGCGGTAGTGCTGGAACGCGAGCACGGTCGTCGGCGCGAGCACCGCCACCTGCTTGCCGTCCATCACCGATTTGAACGCCGCGCGCATCGCCACCTCGGTCTTGCCGTAGCCGACGTCGCCGCACAGCAGGCGATCCATCGGCTTGCGCGATTCCATGTCCGACTTCACGTCCTCGATGGCCCCGAGCTGATCCTCGGTCTCGTCAAACTCGAACGCGTCCTCGAAGTCGAACTGCCACGGCGAGTCCTTGCCGAACGCGTGGCCGGGCACCATCTGGCGCGTCGCGTAGAGCTTGAGCAGCTCGTCCGCCATGTCGCGCATCGCCTTCTTCACCGAGGCTTTCGTGCGCGCCCAGGTCGTGCCGCCCAGCTTGTCGAGCTTCGGCTGCGCTTCCTCGCCGGCGGTGAACCGCTGAATCAGGTTCAGGTTCTCCATCGGCATCAGCAGCTTGCCGCCGCCGGCGTACTCAATCTCCATCACCTCGCGCTCTTCGGTCCCGCCGAACGGGATGCGCTGCAGGCCGCGGAAGCGCCCCACGCCGTGATCGACGTGGACGATGTAGTCCCCTGCTTTCAGGTCGCGCATGTCGGAGACGAAGGCTTCCGACTTACGCTTCTTGCCGCCGATGCGGGTGGAGGTCGGCGGCTCGAAGAGGTCCCACTCCGAGTAGGCGACGATGTTCAGCTCCGGGACCGCGAATCCTCGGGCGAGGTTGCCGCCCGTGACCGTCAGCGCGCCGCCGAGCTTGTTCTCGGAATAGGGGACGTCGAACTCCTTGAGCAGGCGCTCGACCTTCTCGTGGCCGCCTTTCGTGGCGCAGAAGAAGATCTGCTCCCGCGTGCTCCCGCGTGCCTCGGCCGCGAAGTCGCTGAGGCGGTTCGTGTAGCGCTCGATCGCATGCGTGACGATGCGCAGCTCGGTGAACTCTTTCGTCGCCACGTGCACGTCCGACATCGCCACCGGTGCACGGCCGAGGAACTGCAGCACCTCGGGCGCGGGTGCGAGCAGTTTCTCGGGCGGATACACCGCGCGCCCTTTTTCCGCCGCCGCGTCGTACTCGTTGCGCAGCAGCGATTCGTACTTCGAGACCGTGGTGGTGATCTGGTCGGGCTCGATGAGGACGATGTCGAAGTCGGCGATGTACTCGGCGAGCGTGACGCTCTCCACCGCCACCGGCACGTAGTGCTCGATGCCGGTGAACGAGCCGTTCTCCTGCAGCTTCTCGATCTTTTCCGCGACGTCGCGTTTGAAGTGCGGGTCCATGAAGTCGAGCGAGATCCGTTTCGCGAGGCGCGAGCGCGTCTCGCGCGTCACCGGGAACTGCGTCATCGGAAAGATCGTGACCGTTCCCGCTTCGTCCGCCGAACGCTGCGTCTCGACGTCGAACCAGCGCAGCGTGTCGATCGTGTCTCCGAAGAGCTCCAGCCGCACCGCGCTGGCGGTATTCGGCGGGAAGACATCGAGGATGCCGCCGCGGAAGGCGAACTCGCCCGCCTCGCCGACCAGGTCCGTCCGCACGAACCCGTTCTCCACCAACTGCTCCAGCAGGGCCCGCATGTCCAGGTCGTCGCCAGGAGCGAGCCGGATGATGCGTTGCCGGAAATCGTCCGGACGGGGAAGGCGCTGGAAGAGCGAGCGTGCCGGCACCACGAGTACGTCCACGGCGTCGTCGATCAGCAGGCCGAGGGCGCGGATCTCTTCGCGCACGACGCCGAGGGAGGGGGCGACGTCCTGGTACGCGGTGAGCGCGGGTGCGGGATAAACCGACACGCACTCCGCCGTGCGGTGGAAGAGGCGGAGCGCGGTCTCGAAATCATCACCCGCGCTCGTGCCGGGCGTGATCACGGCCACGCGGCGCTGACGGCGGTCCTGCATCGCCGCGATGAGGAGCGCACGCGCCTCCATCGTCGCCCCGGTGACGTCGAGGCGGCGCTCGCGCTCGAGCAGCGGTGCGAAGAACGGAGCGCGCGCAACGCGCGCGCGAAGCTGTTCGATGAGGAGTGCGTTTCGATCCATGAAAGGGCGCGGCGGAGACGGCGCGCGCCCGATTATGGCGTGAAGTAGCCCTTGATCGTGCGCGCCGTCAGTTGCGGCGAGCCCACCAGAACACGAACCGGGCGCCACTCATTCGATCTGCCGAGGCTCGAGACCTGGTATTTGATGGCGAACTGCGCGCGCAGGTCCTTCTCGATGGCCTCGTACTTTGCCATCAGGTTCTGCTGAGTGGCGGTGGCCACGAAGCCGCCGGTCTGCGCGGCGAGGAAGCGCAGGCGGTCGAGATCGCGCAGCTGGTCGTCGTCGCTCCCTTCGTAGATGATGAAGTAGATCGGGATCCCGGCTTCGCGCGCGAGCTGCTCGACCTCGTCGAACGACCAGTTGGACGTGGTGTCGCCGCCGTCGCTCAGGACCACGATCGCGCGGCGGTTCGTCTCCTCGCGCAGCTCGCGGATCGCGCTGGCGATCGAGTCGTACAGCGCGGTGCGCCCCTGCGGTTTGATGCCCTGCAGCGCCTGCGCGACCGCGGCGCGATCGGCGGTCAGCGGCTGCTTACGCCGCGGCACTTCCTGCACCGCGGTGACGCTGCAGCGGTCGCCGTCCTTGATGGCGTGCCGCACGAATTCGGCTGCCGCCCTCGTGGCGTGCTCCATCGAATAAAGCATGCTGGCCGAGGAGTCGATGAGCAGGGAGATGGAGATCGGCTGGTCGAACGCCTTCCCGAACTCGATGATCTTCGCCTCGGAGTCCCCGTCGATGATGCGGAAGAGCGAGCGGTCGACGTCGTCGTGCGTATTGCCGTGGCGGTCCACCACCGATACGAAGATCGGGATCGTGCGCACCTGCAGCTCGTCCACGACGATGTTCCCCGCGGCCGACCAGAAGTCCGCCGCCTCCTCCCCCGATTTTGTCTTCGCCGTCACCTGCACGAACCCGGTCGCCAGCAGGGCAGGAGGCACGGTGAAGCGGTACGGAGCCTCGGTCACGCTCACCACTACGTGCCCGCTGTCCCACACGCTGATCTCCGCGATCGGATCGTCTTTCGGCGACGTTGCTTCCGCTTCGAAGAGACCCGCTTTCGCGTCGATCGCCTTCACGTTCACACCGAGAGGCAGCAGTCCGCGGTTGATCGTCTCCGTCCACTGCACGCGCTTGCCTTT
>Ga0196960_10000720_pt1 | contig 10391 bp, 7 predicted proteins | sample S3v_5metaG_FD_183187 | JGI IMG/M metagenome (GOLD analysis project Ga0196960, IMG submission 183187) | Soil microbial communities from Anza Borrego desert, Southern California, United States - S3+v_5 | ecosystem: Environmental > Terrestrial > Soil > Desert | place: USA: California | collected... | reverse complement strand
CTCGCCACCGAGACGGCGGACTATCTGCGTCCGAACCTCTTCGTGAACACCCCGGACATCCTCACCGAGTACCTCCAGTACGGCGGACGCGCGGCGTATCGCATCCGCGCAGCGATCGCGGCGACAGCGGCACCGACCTACGGCGTGTACGCCGGGTACGAGCTCTACGAGAACGTCGCCAGGCCCGGGTCGGAGGAGAACATCGACAACGAGAAGTACGAGTACAAGGTGCGCGATTTCGCGGCAGCGGAGTCCGCCGGTGATTCGCTCGCGCCGTATCTGCGCCGACTCAACGAGATTCGCAGCGCTCATCCGGCGCTGCGGCAACTGCGCAATCTCGCGGTGCACTGGAGCGACGACGACAGCGTGCTGGTGTACTCGAAGCATCTCGACGGCGCGTTCACGGGCACGGGGACCGACGACACGATCCTGGTCGTGGCGAACGTCGATCCGCACTCCGTGCGCGAGACGACCGTGCATCTCGATACGCGGGTCTGGGGCGTCGAGCCCGGCGAGCCCTTCGAGGTCGAGGACCTGGTGACGGGCCAGACGTGGACCTGGACGGACCACGACTACGTGCGACTCGACGCCTTCGACGAGCCGGTGCACATTCTGGCAGTGAGGAAACGATCATGAGTCAGGTTGAGGACGTCACCTCGTCGCAGGACTGGACAGATGTCGCCGGAGGAACGCACCACGATCCCCACATGCTTCTCGGTGCGCACACCGGGCAGGATGCCGCGGGGCGCGCCGTCACCACGATTCGCGCCCGACGACCCCTGGCACGCACGGTGGAGGTGGTCTTCCACGACGGCACTCGGGTGCGGATGGAGCATGCCGGTCAGGGAATATGGGAGGCCGGACACGAGGGACCTCCGGTCCCCTACCGGCTCGCGACGGTCTACGGCGACGATCCGGAGCTCCTCGCCGGCGACCCGTACCGGCACATGCCCACGCTCGGAGAAATCGACCTGCACTTGATCGCCGAGGGCAGGCACGAGCGACTGTGGGATGCGCTCGGAGCGCATCCGCGCGCGCATGGTTCCGAACTCGGCACCGCATTCGCCGTATGGGCTCCCAACGCGAAGTCGGTCCGCGTGGTCGGCGACCACAACGGCTGGGATGGCGCAGGTCACGCCATGCGGTCCATGGGTGCCAGTGGCATCTGGGAGCTGTTCATCCCCGACGTCGCCGTGGGGACGCGCTACAAGTACGAGATCCTCACCCGTGATGGACGCTGGCTCCTCAAAGCCGATCCGATGGCGCAGCTTGCCCAGGTCCCACCGGAGACAGCATCGGTCGTCACCGCCTCGACCTACACATGGCAGGACGGCGCGTGGATGACCCGACGCGCAGCGACCCACGCGGTGGCACAGCCGATGTCGGTGTACGAGGTGCATCTCGGCTCCTGGCGTCACGGGCTCGGATACCGCGAGATAGCGGATCCGCTCATCGCACACGTGCAGCAGACGGGCTTCACCCACGTCGAGTTCATGCCTCTGGCGGAGCATCCCTTCGGCGGCTCCTGGGGCTACCAGATCAGCGGGTACTACGCGCCCACGAGCCGGTTCGGCAGCCCCGACGATCTGCGCTACCTCATCGACCGGCTGCATCAGGCCGGCATCGGCGTGATCCTGGACTGGGTGCCAGGGCACTTCCCCAAGGACGACTTCGCCCTGGCGCGCTTCGATGGGCAGGCCCTGTACGAGCATCCGGACCCGCGGCGGGGCGAGCACCAGGACTGGGGCACGCTGATCTTCGACTACGGCCGCCCAGAGGTGAAGGGCTTCCTCGTCGCCAACGCCCTGTACTGGCTGGAGCAGTTCCATATCGACGGGCTGCGGGTCGACGCCGTCGCATCGATGCTGTACCTCGACTACTCCCGCAGACAGGGCGAATGGGAGCCGAACATCCACGGCGGCCGCGAGAACCTCGAAGCCATCCGCTTCCTCCAGGAGGTCAACGCAACGGCGTATCGCGCGCACCCCGGCATCCTGATGATCGCGGAAGAGTCCACGAGCTTCCCGGGCGTCACGGCCCCGACCGATCATGCTGGCCTGGGATTCGGATTCAAATGGAACATGGGCTGGATGAACGATTCGCTCGTCTACATCCAGCGCGATCCCCTGCATCGCTCGCATCACGAAGGCGAGATGACGTTCTCGTTCGTGTATGCGTTCGGCGAGAACTACGTACTGCCGATCAGCCACGACGAGGTCGTGCACGGAAAGCGAAGCCTTCTGGGCAAGATGCCTGGCGACCACGCTCACCGAGTCGCCAACGCTCGCGCATACCTCGCCTACATGTGGGGACACCCCGGCAAGAAGCTGCTGTTCATGGGGCAGGAGTTCGGGCAGCTCTCGGAGTGGTCCGAATCACGGGAGCTCGACTGGTGGCTGCTGGAGCAGCCGGCCCACCAGCAGCTGCAGGACTTCGTGGGCGCCCTCAACGGCGTCTACCGTGCCCAGGCGCCGCTGTGGGAGCGCGACAGCGATGCCTCGTCCTTCACACGGCTCGGCGCGCCGCATTGGGATCCGTCGGTGATCGCGTTCGAGCGACGAGACGCGCACGGGGGCAGGATCGTGGTCGTCAGCAACTTCGCCGGAACCACCCGCACCACGCACGCGCTGACGCTCCCGCTCGATGGTGTCTGGCAGGAGGTGCTCAACACGGACGCCGCTGAGTACGGCGGGCATGGCGTTGGAAACCTCGGGATCGTCGTCGCGCATCGCGACAGCGACGACGCTCCGGCGATCGCGACCGTGACACTGCCCGCATTGTCGACGCTGTGGCTGCGGCACCAGTCGGATCCGCACCTGCCCACCGTCTCACACGGCTGAGCAGCGGCGCGTGCGCTGCGGCCTTCAGAACAGCAGCGACGAAAGTCGATTGCGCGCCGCGATGACGCGCGGATCGGTGGCGCCGATCAGGCCGAACAGCTCCACCAGCCGCTCACGGACCGCAGGACGCTGCTCCGCCGGAAGCGCGGCGAACAGATCCAGCAGCCTGCTGTATGCGTCCTCGACGTGTCCGCCGGCGATATCCAGATCGGCGACATCGAACTGCGCCTGAAGATCCAGCGGCCCGGCTGCGGCTGCGGCGCGTGCTTCGTGCAGATCCAGACCCTGCACGCGGTGGAGGAGGCGTACCTGACCCAAGCCTGCTCGAGCGTCCTCGTCGCGCGGATTCTCGGCGAGGGCCTTCTCGTAGGCCGTGATCGCCGCCGCGTAGTCGCCGCTCTCGATCGCCGCGAAGGCCTCGGCGTGAAGCGGCGGCAGAGGCGGCTCTTCTGCGGGAGCGGCGTCGGCGGCCTCACCTTCGACGGCGATCGCGCCGGTAACGCCGTTCTGCGCTGCGAGCTGGAGAAGCTGCGCGAACACCTGGCGCACCTGCTCCTCGGGGACCGCGCCGGTGAACATCGGCACCGGCTGCCCGGCGACCAGAGCGACCACCATCGGGATGGACTGCGCCCGGAAGCCCTGCGCGAGCTGCGGGTTCGCATCGACGTCCACCTTGGCGAGAACGACACGCCCTGCGAGCTCCCGGGTCACCTTCTCGAGGATGGGGCTGAGCTGCTTGCAGGGACCGCACCATTCCGCCCACAGGTCCACGACCACGGGTACGGATCGGGAGAGCTCGAGGATCTCGCCGAACGTCTCGTCGGTGATGTCCCGAACGAGGGCACCTGCGGTATCGGTTGACGTGGCAGCACCGGCATCCGCCGGCGTCGGCGTCGGGCGATTGCGCAGGGTGGAGAGGTCGACGGCGCCCCGGAGAGCGGCGGCAGAGATGTCGGTCACTTGATCACTTCCACATTCAAGAGGTCCTGGTGCACCGCGAGCAGGCGGATCTGCTCGCCGGATACCGAGGTCGGGACGGAGAAGAACAACTGCAGGCCGTAGGTGGTCGTGACCCCCTTGGCCGACTCCTCGACGCCTGTGAGGGCTTTGGCCTCCGCGTTGTCGCCGAACTTGATGACGGCCTCCGACGACGTCGGCGTGATCGTCTCACTGTCGACGAGGGACACCGCGACGATGGCCCCGCTGTCGAGCGTCGCCATCGAAACCGCCTCCTGGTCGGTCGGAGCGATTCCGAACGCCGCCTTGGACGTCTCGGACGCGCCGTTGTCCGCGAGTGCCTGCACGACGGTCTGTCGGCTCTGCTGGATCGACGTGGCCAACTCGAGCGAGACATCGTCGAAGAGGTCGTAGTAGGCGCTCGTCTCCCCGGTGTCGACCACATCCGCGAACGCTGTCGCGAGCTCGCCCGGCGCGAGAGCCAGGAACGTCGAGTCCGGCGGAATCAGCGTCGTGCCTGCCCAGGCCGGCGCGAGGTTCGGCACCTCGACCGCGGCCTGGGTCTCGGCCACATTGCTCACCTTGTAGTTCGACCACTGGTCCTGCTGCGTCATCGTGAGGATCACAGGCGCGACCGTGTCGTCGGAGCTCTTGGACAGCATCAGCACGGTTCGCGGCCAGGCATCCGTGGCCTGCGGCAGCAGGATCTCCACCTGATCGGTCGGGATCGCGGCCGGCACCGGACGGTCGGCGATCGCGCCGCGCAGCGTGTAGTCGGTGCGCCGGCCAGAGAGCGCGGTGCCGTCGAGACGGGTTGCGGCCAGGTCGATGTCCATCTCGGCATCGGCGGTCGCGAGGGTCTCCGAGATGCTCTGCAGAATCCGTTCCGCCTGCTTCTCGGTCACCGCCGGGGGCTTCTGGTTCTCGGGTGCGATCACCGTGGGCGTCGGAGTAGGTGACGCAGACTCGGTTGTGAACTGCGGCCACGAGTCCGACGAGCATCCGGTCATCACGGCCGCCGCCAGCGCGAGGGCCGGCAGAGCAAGGCGTCGACGGGTACGCTCGACACGCTTCACGGTGCCCTTCGGTTCCTTCCTGTCGGCGTCATCCGGCTCAGCGCCCCCGGGAGCAGCGCCTTCAATCGCCTCGCGTTCCGGCGCGGCCTCGACAGCGATGGGCTCGGTCGCCGGCATCGGCCCCGGTCCCTTGCGGCGGGGCCCCATTCCACGACGCTGATGCCGGATGGCCAGGATGTAGAGCACGACTCCGGCGACCAGTACGGCGATGCCCGCGGCCATCAGAGGACCCGCCAAGGGCGTTGAGGTGTCCAAGGGCCAGGAGACGACGATGTCGTCGGGCGCATCAGCCGTTCCGTCGCGGGCGATCAGGATGCTCGTGCCCTCGGGGAGCTGAGTATCCGAGATGATCTGATCCTGCTCGCTGAAGGAGTCCAGCCACAGGTCAGAGCCCGCCGGATTGCGTCCGGTCGCTTCGCCCTCGGCGGGTGACTCCGTGGCGCTCCCGTCCGCGGGCGCCTCGGTCTCGGTGCCATCCGCGGGCTCCTCGCCGTCGGTCGCGGCTTCGGGCTCGATCACGGTGGACACCGGTTCGCCCTCGTCGTCCAGCGTGATGGAGTTGTACGTCGCATCCGACAGCCAGGCTTCGAGGTCCGCCGTACGGGCGAAGGCAGCGAAGAGCTCGCCGTCGCCCCGGACGATGAGCGTCTGCTGCCCGGGCTGCGTCCGCAACACGGAACCGTCGATCACGATGTACGGCTCCGGCTGCTCGACCGTCAGCGCCTGCTCTTGAGACGACGGCCCCAGGAAGAGGGTGCGCTGGGCGATCCCCGCACCGATCAGGAGCGCGGCCAGGACGAAGGCCACGACGGCCCATACGAATCGCACGAAAAAGTCTCCTTACGCGACCCGGAAGGGATGCCGGATCATCGCTCGACATTTCAGACTAGCGAAATCACCTGAGTGTTGTCCCAGCCGAAGCCGGTCCTGCTCACTCGGCACGTCGGCGCTGCAGAGCGATGCGCGCTGGATACGCTGAACGGGATCCGTTCTGCGAGGAGCAGTCATGAAGCTTCACAACCCGTTCCGCACCGCCCTGGTCGCGACTCTGGGCGTCGGCCTCGGGATCCTTTTGATCGGCAGCGTCCAGACGCTTTCGACCGTGCTGCTGTACCTCGGCACAGCGCTGTTCATCAGCCTCGGCCTGGACCCGCTGATCTCGTGGCTCGAGCGTCGCAAGCTCCCGCGCTGGCTCGCCGTCGTGATCACGATCGTCGCGGTGCTGGGCGTCTTCGCTGGGATCGTGCTGATCGTGCTGCCGATCATCATCTCGCAGGTCACGCAGCTGATCGAGCAGATCACCACTCTCGTGCAGAGCAGCAACGACTTCTGGGGCGACCTGCAGGACTGGCTCAGCGGAGTCTTTCCGGCACTCGACGTCGACCGCGTGCTCACCGAGGCGCAGGATTGGCTGCTGGCCAATGTGGGCAACATCACGAACGGTGTGATCAACGCGAGCGTCGCCCTGCTGAACGGACTCTTCGGCGCGTTCATCGTCCTGATTCTGACGATCTATCTCACGGCCTCGACGCCCTCGCTGAAGCGCTCGGTGTACCAGCTCGTCCCGGCATCCAAGCGTCCGAGGTTCGTCGACCTCGCCGAGCAGATCACCGACTCAGTGGGCTATTACGTGATGGGGCAGGTCAGCCTCGGTGTCATCAACGGACTTCTCAGTGCGATCTTCCTGAGCATCATCCAGGCGCCGTTCCCGGCAGTGCTGGCGGTCGTGGCGTTCTTCTTCTCCCTCATCCCGCTGGTGGGCACCCTGACCGGTTCCACGATCATCGTGCTCACGTGCCTGATCCCTGGTCTCGGCTCCCCCACGATCGCGATCGCCGCGGCTGTGTACTACCTGATCTACATGCAGATCGAGGCGTACGTCGTCTCGCCGCGCATCATGAGCAGAGCGGTGGCGGTGCCTGGTGCTGTCGTCGTGGTCGCAGCCCTCGCCGGTGGATCGCTGCTGGGACTGCTCGGCGCACTCATCGCGATCCCGGTCGCCGCCAGCATCCTGATCATCTACCGGCAGGTGCTGATCCCCCGGATGAACGAGCGCTGACGCCCGCCGGTCAGGCGGGTGGCCACTCGGTCGCAAGCGGAAGGGCGCTGGGGTTCACGGCCGCCACGACCTCGGTCAGAACCGCCCGGGTCTGGTTCTCCCCCACCCACAGGTGCTTCCCTCCGTCGACAGGAACCAGTACGGCGTGCGGGACAGTGGCGAACCGCTTGCTGGCCTCGTCGGGGCGAAGGTAGTCGTCGAACTCCGGGATCACCGCGATAAGCCGTCGAGAGTCATCCGCCCAGGCAGCCAGCTCATCCGCGCTCGTGCGATGCAGGGGCGGCGAGAGCAGGATGGCGCCCACGATGTCATGATCGCGGCCGTACTTCAGGGCCACTTCGGTGCCGAAGGACCAACCCAGCAGCCATGGCGTCGGCAGCCCGCGCTCACGGACGAACACCATTGCAGCGGCGAGATCGTGCCTCTCGCCTACTCCGCCGTCGAAGGCACCCTCGCTGGTTCCGCGAGGCGAGGTGGTGCCGCGTGTATTGAACCGCAGGACCGCGATGTCGGCGAGAGCAGGCAGACGCGCTGCGGCCTTGCGGATGACGTGGGAGTCCATGAAGCCACCCGCGGTCGGCAGGGGGTGCAGTGTGACGAGGGTGGCCGCGGGAGTTCTCGCCTCGGGCAACGAGAGCTCCCCGACGAGCGCGAGCCCGTCCGTCGTTCGCAGTTCGATGTCCTCACGGCGAGCCGGCAGCTCGACGGGCCCGCGGATCTCGAAGCTCATGCGATTCTCCAACAGTGTGTGTGCCAATGCCGACGAGCGGCGAGATCTGCACCGTCACCCAGGACGCCGTCGCTGCGCCACGCCACCTGATGAGCGGTGCCGGGAGGGATCGTTCGGCCGCAACCCGGACAGAGGTACTCCTTCTGCGCTTGCAGGCCAGACACCGGCTGGACGACCCACTGCTGGCCGCGGCGGGTCTCGGTGCGCTTCCAGCCCGCAACCAGCCGCTCGAACGAGTCGTCGGCAGTGGCGCGCTCCGGGCGCCGTCTATGGGACCTGGGCATGACTCAGGCGAGTCACCACCAGTGGTTGCTGGTCCAGAAGTCGTACGCTCCGGCCCAGCTTCCGTACCGTCCGACGGCATATCCGTTGGCCCAGCGCAGGTTGTCGACGGGGTCGTACCCGTTGCCAGGCACCTTGCTGCACGGCAGTGCCTGCACCAGGCCACAGGCACCGGAGGACTTGTTCGTCGCGTTCGGGTTCCAGCCGCTCTCGCGTTTCACGATGTAGTCGACGTAGCCCCAGTCGCTCTCTGCGATACCCGCCGCTGCCATCCACTCCGCGGGCGAACCGCCGCCGGTGTACTTCGGCCGGCTGCCGCTTCCGCTGCTCTCCTCCGAGGCCGAAGAAGCCACCTCGGGTTCGGGCGTCGGCGTCGGGGTGGGCGTGACGTACACCTCGAACGCCCCGCGCTCGGCCGGCGCGAAAGCCGACCCTTCGACGATCACGCTGAGGCTCTGCGAGTCCTCGGCCGCCAGCGAGAAAACGGTCTGCGCGTCCGCGCTCTCCGCAGGCTCGGCCAGCGCGATGCCCGTCGGCGCGACGATCGCAGCCGCGAATCCGACGACGGCGACCGATGCGAACACGCCGGCAACACCGCGACGACGCGACCATCGGGGTCGATGCGGCGCGGGTTTCCTGGTCGCAGAAGCCGCGACGGGCGCGGGCGCACCGCTCGCGATGTCGATCTCGTGGGACTCGTGGGATGAACTCACAATAGGCACAGTCTAGTCAGCGCTCCCTGAGGACGCCATGAGAACTCTCACCGAACGGCGAGCATGACCTCGATCGTGGCATCGATCAGGGCGTCCACCTGCTCCTCGCGGTACCCGCGGCGCTGCATGCGGAATGCTGCAGAACGCAGCTGTTCGACCGACAGGTCGTCCCCATCGCGCAGATAGCGCACGATGCGGCGGGCGACGTGGTCGACCTCGTCGGTGCGGTAGCCGAACGTCAGCCAGCCGACCCTGGCGAACTTCTGGCGCTTCTTGCGCGCGAGGTGGTCCAGGATCACCTGCGCCTCATCGCGCGCGTGCTCCACCCAGGCGCTCGCACCCTCGGACCGCACGGCGCGATCCCGCGTGCGGGCGGCGAACGCATCCTCGATCCGACCGAGCGCGGCGTCGACCTCGGCGACCGCGTACCCGTTCTTGACCAGCGGGAACGACGCAACGCGGACGTCAGCGGCGGAGAGCGTGTCGTCGCCCCGTTCAAAGCTCTCCTTGGCTGCCGCCAGGAAGGTGTCGACCGCCGCGGGGTGATAACCCCGCACGCGCCCGGTCGTCAGGGCGAACGCCGACCGCGGCGCGTTCTGCTCAACTGTCACGCCGTCAACCGTATCCGATGTCATGCGAGCACCGGCCACGGCGACAGCAGGAAGTACAGGCAGAGCGCGGGCACCGTCGAAGGAAGGATGCTGTCGAGTCGATCGAGCAGACCGCCGTGACCCGGCAGCCACGAGCTCATGTCCTTGATGCCGATGTCGCGCTTCAGCATGGACTCGGCCAGGTCACCGAGCGTGGCGGACAGCAGCACGGCCGCACCGAGGATCGCGCCGCCCCACCACGACAGGTCGAGGAGGAAGAGAGCCAGCAGAACGCCGGCGCCGATCGACGCGACGACCGCTCCCGCGAAGCCCTCCCAGGTCTTCTTGGGACTGATCCGCGGCGCCATCGGATGCTTGCCGAACGCCAGGCCGGAGGCGTACGCACCGGTGTCCGCCGCCACGGCGATCGCGATGAACGCCAGCACCCACCACTGTCCACCCTCCTGCGCGAGCAGAATGAGAGCGATGCTCGCCAGGAAAGGCACATACACCTGCACCAGTCCGCTCACCACGGCGTCTCCGAGCACGTCGCCGTATGTTCGACCGTCCTTGCTCATCATCTGAGCCACCAGGCGCCAGACGATGACGAACGCGATCGCGACGAACAGCGCGACCCAGCACAGCCACGGCTCGGCGAAGTACCCGGCCAGCACCAGAGGCACGCCGGCGATCAGCTGCGGGACGATGTCTATTCGACGCCCGGCGCCGCGCAGAGCGAGAGCCAGCTCGTAGATTCCGAGCAGGGCGATCGCCAGCACGATGGGCACGAAGAGCCATTTGATGAACACCAGCGACCCGAGCAGCACGGCTCCGAAGGCGAGTCCGATCAGGATCGCGAGGATCAGATCCCGGCCGGTGCGCTCCTTGATGCGCTCGTTCGCCTGATCGAGCTGGTCGCGGGCGTGCGAGACGTGAGTCTCGAACTCGCCGCGCCGTGCGCGCCACTGCTCACGAATCGCGTTGTGCTCGCCTGTCGACATCGCGTGCTCCGGGAGCGGAGCAGCCTGCGGAAGTGGAGCGTCGTGCGGGAGCGGCACGTCCTCCGGGAGCGGAGGCTTGGGCGGCACGGCACCCGCATCGAACCCCGGGAACGCGGAATCGCTCAACGGCACTGGCTCACCCT
>Ga0196960_10000719_pt1 | contig 10393 bp, 10 predicted proteins | sample S3v_5metaG_FD_183187 | JGI IMG/M metagenome (GOLD analysis project Ga0196960, IMG submission 183187) | Soil microbial communities from Anza Borrego desert, Southern California, United States - S3+v_5 | ecosystem: Environmental > Terrestrial > Soil > Desert | place: USA: California | collected... | reverse complement strand
CTCCTGCGGCAGCTGGATGCGCACCTCGCGCGCCGACGGAAGGATGCGCGGTGCCCGCACGAACGCCCGCGTGCCCGGGCCGGCCGGCTCGACGGCGGCGTCGGCGACCGCGGCCGGGCCGATCACCAGCTGCGTGTTCCCCAGCTGCACGACCTGCCCGGGAGCCAGCGGGACGCCGTCCTCCTCGGTCACCGGCTCGCCCTCCAGCAGCGTGCCGTTGGCGGAGCCCAGGTCACGGAGGACGACCCCGCCGGCCGCCACCCGCAGCAGGGCGTGCCGGCGCGACATCGACCGGTCGGCGAAGCCGAACGCGCTGTTCCGGCCCAGCTCGTGGTCGCCCGGCGGCAGCGCGGCGACCAGCCCGCTGCCGGGACCGCTGACGACCCGCAGCTGCCAGCCGTGCGGAGGCGGTCCTGGCGCGGTGGCGAGCGCAGCCGCCTCGGTCAGGTGCACCACGCCGCCGTCGACGAGCGCGCTCTCGCCCACCGGCTGGTCGTCGTCGAGCCGGTGACCACCGACCCACAGCCCGTCGGCGGGAACGCCGGCGACCCGGGCCAGCTCGGCGGCGACGCGACCGATCGGCAGGTCGTCGTCCACGTCGACGACGACGTCGAGCAGCGCGCCGTCGACCTCCCCGACGCTGAGCTGGACGCGCACCCGTCTCCCTCCGTCGCGACGACGACCGCACCCGGCCGGGCACCCGTCCGGGCCCGGGAGATGGTGCACCGCCGACGGGGCCGGAGCTCCCGGTCGGGTGACCGCCTGTGGACAACGCGGGGAGGCGGGGAGGCGGGCGGGCCGGCCGGACGTGTCCGCTGCCGGTCCCCGCGTGTCGGGAATGCCGGGCGCGGATCCGCCGCTGAACCGCGTGAGCACCGACCTCCCTCCCCCGCTCCGAGAGGCCGCGCATGCCCACGCTGCTGACGTCCCGGCCCGTCTCCGCCGAGCCGGCCCCGCGCCGCCGTCGCCGGGTCCCCCTTCGACTGGTCGCGGCAGGTGTCGGCGTGGCCGTGCTGGTACCGGTCGGCGTCGAGGTCGCCGGCTGGCTGCCCGACAACCCCTTCGGGCAGGACGTGGTCGACCGGAGCACGAGGCCACTGCTGCTGGCCCTCCAGGACCTGGACGAGTACCACGCGGCGACCGGCACCTTCCAGGTCGTCGTCGACCGCGAGGTGGACACCCGCTACGTGCCGTCGTTCGTCAGCGGCGAGCGGGTCCAGGTGCTCGCGACCGGGACCGCCGACGCCTACGTCGACTTCGCGACCCTGGACGCCGGCGCGGTGAGCCTGTCCGGCGACGGCGCGGCGGCGACCATCGAGCTGCCGGCGCCACGTCTCGACGAGGTCCGGATCGACCCGGAGGAGAGCCGCGTGCTCGACCGCGACCGAGGGCTGGCCGAGAGGATCGGCGGCGCGCTCGGCGAGGACCCGGTCGACGACCGCGAGGTCTACGCCCTGGCCGAGAGCCGGCTCGCCGCGGCAGCCGCCGAGAGCGACCTCCGCGACCGGGCCGAGGTCAACACCCGCGCCATGCTGACCGGCCTCGCGCGGTCGCTCGGCGTCGACGAGGTCGAGGTCCGCTTCGAGGACGTCGCCGACAGCACCGGCTGAGGAGGCACCTCGCCCTTCGCAGGCTCGGGGCGGGACCGGGAACGCAGGGTCCCGCCGCGAGCATGCGAGTGGTGGGGGCAGGGGGCGTTGCTCAGCCCTTGAGCTTGTACTCCTTGAGCAGCCCGCGGCTGATGATCGTCTTCTGGATCTCGCTGGTGCCCTCGCCGATGAGCAGGAACGGCGCCTCGCGCATGAGCCGCTCGATCTCGTACTCCTTGGAGTAGCCGTAGCCGCCGTGGATCCGGAAGGACTGGGTGGTCACCTCGGCGCAGTACTCGCTGGCGATCAGCTTGGCCATGCCGGCCTCGACGTCGTTGCGCTCGCCGCGGTCCTTGAGGCGGGCGGCGTTGACCATCATCAGGTGCGCGGCCTCGACCTTGGTGGCCATCTCGGCCAGCTGGAACGCGATGGCCTGGTGCTGGGCGATCGGCTTGCCGAAGGTCTCCCGCTGCTGGGCATAGGCGACGGCGAGCTCGAAGGCGCGGACGGAGATGCCGCAGGCCCGGGCGGCCACGTTGACCCGGCCGACCTCGACGCCGTCCATCATCTGGGAGAAGCCCTTGCCGGGCGTCCCGCCGAGGATGTCGGTGGCCTTGGCCTGGTAGCCGTCGAACACCAGCTCGGTGGTGTCGACGCCCTTGTAGCCCATCTTGTCGATCTTGCCGGGGATGGTGAGCCCGGGCTTGACCTCGCCGAAGCCGGAGGGCTTCTCCACCAGGAAGGTCGTCAGGTTCTGGTGGGCCTTCTCCGCGCCCAGCTCGGTGCGCACCAGCGCCGCGACGAGGGTGGAGCTGCCACCGTTGGTCAGCCACATCTTCTGGCCGTCGATGACGTAGTTCCCGTCGTCCTGCTTCGTGGCCTTGGTGCGGATGCCCGCGACGTCGGACCCCAGCCCCGGCTCGGACATCGAGAACGCGCCGCGCACCTCACCGGTGGCCATCCGGGGCAGGTAGTACTCCTTCTGCTCCGGCGTGCCGTGCTGACGCAGCATGTAGGCCACGATGAAGTGGGTGTTGATGACGCCTGAGACGCTCATCCAGCCGCGGGCGATCTCCTCGACCGCGAGCGCGTAGGTCAGCAGCGACTCCCCCAGGCCGCCGTACTCCTCGGGGATCATGAGGCCGAAGATGCCGAGCTCCTTGAGCCCGTCGACGATCTCCTGCGGATACGTGTCGCCGTGCTCGAGCTCCTGCGCGTTCGGGATGATCTCCTTGTCGACGAAGCTCCTGACCGTCGACAGGATCTCCTGCTGGATGTCGGTCAGGTCCGCGGTCTGGGCCAGGCGGGTCATCGGTCTCCTCTGGAACTCCGGTGTCAGCAGTGAGTATGTGCCACGTGCCGACGACGGCTCGGGCGTGCTGCCCACGCCCGTTCCGGCGGCGGACGTGGTCGGCAGACGGACTGCGGTGCGGCGGCCCCCGGTCCCGGGGAACCGCCGCGTCGCTGCCGTCCCGGCTTCGGGCGCTCAGTCCTCCGGCGGCGTGAAGGACGAGCTGCGGGACATGCCCGCGGCGCGGCCCTTGCCGGCGATGACCAGGGCCATCTTCCGGCTGGCCTCGTCGATCATCTCGTCGCCGAGCATCGCCGAGCCCTTCTTGCCGCCGGCCTCCGACGTCGCCCAGTCGTAGGCGTCGAGGATCAGCTCGGCGTGGTCGTAGTCCTCCTGCGACGGCGCGTAGATCACGTTCGCGGCGTCGATCTGGCCCGGGTGCAGCACCCACTTGCCGTCGAAGCCGAGCATCGCCGAGCGCTTGGCGACCTCCTCGAAGGCCGGCACGTCGCGCACCTGGAGGAAGGGACCGTCGATGGCCTGCACGCCGCGGGCGCGGGCGGCCATGAGGATCTGCATGAGGATGTAGTGGAACGGGTCGCCCGGGTAGTCCGGGTGCAGCGCGCCCACGACCAGCGACTTCATGTTGATGCTGGCCATGAAGTCGGCCGGGCCGAAGATGATCGTCTCGATCCGCTCGCTGGCGAACGCGATGTCGTTGACGTTGATCAGGCCCTGGGCCGTCTCGATCTGCGCCTCGATGCCGATCCGGCCGACCGGGAGCCCGTTGGCCTTCTCGATCTGGCTGAGCAGCATGTCCAGCGCCTTGACCTGCGCGGCGTCCTGCACCTTCGGCAGCATGATGCAGTCGAGGTTCGCGCCGGCGCCGCCGACCACCTCCAGCACGTCCTGGAAGGTCCACTCCGTCGTCCAGTCGTTGACCCGGACGGTGCGGATCTTGTCGCCCCAGCCGCCCTCGTTCAGCGCGGCGACGATGTTCTTGCGGGCACCCGGCTTGGCCAGCGGCGCGCAGGCGTCCTCGAGGTCGAGGAAGACCTGGTCGGCCGGAAGGCCCTTGGCCTTCTCCAGGAACCGGGGGTTGCTGCCGGGAACGGCCAGGTTGGAACGACGGGATCGGAGCTCGGCCACGGTGCCTCCGCTGGGCTGGTGAGATGGGTCAGGTGAACAATGCATCGATCGGGGGTTCGGTTACCGGAGGGTAGCGATGCCGGATCCCGGCCGCGTACCCGCGTGATCAGCGGCCGGCGGCCCCGTCGCACCGCTTCAGGTGGCGGGCTCGACCAGGATGGCGGGGCGACTGGCCCGGACCACCAGCGCGACCCCGGCGACGACGGCGACCATGCCCGGCAGTGCGAGCAGCGGCGGCGCCTGACCGAGCAGGATCAGCGCCACGATCAGCGCGCCGGGCACCTCGAGCAGCACCGCCAGGCTGACCACGGTGGGCCCGACCGTGGAGAGCACCAGGTTCAGCAGGGTGTGGCCGGCCAGCTGGGCGCACACGGTGATGCCGGCGATCAGCCACCAGTCGCGAGCGCTGAAACCGGTGAGCGGGACGTCGGCCACCACCGCGGCGACGGCCACGGCCGCCGCGCAGACGGAGTAGGCCACCACCGCGTAGGCCGACGTCGACAGCCGCTCGCGAGCGCGTGCCCCGGCCAGCACGTAGCCGCCCGCGCAGATCGCGCCCAGCACGGCCAGCCCGTCACCGGCGAGGGCCTCGGTCCCGACCGAGACGTCCACACCGGCGATGAGCGCCACCCCCACGACGGCGAGCACCAGCCCCCACCAGACGGCCGCCGGCAGTCGCACCCCGGTCACGCGCGCGGCCAGCGCCGTCCAGATGGGCGTGGTGGTGACCAGCGCCGTCGACGCGGCGACCGTCGTCATCGACAGGCTGGGCAGCCAGGCGGCGAAGTGCGCGGCGAGGAACAGCCCGGCCACCACGGAGCTGCCCAGGTCCCGCGGACGCAGCCCGGCGAGGGTGGCGCGGTCGCGGCTGAGCAGCACCGGCACCAGCGCCGCGGCGCCCGCCGCGTTGCGCCAGAAGGCGATGGCCAGGACCGGCGCCGCGACCAGTGCGGTCAGCGGGCCGGACATCGACACCCCGAGGACGGCCACGCCCATGAGGGCGACGTCCCGGGTTCCGGGACGCCGCACCGCCCAGGCTCCGGCCGCGCCCGTCACGGGACCCGGACGGAGCCCGACGCGATGGGATGCACGGCGCCGGCGACGCTCACCGCGGTCACCGAGCCGCCGGACACCGTCACCCGGCCGGCCAGCTCCGAGGGGCGGCCCACGGCGGCCCCCTGGGCGAGCCGGTAGTCGGTGACGCCGTCGGTCGCCAGGCCCTCGGCGGCCAGCCAGACGCCGGTGGCGAGCGCCGCCGAGCCCGTGGCGGGGTCCTCCTGCCAGGCCAGGCCCGCCGCGAAGACCCGCACGGTGCCCGAGGCCGTGGCCGGGTCCCAGGCGAGCACCGACACCCCGCCCTCCACGCCCGGCAGCAGGACGTCGAGCGCGGCACCGTCGGGAACGGCCCGCTCCAGCGCCTCGGGGTGCACCTCCAGCTGGGCGAAGTCGATCCCGCAGCCGACCAGGTGCGCCGGACGGCCGGTCGCATCGGCCGCCGAGAGCCCCACCGCCGCCGCGAGCGCACCTCCGTCGGGGCCCGGCCGCAGCGACACCGTTCCGCCGCTCAGCCGCGCACCGTGGTCGTCCACCGCCACCTCGACGATCCCGGCTCGGCACTCCTGGCGGAGGACCCCGGCGGGCAGGCGGCCCCGCCGCACCAGCGTGTGCGCCGTGCCGACGCTCGGGTGGCCCGCGAAGGGCAGCTCGGTGCGCGGGGTGAAGATCCGCACCCGGTAGTCGGCGCCAGGGCCGCTCGGTGCGCTGACGAAGGTGGACTCGGAGAACCCGAACTCGGCGGCCAGCGCCTGGCACTGCGCGGTCGTCAGCTCCCCGGCGTCCAGGACGACGGCGAGCTGGTTGCCGCTGAACGGACGCGGGGCGAAGACGTCGACGACCTCGAAGTCGAGCACTTCCTGGGTGGGCACGGCAGCGACGGTAACCTCGGGCTCCGGTGGTCCGGCCGTTCCAGGCCGCCATCCAGGCCGCACCCCGGATGGGGGGCCGACGAGCGCCGCGAGGAGGCCCCGTGACCACGGCGACCAGGGCCTACGTCTCCCGGCTGGCCGGGTTGACCGTGTTCGACCCGAACGGTGACCGCGTCGGCAAGGTGCGCGACGTCGTCGTCGCCCTGCGGGTGGACACCGCCTCCCCGCGGGTCCTCGGCCTGGTGGTGGAGGTCGTGGCCCGCCGCCGGATCTTCGTGCCCATGGGCCGCGTGACCGCGATCGACCCGGGCGCGGTGATGCTGGCGTCCGGCACGCTGAACCTCAAGCGGTTCGAGCAGCGGGCGGGCGAGACGCTCGTGCTCGGCGAGCTGCTGGACCGGAAGGTCACCATCACCGAGACCGGGCGGCCTGCGCACGTCGTCGACGCCGGCATGGAGCAGACCCGCACGGGCGACTGGATCCTGTCCCGTCTCGCCGTCCAGGAACCCGGCCGGCTCGGCCGCCGCGGCCAGCTGCACCAGGTCGCCTGGGACGAGGTCACCGGGCTCACCCTCCCCCAGACCGGCCAGGGCGCCGAGACCCTCATCGCCACCTACCGCGAGCTCAACGCCGCAGACATGGCGCACGCACTGCAGGAGCTGCCGATCAAGCGGCGGCACGAGGTAGCCGAGGCCATGGACGACGAGCGGCTGGCCGACGTGCTCGGCGAGCTGCCCGAGGCCGAGCAGATCACCATCCTCGGCACCCTCGAGGAGAGCCGGGCCGCCGACGTCCTCGAGGAGATGGACCCGGACGACGCCGCCGACCTCCTCTCCGAGCTGAGCAACGTCGACCGCAACCGGCTGCTCGAACTCATGGAGCCCGACGAGGCCGAGCCGGTCCGCCAGCTGCTGAAGTACTCCGAGGACACCGCCGGCGGCATCATGACCAGCGAGCCGGTCATCCTCACCCCGGACGCCACCATCGCCGAGGCGCTGGCCCGGGTGCGGGAACCGGAGCTGACGCCCGCGCTGGCCAGCCAGGTGTACGTCTGCCGGCCGCCGTCGGCCACGCCCACCGGCCGCTACCTCGGCCTGGCACACATCCAGCGGCTGCTGCGGGAACCGCCCTCGACGCTGGTGAGCGGGGTGCTCGACGATCTCGAGCCGCTGCGCCCGGAGGCGCCGCTGGCCGAGGTGACCCACTACTTCGCCACGTACAACCTCGTGGCCGCCCCCGTCGTGGACGCCCAGGGACGGCTGGTCGGCGCGGTCAGCGTGGACGACGTCCTGGACCACCTGCTGCCCGACGACTGGCGCGAGCGGGCCCGCCGTGGCTGACCCGCCGCGTCTCGACGTCCCCCGGGGGCAGACCCGCCGGTTCGGCAGCTTCGTGCGGTTCAACCCCGACGCCGTCGGGCAGTTCGCCGAGGGCATCGCGCGGTTCCTCGGCACCGGCCGCTTCCTGGCCGTGCAGACGCTCATCGTCCTCGTCTGGATCGGCCTGAACGTCTTCGCCGTGCGCCTGCGGTGGGACCCCTACCCCTTCATCCTGCTCAACCTGGCCTTCTCCACCCAGGCCGCCTACGCCGCGCCGCTCATCCTCCTGGCCCAGAACCGCCAGGCCGACCGCGACCGCGTGCAGGCCGAGGAGGACCGCGGCCGCGCCGCCCAGACGCGTGCGGACACCGAGTACGTCGCGCGGGAGCTGGCGGCGCTGCGCGTGGCGATCGGCGAGCTGGCCACCCGCGACTTCATCCGCGGCGAGCTGAACCGGATGTCCAGCGACGACGTCGACGACCGGCGCGAGAAGCGGCGGCGCGACCCCGTCGGCTGAGGTGCCCTCGCGTCAGGCACGAGGTCGACCGGTACCGGGGCGCCGCCGATCTCCCCGCGGGCTGCACGGCAGCGAGGTCGGAACCGGTCCGGGTCGTGCGACGGCCGTCCGCCCACCGGAGGAGCCACGATGCACGGAAGGGCCTCACGGGCGGCGAAGCAGCGCGCTCAAGCGCTGAGGACGTGCACCAGCGCGCCCGCCGCCCCGGCGAGGACGAGGACCACGATGAACGGCGCCCGCAGGGCCAGCGCCAACGCCGCCACGGCCAGCCCCGCCAGCCTGCCGTCGACGACGATCTCGTTCCCGCTGGTCAGACCCTGCACCGCCACCAGCGCGGCGAGCAGGGCTGCGGGCACGAAGTCGACGACCCGCGCGACCCACGGCTGCTCCACCCACGACGCCGGCACCGACAGCCCAGCCAGCTTGAGCAGGTAGCAGCCCAGCGAGGCGACGAGCACCGCCGTCCACGTGGCGCTCACGCGGACACCTCCCGCCGGGGGCGCCCGGCCAGCGCGACCGCCACCACCGCCGCGATCACCTGCACGCCCGCCGGCACGAACGGGGTGAGCGCCAGCGCGACCACCACGCCCCCCAGGGCGACCCGCCGCTGGAGAGCCGGCTCGGCGAAGCCCGCCCCGAGCCGCGGCCACAGCAGTGCCAGGAACGCGGCGGGGACGACCGCGTCGAGAGCCGCCCGGGCCGTTCCGCCCAGTGCCGCCGCGCCCATCGCCCCGACCACGGTGGTGGCGTTCCACGTCAGGTACAGCACCGCACCGCCGACGAGGAAGGCCAGCCGGGCGAGCCCGCGGTCCGGAGCGGCCAGGGACAACGCCGTCGTCTCGTCGATGACCCAGTGCGCGGTGCCGATCCGCCGCATCGGTCCGCGGGGCCTCAGCAGCGGCACCAGCCGAACTCCGTAGACGGTGTTGCGCAGGCCGAGCAGCAGAGCACTGCCGACGGCGGCCAGGGCGCTGCCGCCGGCGCCCAGGACGCCGACGAGGGCGAACTGCGAGGCGCCGGTGAACATGACGGCCGAGAGCACCACCGCCTGCCAGACGTCGAGCCCCGCGGCGTCCGCGGCCGCACCGAACGCCACGCCGTAGAGGCCGACGGCGAGCCCCAGGCCCACCGCGTCGCGAACGGTCTGGGCACGGTCGGGCAGCACGGTGGAGACCCTAGGACGCCCCGCTGCGCGGCAGATCACCCTCCGGCGGACGGCGCCGCGTCCCGCCCGCCGTACAGTGTGTGTGAACCCGTTCGCGCAGGTCGCGGCTCCTGGCCGCCGACCGCCCGACGGGGTCCCCCGTCGAAGGAGACAGACGCAACCATGTCCGACCAGCTGACCGACGCGCCGGCGCTCGACGCCATCACCGCCGCCCTGGCCACCGTCCAGGACCCGGAGATCAACCGCCCGCTGACCGAGCTGGGCATGGTCAAGGACGTCCAGATCGGCGCCGGCGGCGCCGTTCGCGTCGAGGTCTACCTGACCGTCGCCGGCTGCCCGATGCGGGAGACCATCACCAACCGGGTCACCCAGGCCGTGGGCAACGTGCCCGGTGTGAGCGCGGTACAGGTCGAGCTGGACGTCATGAGCGACGAGCAGCGCGCCGAACTGCGCAAGACCGTCCGCGGCACCGACGCCGCCGACCCGGTCATCCCCTTCGCCCAGCCCGGCTCGCTGACCCGCGTCTACGCGGTGGCCTCGGGCAAGGGCGGCGTGGGCAAGTCCAGCGTCACGGTGAACCTGGCCGCGTCGCTGGCCAAGCGCGGGCTCTCCGTCGGTGTGGTGGACGCCGACATCTACGGCCACTCGGTGCCGCGCATGCTGGGCGTGGACGACAAGCCCACCCAGGTCGACAACATGATCATGCCGCCGCAGTCGATGGGCGTGAAGGTCATCTCGATCGGCATGTTCACCCCGGGCAACACCCCGGTCGTGTGGCGCGGGCCGATGCTGCACCGCGCGCTGCAGCAGTTCCTCGCCGACGTGTGGTGGGGCGACCTCGACGTCCTGCTCCTGGACCTGCCCCCGGGCACCGGTGACGTCGCGATCTCCATCGCGCAGCTGCTGCCCAACGCGGAGATCCTCGTGGTCACCACGCCGCAGCTGGCCGCCGCGGAGGTGGCCGAGCGGGCCGGCGCCATCGCCACCCAGACCCACCAGCAGGTGGTCGGCGTCATCGAGAACATGAGCTGGCTCGAGCTGCCCGACGGCTCCCGCATGGAGGTCTTCGGCTCCGGCGGCGGCGAGGCCGTGTCCGAGGCGCTCACCCGCACCCTCGGCGCCCGGGTGCCGCTGCTGGGTCAGATCCCGCTGGACACGCGGCTGCGGGAGGCCGGCGACGCCGGCGCCCCCATCGTGCTGGCCGAGCCGGAGTCGCCGGCCGCCCAGGCGCTCGCGCGGATCGCCGACGGCCTGGCCAGCCGCCAGCGCGGGCTGTCGGGCATGTCCCTGGGGCTCACCCCCGTCCGGCGGTAGCACTCGTCGTCCTCCGGACGGCAGTGCACATCGTCGCCCTCCGGACGACACCGCGGCCAGGAGCCGTACCCGACGTGCGCGGAGCCCCGCCCGTCGTCCCTCGAGGAGCCCTCCGGGCCCCCGC
>Ga0196960_10000718_pt1 | contig 10426 bp, 8 predicted proteins | sample S3v_5metaG_FD_183187 | JGI IMG/M metagenome (GOLD analysis project Ga0196960, IMG submission 183187) | Soil microbial communities from Anza Borrego desert, Southern California, United States - S3+v_5 | ecosystem: Environmental > Terrestrial > Soil > Desert | place: USA: California | collected... | reverse complement strand
CGCCGCCGACCCCGGCCCGGCCACCGAGCTGCCCGCTGCCCCCGAGCCTCAGCCGGAACCGGAACCGGGGCCGGGCGCCGGCTCCGACCCGGCCCCTCCGGCCGTCCCCGAGACGACGCTCGTCTCGTGGCGGTTGGGCGAGCCGTCCAACGGCGACGTCACCGAGAGCGGCAACTTCTACTTCGCCGTCGCGCAGCCCGGCTGGGAGTGCCGGGTCGATGCCGACCCGTGGGGGACGTGCATGCGGTACGGGTCGGAGAGCTGGGAGGCGTCGTTGGGCGAGCACGTCGTGGAGATCCGCGCCGTCGCCGACGACGGCACGGTCGATCCGACCCCCGTGCGCAAGACGTTCACCCGCGTGCTCCCGCGCGAGCCGAGCGGCGTCGTCCGCGCGCCTGACGGGACGTTCGAGCGCGGCGACGTCGCGCCCTGCGCGCGGACCTCGACCTCTCCCCGGCGCGGCAGGTCGCCGAGGCCGCGTGGGACCTCGATCGCGACGGCGAGTTCGACGACGGCGCGGGCGTCGAGATCGCCGAGCCGATCCGGGTCTCCGGTCCGGAGCCCGTCCCCGTGCGGGTCCGCGTGCGCGACACGCGCGGGGACCAGATCGTGCTCGAGGACGCCGTCGACGTCGCGTACCACGGCGGCGCGCTGACGCCCACCCAGGACGCCACGGCGCCGCGGCAGAACGCCGCGCGCGACGGGTTCCAGCCCGAGGGACGCCCCGCGCCGCCGCTCGAGCCGGCCTGGACCGCCGCGCCCGGCCTCGCCGGCTTCCAGGATCCCCTGCACGCGGGGGGCCGTGTCTTCACGTCCGCCCTCGGCATGGTGCGCGCGCTCGATGCCCGCGACGGCCGTCCGCTGTGGGCCCGCCCCATCGATGGCGAGGGCGACTTGGAGGTCGCGTACGACGACGGCCGGCTGTTCTTGCAGCGCGACCGCCTGCTGCTCGCCCTCGATCCAGCGACCGGCGCGGTCCTGTGGCGCCAACGGAGCGCCGGCTCCGCCCACATCGTCGCCGCCGGAGGCGTCGTCTGGGCCGGAAGCTCCTACGACCAGGCGACGGGCGCGCCGGTCATCGAGCGCGGGTTCTACGCGCCGTCGGTGGTGGTCGGCGACGACGCGGACGTGTTCGCCGAGCACGAGGGGTGCCTGCTGGCCTACGACCGGCGGACCGGCGACGAGCAGTGGCGCGACTGCACACGCACCGGGAGCTACCGCTCCATCGCGGCCGTCGGCGCCGGGGTGGTGCTCGCGACGGACCGGGACAGGCCCGCCGGGGTCCACGACTCGGCCACCGGCGAGGTGCTCCGGCCGTTCACGCTCGCCCTCCCCGCGGTTGCCGGCAGCACCGTGTTCGGCCTTCGGGACGGGCGACTCATCGCCGAGCACGCGCGGACCGGTGTGGTGCGCTGGAGCTTCGCGCCGCAGCCGGCGACCCGCCTCTCAGCGCCGACCGTCGCCGGGCCGTACGTCTACGTCGCCGGTGAGGACCGGCGCCTCTGGGCGCTGGACCGCGAGCTGGGAACCGTGCTGTGGAGCGGAACCACCGCCGGCGCTTGGCGCACTGGCCCGACCGTCGCGCACGGGCTCCTCCTGCTGCAGACCACCGCCGGGCTGGAAGCGTTCCGCGAGGCCGGCGCCGCCGCCCCGGATGAGCCGGAGGTCGAGCCCGTCGCGCTCGACCAGGTGGCCCTGCCCCCGCTCTCCGACGCACCCAACGCGGCGGTCTCCTTCCGGCTCGATCCGACCCACGCACGGTTCGCGGCGACGAAGACGCCGCGCCCGCCGCTCCGCAAGCGCTGGAAGATCGCCACGCGCGGAGGCGTCCGCCCGGTCGTGGCCGACGGCCGCGTCTTCGTCGCCGGGTCCGCTGGCAGCGATCCCAGCACCGTCACGGCCTACGACGCGGCCACCGGCGCGGTGCTGTGGCGCCACGTGGGCGACGACCACTCGGGCGCGCTCGCGTACGACAGCGGCCGGCTGTTCGCGATCTCATGGGACGACGACGTGCGCTTGCTCGAAGCCCTCGACCCGGCGACCGGCGCGGAGCTCTGGCGCCGGCCGCTCGACGCCGGCTTCGCGATCGATGCCGCCGATGGAACGGTACTGGTCAGCAACGGATCGTCGGTCCAGGGGTTCCGGGCGTCGGACGGCACGCCGCAGTGGGCGCCGATCGAGCGCCCGGCGATGGCCCAGCCGGCGATCGTGCGCGGCCGCGGCTGGCTCCGCGGGTGCGGCGGATGGGTCTCGTTCGGGCTCGCCGACGGTGCGGTCGACGGGGCGTGCGACACCCTGGACGGCGGGATCACGCTGGCCACGGACGGGGGTGCCTTCGGCGCGGGCGAGGCGCCGTCGGCGCAGATCACCGCCACGCCGCAGGCGGTCGCCGGCAACACCGCCGTCTGGGAGGACGGCGGAGCGCTCACGGCGATCGACACGCGTACCGGGCTGATCCGCTGGCGGATCAGCGTGGAGGGCGGCATCCACACGATCCCGCTCATCGCGGGCGGCACGATCTACCTCGTCACCCACGACAAGGACCCGGGCGGCCCTGACGCCGCCGGGTACGACCTGGCCACCGGCGCCCTCGTGTGGGAGGAGGACCAGATCGAGGAGGTCTCGATCGACTGGGATCCGACGACCGAGCTGACCGTCGGCGGTGGGCTCCTCCTCGTTCCGGACTGGAACGGCTACCTCACCGCCTACGAGTCGGCCGCCGGCTAGTCGTCGGTGTCGAGGAAGTACTGCACGCCGTCGAGGAGGAGCCCGACGCGGGCGGGGTCGACGTCGCCGGTCTTCGCGTCGCGGGTGATGAGGATCGACTGGCGGACGACGTCGCCGTCGGCGTAGCGGAACTCGATCAGGCCGCCGGGCAGGACGGCGTACGTGCCGCGCTGGTCCGGCGAGGAGGAGGCGAAGTTGCCGCCGCCGGGGTTCATCGCGCCGCCGCCCCACGAGCCGATCGTCTCGCGCGAGTTCGTGAACTCGCCGGCGGTGTTCATCGCCAGCCAGTTCTGCTGGACGAACTGGTTCGGCCAGTAGCCCGAGACGTCGATCCCCTTGAGCGCGAGGTTCCACGTGGAGCCGGCCGCCGGGACGGGGCTCAGCGTGTACGTGTCCTCGCCCTGCGTGATCGACGTGCGGTCGGGGCTGACCGCCATCTGCTGCCCGTCGACGGTGAGGACGTTCGTGCGGCCGTCGTACGTGTAGGGCAGGCAGCCGTCGGTCGGCTCGCCGTGCTCGTCGACGCCGGCCGTCTTGGCCGTGCACTGGGGGAATCCGGCGCCCTTCGGGATGCCGCGGAACGCCCACTGGCCGTCGAGGAACGTGAGGCCGTACCACGTGTTGCTCGCCATGACGTCGACCTTCACGCGCGTGAACGCCTGGCCGACGAGGCTGGGGAGCTCGGGCGCCGGCGAGGGGCCGGGCGTGGGCTTCGGCTTCGCCTTGCCGCTCGACTTCTTCCACAGCGTGAGGACGATCTGCTCGCGCGCGCCCTTCGCGCCCTTCGTCGCGCTGCTCGCGCGGGCGACGACGGTGGAGGTGGCCTTCGCCTTCTTCGTCAGGCGCACCTTGACCGTGACCGTCTTGCGCTTGCCCGGCTTGATCGTGCCGAGGCTCAGCGTCTTGCGCTTCGCGCTGACGCCCTTCGGGACGGTGAGCTTGAGCTTCACGCCCGCGGCCGCCTTCGCGCCCGTGTTCGCGACGCGGAGCTTCGCCGTCCGCCAGGCCTCGCGCTTGAGCGGCTGCATCGCCGGCGCCTCGATCGCCAGCTGCACGCCCTTCGGCGGGGCGAGCTTCTGCGTCACCGGCGCGGGGCCGGGCTGGGGCTTGGGCTGCGGAGCCGGCTGCGGGGCCGGCTGCGGCTGAGGTTGTGGCTGGGGCTGAGGTTGCGGGTCGGCCTGCGTGACCGGGAGATCGAAGCCGAGGGCGTCGTAGACCGTGCTCTGGTAGGTCGTGCCGACGAGCGCGCAGTCGACGCTCTGGTTGGCGATCGCCGGGGCGGAGACGCGCATCGTGACCGTCGCGCGGTCCACGGTCCGGGTGTCCGGCGTGGCGTAGACGATCGGGTCGTTCGACGGCACCGCGTACGCCGTGCCCTCCTGGTTGGCCGGGTCGGTGATCGCGAGCGCCTGCAGCACGTCCTCGCAGCCGCCGCTCCCACGACGGCCGAGGTAGACGCGGATGAGCGAACTCGACGCCGCCGTCGGGGCCGCGCGGAGCGTCACCGTGGCGGTCAGCGTGCCGGCGCTGTCGTACGTGACCTGCGAGGCGACGATGTCCCGGCCCGCGTTCGCCTGGTCGCTCGCGGCGTCGGTCGCGCCGCCCGAGCGGATCTCGGCGCTGGCCGGCGCCGCGGTCGTGGCGCCGACGGCGGCGCAGAGCAGCGTGGCCGCGAGGGCGCGGCGACGTGCACGGGTTCCCCTGCCCAACACGCGGGGAAGGCTACGCGGATTCGCGGTGCTTGTGTGAGCGGGAACGCGCCAGCGGGCGCGGCGCGGGGCCGGCGACCCGGAGCCGCCGGCCGGAGCGAGCGAGCGGCGCCTAGGAGGCGACGGCGGTGGAGGCCGGGCGCACGAGGTCGCGCGCCACGAGCTCCTCGGCGATCTGGACCGTGTTCAGGGCCGCGCCCTTGAGCAGGTTGTCGCCGACGACGAAGAGGTTGAGGCCCGTGGGGACGCCGAGGTCCGGGCGGATGCGGCCGACCGCGACCTCGTCCCGGCCTGCCCACTCGAGCGGCGTCGGGACGTCCTGCACGACGAGGTTCGGGAAGGCCTCGAGCGCCGCGTTGGCGGCGGCGAGATCGGGCTCGCGCTCGAAGATCGCCCGCACCGCGACGGCGTGGCCGACCATCACCGGGACGCGCACGCAGGTCGGCGAGACCTGGAGGCCCGGGATGTCGAGGATCTTCCGCGACTCGTTGCGGAGCTTGATCTCCTCGTCGGTGTAGCCGTCCTCGACGACCTTGCCGAGCGACGGCACGACGTTGAAGGCGAGCGTGTCCGCGTGGACCTTGTGCTCGACCTTGGCGCGGGCTGCCGCGCCGTCGTTCACGAGCAGGTCGATGTCCGCGCCGACGACCGGGATCTGCTCGGCGAGCTCGTCGATGCCCTTCTGCCCCGCGCCGCCGGCGGCCTGGTAGCTCGTGGCCACCATCGCCGACAGGCCGAACGCGTCGTGCAGCGCCTTCAGCGGCAGCATCGCGACCATCGTGGTGCAGTTCGGGTTGGCGACGATGCCGTTGTGCGCGGCGAGCGCGTCCGCGTTGACCTCGGTCACCACGAGCGGCACGTCGTCGTTCATCCGCCACGCGGACGAGTTGTCGACGACGACGGCACCGGCGGCGGCGAACTTCGGCGCCCACGCCTTCGAGGTGGCGCCGCCCGCGCTGAAGAGCGCGAGGTCGAAGCCCTGGATGGAGTCGTCGGCCAGCACGCGGCACGGCTCGGTCGCGCCCGGCAGCTCACGACCGCGCGAGCGCTCGGACGCGAACGGCACGATCGCGTCGGCGGCGAACCCGCGCTTGATCAGCAGGTCGCGCATGATGGTGCCGACGGCACCGGTGGCTCCGACGACGGCGACGCGCATCAGGCTGCGAACTCGCCGAAGGGGTTCTCGGGCCGCATCGTGTCCGGGCCTTGGAGCTCGAACGCGCTGTGCAGCACGCGGACCGCCTGCTTGAGCTGATCGCCGTTGACGACGCAGGAGATCTTGATCGGCGACGTGGAGATCATGTCGATGTTGATCCCCTCCTCGCCGAGCGTCGAGAAGACCTTGGCGGCGACGCCCGGGTGCGACTTCATCCCGGCGCCGACGATCGAGACCTTGCCCATCGACTCGTCCGCGACGACGTCGGCGATCCCGGCCTCGGCCACGAGCGGCTGGAGCGCGGCCTGCGCGGTGCGCAGATCGTCCTTGGGCACCGTGAACGAGACCTCGGCCTGGGCGCCTTCGCCCACCGGCTCGTTCTGGATGATCATGTCCACGTTGACGTTCGCGTCGGCGAGCGTCGTGAAGATCCGGCCGGCGATGCCGGGCGTGTCAGGGACGCCGATCAGGGTGAGGCGAGCCTCGCCCGACGAGTGCGTCACGGCGGTGATGAGGGGCTGTTCCACGGTTGCGTCGTCTCCGACCACCACCGTACCGGGCTTGTCGTGGAAGCTCGAACGGCAGTGGATCCGAACCCCGTGGTTGCGCGCGTACTCGACGGAGCGCAGCTGCAGCACGCCGGCGCCGGAGGCGGCCATCTCGAGCATCTCCTCGAAGGTGACCATGCTCAGTTTGCGCGCCTCGGGGACGATGCGGGGATCGGCGGTGAAGACGCCGTCGACATCGGTGTAGATCTCGCAGACCTCGGCGCCGACCGCCGCCGCGAGGGCGACCGCCGTCGTGTCCGAGCCGCCGCGGCCGAGCGTCGTGACGTCCTTCGCGGTCGACACGCCCTGGAAGCCGGCCACGAGGACGATCGAGCCCTGATCGAGCGCGTCGTTGATGCGGTCCGCGCGGACGTCGAGGATGCGGGCCTTCGTGTGCGAGGTGTCTGTCACGATCCCGGCCTGTGAGCCGGTCAACGAGATCGCCCGATGCCCGAGGTCGTTGATCGCCATCGCGCACAGCGCGCACGACACCCGCTCGCCCGTGGAGAGGAGCATGTCCATCTCGCGCGGGTCGGGGTCGGGGGAGATCTCCTGCGCGTCGGCGATGAGACGGTCGGTCTCCTTGCCTCGCGCGGAGAGCACCGCCACGACGTTCAGGCCCTGCTCGCGCTTCTCGACGATCCGCTGCGCAGCGCGCTTGAGGCGCTCGGCGTCGGCGACCGACGTGCCGCCGAACTTCATGACCACGGTCTCCGGCATCGCGGGGGGAGGATATGAGGCGCTGGCCCCTCGTGGTGGCCGGGCTCGCGATGGCCGTCGCGGCGGTCGTCGTGCTGCTGGTTTCCGGTGCGAGCGAGGACGGAGGCTCAGAGCCGGTTCGCGAGGGCGGATCGCGGTTCGCGGACGGTGGGACGACGGCGACGACGCCCGCCCCATCGGCCGGTTCGAACTCGGCGGTGGAGCGCGACGCGGCGCAGCTGTTCGTCGCGGGGTTCGCGTCCGAGCGCGGGCCGCAGCGGGTGTGGGGCGGGCTGCTGCTCACCGACGCGAACTTCTCGTCGGACCGTCAGCTGCGCGGATTGGTGCGGCGCGAACTCCGGCGGGCGCGGCGGGAGAAGCGGCCGGTGCCGCTGGTGTGGACGGACCCTGCTGCGCTGCCCGGGCTCGGGCCGGCCGCGCAGCCGACGATCGGCGCGGAGGGGACGCAGCGCGACGCCCGCACGACCGCGCTGCGCTCCGGCCGGCGGCTCGCGCGCGTGGGCGTCGACCTCGTCCTCGCGCCCTCCGCGGACCTCGGCGCGACGGGGACGGCGGCGTCGGAGCGGTCGTTCGGCGACGACGCCGAGCGCTCCGCCGCGTTCACCTTCCAGGCGGTCGACGGGTGGCGGACGGCCGGTGTGCTGCCGGTCCCCGGCCGCTTCCCGGGCGAGGGCGCGGCGTCGCAGGACCCGGTCGAGGGGCCGGCGACGGTGGGCCTGTCGCTGGACGAGCTCGTCGCGCGCGACGTCCGCCCTTTCGCGGGGGTGGCCGAGCGGGCGCCGGCGGTGCAGATGAGCGCCGCCGTGTACGCGGCGTGGGACGGGGTGACGCCCGCGACGCTGCTGCCGGAGGCGGTGTCCTTGCTGCGTGAGCGGCTGGGCTTCCGCGGCGCCGTCGTGAGCGCGGACCTCGGGTCGGTGACGGCGGCGACGGGCGGCAGCGTCGGTGATGCGGCGGTGGCGGCCTTGCAGGCCGGGTGCGACGTGCTGCTGGTGCCGGGAGGACGGGCGGAGCAGGACGAGGCTTTGCGCGCGGTGGTCGCGGCGGTGGCGTCCGGGAAGGTGCCGCGGGCGCGGTTCCGTGAGGCGGTGGCGCGAGTGGCGGCGCTGCGGGAGGCTGCGCGCTAGCCGCTCCGAGTCCGTCCGGACTGCGGTCGGGGCCTGGAGCGTGCGCTGCGGGCGGCGGCGGGGTCGTGTTCGGTTCGCGGACGTCCTCCCGAGCAACTCGCGTCAAGTTTTGGCCCGTAGAGGGGGAAAACTCGACGCGGGATGAGGTCATGCGCTTTTGGGGGCCATATGAACCCAAAGGCGCATCACCTCTGGCGACGGCTCCGGACGAGCGTGGAAGCTGACCGACAACCGCCGCAACCGCCGCAGCCAACGCCCGAGACCCCGACCGCAAGCCGAACGAGCGCGAACGCGATCTCAGCCCACCATCCCCCGCCGCTCAGCGTCGTCGATCACCGCGACCGCCACGGGCACCAGCGGCGGCCAGTGGCGCTCGATCTCGGCGAGGAGCACGTCGCGCAGCTGCGCGGCGGTGCGGTCCCCGTCCCGCCACGCCGATCCCTCGCCCGACCAGTGGAGGACGAGCGGCTGGAGGCGGTCGAGCGCGCGGGCGAAGCGGGCCTCGTCGGACGAGCCGTGCTCGAACTCCTCCCACAGCTCCCGCCCCCGCGGGCCGATGTCGTCGGGGAGCAGGCCGAAGAGCCGCACCGCGGCGGCGGCTTCGGCGTCGGCGATGGCGGCGCGGGCGGCGGTGTCGTGGAACGGCGTGTCGCCGGTGTCGACCTCGACCACGTCGTGGATCAGCAGCATCGACAGGACGCGCTCGAGGTTCGTCTCCGGTGCGACGGCGGGCTGGAGGACGAGCGCCCAGAGCGCGAGGTGCCACGAGTGCTCGGCGCTCGTCTCGCCGCGCGAGCCGTCGACGAGCCGGTTGAGCCGCTCGACGCCGGTGAGGGCGTGCGCTTGGACGAGGAAGTCGAGGCGGCGCCGCGTGTCGTCGTCGACGGCGAGCGCGTGGAGGTCGGGGCCGTGGGACACCGTGCGAGTGTGGCATCGTGCCGGCGCGTGACCGAGATCGCGATTCCCCGCGTCGGCGTCAGCGCGATCGTCGTGCGCGACGGCCAGGTGCTCCTCGGCTGCCGCCAGGGCGCGCACGGCGAGGGCACGTGGGGCTTCCCGGGCGGCAAGCTGGACGCCGGCGAGACGCCCGAGGCGACCGCCGCGCGCGAGCTCGAGGAGGAGACCGGCCTGCGCGCGACCGCCGTCGAGCCGCTCGTGTGGACGAACGACGTCTTCGCCGGCGAGGGCCTGCACTACGTCACGCTCCACCACCGCTTGGAGGCCCAAGGCGAGCCCGAGCTGCGCGAGCCGGAGAAGGCGACCGCGTGGGAATGGTTCGCGTGGGACGCGCTCCCCGGCCGGCTCTTCCTCCCGGTCGAGACGCTCCGCGCGACCGGCTGGCGCCCCTAGCCCGCCGCGGCGGCGCGAGCGTCGGCCGCCGCCCGGATGCGGTCCGCGACCGCCTGCGCCTCGGCGTCGTCCGCGTACGTCGTACGCGGCCAGAAGAACCCGCGCAGGCCGTCCTTCGGGTTGCGCGGCACGACGTGGACGTGCAGGTGCGGCACGGACTGGGAGACGATGTTGTTGACCGCGTTGAAGATGCCCTTCGCGCCCATCGCCTCGCGGACCGCGACGGACAGCAGCTGGACCCGCTCGCCCAGCGGCCCGACCAGCTCCGGAGGCAGGTCCCACACCGCCTCGACGTGCGTCTTCGGCACGAGCAGCACATGCCCATGGAACAACGGCCGGATGTCCAGGAACGCGGCGAACTGCTCGTCCTCGTACGCGATGAAGCCCGGCTCCTCCCCCGCCGCGATGCGGCAGAAGAGGCACGGCTTGCTCACAGCACGCGGCGCCCGGCGAGCGCGCGCCCGAGCGTGACCTCGTCCGCGTACTCCAGGTCGCCGCCCACCGGTAGCCCGGAGGCCAGGCGCGAGACGCTCACCGACGGCATCCGCTCGCGGAGCGTGTCGGCGATGTAGAGCGCGGTCGCCTCGCCGGTCGTGGTCGGGTTCGTCGCGACGACGACCTCGCGCACCGGCTCCTCGGCCTCGACGACGCGGCGGAAGAGCTCGGCCATCTTGAGGTCCTCGGGGTCGACGCCGTCGATCGGCGACAGCGCCCCGCCGAGCACGTGGTAGCGCCCGTGGAACTCGTGCGTCCGCTCGATCGGGATGACGTCGCCCGGCTCCTCGACCACGCAGATCACGCCGATGTCGCGGCGCGTGTCCTGGCAGATCCGGCAGGTCGGCTCGTCCGCGAGGTTGAAGCAGATCTCGCAGAGGCCGATCTTCTCCTTCACCTCGCGGATCGCCTCGGCGAGCGCGTTGGCCTCCTCGGGCGTTGCGCGCAGCAGGTGGAACGCGAGCCGCTGCGCGGTGCGCTGCCCGACGCCCGGCAGCTTGCCGAGCTCCGTGATGAGCCGCTGGACCGAGGGGGCGTACAAGCGGCTACCGCTGCTTCTTGGCCGCGCGGCGCGCCGCGCGGTTGGGCCCGCCC
>Ga0196960_10000717_pt1 | contig 10440 bp, 4 predicted proteins | sample S3v_5metaG_FD_183187 | JGI IMG/M metagenome (GOLD analysis project Ga0196960, IMG submission 183187) | Soil microbial communities from Anza Borrego desert, Southern California, United States - S3+v_5 | ecosystem: Environmental > Terrestrial > Soil > Desert | place: USA: California | collected... | reverse complement strand
CGGCCGGGCCCGCGCCGGCCCGGTGCCGCCGTGACGGCGGGCCGGTCGCGCCCCGGTCAGAAGACGAGGTCGTCCTCGTCGGTGGTGGGCTCGTCGTCGGTGGTGTACTCGTCCGGGTCGTCGCCGTCCGGGTCGTCGTCCTCGTCGTGCCCGTCTTGGGTGTCGCGGGCGGCCAGCTCGTCGAGGACGACGTCGAGCACCCGCACCGCGCCGGCCTTGTCCAGCGGGTCGTTGCCGTTGCCGCACTTGGGTGACTGCACGCACGACGGGCAGCCGCTCTCGCACTCGCAGCTGGCCACCGTCGCCCGCGTCGCCGTCAGCCACCGGCGCAGCGCCGCGTAACCCCGCTCGGCGAAACCGGCGCCGCCCGGGTGGCCGTCGTAGACGAAGATCGCCGCCGTTCCGGTGTCCGGGTGCACGGCGGTCGACAGGCCGCCGAGGTCCCAGCGGTCGCAGGTGGCCAGCAGCGGGAGGATCCCGATGGCCGCGTGCTCGGCCGCGTGCAGCGAGCCGGGCAGGGCCGCGTCGTCGACGTCGGCTCGCAGCACCGCGCGGGAGTCCAGGGTCAGCCACACGGCCTTGGTGCGCAGCTGGCGCGGCGGCAGGTCCAGCGGGAACTCCGCCAGCACCTCGCCGGTGCCCAGCCGGCGCCGCTGGTAGGCCACCACCTGGTTGGTCACGTCCACGACGCCGGTGTGCGCGGTCACCGTGCCCAGCGGGCTGGTCTGCTCGACCGCGACGACCGACAGATCCGTGACGTCCCGGGCGACCGTGGTCCAGTCGGGGCTCTCGGGGTGCACCACGGCGCAGGCGTCCTCGACGTCGAACTCGTCGACGACGAAGGTGTCCCCGCGGTGCACGTAGAGGGCGCCCTCGTGCACCGTCGAATGGGCCGCCCCGCCGTCCACCGTGCCGAGCAGCCGGCCCGTCGCCGCCTCGATGATGGCCACCGGCTCGTCGCCGCTGCCGCGGATGTCGACGTCCGGCCGGCCGCGCCCGGCCCAGTACCAGCCGGTCGGCCGCCGCCGCAGCTGCCCGGCGGCCACCAGCTCCTCGACCTGGGCCTGCGCGACCGGCCCGCCGAAGTCGGCCAGGTCCGCAGGTACCAGCGGGAGCTCCGCCGCCGCGCAGCACAGCTGGGGACCGAGCACGTAGGGGTTGGCGGGATCGGTGACCGTGGCCTCGATCGGCCGGCCGAACACCGCCCGCGGATGGTGGGCCAGGTAGTGGTCCAGCGGGTCGTCGCGGGCCACGAAGACCACCAGCGACTCGCGCTGCGCCCGCCCGGCCCGCCCCGCCTGCTGCCACAGCGACGCCAGCGTGCCCGGGTATCCGGCCAGCACCACGGCGTCCAGCCCGGCGATGTCGATGCCCAGCTCCAGGGCGTTGGTGGTGGCGACGCCCAGCAGGTCGCCGGTCGACAGCGCCCGCTCGAGCTCCCGGCGTTCCTCGGGCAGGTAACCGCCGCGGTAGGAGTCCACCCGGCGGACGAGGTCGGACCGCCCGCGGTCGTGCAGCAGCCGCCGGGCCTGCTCGGCCACCGACTCCGCGCTGCGCCGCGACCGGACGAACGCCAGCGTGCGCGCGCCGCGCTCCACCAGGTCGGCGAGCAGCCCGGCGGTGTCGGCGGCCGCCGAACGGCGCAGCGGCGCCCCGTGCTCACCGGTCCGCTCGGTCAGCGGCGGCTCCCACAGGGCGAACGTGGCCCCGGGCCGCGGCGACCCGTCGTCGGTGACCGCGACGACGTCCTCGCCGACCAGCCTCGTCGCGGCGGCGGCGGGGTCGGCGACCGTGGCCGAGGCCAGCACGAAGACCGGCTCCGCGCCGTACCGGCGGCAGATCCGCCGGAGCCGGCGCAGCACGTGCCCGACGTGCGAGCCGAACACGCCGCGGTAGGCGTGGCACTCGTCGATGACGACGTAGGCGACCCGGCGCAGCGTGCTCGACCAGCGCTGGTGGGCCGGCAGGATGCCGCGGTGCAGCATGTCGGGATTGGTCACGATCCAGCGCGAGTGCCGCCGGACCCAGTCCCGCTCCTCGGCCGGTGTGTCGCCGTCGTAGGCGGCCGGCCGCACCGACGGATCGGCCAGCTCGGCCACCGACGCGAGCTGGTCACGGGCCAGTGCCTTGGTCGGCGCCAGGTACAGGACGCAGGCGCGGGGGTCCTCGGCCAGCCTCGTGAGGGCGGGCAGCTGGTAGGCCAGCGACTTGCCCGAGGCGGTCCCGGTGGCCACGACCACGTGCCGTCCCTCGCGGGCCAGCGCGGCGGCCGCCACCTGGTGGTGCCACGGAGCCCGGACGCCGCGCGCGGTCAGGCGGTCGCGCAGACCCGGGTCGGTCCACTCCGGCCAGTCCGCGGTGCGGCTGCTCCGGACCGGCAGGTGGTGCACGTGGGTGACCGGTTGCTCGTCCTCCGCCGTACCGGCGAGCAGGTCGTCGAGGAGCTCCCCGCCGGGCGGCACGGCGCCGGGACCGCCCGGGATCGGGAACGCTCCACCCCCGGACCGCTCGTCCGTGCCGGGAGGGGGAGCCGACAGGACCGGGTGCAGCTCGGTCACCACCCCACTGTCACACCTCGGAGCAAGCCGTCGCACGAGCCGGCCCGCCCACCCGAGGCGCTCGCGGCGGAAGGGGAAGTGCGGAACCCGCTACCGCAGGTGTGATCTCCCCTACACTTCGCCCCGTTCCGGAGCCGGTCGACCTCGGCCGGTACCGGACGCCGACCTCCGCCGGACCGGGGAGCACGGCGCCTCCCGGGCGGCCGCCGACGCCTGGAGGACCCATGCCCGACCGCTCCCTGTCCGGTGGGGAGACGGCGATCGTCGCCGTCATCCTCGTCATCTCCCTGGCGGCGCTGGTGTTCGCCGCCTATCTGGTGCGGGCCGTCACGGCCGCCGACCAGGGAACGGAGAAGATGCGGGAGATCGCGCGAGCGGTGCAGGAAGGTGCGGCGGCCTACCTCCGGCGGCAGTTCCGGACGCTCGCCGTCTTCGCCGTCCTCGTCTTCGTGGTGCTGCTGCTGCTCCCGGTGGCCGACGGCGGCTGGGGCACGCGCGTGGGCAGGGCGTTGTTCTTCCTCGTCGGCGCCACGTTCTCGGCGCTGGTGGGCTTCATCGGCATGACGCTGGCCACCCGCGGCAACGTGCGGGTCGCGGCGGCGGCGCGGAAGGGCGGGTACCGGCCGGCCTTCCGGATCGCGTACCGCACCGGTGGTGTCTGCGGGATGATCACCGTCGGGCTGGGCCTCTTCGGCGCAGCCCTGGCACTGCTGCTCTTCGACGACACCGCGCCGGTGGTCCTCGAGGGCTTCGGCTTCGGTGGCGCCCTGCTCGCGATGTTCATGCGCGTCGGCGGCGGCATCTTCACCAAGGCCGCCGACGTCGGCGCCGACCTCGTCGGCAAGGTCGAGGCCGGCATCCCCGAGGACGATCCGCGCAACGCCGCGACCATCGCCGACAACGTGGGGGACAACGTCGGGGACTGCGCAGGCATGGCCGCCGACCTCTTCGAGTCCTACGCGGTCACGCTCGTCGCCGCGCTGATCCTCGGGCAGGTCTTCTTCGGCTCCGTCGGCATGGTCTTCCCGCTGGTGGTGGCCGCGGTCGGGGTGATCGCCTCGGTCGCCGGGATCCTCGCCACCCAGCCCGGGCGGAACGACAGCAGCGGCCTGGCGCCGATCAACCGGGGCTTCTTCGTCTCCGCCGTCGTCTCGCTGCTGCTGGTCGCGGCCGCCGCGTTCACCGTGCTCCCGGAGGTGGGTGACGTCGAGGACCTCCCGGTCAGCCCGCAGGTGCTCGGCTTCGTCGCGGTGCTCGTGGGCGTGGTGCTCGCCGCGGCGATCCAGCAGCTCACCGGGTACTTCACCGAGACCAGCCGCAAGCCGGTCAAGGACGTCGGCCGCAGCTCGCTGACCGGGCCGGCCACGGTGATCCTGTCCGGCATCTCGCTGGGCCTGGAGTCCGCCGTCTACGCGGCGCTGCTCATCGGCGGCGCGGTCTACGGCGCGTTCCTGATCGGCGGCGGCGCCGCCCTCTACGCCGTCGCGCTGGCCGGCTGCGGCCTGCTCACCACGGCGGGCGTCATCGTCTCCATGGACACCTTCGGCCCGGTGAGCGACAACGCCCAGGGCATCGCCGAGATGTCCGGCGACATCGACGAGAAGGGTGCCCGCGTCCTCACCGACCTGGACGCCGTCGGCAACACCACCAAGGCGATCACCAAGGGCATCGCGATCGCGACCGCCGTGCTCGCCGCCACCGCGCTCTTCGGCTCCTACAACGCGCAGGTCCTGGTGGCCCTCGAGGAGGCCGGGACCTCCCTCGGGGACGAGTTCAGCCTGGTGAACCCGAACAACGTGGTGGGGGCGGTGCTCGGTGCAGCGGTCGTCTTCCTCTTCTCCGGGCTGGCGATCAGCGCCGTCTCCCGGGCGGCCGGCCGGGTCGTGTTCGAGGTGCGCGAGCAGTTCCGCACCCACCCCGGGATCATGACCTTCACCGAGCGTCCCGACTACGGCGCCGTCGTCGACATCTGCACCAAGGACTCGCTGCGCGAGCTCGCCACCCCGGGCCTGCTCGCCGTCCTCGCCCCCGTGGCGGTCGGCTTCGGGCTCGGCATCGGCCCGCTCGCGGCCTACCTCGTCGGTGCCATCGCCGCGGGCACGCTCATGGCGGTGTTCCTGGCGAACTCCGGCGGCGCGTGGGACAACGCCAAGAAGATGGTGGAGGACGGCGCGTACGGCGGCAAGGGCAGCGAGGCGCACGCGGCCACGGTCATCGGCGACACGGTGGGCGACCCGTTCAAGGACACCGCCGGCCCGGCGATCAACCCGCTGATCAAGGTGATGAATCTCGTGGCCCTGCTGATCGCGCCCGCCGTCGTGGGCCTGTCGGTGGGGGAGGACGCGAACACCGGTCTGCGGGTGGGGCTCGCGCTCGCCGCGGTGGTGATCGTGACGGCTGCCGTGGTGGTGTCCAAGCGCCGGTCGGTCGTCGTGGGCGAGGTGGCCACCTCGCCGGACGAGGCGCCGCTGGCCCGCAGCGCTCCTTGAGCGGTCCATCCGGCGTCCGGGCGCGCAGGTGCCGGCACGGGTGCATGCCGACGTCCGGCTCGGGGTCCCTCATCTGGCCCCGGGAACACCGCTGCGGGCTGTCCGTTCTCAGGGGTGACGGCACGCCTGCGACGGGTAGCGCTCTGTGTCCCGGCGGCGACGTGGCTTACCGTGGCCCGCCGAGGGGGCGTTCCGCGGTGGCGCCCACCCCGTTCCGGGTCACCCGGTGCGGTCGGCACGCCGCGACGGCACCACCTCAGCACCACCGACAGGAGTCCCGTGCCCGCGAAGACCACGCAGACCGCCGCCGAGAGCGACCCGACGACCGACGGCGCGGCGAAGACGCCCGCCCGCCGGGGCTCGGCCGCGTCCGGCGGCAGACCGCTGGTCATCGTCGAGTCGCCGACCAAGGCCAACAAGATCGCGGGTTACCTGGGCAGCGGCTACGTCGTGGAGGCCAGCGTCGGGCACATCCGCGACCTGCCGCGCAACGCCGCCGACGTCCCGGCCGAGCACAAGGGCGCCGCCTGGGCCCGGCTCGGCGTCGACGTCGACAACTCGTTCGAGCCGCTCTACGTCGTCAGCCCCGACCGCAAGCAGCAGGTGACCCGGCTCAAACAGCTGGTCAAGAACGCCAGCGAGGTCTTCCTCGCGACAGACGAGGACCGCGAGGGCGAGGCCATCGCCTGGCACCTGGTCGACACGCTCAAGCCGCGCGTCCCGGTGCGCCGGATGGTCTTCCACGAGATCACCCCCGAGGCGATCGCCCGCGCGGTCGCCAACCCGCGCGAACTCGACACCGCGCTGGTCGACGCCCAGGAGACCCGCCGCATCCTCGACCGTCTCTACGGCTACGAGGTCTCGCCGGTCCTGTGGAAGAAGGTCCTGCCCAAGCTGTCGGCCGGCCGCGTGCAGTCGGTGGCCACCCGCATCGTCGTGGAGCGCGAGCGGGAGCGGATGAACTTCCACTCCGCCGACTACTGGTCGCTGGAGGGCACCTTCGCCGTGCCCGGCCGCGCCGCCGGCGCCGACGAGGGCGAGCCCACCACCGTGCGGGCCAGGCTGGTCAGCGTCGACGACAGCCGGGTGGCCACCGGCAAGGACTTCGACGCCGCGACCGGCCGCGTCACCGGTGACGTCGTCCACCTCGACGAGGCCGGCGCCCGCGGCCTGGCCGCCCGGCTCGAGGGCCGCCAGGTGACGGTCAGCCGGGTCGACGAGAAGCCCTACCGGCGCCGTCCGTACGCCCCCTTCACCACCTCCACGCTGCAGATGGAGGCCGGCCGCAAGCTCGGCTGGTCCTCGGCGCAGACCATGCGGGTGGCGCAGCGGCTGTACGAGAACGGCCACATCACCTACATGCGCACCGACTCGACGAACCTGTCGCAGGAGGCGATCAACGCCGCCCGGCAGCAGGCGCGCGAACTGTACGGCGACGCCTTCGTGCCGGCAGAGGCCCGCCGCTACGCGAAGAAGGCCAAGGGTGCCCAGGAGGCGCACGAGGCCATCCGCCCCGCCGGCGACAGCTTCCGCACGCCCGGGCAGCTGGCCGCAGGGCTCGCCCGCGACGAGTTCCGGCTCTACGAGCTGATCTGGCAGCGCACCGTCGCCTCCCAGATGGCCGACGCCGTCGGTCAGACCGTCAGCGTCCGGCTGGCCGGCCGCAGCGCCACGGACGAGGCGGTCGAGTTCACCGCCAGCGGCCGCACGATCACCTTCCCCGGCTTCCTGCGCGCCTACGTCGAGTCGCGCGACGAGGGTGCGCAGAGCAACGGTGACGACGACCACGGCAGCGACGACGCCGAGCGCCGGCTGCCCCGGCTCGAGCGCGGGCAGCAGCTGGACACCCGGGCCCTGGACGCCAAGGGGCACAGCACCCAGCCGCCGTCGCGGTACACCGAGCCGAGCCTGGTGGCTCGGCTGGAGGAACTGGGCATCGGCCGCCCGTCGACCTACGCGTCGATCATGCAGACCATCCAGGACCGCGGGTACGTCTGGAAGAAGGGCAACGCGCTCGTTCCGTCGTTCGTCGCGTTCGCCGTGGTCAACCTGCTGGAGCAGTACTTCGCCCAGCTCGTCGACTACGACTTCACCGCCTCCCTGGAGGAGGAGCTCGACGAGATCGCCGGCGGCAACCTCCAGCGGGTCACCTGGCTGAGCGAGTTCTACTTCGGCGGCGAGGGCGGGCACGCCGGGGCGATCGCCCAGTCCGGCGGTCTCAAGCACGTCATCGGCGAGCGGCTGGAGCAGATCGACGCCCGGGGCATCAACTCGATCCCGCTGCGCGCCACCGACCCCGACGGCCGCCCGGTCGTGGTCCGCGTCGGCCGCTACGGCCCGTACCTGCAGGCCGGCGGCGAGGACGGCGCCCGGGTCAGCATCCCCGAGAACCTCGCGCCCGACGAGCTGACCGCCGAGAAGGTGGCCGAGCTGCTGGCCGCGCCGTCGAGCGACCGCGAGCTGGGCACCGACCCGGAATCCGGGTACCCGGTGGTGGTGAAGGCCGGCCGCTACGGGCCCTACGTCACCACCGTCGTCCCCGAGGGCAGCAAGGACGCCCCCCGCACGGCCAGCCTCTTCTCCTCGATGACGCCGGAGACGGTGACCATCGACGACGCCCTGAAGCTGCTCACCCTGCCGCGCACGGTGGGGGCCGCACCCGACGGCGAGGAGATCCAGGCGCTCAACGGCCGGTACGGGCCCTATCTCAAGAAGGGCACCGACTCGCGCTCCCTGGAGAGCGAGGACCGGCTGTTCACGGTGACCCTGGACGAGGCGCTGGCGATCTTCGCCCAGCCGAAGCAGCGGGGACGGCGCGCGGCGGCGGCTCCGCTGAAGGAGCTGGGGCCCGATCCGGTCACCCAGGGGCAGATCACCGTCCGCGAGGGCCGCTTCGGTCCCTACGTCACCGACGGCGAGACCAACGCGAGCCTGCGCAAGGGCGACGAGATCGAGTCGATCACCGTCGAGCGGGCGGCCGAGCTGCTCGCCGACCGGCGGGCCCGCGGTCCGGTGACCAAGAAGAAGGCGACCACCAAGAAGGCGACCGCCAAGAAGACGACGGCGAAGACGACGGCGAAGAAGGCGACCGCCAAGAAGACGACCGCCACCAAGACGACGGCGAAGAAGGCGGCCGAGAGGACCGGCGCCGACCCCGTCTCCGCCGGCTGACGAAGGACCCCCTCCTCCCCACCCCTCGCAGGCTCAGGGCGGGACCCGGGAGGGGGCCTTCAGGCCGGGCGGGAGCCGACGGCGAAGATCCGCCGGAAGGGCAGCACCGTCGTGCCGTCGGCGCGCGGCGGGTAGGCGGCGCGCAGCGCGGCGGCGTAGGCGTCGGTGAAGCGGTCGGCGCCGGCTTCGTCGAGCAGGGCGAGCACCGGGCGCAGCGCGGTCGAGCGGACCCATGCCAGCACCGGGTCCGGGCCGGTCAGCACGTGCAGGTAGGTCGTCTCCCAGACGTCGGCCGTCAGCCCGGCGCCGGCCAGCACCTCGGCGTACCCGGCCGGCTCGAGGACCGTGTCGGGCCGCGGCGCTGCCTCGGCCAGCCGGCCGGCCCACTCGGGGGCGGAGCACAGCTGCGCCAGCAGCGCGTGGGTCGGGGCCCGGAAGTTCCCCGGCACCTGGACGGCGAGCCATCCGCCGGGAGCCAGGGCCGCCGCCCAGCGGGCCATCAGCGAGGGGTGCCCGGGCACCCAGTGCAGGACGGCGTTGCTGACGACGACGTCGACGGGCTCGGCCGGTGCCCAGTCGCGGACGTCGCCCAGCTCGAACTCCAGGCGGCCGGGGATCGCCGACGACGTCGCCGCCGCCAGCATCTCGGGGGAGGAGTCGACGCCGGTGATCCGTGCCTCCGGCCAGTGCTGCGCCAGCGACGCGGTGAGCGAGCCCTCTCCGCAGCCGAGGTCCACGACCGTGCGCGGAGCTCCCGCGTCCACCCTGGCGACCAGCTCGACGAACGGCCGGGCACGCTCACCGGCGTACCGGAGGTAGCTGCCCGGGTGCCAGGCACCGGCCGATCGGGCCCCGTCCGGGCGAGTCGTGCCGCCTGTTCCCGTCATCGCCCGTCACCCTAGACACGAGCCGCATCGCCCGCGGGATCACGGACGGCCGGATCCCCCGACCGGGCGGCGAACGGCAGGATTCGTCACGTCGGCCCGGTACCGTTGCCCCGCCGGGGCCAGCGCCGCCCCGGTGCCATCAACCCTGGGAGCCTGTCATTCCGGCCCACGCGACCCCCCCGGTGCCCCCGTCCGACGAGTCGGCGGGTGCCGGCCCGGCGGGCTCGGGCGCCCCGGGCGAGGGTCTACCGCCGGCCGGGACCCCGGTGCCGCCGGATGCGTCGCCGCCCTTCAGCGAGCTGAAACCCCCGGCCGACGAGCACCCGGCGTCCACCGCGGACGGAACCGGCGGCGTCGGCGTGGTCGCGAAGATCCGCGCCGTGCTCCAGGTGCGCGACTTCCGCAAGCTGTGGCTGTCGATGTCGCTGTCGAGCTTCGGCGACTGGCTGGGGCTGCTCGCCATCACCGCGACCGCGAGCTCGCTGGTCGACGGGTTCGCCGCGGAGAACTACGCCCTCGGGGGCGTGCTGCTCTTCCGGTTGCTCCCGGCCATCGTGCTGGGGCCGCTGGCCGGGGCCTTCGCCGACCGGTTCGACCGCCGGAAGACGATGGTGGTCACCGACGTCATCAGGTTCGGCCTGTTCGCGTCGATCCCGCTCGTCGACAACCTCGTCTGGCTGTTCATCGCGCAGTTCCTCATCGAGGCGTTCAGCCTGTTCTGGATCCCGGCGAAGGACGCCGCTGTTCCGAACATGCTGCGCAAGGACCAGCTGGAGCCGGCCAACCAGCTGTCCCTGGTCACCACCTACGGGTTCACGCCGGTGCTGGCGGCGCTGGTCTACGCGGTGCTCAACAGCGCCGGGGGACGGGTCGGCGAGCTGCTGCCGGGCGTGGACCAGGTCGACCTCGCCCTGTACCTGAACGCGCTGACCTTCCTGGTCGCGGCCGTGGTGATCTGGAACCTGCCCTCGATCAGCGGCCGTCGCGCCGCCGGGGCGGTCGTCGGCCAGCAGGAGAGCTTCCTGGGCTCGCTGGTCAAGGGCTTCTCGTTCGCCGGCCACACCCGGCTGGTGCGCGGCCTGGTCGTGGGCATCACCGGGGCGTTCGTCGCGGCGGGGGCGATCATCGCGACCGGGCAGGCCTACGTCTTCGCCCTCGGTGGCGGCCAGGCGGCCTACGGTCTGCTGTTCGGCGCCGTCTTCGTCGGCCTCGGCCTCGGCATCGGGATCGGCCCGAGCATCGCCCGCGACCTGGCCCGCGAGCGCATCTTCGGGGTGGCGATCGTCGGCGCCGGAACCGTGGTGCTCCTGCTGTCCTGGTCGCCCGCGCTGTGGA
>Ga0196960_10000716_pt1 | contig 10443 bp, 10 predicted proteins | sample S3v_5metaG_FD_183187 | JGI IMG/M metagenome (GOLD analysis project Ga0196960, IMG submission 183187) | Soil microbial communities from Anza Borrego desert, Southern California, United States - S3+v_5 | ecosystem: Environmental > Terrestrial > Soil > Desert | place: USA: California | collected... | reverse complement strand
CGCCTGGCGCCGCGTCGAGACGAACGCGGGCGCCCGCGGGTGGATCCCCGCGGACGCCCTGCGCTGAGGCGGCTTCGGCCGCGGGCTAGGCCGAGGGCGCGTCGACCGCGACGCCCGAGCGGAGCGGGGCGTTCGGGTCCTCGACGCGCTCGGGCTGCGTGTCGCCGCTGTTGACCGGCGAGAGCGGCGACTTGGTCGAGGCGGCGACCTCGGCCTCGGTGACGTTGAGCGGGTAGTGGCAGGCCGCCACGTGCCCGTTCGGGTACGCGCTCAGGCGCGGCACCTCGACCTTGCACAGGTCCCGCGCGCGCGGGCAGCGCGTGTGGAACACGCAGCCCGACGGCGGGTTGACCGGCGACGGCGGCTCGCCGCCGACGACGATCCGCTCGCGCTGGCGGTTGAGCTTCGGGTCCGGCACCGGGATCGCCGACAGCAGCGCCGCGGTGTACGGGTGGATCGGCTTGACGTAGAGCTCCTCCGAGGGGGAGAGCTCCATGATCTTGCCGAGGTACATCACCGCGATCCGGTCCGACACGTGGCGCACCACGGACAGGTCGTGCGCGACGAACAGGTACGTCAGGCCGAAGTCGTCCTGCAGGTCCTCGAGCAGGTTGACGATCTGCGCCTGGATCGAGACGTCGAGCGCCGAGACCGGCTCGTCGAGCACGATCAGCTTCGGCTCCAGCGCGAGCGCGCGGGCGATGCCGATGCGCTGACGCTGGCCGCCCGAGAACTCGTGCGGGTACCGGTTGACGTGCTCGCGCGAGAGGCCGACGCGCTCGATCAGATCCTCGGTCCGCTTCTCGACGTCGCCCTTCGCCACCCCGTGCAGCTCGAGCGGCGCCGCGAGGATCTCGCGGATCCGCTTGCGCGGGTTGAGCGACGCGAACGGGTCCTGGAAGACCATCTGCAGGTCGCGCCGCAGCGGCCGCAGCTGGCGCCGGCCCGTCCGCGTGATGTCGTTGCCGTCGAACGCGATCGTGCCGTCGGTCGGCTCGATGAGCCGCATGATCGTGCGCGACAGCGTCGTCTTGCCGCAGCCCGACTCGCCGACGAGACCGAGCGTCTCGCCCTTCTTCAGGCGGAACGTGACGTCGTCGACGGCGTGGACGTGCGCGGTGGTGCGGTTGAGGATGCCCGAGCGGATCGGGAAGTGCTGCTTGACGTGCTGGACGTCGAGCAGCGTCTCGCCGTCCTCCTGCGTCGCCGCCTCGGGCGCCTGGGAGATCGAGACGCTCACGCGGTCGCCCCCTCCATCTCGAGGCCGATCTGGCCGGGCGCGATCTCGCGCCGCTTGCGCTTCTCCTCCACCGGCAGCCAGCAGCGGTCGTCGTGCCCAGGCGACTCGGGGATCCGGCCCTCGAGCTGCGGGTACTTGACGCAGTCGCCGAACTCGTGGCGGCAGCGCGGCCGGAAGTGGCAGCCCTCCGGCGCCGCAAGCAGCGACGGCGGCGAGCCCGGGATCGACGGGAGCCGCTTGGGCCGCTCGCGGTCGATGCGGGTGATCGAGCCGAGCAGCCCCCACGTGTACGGGTGCTGCGGGTCGTAGAAGATCTCGTCGAGCGTGCCGGTCTCGACGATCCGGCCCGAGTACATGACCGCGATGCGGTCGGCGATGTCGGCGACCACGCCGAGGTCGTGGGTGACGAGGATGATCGCCGTGTTCGACCGCTCGCGCAGGTCCCGCATCTCGTGCAGGATCTGCGCCTGGATGGTCACGTCGAGCGCGGTGGTCGGCTCGTCGGCGATGAGGAGCGACGGGTCGTTCGACATCGCCATGGCGATCATCACGCGCTGGCGCATGCCGCCCGAGAACTCGTGCGGGTACGAGTCGACGCGCTCGGCCGCACGGGGGATGCCCACGCGCTCGAGGAGCTTGACGACGCGGTCGCGCGCCTCGGCGTCCGAGACGTCCTCGTGGGCCTGGATCTGCTCCACGATCTGCGCGCCGATCCGGTGGACCGGGTTCAGCGACGTCATCGGGTCCTGGAAGATCATCGCGATCTCCTTGCCGCGGACCTTGCGGAGCTGCTCGTCGGTGGCGCCGACGAGGTCGAGATCGCGGAGCTTGGCCGAGCCGCCGAACTTCGCGTTCGGCGACCGCGTGAGGCCCATGAGGGTCATCGCGGTCACCGACTTGCCGGAGCCGGACTCGCCGACCACGGCGAGCACCTCGCCCGGCTGGACCTGGAAGGAGACGTCGTCCACCGCGTGGACGACCCCGTCTTCCGTGCGGAAGTCGACCTTGAGGTGCTGGACGTCGAGAAGGGGCTGTGACTGTGTCACTGCAGACGGATCCTGGGGTCGAGGAAGGCGTAGACGATGTCGATCAGCGTGTTGAAGATCACGATGAAGAACGCGCCGAACAGCGTGATCGCGAGCACGGGCGGGACATCGAGGCGGCGGATCGACTCGGCGAGGTACTGGCCGATGCCCTGGAGGTCGAAGACGGTCTCCGTGAGGATGGCCCCGCCGCCGATGGCGAGCGAGAAGTCCAGGCCCCACAGCGTCACGACCGGGATGAGCGAGTTGCGCAGCACGTGCTTGACGAGCACGCGCCGCTCGGACAGGCCCTTGGCCCGCGCCGTGCGCACGTAGTCGTCGTTGATCGTGTCGAGCACGCTCGAGCGGACGACGCGCGAGTACACGCCGATGAACAGCGTCGCGAGCACGACCCACGGGAGGATCAGGTGCTGGACCCAGCCCCCGATCCCGCCCTCGGAGAACGTCTCGTAGCCGCCGTTCGGGAAGATCCCGGCCTTGTAGCCGAGGTAGTACGAGGCGAGCGCGCCGAGCCAGAAGACCGGCATCGAGATGCCGATGAGCGCGAGCACGGTCACCAGCGAGTCCGACCACTTGCCGGCCCGGACGGCGGTGAACAACCCGAGCGCGACGCCGATCACCAGCCAGGTGAGCGCGGCCCCGATCGCGAGCGAGAACGTGCGCGGCGCGCCGCGCTTGATCTCCTCCACGACGTTGACGCGGTTGTTGTACGAGATCAGCTCGCCCGTGAAGACCTTCTGCATCGTCTTCCCGTACTGGACGACGATGTTCTGGTCGAAGCCCCACTCCTTGCGGATCTGCTCCACGACCTGCGGGGTCACGTTCTTGCCGGCCATCTGGACGGCGGGGTCGCTGTTGGGGATGACGTTGAAGATCAGGAACGTCAGCACCGAGACCATGAACAGGACGAAGACCATGGCCACGAGGCGGCGGATGACGAAGGTGACCATGCGCTAGTGCTCCAGGCGGACCTTGGCCCGCGGGTCGAGGGCGTCGCGCACACCGTCGCCGAACACGTTCAGCGAGAGGACCGTCAGCGTGAGCATGGCGCCCGGGACGATCGTGAGGTGCGGCGCGCTGATGAGGAGGTCGATGCCCTCGCCGAGCATCGTCCCCCAGGACGGCTCGGGGGGCTGGACGCCGGCGCCGAGGAACGACAGGGCCGCCTCGAGCGAGACGGCGTTCGCCACGAGCACCGGGAAGAAGACGAGGATCGTCGACAGCAGGTTCGGCAGGAGCTCCTTGAACATGATCCGCCAGTCGCTGGCGCCCTGCGCGCGCGCCGCCTCGACGAACTCCTTCTCGCGCAGCGAGAGGACCTGGCCGCGGATCGGCCGGGCGAGGTAGACGATGCCGACGAGGCCGATGATCAGCGTCGGGATCCAGAGCGAGTTGCCCTCGATGCTGAAGATGCCGAGGTCGAGCCCGCCGAGCGACAGCGACACGCCGAGCGCGATGCCGAGCAGCAGCACCGGGAACGCCCAGAGGATGTCCAGGCCGCGCGAGATGACCGCGTCGACCCAGCCGCGGAAGTAGCCGGCCAGCAGGCCGAGGAAGACGGCGAGCACCGCGGTGATGATCGAGGCGGTGATGCCGATGAAGAGCGAGTTGCGGGCGCCGTAGAGCAGGCGCACCATCACGTCGCGGCCGTTGCGGTCCGCGCCGAGGACGAAGCGGCCGTCGGCGGCGAGGCCCTGCGGGCCGATCGGGACGCCGTCGAACTCGACGACGTTCTTCTGCTCGCCGTCGATGGTGATGACGTCGGAGAGGTGGTTGGTGTTCGGTCCGGTGTCGGCGACGTGGTTCGCGAACAGCGGGGCTGAGAGCGCGACGAGGACGAGGAGGACGAAGAGGGCGCCGAAGGCGAGGGCGACCTTGTTGCGGCGCAGGCGGCGGCCGGCGAGACGCCAGGGTCCGGTTCCTGCGGCGGGCTTGCCGCCACCCGGCTCGGTGAGGATCTCAGACGGATCCTGGTCCGGGATGGTGGTGGCGGGGTCGGAAGACGTGGCCATGAGGGGTTTCTCGAAGAAGAGGGAACCTGCGGGGAGGGCCGCCACGGCGGCGGCCCTCCCTTCAGGCTAGGTGCCTACTTCAGGCAGAGCTGCGTGAAGTCGAGCTGGTACACGGGGTGCGTGACCGTGCAGTTCTCGAAATCGATGCGCTCGGAGACGAAGTTCGCCAGCTTGCGGTGGCCGTACGGCGCCACGTAAGCCTCGTCGACGAGCCTCTTGTCGACCTCGGCGTACTCCGCGGCGGCCTCCTCGATCGGCTTCTTGTTCGCGTCAGCGAGCTTCTTGCCGATCTCCGGGTCGTCCACGTTGCCGAAGTTCTGGTTGTTCGTGTCCTGGATGGACTTCGGGTCCACGAGGAACATGAAGTTCCGCGGGTGCGGGAAGTCCTGGAACCAGTTGGCGAAGCCGATCTGGGCCTTCGTCTTCTGGTTGCCGATGGTCTGGAAGTAGACCGAGCCCTCGATGATCTGCGGCTTGGCCTTCAGCCCGATCTGGTTGAGGACGTCGGACAGGTACTCCGCGACCGGCTTCGACGGATCCTCGTCGTTGCCGAAGACCTTCACCGAGGCGCCCTCGGCACCGGCCTGCTTGATCAGCTCGCGGGCCTTCTCGATGTTCGGGGCCTGCGTCGGATCGCCGTAGGGGCACGGATCGACCTTCTGGTAGCCCTGCATGCCCGGCGGCAGGAAGTTGCAGCCCGGCTCCAGGCCGCCGCCGAACAGACGCGCCAGGGCGCGCTTGTCGATGGCGAAGTTGACCGCCTGACGGACCTCCTTCTTGTCGAACGGCGCCTCGCGCAGGTTCATGAAGAAGTAGTACGTGGAGTTCGTGACGAACTCCTCGTAGCGGTCGCCGTACTGCGCCTTGACCTCACGCAGCTGATCGTTCGGCGGCGGGTCGAGGGCGTAGTCGACCTTGTTCTGGATGATGTCCTGCGTCTGGCGGGACTGCGTCTTGACGACGTTGACCGAGACCTTGTCCAGCTTCGCGGCCGGGATGCCCTCGATCTGCGGGAACTGCTCGTTCTTGACGAGATCGAAGCCGCGGCTCTGCCGCATGTTCTCGATCTTGAACGGGCCGACGCCGGCCGGCGGGTTCTTCGTCGTGTTCTCGAACGGCGTGTCGCCCGGCACGATGCCGACGAAGTCCATCGCGAGCACGTACGGGAACGAGCCGTCGGCCTCCTTGAGCTTGATCGTGATCTCGCCCGTGGCGTCGTCGGTCTCGATGCCGGAGATGTCGCCCTTGGCCTTGCCGGCCTTGAGGTACTCCTCCGCGCCGACGATGCCGAGGTAGAAGGCGGAGCCGCCGGACTCGAGGTTGAGCACGCGCTTGACCGTGTGCTCGAAGTCGGAGGCCTTGACGGCCTTGCCGTCGGAGTACTTCAGACCCTCACGGAGCTTCATCGTGTAGGTCTTGCCGTCCTCGGAGATCTCCGGCATCGCCTCGGCGAGGCCCGGGATCAGAGTGGCGCCGCCGGCGCCTTCCTCGTGCTGGTAGGTCAGGAGCGGCGTGTAGACCGTCCAGAGCGCCTGCCAGCCCTCCTGCGTGTACGACAGGGCCGGATCCATGTAGTCCGGGAACGACGTGAGGTTCGTGACCGCGTCGCCGCCGGTCTTGGCGGCGGGCGTGCCCTCCTCCTGCGCGCTGGTGCCCGCGTTGCCCGAGTCACCGGTGTCCTCGTCGTCGCCGCAGGCGGCGACCCCGAAGACCATGGTGAGCGCGAGCGCGAGGACCAGAAGGCGCCTCAGGGTGCTTCGCATGTGGTTCCTCCTGTTGATGCCGGGGCCGCGACATGCGATACGGAAGCCCGCGTCCCCTGGCCCTTCCCATGAGCGCAGGGGAGTGTAGAGGTCAACTCCCTTGACCTACCACTAAGCGTGGATGGATTTCTCCCGGCGGTGTCGGCTGAACGTCAGTCCAAGAAGCGGACCACGTCGCCGACCGGCGCGCGCTCGGGGACCCGTTGCTCCTGCCTGGGCCTGCCGAGATGGAGGAGCCCGAGCACCTGCTCGCCCTCCTCGATGCCCGCCGCATCACGCCCCGCGGGCGTGTTCAGGACGGCGGGAGTGCGCCAGTACGACGCAAGACCGCGTGCATGCGCAGCCAGCAGGACGATGTACGCGGCGCACGCGGCGGCGTCCCGGTCCTCCTCGTCGCCGACGCACGAGACGGCGACGAGCGTGGGCGCGCGGTCGAGCTTGGCCGCGCTCTCCGGCGCGGCCGCCTTGAGCCGCTCGAGTGCGCCCGGCCCGAGGACGCGGAAGCGCCACGGGTTGGTCAGGTGGTGGTTGGGCGCCCACCGCGCGAGCTCGAAGAGCTCGGTGAGCGTCTCGCGGTCGACGGGCTCCGGGCCGTACGCCTTGTGCGTCCGGCGCGTGCGGATGGCCGTCTCCACGTTCATATTCGAGTTTCGCCCTTCCATCCTCGCAAGCTCGGACGTCCGGTCGATGTCACTCTTCGTCTTCGTACAGCGACTCGCCGGCCAGCTCGGTGCCCTTGGCGTCCCACAGCTTCACGTCGAGCGTGTCGCCGCGGTAGTCGTCGGGCGCGATGAGCGTGAACCGGTTCTCGGCGAGCGTGCACTGGTCGACCGCGAGGTCCGCCAGCTCGGCCGTGACGGTCTGGCCGCCGTTGACCAGCGGGGTGCCCCACACGAGCGTCATCGCGGCGACGTTGCCCTGCTCGCCGCGCCAGCCGCCCAGCACCTCGTCGTTGAGGTCGAGCTGCCAGTCCGGGTTCTCCTCCGCCAGCGCGTCCGTGTAGTCGGCGTGCGCGCGGAAGTGGTCTGGCTCGGCGTCGGGGCCGCCGGGGGTGAAGGAGACGTAGCCGTAGAGCTCGAGGCCCGTGCTCGTGCGCGCGGTGGCGGGGACGTACGTGCGCCCGTCCCACGTGCGGTCGGGGAACCAGACGATGTCGCCGGGCTCGCCGAGGTCGGCGCCCTCGTCGGGCTCGATGCGCAGGAACGCGCCGAGCAGCTCGTGGCGCAGGCGGTCGGCCCAGCGGCCGTAGGGCAGCCCCTCCTGCGGGGGCTCGGCGGCGAAGCGGGCGACGAAGCGGTCCGTGGGCGGCATCGCGTCACACCTCTATCAGCAACGTGACCGGCCCGTCGTTGAGGAGCGCCACCTCCATGTGCGCGCCGAAGACGCCGCCCTGCGCGCCGAGCCCGGCGCGTACCCGCTCGTAGAGGGGCTCGGCGACGTCGGGCCGGGCGGCCGCGACGAAGCTCGGGCGGTTGCCCTTGCGCGCGTCGCCGTAGAGGGTGAACTGGCTGACGACGAGCACCTCGCGGCCTGAGAGCGGGTCGTTCATCTTCCCGTCGGCGTCGGTGAAGATCCGCAGGGCGCGGAGCTTGGCGACGACCTTGTCGGCCTTCGTCTCGTCGTCGTCGTGGGTGACGCCGAGGAGGACGAGCAGCCCCGCGCCGATCTCCGCGACGCGTTCTCCGTCCACGGTGACGGACGCCGTCTTAACGCGTTGCACAAGAGCCCTCATGATCGGCGCGCGACACTACGTGACATGTCCCACGCACGGATGCTCGGTGCGGCGCTCATCGCCGCGCTGATGCTCGTCACCCCCGCCGCGGCGCAGGCCAAGGCCCAGAAGCAGCTCTTCGTCTCGCTCGGCGACTCGTACGCCACCGGCTGGCAGGTCCAGGGCCCCGGCAAGCGCGGCAACACCACGAACAGCTTCTCCCACCAGCTCGTGCCGCTCGCCAAGAAGCGCGGCTACGACCTCCAGCAGGTCAACTTCGGGTGCGGCGGCGCGACCACCGACTCGATGCTCCAGCAGACCAAGCCGTGCCCGAAGGCGCTGCGCGCCGTGGGCGGCCGCGCATGGGGCGGCAAGACCCAGACCGCCGCGGCCGAGGCGTTCCTGCGCAAGAACCGCGGCAAGGTCGCGCTCGTCACCGTGTCGATCTCCGGCAACGACGTCACCGCGTGCGCGCGCGGCGGCCAGGACCCGGTCGCCTGCGTCGGTGCCGCCGCCGAGAAGGTCAAGAAGAACGTCACGACGATCGCCAAGCGCCTGCGCGCCGCCGCCGGCCCGAAGGTGCGGATCGTCGGCATCACCTACCCCGACGTGATCCTCGGCCAGTACGTCGGCGAGGGCGCCAACCCGCAGCTCGCGCAGCTGTCGGTCGTCGCGTTCCAGTCGATCATCAACCCGGCGCTCAAGACCGCCTACGAGGGCGTCAAGGGCCGGTTCGTCGACGTGACCGCCGCCACCGGCGCGTACACGCCGCTCACCCAGACCACGACGCTGCCGCCGTACGGCACCGTGCCCGTGGCCGTCGCGAAGGTCTGCGAGCTCACCTACTACTGCTCGGACCGCGACATCCACATGAAGACCGAGGGCTACGCGATCATCGCCGACCTCATCGCGAAGACCCTGCCGAAGCGGAAGTAACGCGCGGGCGCGTCAGACCAGTGCGACGACGACGGCGCCGGCGACCACCAGCGCCGTCGTCCACGCCACCGAGGCGGAGGTGAGCCGCAGGTCGAGCCCGTACGCGTGGCCGACGACGAGCGCGTTGACACCGGTCGCCATCCCCGCCTCGACGATGTACGCGTCGGGGACGTCGAAGGTCAGCGCGCTGAGGCCGAACATCAGCGCCGGCGCGAGCACCAGACGCAGCCCGATCGACACCGCGACCGGGCGCGTCATCGGCGGCGGGAACGTCGCGGCGCCCTCCTCGGTCTCGCTCGACAGCGTCACGCCGACGATGAAGAAGCCGACCGGCAGGATCACGAAGACGAGCAGCTCGACGACGTCGTGGAGCACGTCGGGCGCGAGGTCGTGGGGCAGGACCAGCGCGAGGATCACCGCGAGCATCGGCGGGTTGCGCACGACGAACGACCGGATCCGGTCGCGCGCGGTCTCGCCCGCCTTCGTCCCCATCCCCGCCCCGATCGCGAAGCCGACGGTGAGGAAGAGCAGCGTGTTGACCAGCACGTCGTAGGCGACGGCCGGGCCGATCGCGTCGGAGCCGAGCAGCGCGGCGCAGAGCGGGATCCCCAGGTAGCCGGTGTTCGCGACGATCGTGGAGACGATGAGCGCGCCGGTGCTCGGCGCCGGCAGGTCCATCGCGCGCGCGGCCAGCCACGCCAGCAGGCCGACCACGAGCGCGACGATCCACGCCAGCACGAGCCCGCCGCCGACGCCGCCGCCCAGGTCGAGCCGGTTGATGGTCACGAAGGCGACGAACGGCAGCACCGTCCAGAGCAGGACGCGGACGATCCACTTCGTCGTCACCAGCGCCTGCGCGCCCCAGCGCCGCTCCGCCGCGACGCCGACGACGGTCGACGCGACGATCGCGAGCGCGACGAGGATCACGCGGCGGCGAGCTCGCGCAGCTCCGCGGCGGCGCGCTCGGGCGGCACGACGTTCAGGTGGACGCCCGCGCCGAGCTCGAGGCCGGCGAGGTGGGTGAGCCGCGGCACGACGTCGATCCGCCACGCGAAGTGCTCGGCGCCCTTCGGCGCGGTGCGGACCCACAGGTTGAGCGGCGGGGGCGCGCCGAACCGGGCCTTCAGCAGCGTCAGCGCGCGGTGAAGGAGCGCCGCGCCGGTCGGGCCGTCGTCCTCGAAGCGGGGGCGCGGGGTGCGGGGCGCGAGCAGCAGCTGGTAGGGGAGCCGCGAGCCGTACGGCGCCATCAGCACCGCCTCGTCGTCGATCGCGACGATCCGCTCGCGGCGCCGCACCTCCTCGATCACCAGCTCGCCGAGGAGGTTGCCGCCCATCGTGCGGGTCGCGTGCGCGGTGAAGCGCTCCCGCTCGCGGGCGATCGACGCGGGGACGAAGTCGAGCGCGAAGAGCTGCGCGTGCGTGTGCGGCAGCGACGCGCCGGCCTCGACGCGCTCGTTGACGATCAGGTGCCGGCACGCCGCGCCCGCGTGCGCGCGCATCCGCTCCCGCCACACCTCCATCGCCAGCGCGACCTGCTCGGGCGCGAGCTGGCTCAGCGAGACGACCGGGTCCGGCGCGTTGACGATCACCTCGTGGGCGCCGAGCGCGGCGGTCGCGGTGAAGAGGTCGGGGTTGGCGTCGCGCGGCGGCGTCGCGCTCTCGGCCTCCACCGCCGGGAAGCGGTTGGGGACGACGCGGACCTTCCAGCCGGGGGAGTCGGGCGCCGCCCCGTCCGGGC
>Ga0196960_10000715_pt1 | contig 10446 bp, 8 predicted proteins | sample S3v_5metaG_FD_183187 | JGI IMG/M metagenome (GOLD analysis project Ga0196960, IMG submission 183187) | Soil microbial communities from Anza Borrego desert, Southern California, United States - S3+v_5 | ecosystem: Environmental > Terrestrial > Soil > Desert | place: USA: California | collected... | reverse complement strand
CCGCCGCCCGCCCAGCCGGGCGGCCCGCGGCTCTCGGCGCTGGGCGCCGCGGTCGGCGCCGGCCTGCTCCTCCTCGCCGGTGTCGCGGGCGCGCAGCTGGCCGGTGAGGAGCCCGTTCCGGCGCCTCAGGTCCGGGTCGCCGCCGCTCCGCAACCGAACGTTAACGTGACCGTCCCGGTCACCTCCGGGGCCGCCGCGCCGGCCGAGTTCGTGAGCGACTGGGCCGGTGAGGACGGGTGGACGATCGCCCTCCAGACGCTCCCCAAGGACGGCACCGACCCGACCGCCGTGACGGCCGCCAAGACGGCCGCGACGGGCAAGGGCGCGGAGGACGTGGGAGCGCTCGACAGCGATGAGTACCCCTCGCTCGACACCGGCGAATACGTCGTGTACAGCGGCGTTTTCAGCACGAAGAAGGCCGCGACGGCCGCGCTGAGGAAGCTGAAGAAGGACTTCCCCGACGCCGAGATCGTGAAGGTCTCGGCGGCCGAGGCGGAGGGCGCCGCGCCGGCGCAGAAGGACGCGAAGAAGCTCTCGTCGAAGGAGCTCGAGGACCTCAACAAGGCAAGCGGAGACGAGTACGTGGAGAAGTCCAAGAAGCTCCCCGACAAGATCGCTCCGGAGGGCAAGCCGCCCGCGAAGGACGGCAAGGCGCCTGGCGGAGGTAGCGGTGACGGGACGGTGCTGGAATGATGTCCGCCGACCGCCTGCTGCCCCGGCGGCCGTCCCACGCCTCACCTGTGCCCCACCAGACTGTCCCCGCAATCCCTGAGACGGAGCTCAAGCTGCGCCGAGACGCTCTCGCTCGCGATGTCGCCGAGCGCCAGTTCGACCTTGGCGGGCTCGCCTACGAGATGGCGACGCGCGACCACTTCCGCCTGGACGTCCTCGTCCGCGCCGCCGCCCGCATGCAGGACGCCGACGCGCAGCTGGCCGAGGCCGACCGGCTCCTCGCGCTCGAGGAGCAGGGTGCGGCCGGCCACTGCCCCGGTTGTCAGGCAACGCACAGTCGCGGTGCGGTGTACTGCTGGCAGTGCGGAATCCAGCTCATGTCCCTGACTCCCGCGGAGCACGCCGTCTGATGCGCCCCCGTACCGCCCTCGCGCTCGGCCTCGCCGGGCTCGCGACCGCCGGCCTGGGCGTCACCGCCGGCGACGCCGCCGCGGCCGTCCGCACCTTCGAGCTGACGCTCGCCAACGGCAAGAGCCTCACCGTCAGCGTCGACGTCGCCCCCGGCACCGACCTGTGGGACATCGCGTTCCCGGGCGTCGCCAAGGACCAGATCACGGCGATCGCCGAGGTCCCGACGCCGGCGCCCGTCCAGACGACGCCGCAGGCTCCGGCCCCCACCCAGACCACGCCGGGGAGCACGTCGACCACGCCGACCACCCCGGCGCCGGCCACGACGACGCCGACCACGCCGGCCGAGCCCTCCCCCGAGTCCGCGCCCAAGCCGAAGAGCAAGGGCAAGCAGCAGAAGACGACGGGCAAGGCCAAGCGCGCCGACGACGACGAGGCCGAGGCGAAGACCGACGCCGAGGCTGGCGACGACGCCGCCGAGCGCGACGGTGCCGAGGAGGAGCGGCAGTCCGACGAGACGCCCGCCGGCGGCGTCCCGAGCATCCTCGACCCCTCCACGTCGATCGCCACGCCGGGCGCCGCCGCGGTGGGCGTCCCGAACTTCTTCATCGACAAGTTCAAGGTCCCGCCGTTCCTGCTGTCGATCTACCAGGCCGCCGGCATGGAGTACGGCGTGCGCTGGGAGGTCCTCGCGGCGATCAACGAGATCGAGACCGACTACGGCCGCAACCTGAACGTCTCGTCCGCCGGCGCGCTCGGCTGGATGCAGTTCATGCCGGCGACGTGGAAGGCGTACGGCGTCGACGCCAACGGCGACGACAAGAAGGACCCGTACAACCCGGTCGACGCGATCTTCGCGGCGGCGCGGTACCTGAAGGCCTCCGGCGCGGACACCGATCTGCGCGGCGCGATCTTCTCGTACAACCATGCCGACTGGTACGTCGACTCGGTGCTCATGCGCGCCCGCCTCCTGGGCGGATTGCCGAGCAACCTCGTCGGCTCGCTCACCGGCCTGACGCAGGGGATCTTCCCCGTCGCGGCCAAGGCCACGTACAAGGACGAGGTCTCCGAGCGCGACGCGGAGACGAAGGTGGAGGCCGGCGACAACGCCGCAGTCCCGGTCGAGTCCGAGGACGGGCGCCGCGGGATCACCATCCACTCCCGCGCGGGCGCCGCCGCCGTCGCCGTCCAGGACGGCAAGGTCGTCAAGATCGGCGAGACCGAGCGGCTCGGCAAGTTCGTCCAGATCCGCGACGCCTACGGCAACACGTACACGTACGCGCACCTCAAGAAGGTCGCGGCGACGCACCCGGTGCCGAAGGAGCTCACCAAGGCGCAGAAGGCGAAGCTCGCCAAGGCCGCCAAGGAGGCTGCCGCCGAGCCCGCCAAGGACCCGAAGCCGACGCTCGCCGCCAGCGCGGGCAAGCAGCCGAAGAAGGCCGCTGCCGCCGCGCCGGCCAAGGAGCGGGCCGCCGCCAACGCCCCCGCCCCGACGGCGGAGGTCTTCCCCGAGGTGGCCAAGGAGCGGCTGTTCGCCGCCCCCGCCCGCCCGGAGAGCTTCAAGGCCGGCGGCCGCGTCCAGCTCGAGTCGGAGGTCACCGAGTCCGCGGTGAACCTGCTCGGCATCCCGGCCGACCAGGTCGAGATGAAGAAGCTGAAGGTCGGCTCGCGCGTCATCGGCGGCACCGTCCTCGGCCGCCTCGGCGTCACGCAGCACGGCCGCTCGCCGCACCTGCTCTTCGAGATCCGCCCCTCGGGCCGCGGTGCGCCGCGCATCGACCCGAAGCCGATCCTCGACGGCTGGAAGCTCCTCGAGTCCACGGCGATCTACCGCGCGAAGGGCCGCAACCCGTTCTTCGGGCGCGAGGCCCAGGCGCCGTCGATCGGGCAGATCCTGCTCATGGGCAAGAGCGACCTCCAGGAGCGCGTGCTCGCCAACCCGCGGATCGAGATCTACGGCGCGGGCCGCACCGACGTGCAGAGCGGCCGGATCGACCGCCGCGTGCTCGCGACGCTCGAGTACCTCGCGGCCTCCGGCCTGCGCCCGACGGTGTCGTCGCTCCAGACCGGCCACGGCTTCCTGACGGCGTCCGGCAACGTCTCGCACCACTCGTCCGGCAACGCGGTCGACATCGCCGCGGTCAACGGGATCCCGATCACCGGCCACCAGGGCAAGAACTCGATCACCGACGTGACGATCCAGCGCCTGCTGACCCTCCAGGGCACGATGAAGCCCGCCCAGATCATCTCGCTCATGAAGTACGAGAACGCCGACAACACGATGGCGATGGGCGACCACGACGACCACATCCACGTCGGCTTCACCCCGTACGCGGACACGAACTCCAAGAGCGTCCGCGGCCTCACCACGATGCTCAAGCCGAGCCAGTGGTCGAAGCTCATGGAGCGCCTCGGCGACATCGAGAACCCGGTCGTCGCCACCAAGCCGTCCAAGGACGCCATCACCGTCCTGCCGCCCAAGAAGGGCACGCGCGCCTCGCACGCGCACGACGGCGAGTAGGGGCTTCACGGCCCACTCCCCCGCTTCGCTCGAAGGGCGGCCTCACGGCCGCCCTTCGTCGTTCCCGCGCTGTCGTCCAGCCGGCGGAAGCCATCCGCAAGCTTCGTCAAGATGGACAGCATGGCCAAGCGGCTGCACGAGGTTCGGGACGCGATTCATGTCTTCATCGAGTTCGATGACGACGAGCGCCTCATCATCGACTCGCCCGAGTTCCAGCGGCTGCGCAACATCCATCAGCTCGCCCTGACGTACGACGTCTATCCCGGAGCGTCGCACAAGCGCTTCGAACATTCCCTCGGCGTGATGCACCTCGCCGGGCGCATCTACGACGTCATCACACGGCCGGATAAGATCTCCGACCCTGTCCGGGCGACGATGCCGGACCCGAGCCAGAACGACCACCGGTACTGGCGGACCGTGGTCCGGATGGCCGCGCTGTGCCACGACCTCGGGCACCTGCCGTTCTCGCACGCCGCCGAGGACGAGCTGCTCCCGGACGGGGTCGACCACGAGCTCATCACGTGGAAGATCGTCCACTCCGACGCGATGCTGTCCATCTTCAACGCGATCACCCCGCCCGTGCGGGCAGACGACGTCGGGAAGCTGGCGCTCGGTCCGCGGAAGGCCGAACGGCTCAGGCTGGGCGTCGGGTTCACTCCGTGGGAAGCGATCCTCGCAGAGGTGATCGTTGGCGACTCCTTCGGCGCCGACCGGATGGACTACCTCCTCCGCGACTCGCTGCACACTGGGGTGCGCTACGGACACTTCGACCACGAGCGCTTGCTGGGCACGCTGCGGGTCATGCCGGAGCCCGCACGCGAGGACAAGGAGCTCGACGAGTCCGGGACCGAGCCGGTGCTCGGCTGCGAGCGCGGAGGGCTCCAGGCGGCCGAGCAGCTTCTCCTCGCCCGGTACTTCATGTTCAGCCAGGTCTACCACCACGCGACACGCCTGGCCTACAACACCCATCTGAAGGACTTCCTGAAGCGCTGGCTTCCGGGCGGGACCTTCCCCGTCGATGTCGCCGGCCATCTCGCGCGCGACGACTCCGACGTCCTCGTGGCCATCAAGCAGGCTGCGGCTGACCGAGAAGCTCCCGGGCACGACCCGGCGCGGCGGATCGTCACGCGCGATCACTTCAAGGTCGCCTACGAGAAACGCGCGGCGCCCAAGGACGGGCGGGCGAACGACGAGGATCACCATGGCGACACCCCGGCGGACGTCGAGGCCCTTGCACGGGCCGCCGCCAACCGCTTCGGTGAGGACCTCGTCGCGTACGGGGCGCCGCCGAGCCGCAAGCGTCCGCCTGACTTCGCCGTCCGCAGCCGTGACGGCCGCACGAGCGAATGGGCAAGCGGTCTGTCCGACGTCTACCTCAGACTTCCCGAGTCTCCCGACGCCTACGTGCTGGCCGATGCAACCATTCGGGACGACGTCAGACGCTGGCTGAACGACAACCGCGAGACTCTCTTGGACGAGGCGCGGGCTGCGAAGATCGAAGAATCCGAGAAGGGGGTGTCATGAACCGACTCATCCAGGAAGCACTCGTGGTGGGCCTCGCCCACCGGCTGCATGCGAACGGCAGCTGGACCGGGGAGACGCATCTCCAGAAGGCCGCGTACCTGCTCTCCGAGCTGCGGGACGTGGATCTCGGCTTCAACTTCATCCTGTACAAGCACGGGCCGTTCTCGTTCGGCCTGCGCGACGAGATCTCGGCGATGCGCGGCGAGGAGCTGCTCGACTCCGTCGTGCCGAACCCGCGCTACGGCGCCCAGCTGATGGTCACGCGACGCGGCCAGGATCTCGAGCACCAGCTTCAGAAGACCATGCAGCGGTACGGCCCGGACCTCGACTGGATCGCCGAGAAGCTCGGGTCACGTGGCGTCATGGATCTGGAACGGCTCGCCACCGCGATGTGGATGACGCGCGAGCACGAGGGCGCGTCGGTCCGGCAACGGGCCAGTGCGCTGGTCCGCGTGAAGCCGCACATCACGCTCGAGGACGCGATCGAGGCGGTCGAGGAGATCGACGCGCTTCTCGGCGAGCGCTCGACCGCACGTCCGGCCTGAACACGTCGCACCGCCGCACGTGAACGGGCGGTGATCGGCTCGTGACGATGCTGTGCATCACAAGTTCGTCACGAATCCGGGGGCGCCGGATGGTTCAGTGTCCTGCGGACGCCGCGTGGGCCTGACCCTCCCGCGCTGCGGTGCGGGTCCGCGACGGGACAGCGCGGACCCGCACCGGCCGTCCTTCACAGCGGCCCTTTCCGTGCAGCCGCGAGCATCGCGCCGTCGCCCGCTCCGGGCGGCGGCGCGGCGCGCGTGCCATCGCCCTAGGGCGACGAACCCCTACTCGGGGCGGTCGGAGGCGAGGGCGGCGACGACGGTCTGGAGCCAGGCGCGCTCGTCCATCGTCGCGCGCGGGAAGCGGCGGCGGGCCCAGTCGGCGAGCACGGTGCGGGAGCCGATGGCGGCGACCGGGCCGGTGACCGCGTAGCGGCCGTCCTCGAGCACCCACAGGCCGCCCGGCTCGTCGCGGCGCAGGCGCAGCTGGGCGACGACCGCCTGGCCGCGCACGACGTCCGCGTGGGCGGGATCGCCCTCCTTCTCCAGCGACCACCGCCACGTCGAGAAGACCGGCGTGCGCCCCTTCGCGCGGCGCGGCGGGCGGCGTGGCTGGCCGATCGGCCCGTTCCGCCACCGCTCCACCCACACCGGCACCTGGCGGGTCTCGGACTGGCGGAGCAGCACGTGGATCTGGTCGCCGGCGCGCAGGCGCGTCGAACCGCGCGGCGGGATCGCCTCCATCCCGCGCACGATCACGTTGACGACCGCCTCGCGCGGCAGCCCGAGGTCGCGCACGCGGGCGCCGACGATCGCGTCGTCCGGCGCGATCGGGTACTCGAGGATCTCCGCGCCGAGCTTGCGGATCGTCCCCGCCTCGGCGAGCGGCTGCGGCAGCGCGGGCTCGTTCGTCGTCACCCCCAGCTTGCGCGCGAGCGCCTCGAACGTCGTGCCCTGCAGCAGCGTCGACAGCAGCACCGCGAAGAAGACGATGTTGAAGAACTCCTGCGAGCCCTCGACGCCCTCGATCACCGGGAACGTCGCGAGCACCACCGGGACGGCGCCGCGCAGGCCCGCCCACGCGAGCACGATCTGCTCGGAGCGGTTGAAGCCGAACGGGAGCGCGGCGAGCATCGCGCCCGCGGGCCGCGCGACGAAGACGACGACGAGCGCGAGCACCGTCCCCTCCACCGCGACGTCGCCCAGCTGCGACGGGAAGACGAGCAGGCCGAGCGTGAGGAACATGCCGAGCTGCGCGACCCACCCGAGGCCGTCGTGGAAGGCGGTGATCGTGCGCTTGGCGGGGATCGACGCGCTCCCCAGCGCCAGGCCGGCGAGGTAGACCGCGAGGAAGCCCGAGCCGTGGAGCACGTCGGCGATGCCGAACGCCAGGCCGGCCGTCGCGAGCGTCGCCACCGGGTACAGGCCGCTGCTCGCCAGCCGCGCGCGCTGGAAGCCCTGGACGGCGAGCCAGCCGACCGCCAGGCCCGCGGCGAGGCCGATCCCGAGCTCGACCAGGAACTCGAGCAGCATGTCGGTCAAGCCGTAGGCGGGGTGCTCGATCCACTCGATGAAGCCGAGCACGAGCAGGACGGCGACCGGGTCGTTGAAGCCCGACTCCCCCTCCAGCGCGTGCGCCAGCCGGCGCCGCAGCGTCGAGCCTCGCAGGATCGCGAAGATCGCGGCGCCGTCCGTCGAGCTGAGGATCGCGCCGAGCAGCAGCCCCTCGAGCAGCGAGAGGTCGAAGAGCCACGCGGCGGCGAACCCGGCGATCAGCGCGGTGATCAGCGTGCCGGGGATCGCGAGGCTGATCGAGGCGCCGAGCACCGGGCGGATCTGCGCCCACCCCGCGGTGAGGCCACCCTCGAACAGGATCAGCGCGAGCGCGACGATCCCGATGTTCCGCGCGATCTCGTAGTCGTCGAAGTGGAAGAACCCGAGCCCGTCGGAGCCGAGCAGCATCCCGACGCCGAGGAAGAGCAGCAGGCCGGGGACCCGCACGCGGACGGCCACGAGCGACGCGAGCAGACCGGCAGCGAGCAGCGCAGAGCCGATCAGGATCATCTCGCCGGGGGCCATCGAGGCCCGGAACGATGTCATGCCGGGCGGCGGCGGCGAACCCTGGGGTCCCGCTCAACGGATGTCGGATTGTCGGAACCCGCCGCTCAAGGTTCCATGGGGGACACCCGCGGTTCGTCTTCGGGCAGGTCAGCTCATCCCCACGCCGGACGGGATCTCCAGCGACGGGCAGGCCTCGGCACGAACTCAGCGGCGGACGGGACGGACCCCTCGCCGCCGCTGAGCCTTCCCACCGGTCGCGGTGCCGCGCCCGCGGTCGCCGCGGCCGGTTGGTGCGCTCCGCCCGGCGCGCCGGCGCTCGCAAGCGCCGCGCGTCAGGCGAGCGCGCCCGCGGCGATGACGCCGCCGACGATCAGCACGGCGCTCACGGCCTTCTTGCGGCCCGGGGTCAGCCACGCGGGAGCGTGGGCGGCGAGCCAGACGCGCGCGCCGGTCGCGGCCGCGGTGGCGGAGACGGCGCCGGTGGCGACGCACTGGGAGCACATGGCGGGCATGGTAAGCGAACCGAGCCACCTTCGTTATTGAGACTGGTTCTCGTTCTCTTGCTAGTCTGACCTCCCGATGCGCCCCCTCCTTCCCGCCGCCGCCCTGCTCGCCGCCGCCGCCGTCGCGGCCGGCTGCTCCGAGCGCGGCTCTTCCTCCTCCTCCGAGAACCCGGACGCCGCCCTGCGCGTCGTCGCCACCACCACGCAGGTCGCCGACTTCGCCCGCGCGGTCGGCGGCGACCGCGTCTCGGTCGACTCGCTCCTCTCCCCCAACTCCGACCCGCACGACTACGAGCCGAAGCCGAGCGACGCCCGCGCGGTGGCCGAGGCCGACGTCGTGCTCCGCTCGGGCGGCGATCTCGACGAGTGGCTCGAGGACGTCGTCCAGGGCGCCGGCGGCGACGCGACGGAGGTGACACTCATCGACCACGTGGACACGATCGAGGGCGGTCACCACCACGAGCACGGCGAGGAGGAGGAGCACGCCGAGGACGAGCACGCCGGCGAGGAGGAGCACGCGGGCGAGGAGGAGCACGCCGGCGAGGAGCAGGACCCGCACTGGTGGCAGGACCCGCGCAACGTCGCCAAGGCGACGGAGGCCATCCGCGCCGCGTTCGCCAAGGCCGACCCCGACGGCGCCGACGCCTACACGACCGGCGCCCGCGACTACACCGCGCAGCTGACGAAGCTCGACACGGCGGTGGAGCGGTGCATGACCGCGATCCCCGCCGAGCGGCGCAAGCTCGTCACGAACCACGACGCGTTCGGCTACTTCGCGCACCGCTACGACATCACAGTGCTCGGCTCAATCATCCCCGCGCTGTCGACGAGCGCGCAGGCCTCCGCGGGCGACGTGCGCCGGCTCGTGGCGGCGATCAAGCGCGAGAAGGTCACCACGATCTTCCCCGAGAGCGCGATCGCGCAGCGGCTGGAGGAGGCGGTCGCGCGGGACGCGGGCGCCAAGGTCGGGCCGGCGCTCTACGCCGACACGCTCGGGCCGAAGGGCTCGGAGGGCGAGACGTACCTCGGCGCGCTGCGCCACGACGCCTCCGCCATGGCGACCGGCTTCGGCGGCTCCTGCACCGACCTGCCGTAGCGCCGCCGCGCCGCGCGGGGCGACGTGGGTAGCCTCGGCGCGGTGCGAACGCTCATCCCACCCCCGTTCGTCGAGTCCCTCCCCCTCACGCGCGCGGCGTTCGCCTACGCGGCCGCGCTGCACGAGGGGCAGCGGCGCGAGTCGGACCTCGCGCCGTTCGTCCTCCACCCCGTCGAGGTCGCGCAGCTCCTGCACGGGCGCGGCTTCGACGACGAGGTCGTCGCGGCGGGACTGCTGCACGACGTCATCGAGGACACGGAGACGACCGCTGACGACCTGCGCGAGCGGTTCGGCGACCGGGTCGCCGCGCTCGTCACGGCGCTGTCGGACGACCCGTCGATCGCGGATCCGCGCGAGCGCAAGCGCGCGCTGCGCGAGCAGGTGGCCCGCGCCGACCGGACCGCCCAGGCGATCTTCGCCGCCGACAAGGTCGCCAAGGCGCGCGAGCTGCGTGCCACCCTCGCCCGCGACCCGCACGCCTCCGAGCAGCCCTCGATCCAGCTGCGCCTCGAGCACTACGACGCGTGCCTGGAGCTGCTCGAGCGTGCGGTGCCGGACCTCCCGCTCGTCGCGCAGCTCCGCTTCGAGCTCTGGGCGCTGCGCGAGCTGCCGCCACCCGCCTGACGATCCGTCAGGGCCGGTCCGTCCGTACGGCCTAGTGCCCTCCCATCGTTCCCACTGCTCGTGGCGGTGGGAGGGCCCCCCTTCCGCCCGTCGCCGGACGGGCGGAACCATGCAGATGAGCGCCGCGACGTCAAGGCGCGGCGGAAGCTGCCGAGTAGGACGGGGGAGCGATGTCCCCCGCCGCTTCCCCGAACGATCCCTCCCGCCCCTCCGGCAAGCTCCGCCTTGCCGCGGCGCTCGGTGGTGCCGGCGTGCTGGCGGTCGGGTTCGGCGGCTCGGTCCTGCAGGCCGAGGCCGGCGACGGCGGGATGCAGACGCCGACCGAGAAGGCGCTCGGCCACGCGCTGGCCGGGACGACCGACCAGAGCACCGCGACCTCCGAGCCCGCGCCCGACGCCGTCGTCGCGAACGCGTCGAGCTCCGCCACCCCGCTCACCCCGCCCGCGGCCGACGCCCCGCCCGCCGCGACCGACACCGTCACGCTGCCGGAGAGCG
>Ga0196960_10000714_pt1 | contig 10448 bp, 9 predicted proteins | sample S3v_5metaG_FD_183187 | JGI IMG/M metagenome (GOLD analysis project Ga0196960, IMG submission 183187) | Soil microbial communities from Anza Borrego desert, Southern California, United States - S3+v_5 | ecosystem: Environmental > Terrestrial > Soil > Desert | place: USA: California | collected... | reverse complement strand
TACCGTCTGACATGTCCGGCCTCCTGCTGCAGGGCTGGGATGGTTCGCACCCTCAGCCTCTGCCGGAGGCCGGACAGAGCCCTCACACCAGAGCTCTCAGACGTTCACTAAGTCCGTGAGCAGTACAGCTAGCCCTGGCCGCACGCAGGAGGGCCGTCGTCCCGGCGGCTGCCACCAGCACGACGAGCAGGGGCGCCCGGAGGACGAGCGCCAGCGCGGCGGCGCCGATGCCCGCCGCGCGCTCGTCGAGCACGAGCTTGCCGTCGCTGGCGAAGGTGCCGGTGACGATGAGCCCGGCCACGAGGGCGGGGACCGACGCGGTGATGAAGCGCTGGGCGAGGTCGGGCAGCTCGCGGCGGCCGGCGATCACCGGACCGGCGGCCTTGATCGTGAAGTTGATGACGGCGAGCGCGCCGATGAGCGTCCAGGCGGTGCTCATCGGCGGCGGCCCATCCCGAGGACGGCGGCGAGCGTGGCCGCGACGACGGGGATCCCCGCGGGCGTGAGCGGGATGAGCACGAACGCGATGAGCGCGCCGCCGGCCGCGACCCGGTACGGGTGCGCGCCGCCGTGCGCCTCGGCGAAGAGCAGGTAGAGGAAGAACGCCGGGAAGATCACGTCGATCCCGATCTCGCTGCCGTCGCTGCCGAGGTCGACCGCGGCGCCGAGCGCGGTGCCGCCGATCCAGCACGCCGCTTGCGCGATCGTCGCGCCGATGAAGAGGCCGCGGGAGACGTTCCCGTGCTCGTCGGTGGCGAGGATGACCGACGCGTCGACGGTGAGCTGGCCCTCGAAGGCCCGTTGTACGGCGTTGCCCCGCGTCGCCGGCGCGGTGAGCAGGCCGAGCGGGAGGAAGCGGAGGTTGGCGAGCGTCGCGGCCCCGATCGCCGCGCCGAGCCCGCCGCCCGCGGCCAGGACGCCGGTCGACGCGAACTGCGCGCTGCCGGAGAAGACGACGATCGACATCACGATCGGCTCGGCCACGCCCCACCCGAGGCTGCGCGCGGCGACGCCGAACGAGACGCCGATGAGGAGCGTGGGGAGGAGGAGCGGGAGCGCGGCGCGCATCCCGTCCCGGAGCGTCGCGTCCACGTGCGCGATTCCACCGTCATGCGTTTGGTGGTTGTCCAAGGGCCGGACTGTACCAGCGGCGATGAGTTCCCGCGGCCGCCGCGGTCCTAGGGGACATGACCGGCTCGGCGTCCCCACTAGGTGAGATCCGGGGTGGCGGACCCGGGACATCCCCGATGTGCGCGCACCCCTCCACCAGCGAGCATCTCGCCACGATGAGCACGACCCACTCCGACGACGAGACCCTCACGGCGGCCCCCGACGCCGTGGGGCTCCGGGCCGCGCTCGTCCGGCGTGTCGCCGGCGCCTCCGATGCGCTCATGCGGCACGCGCAGCCGACGGCCGCGGGAGCCGAGGCGCTGGCTGTGAGGCCCAGCGCAGCGCTCCCGCGGCCGTCCGGCCGCCAGGTCGCGGTGATCGGCGGGCTGCTCGCGCTCGCGCTCGCCGTGCTGACCTTCACCGGCGGGCCGGCGGCGGAGCTGCGCGAGGCGTTCGACCGGGCGCTGTCGGCCGACTGGCGCTGGGTCGCCGCGGGTGTGGGCTTCGAGGCGCTCTCGTTCCTCGGTTACGTGCTCCTCTTCTGGCTCGTGGCGGGGCGGGCGACGCGCGCGGTGCGGCTGCGCGAGAGCGCGGAGATCGCGTTGAGCGGCGCCGCGGCCACGCGGCTGCTGCCGACCGCCGGGCTGGGCGGCGTCGCGCTGACGCTGTGGGCGCTGGCGCGGGCCGGGCTCCCGGCGCGGGCGGCGGTCCGGACGCTCCTGACCTTCCTCGTGCTGCTCTACACGGTCTTCATGGGGGCGCTCGCGGTCGCGGGCACGTCGCTGGCGCTCGGCGTGGCGCCGGGGGACGGGCCGCTCGCGCTGATGATCGCGCCGGCGCTCTTCGGCGGCGGCGTGATCGTGGCGGCGCTGTCGGTGCGCCGCTCGCGGGAGGGCGCGCTCGCCCACGCGATCGGCGACGCGACCGGCCTGGTGCGCCGCCCCGACGCCCGCCTGCTCGGCGCGGCGATGTGGTGGGGCTTCGACCTCGCGGTGCTCGCGGCGATGTTCGCGGCGCTCGGCTCCCCGCCGCCGGTCGCGGTGCTGGTGCTCGCGTACTTCACCGGCGCGGTGGCGAACACGATCCCGTTGCCGGGGCTCGTCGCGGGCGGGACGACGGGGATCCTGCTCGCCTTCGGCGTCGACGCGTCGCTCGCGCTGCCTGCCGTCTTCGCCTACCGCGCGGTCGCGCTCTGGCTCCCGGCCGTGCTCGGCTCCTTCGCCCTCGCCGGGCTGCGGAAGACCGCCGCCCGCTGGGCTCGCGCGCACGGTTCTGTCGCCTCTGAGGCTCCGGTCGAGGTCGAGGCTCCCACGCGGAGCGATGGTGCGATGGGGCGGTGGGAGCGCGATCGCCCGGTCACGCGCCGGGGGCATAACGCGCCGGTCGCCTCTTGCGGATAACCGAGCGCGGAGCGCCTCACGGCCGCTCGCGCACCACGTCGCGTGGGGCCTTGTCGTCGCGGAGGCCGAGGAAGCGGGGCTGGCGGAGGCGGCCGGCGGTGGTCCACTCGGCGAAGGCGACCTGGGCGACGAGCTCGGGCGCGACCCAGTGGGTGCCGGGTGGGCGGGGCTTGACGGGCTCGCCGAACGGCGGGTCCGCGCGCTCGAGCTCCAGCAACCGCGGCGTGAGCGCGTCGAGCGTCGCGCGGCCGAAGCCGGTCCCAACCTTGCCGACGTAGCGCAGCACGTCGCCGTTGTAGACCCCGCACAGGAGCGCGCCGAAGCCCGTGCGCGCCCCGCGCGGCTCGGTGAAGCCGCCGACGACGACCTCCTGCTCGGCCAGGCACTTGAGCTTGAGCCAGTCGCGCGACCGCCCGCCGCCGTACGGCGCGTCGGCCCGCTTGGCGATCAGCCCCTCCCAGCCCGACGCGCACGCCTCGGCGTACCGGCCCTCGCTCGGCCCTGGCAGCTCGGCGACCAGCCGCAGCGCGCCCGACCCGCCGCCGGGCAGCAGCGCCGCCAGCACCGCCCGCCGCTCGTGCTGGGGCAGCGGCCGGAGGTCCACGCCGTCGAGCACGAGCAGGTCGAAGGCCCACAGCGCGATCGGCCGCCCGCCCTGCTGGAGGGCGCCGAAGCCCAGCGGCTCCTCGCCCTCCATCGCGAGCACCTCGCCGTCGAGCACGCAGTCGACGCCGAGCGCACCGACGGCCTCGGCGATCGACGGCCAGCCCGCCGTCCGGTCCAGCTCGTTGCGCGTCAGCAGCCGCACCGCGCCGCCGCGCGCCACCGCGAGGCAGCGGATCCCGTCGAGCTTGCGCTCCAGCACCCACGCGTCGTCGAGTGAGCGCTCGTCGCTCAGCGTCGCCAGCGCCGGCGGCAGGAAGGTCGCGTCGGAGGCGGGCAGCCGCTCGCGCGCCCCGGAGGAGAGGACGGCGAGCGGGTCGGAAGCCGGGTGCACGATGGGGATCATCGCGCGAACCGGCCGCGCCGCGCGCGGTGCGGCGTCCCCCAAACGGGTCACATGGCTGAGGGACGCCCCGCGCGCGGCGAGGCAGGCGGCTCCCGCTGGTGAAGGCCGAGCTTCCCGTCCTGCGCCTCCGGGCACGTCGGAGACGCGGGCTGCCTCGGGCGCTCTCCGGGTGCCGTCCCTGCGGTCCCAGTCTCGTGCCCGGCCCTCACCTGCCGGGGACCCTCGCCCACCGGTGAGCAGACGTCGAGCTGTCTGCGCCAAGCGTGGACGTTGCGGCCCCGAACCTCTACCGAACGTGCGCAGCCCGTCACAGCGCCCGGCGAGCCCGAGCGCCGCTCAGGTGGCCGTCGCGGTCGCCTGGACGACGCGCCGCTTGATCGCCAGCTCGGCGTCGAGGTCGACCGTCGTGGCGTGGCGCTCGGACGCCGGCCGGTGCGCGAGGACGTTCGCCAGCGCCTCGACGTAGCGCTCGTCGAGCTGCGTCCCGGCCACGCGCCGCAGCTCGGTCAGCGCCTGGAACGAGCTCATCGACGGCCGGTACGTCGTCCCGGCGGTCAGCGTGTCGTAGACCTCGGCGACCGCCACGATCCGGGCCAGCTCGGGGATCGCGTCGCCCGCCAGGCCGAGCGGGTAGCCGCGCCCGTCCGGCCGCTCGTGGTGGGCGGCCACCGCGTCCGCCACGGCGTCCTCGACGCCGACGTTGCGGAGCATCTCCGCGCCCGCGTGCGGGTGCTGCTTGATCGCCTGCCACTCCGCCTCGCTCAGCGTCCCCTCCGCGCCGAGCGCGACGTCCGACAGCGCGAGCCGGCCGAGGTCGTGCAGCAGCCCGGAGGCGTGCGCGTTGCGGACGGTCTCCTCGTCCAGCTCCGCCGCCGTCGCGATCTCCTGCGCCCACTTGGCCACCGCGGCGGCGTGGCGAGCGCTCTCCTCGTCGCGCTGGCGCAGCGCGCGGAGCATCCCCGCGACGACCTCGTGGCCGGCGAGCGAGTGGTCGACGCGCGCCTGGCGCTGGGCAGCGACGAGCTGGAGCATGTACGTGACGCCGAGCAGGAGCAGGACGAGCGCGAGGAGCCCGAGCGTCTGCAGGTGCGCCGAGACGTACGCGACGCCCGCGGCGACGGGCACGGCCCACAGCAGCGCGGGCGCGAAGGGGCTCGGCACGTGGCGCCAGGCGGCGACGCCGTCCCGCCACGTCGGCGCGCCGAAGAGCGCGACGATCATGAAGCTGAGGACGAGCGCCAGCACCGCCGGCGCGGCGAGCGCGAGCATGAAGACCGGCGGGTCGTCCGGCGACGGCCCGATCGCGGCGAAGATCGTCCCTGCGACGAGCGCCGGAAGCCCGGCGGAGAGGACGTTGACCGCGAGCGCGTAGCCGCGGAGCCGGGCGAACGGCCAGGCCGCGAGCTCGCCCGCGGCGGCGATGAGGAACGCCGCGGAGGGGCCGAGCACCGCGAAGCCGACCGACGTGCACGTGAACGACGCCGAGACGAACATCCGGTCCGAGAAGCGGACCGACAGCAGGTTGGCCACGACCGCGCCGGCGGCCAGCAGCCACGTCAGCGGATCGGAGATCCGTTCGTCCGCCGCGAGCGCACACCATCCGGCTGCGCCGAGGCATCCGAGAACGGCGAGGTGCAGCGAGAGCTGAGTGGGCCGCGCGTCGTCCATCGGCGCGCGGACGAGCGTATCGGTGCCCGCGCGCCCTGTCGACGCATGGTCGACTACTTCAGGCGGAAGTTCCCGTGCGCGGCGGACGCGCCGAACAGCTCGACGGCGGCGACGACGACAGGAACGAGGGCGAGCTTGACACGGCGCATGGCAGGGCCTCCAATAAGGGAGATCGACGGGTTGCCCTGCGTTATGGCTGCGACGTGCCACTCTTGGTAGGTCTCGCACAAACTCTGTACGGGAACCTGTGCAAATGCTCCCGCGGTATCTCCAAAGCCCTCCACGTCTGACGTAACTCTGAGCCTTCACGGATGAGGACCCTCAAGACCAGCGAGGCCGCGGCGATGCTCAACGTCACGGCCAACACCCTCCGGGCCTGGGAGCGGCGCTTCGGCTACCCGCGCCCGCAGCGCTCGCAGGGCAACCACCGCCTCTACACCTACGCGGAGGTCGCCGCGCTGCGCGAGGCGCTCCTCGAGGGCCTCTCGATCTCGTCGGCCGTCAGCGTCGCCCGCGAGGGCCTGAGCACCGACGTCCACGCGCTCGTGCGGGCGCTCGGCGCCTTCGACGCGATCCGCGCCGACCACGCGCTCGAGGCGTCGCTCGGCCTGCGCTCGGTCGAGCGGACGGTGGAGGAGGTGCTGCTCCCCGCGCTGCGCGAGATCCACCGGCGCGAGGGCGCCGACGACGCGCACTGGGCGTACGCCGCCTCGTGGGCGGGCGACTGGCTGCGGCGCGCCCGCCGGCTCTCGCCGCCGCCGTCGCGCGGGATCTCGATCATCGTCGGCGACGCGTGCGGGAGCGACCTCGATCCCAGCGCCGCCCAGCTGCGCTCGCTCGAGCTCTTCTGCATGCGCGCCGGCGCGGACGTCCTGACGCTGCCGGTCGAGGCGCCGGGCGGGCTCAACGACGTCGTCGCGGCGGTGCAGCCCGACGTCGTCGTCATGGCCGGCTCGCGCGCCGGCGACGAGGCGCTCGCGCGATGGGCGTACCGGATCCGCAGCGCGGTCGGCCGGCTGCCGCTGGCGCTCTTCCACCGCGACGTCCACGCCGTCGGGCCGGAGTCGCGGGCCAAGGTGCTCTCGCCGACGCCGAGCGCCGCGCAGGAGGACCTCTTCGCGCTCGTGCCGCCCGCCTCGCGCCGCCACCGGCGGGTCGAGCCGGCGGACGAGGTCCGGGAGGTCTCGTGAGCACCCCGAACCACGCCTTCCTCCGCGCCGTCGAGGTCCACGCGCCCGAGCCGCGCACCTTCTGCGGCTACTGCGGCGCGCGCCCCGCGCCGGCGTCGGTCTCCGAGACCCGCGTCTGCGCCGACTGCGGGCTGGGCCTCCTGCTGACCACCGACGCGGGCCTGGCGCCCGCGCCGCACGACGCGTTCGTGGTGGTCGACGCGGGGCTCAGCGTGCGCGCGCTCTCGCGCGGGGCGGAGACGCTCTTCCAGCTCGCGGAGATCGCCGTCGTCGACCAGGCGCTCGACCAGCTCCTCGTCCCCGCAGACACCGCCGACGGCGCCCGCGGCCGGCTCCACGCGCTCGTCTCCGGCGCCGCCCGCGCCCCGCTCTCCGGCGCCGACCCGGAGGTCGAGATCGTCCGCCCCGCCCGCGCCTTCGGCGTCCGCTACCGCGCGCTCGTCGGCCGCTGCGAACCGGGCCGCGCGGCGCTGCTGGTGCTCGCCGAGCTCTAGCCGGGTATCCCCGGCCAGGTGGAGCGCCTGGCCAAGCCGAAGCAGATCCGGTCACGGAGCACGGTCAAGCAGGGCCAGAGGAAGCCGGTGCCCCAGCTCGACTTCTCGAGCGTCGGCCACTCCAACCTGCTCCGCACGCGGTCGAACGCCCCGCAGCGCCCGCAGGCGAACGTGCCGTGGAAGGTCGCCGAGCCCGGCGCGCCGAGCTGGGGCCAGTACACCCGCGCGAACGCCCGCCGGGAGGACGTGCAGCGGATCGGCACCGAGGTCGAGCTCAAGCCGACGCAGATCCCGTACGGCGACCCCGGCACGGCGGGCGGCGCGTTCCGGCAGTGGGCGGGCCGGCACGGGCACAAGGCGGTCTACCGGGCGCGCGACCGCACGGGCGAGGACAAGCACACGTTCCACGGCGTCGAGATCCACCTCGACCAAGGCGTCGACGCGCAGTCCGCGCTGCTCGAGCTCGTCACCCACCCGATGAGCCCCGAGAAGACGGCGCACCAGCTCGCCCGGCTGCGCGACGAGATCGAGGCGGCACGCAAGACGTCCACGGACGGGAAGGACGGCTTCCACGCGTGGCTGCACGACGCGTTCGAGCCCGCGCTGGACCCGGACGAGCACGGCGACCAGTACCGGTACCTGAAGGACAACCTGCGCGTGGTGCCGGAGCTGGCCAAGGGCGGCCTGTTCCCCAGCATGGGCCACGTCACGACGACGCACACGGCCAAGGAGATGAAGCAGCTCGGCCGGCTGCCGATGTTCACGCGGGCGACCCACGTGGCGGGCGACGCCTCGACCCGGCTGTCGACGCGGCGCGCGTCGCTCTCGGCCCGCGACCTCGCCGACGCCGAGAACCCGCAGGAGGTCGTCGACAAGTACCTGGCGGCCGCGCCGTCCGCGGTGGAGCGGCAGAGCGTCCTCAAGCCCGGCACGCTCGTCGGCAAGGGGACGGCGCCGATGATCAAGCACGCGCGCCAGCAGTTCGAGCGGACGGCCGGCGGCACGACCGGCGGCATTCCGCACACCGTTCCGGTGGACCGGCTGACCAGCGACGCGGGGACGCTCGGGCCGGCGGTCAACTCGTACACGAACAAGATCCAGCCGGTGCACGAGCGCAACGGCGAGATCGCGTACGTCGTCGAGTACCGCGGCAAGGGGCACGTCGAGAACGCGGTCGGCCACCTCCTCAAGGGCGGGCGCGAGGAGGACTTCGTGCGCGCGACCCGCGAGGCGCTCTACCCGCCCGCGCGCCGGAGCACGTCGTTGGGGCGGGCGGGGCTGAACCGGCTCGCGACGCCGTCCGTGACGCCCGTGACGACGGCCGCCCAGACGCCGGCGCAGGCGCGGCTGCGCTCGCTGGTCAAGCGCGACGTGACGCCGCAGAAGGAGCGGCCCCAGGCGACGACGACGAAGGCGAAGCTGAAGCCGCCGGTTCCGAAGTGGCCGCAGTTCAAGCTCGGCCCGTCCTCCCGGCAGACGCCGAACACGAGCCTCTTGGACACGAGCCTGCTCGACACGAGCGCGCTCAACCGGAGCACGGTCAAGCAGGAGGCGGCGGGGAAGCAGCGGGGGCGGGCCGCGGTCAAGCTGCCGACCGTCTTCGGCGGGGACGGGTTCGACGCGGGGCTGCGGATCGCGACGGAGGGGGAGCGGGCGCCCCGGAAGTCGTCGGCGGCGTCGAGCCTGCTCGGGAAGGTGCCGCTGCACCCCCGCAAGGGCTCGGCCCAGCGGAAGGGGCTCTAGCCGGCGCCGAGCGCGGTGAAGAACTTCGCGGCGATGGGGGCCGCGACGCGGCCGCCGGACTGGCCGCCCTCGACGAGGACGGCGATCGCGACGTCGCCGCGGTAGGCGACGAACCAGGCGTGGGTGGGCGGCGGGTCGCCGCCGCCGTACTCGGCGGTGCCGGACTTGCCGCGCGGCTCGCCGGGGACGGACGCCAGCGCCGTGCCGGTGCCGCCGGTGACCACCGCGCGCATGAGCTGGCGGAGCGTGGCGACATCGTCTTGCGGGAGGGGATCGCCGGTGGCGTCGGTCTGCTCGTCCTCCGCCGCGCTGCCCCGGATGAGCCGCGGCGCGCGCCAGCGGCCGTCCGCCACCGTCGCCGCGACGCCCGCCATCGCCAGCGGCGACGCGACGATCTTGTCCTGGCCGATCATCATCGCCGCGCGGGCGACCGGGTCCGACGCCGCCGGCACCTTCGACCGCCCCACGGTGAGCGGCAGCTCGACGTTGCGGCCGAGGCCGAAGTCGCGCGCCACGCGGGTGAGGTCGTCGCGGCCCAACCGCCCCGCGAGCCCGACGAAGGCCGTGTTGCACGACTGCGCGAAGTCGGTCCGGAACGGCACCGCGCCCGCCGCGCCGCCCTCGAAGTTGCGGAACGAACGCCCGTTGACGGTGCGCGTCTTCGGGCAGTCGACGGTGCTGTCGACGTCCAGGCCGTCGCGCAGGAGCGCCGCCGTCGACACGATCTTGAACGTCGAGCCCGGGGGATAGAGCCCCTCGAGCGCGCGGTCGTACGCCTGATCGGTCGGGCGATTGGCCACCGCGAGGACGTCGCCGCTCGACGGCTGCACGGCGACCAGCGCCGCCTTGCGCTCCGTGTCGCCCAGCGCGCGCTCCGCCGCCGCCTGCACCTCGCGGTCGAGCGTGGTGCGGAGCGTCATCCCGTCCCGGCCCTTGCGCTCGAAGAGCGTCTCGGCCAGCCCGCCCGTCGTGACGTCGCGCGTGACGATCTCCCGCGACGCGGTGCCGCGCAGCTGCGCGTCGAACCGCGCCTGCAGCCCCCACTGGCCGGTCTCGTCGCCGGCCTTCAGCCGCCCCTCGGATTTCGCCACCTGCTCGGCGGTCGCGGGCCCGACGGCGCCGAGAAGCGCACGGGCGAACCCCTTCGTCGGGGCGAGCGGCGCGCGGCGCTGGTTGGTCGAGACACCGGGGACGGCCGCGAGCTCCTCCGCGATCGCGTCGAAGTCGGTCTTGCGGAGGCTGACGACCGCGAGGTACCGGCCCTTCGGCGCGTCGGCGATCCGCTGCTCCAGCGCGTCCGCGTCGAGGTCGAGCAGCTGCGCGAGCCGCGCCGCCGTCGCGCCCGCGTCGCGGACCTTCGACGTCTGCACGGCGAGGTCGACGACCTGCCGGTTCTGCACGATCGGCGCGCTCTCGCGGTCGACGATCGCGCCGCGCTCGGCGGGGAAGACGGCGGTGCCCAGGCGCGTCTCGGGCGTCAGGTCGCGGTGGATGACCGTCGGGCTCCAGCGCACCTTCCAGCCCTCGTCGCCGTCGCCCTTGACGAGCGCGATCCGCGTGCGGGTCGTCCACGGGCCGATCCCCGGCACCGTCCAGCGGAGCGTGACCGGGGCGCTCGCGCGGCCCTCCTGCTCCTCGGACACCTTGCCCGCCTGCGCGCGCAGCGTCGCGCCGTCGAGCCCCTTGCGCGACGCGGCGAGCGCCTCGGCGGCCTCGGCTGGTCGGTCGGTCAGCTCGGCCGCCGCCGGGTCCTCGCCGCCCTGCCAGGCGGTCAGGAAGTCGGAGAGCTTGTCGCCCGGGCCGGGCTCGGAGGCGGCACGCAGGACGACGAACG
>Ga0196960_10000713_pt1 | contig 10449 bp, 12 predicted proteins | sample S3v_5metaG_FD_183187 | JGI IMG/M metagenome (GOLD analysis project Ga0196960, IMG submission 183187) | Soil microbial communities from Anza Borrego desert, Southern California, United States - S3+v_5 | ecosystem: Environmental > Terrestrial > Soil > Desert | place: USA: California | collected... | reverse complement strand
CCTGCTCGCTTCTCCGAACGTATGTACGATCTCGGATGGGGTGAGCCGCCTCGGCCGCCACCTCATCCAGCGCCCCGCGTTCGCCGCCCACCGGCACGCCTTGGCGCTCGCCCGGCCCCCGGGCACCCCACTACCTGCCGCCGCCAGTGGGCCCATCTGTGCCGACAGGCACCCCAGGCCCGCTCCCTCCTTACCGCTTGGAGGCACGCACCCATGCCCATCCGTATCCCACTGCCTCGAGCGGCCCGCCGTTCGGATCCCACCCCCTCCCGCCCCTCCCCGCTCAGCGCTCTTCCCCAGCAGCGCCACCTGACGGTCGTTCCCGACCTCGGCGTCTGGGACCCCAACGAAGAGCACATCCGCCAACGGCTGATCGCCTGCGGGGTGTGCCTGTGACCAGCAAAAACGTGCCGGAAGAAGAGCGGGGGACCAACTGGCGCTCCGTCGGCGACGGAGTGATGCGCGCCTACGACGAGACACGCGACGAGTTGGCCGACGTCTACACCGAAGCTCGCACCGCCACCGAAATCGCCGTCCGGCAGCGAGCCACCGCATGGGGCTGGAGGACCCACATCCCGCTGAACTTCCAGTGGATGCGGCTACCGCTCAACGTCCCCGCCTTGCTCATCGCCGGCGTCACCACCGCGATGGCCGACGACCCCTGGTACCTCCTCGGCCGGGCCCTTCCCGCCCTGGTCATCGGCCTGATCCTCGCGAAGACCACCCTGGGCGGAATCGTCCGGCTCGCATGGAGGACACCGGGTCTCGGCTACCTGCTACGCGTAGCCGCCACCAGCACTCTCTGGTTCCTCCTCATCGCCCTCGTCATCGGCTACCACCGTCCCGCCCTTCATTACCTATTCGGAGTCTGACCAGCATGAACACCACCGGAGCAGCACTCGGCGGGACCGGCACCGTCATCATCGGCATCGCCCTGCTGGCCTACCAGGTGGGCCGGTGGAAGGGCGGCGACCCGACCCCCAAGATTCACTACTTCCTCGGTCTGACCATCGGCGTCCTGCTGTTCCTCGGCGGCGGAATCCTCGGCGCCATGGGCGGAGCCGCAGCAGCCCTCGGTGACGGGGTCGGGTCGTACGTCCTCGCGGGAGCGGCCGAGATCGATGTCACCGGCCAGAAGCCGGCAGCCACCGGCGCCGAGAAGGTCGGCCTCGGCGGTGTCGTCACAGGCATCGTCCTCGTCTGCTTCTACGCCGGACTGATCAAGTCGGGCCGTGCAGACGTCACCGGCTCCCTTGTCCGAGGCGCACTCACCGGCGTGTTCCTCGGACTCGGCGGCGGTCTGATCGGCAGTGCCATCGGCCTGATCACCACGAGCGGCAACACGGTCGGAGACCTCCTCCTCAACTCGGCCTGAGCCGTCCAAGGACCTGTCTGGGGCCTGGAATCGGCCTGTCTGGCACCTGCACCCGGCCAGGTGCCAGACGGGTCCCAGAACAGGATCTGACCTGCGGAAACGGGTCAGACAGGCCGCAGGCGCACCCCCACCTGAACCACCGAGAACGGCAGAAACCCACGATGACCCGCCCCGCTGACGAAAACGAGATCGTCGACGCCGAACTCCTCGAAGATGACCACCCCGACCCGGGCGCCCCCCAGGACGACGAGGACCCGGACACCACTCCGTACGTCCGCATGCTGCTGCACCTGGCTCGACGGCTGACCGCCCGCGAGGCCAAGGTGCTCGCCACGGGCGCCCGCCACACGGCCGGTGAGCTCAGGCGCTGGCGAGCCACCGAGGACCTCACCGACGCGCACGTCGCCCGTGACCTCCTCAACACCCAGTACCGCCTGTGGCAGACGGCCCAGCGGAAGAAGACCGGCCTCGCCCGGGCCCAGATCAGCCGCCTGGAAGCGCACAACAAGCGCCAGATGCAGCTGATGCTGCAAGGCCGCGGCCCGGGGCCCACGCCGGCCACCGCGGACGCGATTGAGAAGTGGGCCAAGTTCCAAGCGAAGGCCGAGATGGTGGAGTTCGAGCCCGCCATGCCGACATCCGTAGCCGTCACGGTGGGCCGAGGGCAGATACGCCGACGGCGCTCCCGCCGCTTTCACGCCACGGCCGTGGGACTCACCGTGGTGGACGGTCTCGGGCTCACGCTGTTCACCGGCCCGGTCGTGGTCACGGATCTCGTCCTGGCGGCGGCCACCGCCACCGTCCTGTGGGCACAGGGACGCGTCCGCACGACGCTGGCCCCCGCGCTGCCGCACCTGCTGTTTCCCTACGCCGCACTGCCCGGGGAAATCGAGCCTGCAGAGGTACCGGCTGCCGAGGACGAAGGAAAGCCGTTCCCGATTCGGCAGGCCGAGAATGCGGAACAGGTCGAGGAATGCCTTTTCCGTGCTCTTTCCGTCGATGCCGATATCGCACAGGTCACGGATGCCTCCCGCCTCGCCTACGGCTGGCAGGCCATTGCCGTTCTCAACTCCGGTACACCGGCGGACATTGTCCGCCTGCTGCCGAAACTCGACGTCGCGCTGCGCGTCGGGCAGGGCCGCACCATGGCCCAGGGGGGATACAACCCCAACGACAGCGCCGAGGTGATGGTCCGGGTCCTCACCGAAGACCCGTTCGCCAACCCGCCGGCCTTCCCGCTGCGGAACCCGTTGTCGTGCTCGATCCTCAAGCCCGTCTCCATCGGCATCAGCATCGACGGCGAGCCCACGAACGTCATCCTCGCCGGCCAGCACGTCCTCATCGTGGCCAAGTCCGGCGGCGGCAAGTCGGCGATGGTCCGCACCCTCGCCGAGTACGCCACCGCCTGCTCCGACGCCGTGGTCTGGGACCTCGACCCGACCGGCCGCGGACTCGGACCCCTCCGGGGCCTGGCCGACCGGACCGCCTACACCGAGGAGGAGATCGAGGCCGCGCTGGCCGACCTGGTCCGCTACGCCGAGAACCGCATCGCCGCGCTCGACGAAGGCGAGGACAACTGGGTCGTCACCGACGAAGAGCCCGCCCTGATCGCGTTTCTCGACGAGTACTCCAAGCTGTCGAAGAAGGCCAAGGAGCACGCCCTCGCCCTCATCAGGATCGGCCGGAAGGCCAGGATCACCCTGATGATCTGCACCCAGGACGCGACCAGCGACATCATGGGTGACGCCGTCGCCGACTCCTTCGGGATCCGCGTGATGCTGCCCTGCCGCATGGACGACGTGCCGATCGTCGTCGGAGACAGGAGCGCGATCTCCGCAGGCTGGCTGCCGCACCTCCTGGTGCCCAGCCCGGGGGAGTGGGACATCGCCGACGCGGGACGCTTCTACTGCCTGACCCCAAGGCACCGGGCGCCGATCCTCCGTTACTGCCCCCACCTCGACGCCGGCACGGCACTCCTGCGGGCCAAGGAGCGCCTCAACGTCGGGCTGCCCTCTCTGGACGCCGTCACCACAGGCGACGCGACCCGCAGGCCCGTCCCCCGCATCGCCCAGCTCCTGCTGGACGCCTTCGAAAGCGAGGGATGGCCTGCGCAGATGACCGTCGACGAACTTCACGCCCACCTGCGGGCCGCCGACGTCGCCACGTGGGGACGCTGGGACGACCGGACCGACCGGCTGGCCATGGTGGGACGCACCCTGCAGGCCGAGCTGAAGAAGGCAGCGCTCACGATCCCGACCGTGCGACTCACCGACCGCCCGAGCAAGCCCACCGCATACCGATTCCAGGACATCCAGGAGGAGATCAAGAGATCCAGCCAGTGACCACCATGCAAGCACCGGGATCGGCAGGATGCCGGTATGACAACCCACAACCCCACCATCCATCTGCGCCAGTCCGCGGACGCTCTCGAGCGTCTGGTCCGCGAGTTGAACAGCGGAACGGCCGGATGGCAGCACACCCGCCTCGCGGTGACCAGCGCACATGAGCTCGGGCGGATCGCCGCTGCGCTGCCTGCCGTCACCGAGCTTCTCGGCGTGGCCCTGCACACCCACGCAGGGCCGCGCGCGGACACCGCCACGGGAGCTCTCTCACAGACGACCACCACAGCTCGGGAACTCACCGGGCACCTACAACGCGCACGAACGCACGCGCAAGCACTGCGCTGACCCGTCCACTTGGGGGACCACTTGGAATCGATGCACGACGCCGGGCAAGCCGCCATCGCTCTGACAGCCCTTGTCGGCTTAGCGCTGCTGAGGCTGGCCGGCTGGCGACAACGGCGGATCTCCGCACTGCGCCACGAGATCGAACGCCGATCCGAGATGGTCCGTTCCTACGACAAGGACAGCGAGGCCTACCGGCTTTACCGCGATGAGACCGACGGGATGGCAACCGAGATCCGGCGCCTGAAGGCCGGCACCGGCCCCCTCACCGTCACCATCGCCGTGATCGCCACACTGTGCGGCCTCGGCGCGGCAGGATACGGCGCCGTGGCCGGATCGCCCGTGGCACTGCTCCTCGGCGGAGTGTCAGTGATCACCGGGTTCCTCCTTCTCCTCAGCTGACCGGACTGCACAGACCGCCACGCGACGGTGACCCCGCACTTCCGACGCTGTACCTCCGGGACAAGGGCGGCCTCTTCGAGAGGCCGCCCTTTCGTCGTTCCAGCCGCTCTCCGACGTCAGCAGTGCGGTAGCCTCCCGGAGCGGCGTGCACGTACGCCGGAGCTCCCAGGAGACGCGGCCCACGCCCGGTCTCCGAAAGGCGGAGCAAGGTTCGAGGAATCGCGTGCTCCTGGTCGAAGCCGTCCTGCACAGAACTCCAGTGCGGCGTATGCGTGGGAAGCGCCGCGGCACGGAGCTGAGCATGACGAAGGACCGCACCCGCAAGTTGAAGATCCGCGCGGTGATGGCGGCTTCAGGCCGTACGTACAGCGAGGCCGCGATCGCGCTGGAGCAGTGGACCGTGCCCGACGCCGGCCGACGGCCCCCCACCGGTGTTCCGATGGCGCCCGACCCGCTGGGGCAGGCGGACAGCGGGGAGCTGTTCACGGCTCCGCTGATGGTGGTGGCCATGCTGCCGCGCGGCCAGGCCGGTCTTGACGCGGCGCAACTGATCGCCGACGCCTGCGATTACCTGATCTCCCACGAAGGCTGGTACCGAGCCAGGGCCGAGGTGTACGGCCCGCGGCCAACGCGCGAAACAGGCATGCCTCCGCTGGCCGGCCACATGCCGGCGATGCTCCTTGTGCGGGTCTCCGCCCGCCGACGCTGGAGCGCCGACACGCTGCACGCCTTCCTCCAAGACGCCAGCACCGCGATCCTGACCGCCCTCGTGAACAAGCACCCACGGATCACCGAGCGGCACGTTTCCGTCCGGGCCCTGCCCCAAGAGACGGGTCAGCAGATCGTGGCCGTACAACAGGGGAAGCCCGACGCGCTGACCACTGAAGCCCATCCCAGCCTGACCGAGCTTCATCCTCTCGACGGTGGACTGGAGGAGGCCGAGGAGTACCCGTTCCGAGTCGTCGACAACCGGGACGTCGGCTGGTTCGCCGTCGGACCCGCCCGGTACACCAACACCTCCCTGCAGAGCGGCGGAGGAGAACCGCAGAGCCTTGCCGCCCTGGATGCCGACCGGGGCCCGCTGCGCACCGTCGTACCCGTCCCGCAGGAGGACCTCGAACGACTGCGCGACGCGCTCGCCGCAGCAGGTCCCAGGGCAACGGCTTCTCTGCTGGTTGCGCTGTACCGCCTCGCCCGACAGCACGCTGACCAGGAGTACGAACGGTCCGAGCGGCGCCAGAGCAGCCGTTTGTACGCCGGAGGCGATGACACCTGGGAGACCCAGGCCATGCGCAGCCTCATCTGGGGCCTGGGCGTGGACCTGGCGGACAAGGACCGGCGCCTGGACAAGCAGGCGATGCAGGAGGTGATGACCATCGTCGACCAGTGGGTCACGCCTGAGGCCGACGTGTACGTCGAAGTCGCCGGCAGTGTCGCCCGCGCCTTCCAGGCCGCGGCCGAGCACGCTGGCGGCTGGGAGGCACTGGCCGACCGTCACTTCCAGTCCGGCGACCGGTTCGCGCACTCCGCGAACGCGGTAGAAGCTGCCTACGCATGGCTGATGGGCGAGCCCGGGCCCTCCACCGGGCCCGGGCCGGGAGATGCTCAGCGACTGTAGCGACTCACGGCCCCAGGATGGTGCGGGACTTGGGCGCCCACGTCCCGCACTCGAAGGGAGCGGCGTCCTAGCCGCGGCCGCGCAGCGCGACGACGGAGACGGCCGCCCAGGCCAGCGTGGCCACACCGACGGCCACCGAGCGGGCATCCTGCGGGGTCCCGGCCGAGACCATCGCTATCGACCAGACACCCCAGCAGCACCAGAGCAGACGCGCGGGCCATGACCGCAGGACAGCGCTCGTGAGAAAGGCCCCGGCGCCCAAGCCCACCCACCAGTCGACGAGGTCACCGGCCGTCATCGGCAGCCCCGCGCTGTTCGACCGCAGGTACGCGACCACAGGCTGGTGAATCGTCTCGGCGAGCCCACTGCGCCGGGCGTACTCCCACGCCCAACAGGCCGCCCCGTAGACGAGCCCCACCTTGAGCAGAAAGAGGAAGATCCGGGTCGGCGACAGGTCGATGGGCACGTGCGATTCCAGCCCCCACCGGCTTACCCGCTCCTCCTGGTCAAGCGGCTCGGTGACATGCGTAGCCATACGGATCCCTCTCTACGTCCGGAGCAAGGTGCTGCGGCAGACGGCACGTCGGCATCCGACCGGGTGCCGTCAACGCGTGTCCGCGGCAGTGCACTCTGACTTGAAGACCGGACACCGCTCAGGACAGGCACGGCTCGGGAGCACCAGCGGCGGCGTACGGCCGGTGGCTCCCCGGACCTCTACCGTTCGCTCATGACCACAGCGATCACCCGGTATGCCGCTGGCGACCAACCAGAGGTCGTCCGACACGCAGCCTGGCTGCTGTGCCGCTGGCTGACCGCACACCTAGACGGCGCGGCGCTGGCCGAGATCAAGGCCGACCCGTACTTCCGTGAACGCGTCGATCACGCAACGGGCGAGGAAGTCACAGCAGATGTCATCGAAACTGCCGCCCGGGTTCTCGTCGAGGAGCGCCGAGTCGTTACGGAGGGCGGGGTCTACCGGCTGCAGCCCGCGCTCCGAACCCCGCTGGATGTGACCACCTTGGAGTGGAAGGGGGCTGTCGTCCCCGGATTCAAGCGGAAGCGGTACACGATGAGGCTGTCGCTGTGCCCCTCGGGCTGGCCGCTGCCTCCGGAGCGGGCCGGCTATCCCGGTCACGAGATCTGCGGGTCGGTCTTCGACCGTGTCCGTGACCCGAGCGGATTCTGTGACGCCCTGCCGATCTGGCGCATCACTCGGAGCAACGGACGGATGACCGGCACGCAGTACTGGTGCGACGGGGAGCTACCAGTCGACCTCCGGGCCGCCGCTGTGACACTGGAGCACCAGCCTGAGACGACAACCCGCTCCGTATAGCCCTAGCCCTAGCCCGGCGCCGGGGCGCCGGGCCCCAGTCCTCCGCGACACTGCTCAGGGCGCGGCCGCCCGCCGCTGACCTTCGGTGCCCCATGAGATGTGCACGAGGTACGGGCGCTGCTCCGGAAGCACCTCGAAGGTCCACTCCAGCCCCGCCGAGTCGGTGACGCGGGACTCGCCTTCCTGGGTGGGCAGCGAGATACCCGCCCGTGCCATGTAGTCCCGCATCTGTTCGATCACCTCGGCGGCGTTGTTCTCGGTCATCTCGAACCCGAGCTCCAAGCGCGCGAAGAGCCGCGCGGTCATCACGCCCATGCCGAAGGGCAGCTCGGTCTGCAAAGCCAGGAACCACTTCTTCCTCTCGCGACGGTGAGGAGACGCCACCCGGCTGGGGACGCCAGCCTTGATCTGGGCGTAGGTCCGATCCACGTGCCGGACCTTGTAACCGGTGACGACGGAGGCGTCCCTGCTGAGGGTGACCGAGAACTTGTCCCGCTGGGTACGGAGTCGCCACCGGCCGGTCTCGGGATGCCGCAGCGCCGGGCGGGCGTCGGCGGCGAGCAGATCTTCGAGCAGCGAGCGTATCTGCGCCTCTGCCGCCCGGCGATCCCCTCCGTGCGCGGCGATGAAGTGGTTGAGGGCCGCGTTGGAGACGCCGACCTCGTACGCCTCGTCGGACTCGAGCGGACGCGCACTGGCCTCCCGCCAGCGTGTCTCCTGCCGCAGGTCGGGCTTTGCCTTCGGCTGGGCAGCTTGCGGGCGGCCGAACCCGTCGCAGGACCGGCACCAGCCGTCAGCCATCGAGGTCTTCCCGGTACAGCGTGAGCCGTCCTTGTTGTATCGGGTGCACTGCCTGGTGGGCGGCTGGGGGATCGCGGCCATCGTGAAGTCCCTGGGCGTAGTGGGGAGGGAGCAGGCGGAGAAGCTCCTGACCTGCGTGTTGACGCCCTGACTGTGTGGCGCACCCCGCCCGATCGCCGCATGCGCGCGAATCCCGCTCCCCTCGTGCCCTACCGGCCGTCTCTTTCGCCCCACTCGCCGGTGGACAGCCCGCTCCCGCCTGAAGCCTCGGCGCCCCGCGGCCGCTGTTCCTCAGCAGGAGAATGGGGTGCTCCGCCCCAGGGCCCGGCGGATCGTCAGGTGGTGCCGCGTACGCAGGCGCTGGAGCTCCCACACCGACAGCAACGTGACGGACACCGGCGGGCCGGCCACGAACAGTGCATGGACCGCCGGAGGGGCAGCCACCGGCGGGCCGTCCAAGGCCTGGACGACGAACAGGGACCACACCAGCACGGGCGACAGCAGGGGCGGCAGGACCTCGGAGACGTCACCGACGCGGAAGGTGTAGTGCACGCTCAGCACGACAGCCGCGGCGCCGAAGGGGACGCCGAACAGTACGCCCGCCGTGGAGACGAGCGCGCCGATGATCGGCATGCCGCCGAGCGCCTGGGTCACCTGCACAGCGCCGCCCAGGAGCAGGAACCACAGCCCGACTGCCGACCCGAGCAGCGCAGCGAACCCCGCGGCCGGCCCGGCAAGACGCCGACAGTAGACGGCGCGCACGGACGGCCGCGCGGACAGCACGAAGCAGGCCAGAGCGATGGGGCCCGCGACGAGCAGGACACCAGCGCTGAGGAACAACTCGAGCACCTGGTCCGCCGCGACATCGGCCGCCGACTCCTGGAGGGGGTAGGACCGGATCAGCCACAGTGTGGCCGCTCCGCCGACAGCCGTCCGCGCGACCTGCGCGGCCGTGATGGCCGGGTCCGATATCCGGTCCTGGCGGCTCGGGCGGAACAGCCGGTAGGCCGTCCGAAACGGGAGAGTGAGCAGCCGGAGGCACCCAGCGGTCCGGGTGCCCCCGGTGTACCGGGTGCGTGCAGCGATGCTCATCGTGTGATTCCTCGTGGAAGCGGTTGGTCGGGTCTGGACGTGCTCGTAGGCCTCGGGCAACCGGCGGCGAATGGCTGCTCGAGAGAGAAGTGCTGAACTTATGAGCAGATGCGATGAATAGCGATGGTTAGCGAGGATTGCCCGGTGCGATGACATCGAGAGGGCTCAAGGGCTGGGGAGATCGGCGTAACAGCCGGACAGCGTGCAGGTGAGAACGCTTCTGATCGCAGGTGCCTGCTGCTGCCCCCTCGGTCCACCGAGGGGGCAGCAGCAGCGAGAGCTGTTCGCGCTTCGCCGGTCGTAGGCCGGAGGGCAGTGCGGCGACAGCCGGTCACATCCAGAACGGGATGAGTCGCTGGTGCTCATGGGCCTGAAGGAACCGGGTGATGTCCGCGGCGGGATCTCGCCCGGGCACTTCGACATCCGGCAGCCCGAGCGCGGTGACCACCACGGTGCGCAGTGACGGGTCCAGGAGCGGTGCGTCCCAGAGAAGGCAGGTCACCGCTCGGGTGGAGGCGTGGACGTCTTCTTCGATGTCGGCGATCTGGGGGTGGATGGAACCGTGAATCGCGTACCGCTGCCCCAGGCAGACGCGGTCGGCGTCCTCGATCAGCCGCGCGACGGTCTCACGTGCTTCCCCCAGCTGCTCGTCCAGCGCGACCAGCCTCGTCCACATGTCGGGGCTGTCCGCTGGGACGCCGAAGAGGTCGGTGGCGCTCTGGCGGCCGGCCCTCCACAGGAAGAGCGCATCGTCCGTCAGGGGGTACAGATACGTGTGCTTCATGATCGTCCTTCTTGGTCGGAGTGCCTGGTCTCGTCGGCGGTCGCGGACGCCCAGAGCCTCCTGTGCGCGCGGGCCTGCTGACGGGCACAGGAGCGGCCGTCTGGGGCTGCGGCAGCCGGCACGTCAGGCCCCGCCCGGCGCAGCGGAGGGCCGGAGCGGGAAGGAGACGCGGAGCCCGCCCTCAGTGAGAGCGGGCTCCGCTGGATGTACGGCCGATCGGGTCAGCTGGTGAACTGGGCGACCAGGATGGCGAACGCCTCCTCGTTCATCACTTCGATCTTGTACTTCTCGGCCTTGGCGAGCTTGCCTCCGGCCCGCTCCCCGACGACCAGCAGGTGGGTCTTGGAGGTCACGTCGCGG
>Ga0196960_10000712_pt1 | contig 10450 bp, 25 predicted proteins | sample S3v_5metaG_FD_183187 | JGI IMG/M metagenome (GOLD analysis project Ga0196960, IMG submission 183187) | Soil microbial communities from Anza Borrego desert, Southern California, United States - S3+v_5 | ecosystem: Environmental > Terrestrial > Soil > Desert | place: USA: California | collected... | reverse complement strand
GTACCTCAGAGACTTGGTCCGCGCGCTCGGCGGTAACGCCCGTGCGGCCCAGATGGCCGACAATGGCTACACCCAGATGATGACCGAAGCCCGTCGCGCTTGGGAGCGAGGCAGGCCGAGCGACCCTAGCGACGGCCACGAGTCAGACGACGAATGGTCGCCATTCAGCGCCGCGATCGAGGAGGCGTCAAACGTCCGCGCCTTCTACGTGTGGCAGGTCCAGATGGCAGCGGAAGAGGGCAACAACTGATGGCCCGCTCGTACGCCCGGATCATCACAGCGATCTGGCGCAATCCCGCGTTCCGCGCACTGGACCCCATGTCGCAGTGGCTGTATGTCCTGCTGGTGACCCAGCCGGACATCTCTGCGGTGGGGATGTTGCCGCTGACGTTGCGTCGGTGGGCGTCGCTGGCGGTGGACTGCCCCATGGAGCTCGTGACTCGGGCGTTGGACACCCTGTCGGCCCGCCGGTTCGTCACCGTCGATGAGGCCACGGAGGAGGTGTTGGTGCGGTCGTTCGTCCGTTGGGACGGGGGCTACACCAACCGCAAACGGCTGCCGGTGATCCACCGGAGCGCCCTTGAGGTGGCGTCGGCGGAGCTGCGTTCGGTGCTGCGTTTCGAGCTTGACAGGTTGGGCGTGGAAGTCGATGGCCTATCGGATAGGGCATCGGATAGTGCGTCCGCCTCGTTCGCGGGTGAGTTCCCCCATTCGGCGGATGACCCGGAGTCCTCTTCGGAGTTTCCGCAGGTGGATAGGCTATCGGATAGTGCATCCGATACGGCATCCGATGTGCCATCCCTTTTTGAGGGGGTTGTGGGTGGTTACGTAAGTGGTGAAGTACCGCAACCCACAACCCACAACCCTCCTCCTTCGGAGGGCGAGTCGAGCTCGCCGACGATCGGGCAACGCGGCAACACCCTCGCCAAGATCTACACCGACCTCCGTCCGCTCTCGAAGTTCCCGGCGATCGCCACGATGGTCCGCAAGGCCATCGCTTCCGGCTACTCGGACACCGCGATCGGTGACGCCCTGCGGCGTCTGGCTGAGGACGGGCGGACGGTCACGATCGACAGCCTGCGCATCGAACTGGACGGGCCCCCGCGGCTGAGGCCCACTGTCGGTGGGGGAAACCAGACTGACGCGAACATCGCCGCGTTCCTCAGCGCCCCTGGTCTTGCTGCCACCGGCAGTGAGGGCGCGACGATCCTGCAACTCCCGAGTGGGGGGCACCAGTGAGCGAGTACCGGCCGATGACCGAGATCGAGGTGCGTTCCCTCCTCGCGGTGGCCATGTCCTACGACAACCGCAAGCCGGGTGAGGCGAACGTGATGGCGTGGGCGGAGGCGGCGCACCGTAACCGGTGGACGTTCGAGGCGGCCCGGGAGGCCATCCACGCCCACTACGGGCAGTCGACGGCGTTCCTGATGCCAGGACACGTCACCGACCTTGTTCGGGCCGCACGGACGCAACCAGCCCCCGTTGCGGGGCTCCTGCCACCGGCGGCACCGGCCGACCCAGAGCGGGTGGCGTCGTTGGTGCAGCAGTTGGCCCAGCGGATGGGCTGGGCCAAGAAGGCGAAGCCCACCCCGGGGGTGGTCGACGCGTTGCAGGTGGAGTGCGACCACTGCCACGCCGGTCCTAGGCGCCCGTGTACCCGGCGCATCACCCGTGGTCCTCACCGCGGGGAGTTCAGAAAGTTGACCAACCCTCACCCGTCGCGGGTCGAGGCAGCGAAGAAGGCAGGTGGCTCGTGAGCGAGCAGGTGACGTGGCGTTCGGTGTTCGTCCACTCCGGCGGGGAGTACGGGCCGGAGGACGAGGGGTGGGCGGTGGTGTCGAACCACCCGAAGCCGCTCGTGCTGCGGGTCGAGGGCGCCGCCCACGAGGATGACCGCCGGTGGCAGGTGGTGGCCGACTCGATCGCGGCGGTGCTGAACGGCTACCCGCAGCGGAACGTTCTGGGGTTCCCGTCCATGGACGAGGTGCAGCCGTGAAGGCCCGGACCGCCCGACGTCGCCGCGCGCAGGCTTGGGACCGCTGGGCCATGCGCCACCACGGCGACCACGGCGTGCTGTATCCAGTCAGCAACCCGACCACCGGTGCGTTCATCAGCCTCACGCTCTGCCGCCCTGCCGTCTGGTCTCGGTGGCGGGTGCGCCGCAACCGTTGGAAGCACCCCAACCTGAGATCCCTCACAGTCCAAGCCGATCGAGCTTTGGCCAAGCTCGCCGCCGGTCGAAGCGCGGCGTGACCGTGGACCGGCCGCAGTTCCTCGTGTGCCCGTCGTGCGGGACGAGGCTGCTGCCGGTCCTCCCCGGGCAGCGTGTTCACCCGGACCCGAGATGCGACAAGGACCCGTCCCCGTGGTGGGACTGGGACAACAACCAACCAACGAGAAGGACAGGCGATGACCGAACCGATGATTGACCCGCACGACCTGCGCTTCCCCGGCAGGGACTACCCGCCCGCCAGTGAGTGCCCTGCCTGCTCGAAGGACGAGTTCGCCGACCAGTGCGAGCACCGCCGCGACGCCTGGATTCTCGCCGCCACCCTGGCCTACTGCATCGACGACGGGGAAACCCCGGACCGGGACCGGGTCGGTGACCTGCTCGACGACGCCGACGCCCTGCTGGGGCAGGTTGGGGTGGCCCCGTACGACTGCCGTCGCCTCGACATCCCCGAGGACGCGAAGCCTGAGACGCAGCACGTGTTCCTGATCAACCGGCACGTGGTGATGCTCAAGGCGGCCAACGACATGGGTTGGGCTGAGGTCGTCGCGGCGTTCCCGGCAGAGTTCGACCTGCCTGCGGTGTCGTCGGGTGTCCCGGAGCGTGAGGCATGACCGCCCCCGCCGGGTGGCGGCCGATGTCCACAGCCCCCCGAGACGGGACGCTGGCCGAACTCGCCGCCGCAGACGCCAAGCCCTCGCAGGTCTTCCCGACCATCGCCCGCTGGTCGGCTCAGCAGAACACGTGGGTGTCGCCCCTGTGGTGTGCCCCGCTGTCCGGCGAGTGGTCGGCGTGGCGCCCTCTGGGGGACCCCACTCCCGCCCCATCCACAGACCTGCCCACAGGTGAGGACAACCCCCATGACTGAGCTTCCCTACATCGTGCTCCCGCACGACCAACCCCACTACGAGACGCTGCCCGACTCGCTCGAAGACCGCCGCAAACTGCCCGCCCGGTTCCACACCCCGTACTGGCTGGACGCCACCCCGGGCGCCTTCATCTGCGCGGTCTGCTGGGACGCGTACGGCTACGAGGTGACCTCGTGGCCGTGCGACACCGCCACGGCCCACGGGCGGGAGGTGTTCGGCGACTCGAAGCAGGCCGAGAAGCCCGCCGTCCGACCGGCTGAGGTCCACGCTCCCGTCTCATCCCCGGTGTCCGAGGGGGATGAGGTGGGGGAAACCAGCACAGAGGCGCTGAGGGCGCTGTCCCGGGTTGACTGGCCCGAGCAGGAGCGGCCGAGACCCGAGGTGCTCGACGTCAGCGGTTTCCGCGCCCCTCGGGTGTGGCAGGCCGGAGACCCCGGGCCGACCGAGGACATCCGCGCCTTCTTCGACCCGGCGTGCTCCGATGGCCTGCCGTACCTCGTGCGTTTCGCGGACGGATGGGACTGGTGTCGCAGCCTCGACTCTGAGTCGCCCAACGCGACCACGTGGGAGGAAGCAATCACCTGCACCGTCGGCCCGCTGACCGAGGTGGTGGAGCAGCCGTGACCGCCGAGACTCGGTACCGCGCCGGACGCCGCTACCCCCGCAACATCTACCGGGGCGAAGACGAGCACGTGGCGGTCGCTTTCGACCCGGCGATGGGGCCGTTGATCGCCGCCTGCCTGAACGGCGAGCAGCCCATCGTGGAGCAGGTTCGAGCCCACTACGAGCAGCGGATCGCCGACCTGCAAGCCGAGATGGGCAAACAGCTGGCCGCCATGGAGAAGCACATCGCGCGGCTCACGGACCAGACGGGAGCGCCGTTCTGATGACCGCCTCCGACCGTGTCGCCTGGATCGGCCACCACCTGCCAAGGGGACGGAGATGACCAACCCGAACAAGCGCAAGGGCGACCGAGCTGAGGCCGCCGCCCGCGACTGGTACCGCACCCACGGCCACCCCGGAACGGAAAGGACCAGAGCCGGGTACACCCGTGACGCCGGTGACTTGCACCTGGGTCCGGGGGCGATGGCCCAGGTGAAGGACTGGTCGCGCCCGGCGTGGTCGGAGTGGCTGGCCCAGGTCGCCGAGCAAAAGGCCGAAGCCCGCGCCGACGTGGCGTGGTTGGTGGTGAAACGGCGGGGGATCGGCGACCCCGGCCAGTGGTTGGCGGTGATGACCGTCGAGCAGCACAACGAGCTGTTGCGCGCCGCAGGGTGGGGCGACGCCCCCGAGTCCGCCTTGGAGGCGTCGTGACCGTGGACGGGCAGGTCGACACCGGCACCCTGTCGGTCGTGGCCGGGGCCTACGCGAACACCCCGGGGGAGCGTGCTGCGGCGGTGCTTCAGGTGTGTGCTCTGGCCCGGGACGCCGACGACGCCCGGGTGGTCATGGCTGCTCTGGGCCTGGACCCCCGGGAGGGGCGGCAGGCGGGCGGACCACGGTCACCCCGGGTGCCCGGTAGTACCACTCGGCGAGGGTCCGCAGCATGACCGCCGGTTGGACCCCGGCCCGCTGGCAGGCGTCCACGAACAGCGCCCATGACTCGTCGGTCATGCGGACGGTGCGCTTGGGATTTCCTGCTGTCGGCATAGGTGGAGCGTAGTCCGCTGGTACCCACCCGACCTAACATCAGGCTTGCGGGGTGGTACCCACCCGATGTACGGTTCTCGCAGATCAAAACAGGGATCGCCGACGAGAATTCCTAGATCGAAACCATGGAGGACAGGGGCATGACCGCCACGCTCACCACCCCGAAGCGCATCCGCATCGTCGGCCAGGAGGCGGCGGCCATCGCCACCGCCGTGGCCCGCTTCCCCTCCTCCACCCAGTGGCAGGAGGTCCAGCTCTTCGGCGACTGCGGGTACGGGTGCAAGCTGTACGCCCGCAAGATCGGGGCGGTCACCCAGTACGAGCTGATGCACTCCTGCTCCTACGGGTGCCCGCTGGGGCACGACTGGGCCACCTCGTCGGTCCCGGTGAGCGTGTGCCCGAAGGCCACCGCCTGATGGGCGCCTTGTGGCACGACATCCAAACCAGCACGTCCCGGGCTGCGGACGCCGCCTTGACGGCCACGATGAACGCACTCCACCCCGACCTGCCCCCGCTGCTCTGGTACGTGGGGGACCGCAACCACCTGTTCGACGTGGTCTCGATCAGGGGCCAAGTGGACGCGGGCCACTACGAGGCTGAGGCGGTCGTGATCGCCGACCAGTGGGCGGTCACGCTTGGGCTGCCACAGGGCTCGCCGACCCCGGGTTCGGTGGAGTACCGGGGTGATGTGGACGGGGTGCAGACGACCGTCTGGGCTGTGGTGGACCGGGACCTATGGGATCAGAACAACTGACCTGACCTGATCAACACGACGAAAGGACATGAGCCATGGCAGAGGACAAGAAGGACGACGACATCGAGAACGACCCGATGTTCGGGGGAATCGTCCGGGGTGCCCAAGCCCACGCCCGGAGGCAGATGGAAGAGGCGGAGCGACAGGCGCGGGAAGCGCAGAAGAAGAAGTAGCCGCCGTGCCCGGTCGGGGTTTACACCCCGGCCGGGCGTCCGGTACCACCTGACAGGGAAGGACTGAACCCATGGCAATCGGGTTCGTGGTCGTCAAGATCGGCCAAACCAGCCGCTTGCCGGAGGCCGTGTGCCCGGCGACGGTCCACGCCACCGCCGATTACGCGGAGAGGCTGGCGCAGGAGTCGCGGGCCATCACGGCAAGCATCGGGCGCCGCGACGAGTACGTGGTGTGTGAGTTGGTTCCCGTGGACAGAGAGGACTGACCAATGGCAGAGCAGGAGACGACGTGGTCCCGGGACCGGTGGGTGGAGTTGGTGTCGACGCTGCTGGCGGCGGCGGACGAGCCTGGGGTCACTGCTGAGGACCGGGAGGCGTTGATCCGGGGCGGGAGGGCGGCGGCCCGGATGGCGTTGGAGGGGTTCGGTGGTTGAGGTGTCCCTCCCGGAAGACCGAGACACGCCGGACCCGGTCGACGTTGACTTCGCCGATCTGGCGCACCGGGACGACTGGGACGTGGACTGCGTCTACGTCGAACCTGCTCGGGCGTTGGTGGCCCGTGAGTTGGAGCGGCTGAGGCAGATCATGCTGAGCCGCCCGGCGCGGGACATGCTCTACCCGGACGACGTGGCGGCCCGCATCGAGCAGTTGGGCGGCGTGCGAGAGGAGTTGGGTCGTGGCTGAGGTGTTGCGGTGGACGCCCCTACGCCACCAAATGCTGACCCGGGTGCGCGCGAGCCCGAACGGGGACCTGCGCAAGCACAAGCACGGCCTGTACTACTCGCAGACAGCGGACCTCACGGCGAAGCAGCAACGCGCGCTGAGACAACTGCACGAGGCCGACGTGATCACCGAGGTGGATCGGACGGTGACGAGCGCGGCGCTGACGCCGTCACACGACGGGTTCCTGGTTCTCGCCCGGTGGAACGCCAAGCACCCGGAGGTGGCTGATGCGTGACCTCATCCGCCGAGTTCTGCGGCGCCCCACGCGGAAGCCGTCCGGGGACGCGCCGCCCTCGGATCTTGTCGACATGGCACGCCGAGGGCTGGAGGTCGGTGGCCAATGTCCCGGCTGTGGCCGCTTGGTCACGGTCGACCCGGACGGTTGGTGGCGTCGACACAAGAAGCACGGCCCGCTGTTCGCAGGTGATGGTTCGTGGTGTCCGGTTGGGGATGCCGGGTACGGGAAGGTGGAGAACTGATGCAGGACACGCAGAGCTTGGCGAGGGCACTTACCGAGGCGGTCGAAGAGGGAGCCCGCGCCGAGCGGGTCCGGTCCCTGCGGGAGGCGGATCGCTCGGCTTCGGACTGGTCGCAGGCGTCCATGTCCGCGGCCGGGCTGCTGCGGGTGCTGGAGGCACACTACCGGGATGCCCGCCATTCACCGGTCGTCGGCGACTTCGAGCGACTCGCCGACGTGATCGAGGCGGCGGCGGAACGGGTGATGCCCGGTGTCTGATGCCCCTCATGTGCTGCTGACCCAAGCAGCCGACCGTCTCGCCGAGCTGGCGGCGAAGGCTGCCCCCGGCCCGTGGTCGGTGAAGGTGATACACCCGGACCACCCGGACGGGGACGCGCATCTCCAGTCGAACGGTAGCGGCACCAACCTCGGTAAGGGCTGTGGCTGCTGCACGGAGGGCTGGCTTAGCGGTCCCAACGCCAGGTGGATGGCCGCCGTGTCCCCTGCTGTTGCCCCTCACCTAGTGGCATGGCTCCGGCACGAGGCTGAGGCGCTGGAGTCGACGAACGCGGCATCCGGGGTGTTCACCGGTGACGGTTCCAAGGTTGCTGCTCTGGCGCTGGCCCGGTGTGTTCTGGGCATGGAGCCCTGACCAGAACCGGAGGGGCAATGTTTAGTTGCCGTTCCCAACTTGACGACCTCGGGCAGATCGGTGCCCCCACCGGGGAGACAGGGCAGGGGCACCAGCAGGGGCGCCCGCAGGCCCCTCCCGGTCAGTACTCGAAGGTCACGTCGGCGAGGAGCTTCACCGCGGCGAGGAAGCCGACCTTGAAGTCCGGGGTGATGGTCTCGACGTCGACGCCGCAGTCGCGGAGGAACGCGCCGGGCTCGCCGTGCTTGCCTCGGATGATCTCCTTGAGGTGGCCGCCGAGGTTTTTGCGGACGTCGGCGACCACGTCTTGGCGGACCTCGTCGGTGACCATGCCCAGGAAGGTGCTGTAAAGGTCGGCCTGCTGGGTCTTGGTGAGCTTCGCCATCGTGGGCTCCTTGATGTCCGTGCCGCTCTCTTGCAAGGACTAACGTACGCTCAAGCTGAGCGGAGGTCAAGATGTTTGTCGAGTTGACTTGCGATCAATCTGAGCGTACGTTTGGCTCATGACAGAACGAGACCCCACCCCCGGAGACCACGGCCTCATCACCGCCGCCGAACTCGGCAGGCTCTGGCAGGTCAGCGAAGACCGGGCCCGATCGATCATGTCCGCCAACAAAATCAAGCGGATCAGCGGCTACCCCCGAGACCTCGCGCTCCGCTCCAGCGTCCGCCCCGGACGCGGCACCCGAACCGACCTCGCGAAGGACAAGAAGATGACCGCCACCACCACCGAGTACGGCACTTGGGCTGACCACGGCACCGGCGGCGGCACGGCCACCCTCGAAGACACCGTCGTCGACGCGGTCGGGGAGTTCGCCGATCGCTACGACATCGACGGGCTCGCCGCCGCCTACCGGGACGCCATCAACGCCGCCCTCCCCGAGGGTGTCGCTCTGCGTGGCAGTGACTTCTACGGCCCGTACCCCGCCCCTGCGGACGCCGGTGAGGTGTGCAGTGAGGCGGTTGGGTCCGTGGACCTTTTCGCGTTGGCCGACGCGTACGACCTGACCGGCGAGAACCAGCACTGAAATGGGAGAAGGCCCGACCGAGGTCGGGCCTTCTTCAGCCCCGCTCACGCGAGGAGGTGTTGCTTGTCGAGCGTACTCATGGAACAGCCCCGCTGGTGCGGGGAGCGCGAGGGGGGAAGCTAGCACGAGCCCGCCTCGACGAGCAATCTAAGGAGTGAACTTGAGCGCTGACAGAGTTATAAAACCCGACGGGCCCGATCTTGCTACCCGTCTGCTGGCCCACCTGGACAAGGTCGAGCACGAGGCGCACGAGGCGGAGGACTGGTCGTCCTCGTCGTGGGAGCGCCTGTCGTCGGCCGCCGTGGACATGAACGGTGAGTCGCCTGTCGTGTTCGACGCTGCCCCGGTGGCGGCGCACGTGGCCGTCCACGACCCTGCCACGGTGCTGCGGTTGGTTCGGGCACATCGGGAGATCGTGGAGACCTACCGGAAGCAGGCGGAGGCGCTGGCGACGATGCGCCGGGCGACCCGGTACGCGAAGGTCCCGGAGCGGTTGCCGACGAGCGACGAACTGCGGGCGACGGCGGCGGTGGCGGACACGCTGTTCGTGGTGATCACGAAGTTGGCTCGGGGGTACGGACTACAGGAGGACCAGACATGAGCAGTGAAACCGGAAACGTTGATCTGACCGACATCGTCGACACGGCCACGGGGACGTTCACGCCCTTGCATGGGGTCACGGACCCGGAGAAGGTCGCGGCTCTGGCGGCGGACATGGCAGAGCGCGGTTGGCAGGGTCCACCGATCGTGTCCGAGGGCGGCTCCGGTGGGAACGCCTACACCGGGGTTCACCGTCTCGCCGCCGTTGACCACCTGTGGGGCGAAGGCGTCGAGGTGGAGATCGAGCACGTCGACATCGGTGACTTGTGCGAGCGGTACGGCGTCGACTGGTCCTCGGTTCTGCTCGACGAGTACGACGGCGACTCCTACCGAGCTGCGGCGGCGCTGCGTCACCGACTGCCGCGCGAGGTGGTCGACTACCTCGGGTTCGACGTGGACGGCACCCTGTGAGCGGGGGTCTTCCCGGGTTCCTCACCACCCGATGGGACGAGGACGAACGCGCGGCCCGATCGGAGTACGCCTACGACCGCCCTCACGCCCCCCGCTGCGGGGTCACGGCGGATGTTCTGCCGGAGTGCGACTGCGACATGCAGGCCCGGGTGTTGGCTGAGGTGGACGCCAAACGCCGCGTACTCGCCCTGCACGTCCCGAAGCCTGAGTGGTCGAACCCAAAGATGCCGGTGTGCAATGAGTGCGGCGGCAGCGACTGGCGGTCGTCCGGCGGGGACGATCCGGTGATGGAGAACCACCCGTGGGTCATGCCGTGGCCGTGCCCGACGCTGCGGGCGATGGGCTTGCCATACGTCTCGCACCCCGACTACCAGGAGGGGTGGAAGCTGTGAGCGAGGACATCACCCGGGACCGGTACGCCCACCACGACTGGATACCCGACGGGCAATTCGGGGTGCACTTGTTCGTCCCGGTGCCGGGTGGGGGTGTAGGGGAGCGCCGCCGCCTGGTGCCGCCCGCAGAGGCGCTGAGCGACCCGCAGTTGGCGGGGGAGTGGTTGTTGGGTTGGGTGGCCAAGATCCGGGAGGCCGGGCGATGACCGAAGAGGGCGAGCGCATCCCGGCCCTGCGCGCGTGGCTGGCGGCGACTGAGGCCCGGGAGTTCGACGCCCTTGCCGCCCAACTTGCGGCCACCGATGACCACGCAACGGTCCCCGCGCCAATGACTGCTCATCCGTCGATGGAGCGCTACGCCGACAACGTGCGCCAGTTGATGGGGGAGGGCCTGCGGAGAGTCTTGGTGCCCGTGTACCGCCAGACCGCCCGCTTCATCGCCTACGACCCCACCGAGCTGATCGAGAAGCCCCAACACGTGGTGTTCGACGTGAAGGACGCCCACGGTCCC
>Ga0196960_10000711_pt1 | contig 10453 bp, 10 predicted proteins | sample S3v_5metaG_FD_183187 | JGI IMG/M metagenome (GOLD analysis project Ga0196960, IMG submission 183187) | Soil microbial communities from Anza Borrego desert, Southern California, United States - S3+v_5 | ecosystem: Environmental > Terrestrial > Soil > Desert | place: USA: California | collected... | reverse complement strand
TTCATGCCGGGCAGGGTCGCCACGAAATACAGAGTGAGTACGAGCACGACGATCACGCCGGAGATCGCGGTCGCGATCGACGCGCCGATCTGCAGGGCGCCACCGCCGATCGTGGCGATGTTGCCCGGGTCGGTGAGGAACTTCTGCACGTCGGCGACGAGATCCTCGAACTGGTCACCGAACTGCTCCTCGAGGGTGGCGTAGACGTCGCTCGCGGCGAATTCGCGGATCATCGACGGCACCGAGCGAACGAAGCTCGAGATCTGATCGATCACCACCGGCAGCACCATCCACAGCACCAGCGCGACCACGCCGACGAGGCCGAGGATGACGATGATCACCGATACCGCGCGCGAAAGGCCTCGGCGCTCGAGGAAACGCACGGCGGGGTCGAGCCCGAGCGCTGCGAACAGCGCGAGCGCGATGTAGATGAGCACGGTCGCGAGGTTCGACAGGGCGAGCCCCAGCAGGATCGCAGCGAGCCCGCCGAGCGTCACGAGGAACCCGAAGACGAACGGCCGGTCGATGCGCGTCCAGAACGACCTGCTCGGTCGCATCGGCTCATCGACGTTCGCATGCGGGTGTGGAGGGGCGGATGCCGCCTGCGCCTCCGGCGGCGAGGCGATGACCGGCGACGGCTGGACGGTCGACGGCTCGACGGGCGCGGTGTCGTCAGGTGCTCCGGATGCCGAGGCTTCGTCGTCGCTCATGGCCTCACGATAGCGGTGCCGCCCGCTCCGCTCGGCGTCGGCCGACCTCCTAGAGTAGGTGCATGACAGCAGCCGATGACCCGAAGGCGGAACTGCTTCGCCTGCGTGCCACGATCGACAACATCGATGCCGCGCTGATCTTCATGCTCGCGGAGCGCTTCCGAGCGACGCAGCAGGTCGGACACCTCAAGGCCGAGCACGACATGCCGGCATCCGATCCCCTTCGCGAGGAGCAGCAGGTGGCACGCCTGCGCGCGCTCGCCGAGGAGGCGCACCTCGACCCGGAGTTCGCCGCGAAGTGGTTCAACTTCGTGGTGGCAGAGGTCATCCGCCACCACACCGAGGCGGCCGAAGGGCGCTGACGGGTGGGGTCTGAGGAGAGCCGGACGGGCGACGGTGTGTGCAGCACTCGCCCGTCCGGAGCCTGTGGGCGCGCGAACGTATCCGCGACTAAGTTCAATGAATAAACTAATGAGATCGTACGAGCCACGGCGTAATCTGTCAACGATCCCGCACCCGCCCCAGAACGGAACGAAGCCATGCTGAGGAGCGTAGACGCTCTCGACACCCAGGCCTCGCTTCGCCGGGCGAACCTGCGGCGTGCCCTGCAACTGGTCTTCCGCGATCCGGGGCGACAGACGAGAGCGGGCATCGCACGCGCAACCGGACTCACGGCCGCGACGGCATCCTCGCTGGTCGCCGAACTGATCGAGAACCGTCTCGTCGCCGAAGGGGAGCAGGCCGCGAGCACGGGTGGCAAGCGCGCGACGACGCTCACCGTCGACGCGGGGCACCACCTGATCCTCGTGCTCGTGATCCGGCCGACGAGCGCGCGCCTCAGCCTCGTCGCCCTCGACGGAGCGGAGGTCGCCGTGAACCGGCTCACCTTTGCGCTGGGCGACCGAGATCGGGCACTGGATGACGCCGTGGCCGATGCGGCCGCGACCTACGGTGATCGGCTGCTCGCGGCGGGAGTGCAGGTGCCCGGCACGACCGACGGACGTTCGGTGCTGGAGAGCGTGCAGCTGAAGTGGCAGGACGTTCCGCTGGCAGAACGGTTCGAGCGCGTGCTGCAGGTTCCCGTTCTGCTCATCAACGATGTGGATGCCGAGGCGATCGCCGAGGCTGCCGTCGACGACGAGCCCGCCGGCTATCGTCTGTTCATCCACATCGGCGGCGGCCTGGGGGCGGCGGTCACGCTCGACGGCGAACTCGCACCGGGCCCGCGTGACCGTGCAGGTGAGATCGGCCACGTTCAGGTCGTGTTCGGCGATGCCGCGCAGAGCTGCCGCTGCGGAGGGCGCGGGTGCCTGGAGGCGGCGTCGTCGATGGGCGCGATGCTGGGCGATGGGTTCTCGGACGCCATGGATATCGAGGAGATCCAGATGCTCGTCGCGAACGCCGACCAGGAGCGCATCGATGACGGCGCTCGTGCGCTCGCCAGAGTGATCAAACTGGTGAGCGCCCTGCTCGATCCCGCAGAGGTGGTGATCGGCGGCACGGCGTGGGTGCTCGGCTCGCCGTTCCTCGATCTGGTCCGGGCCGAGTCGGACTACCCCGCGAGGGGCACGGTGCAGGTTCCCATCCGCTTCGCCGACGCACGCGTCGCGATCTGCACCGGAGCGGCGCAGGCGGCCCTCACCGCCGTGCTCGGCGTTCGGTGGAGCCCGGAACAGCTCCTCCGAGCGCAGCCGACTGCGTCCTCCTGACCAGGACGCGCCCGCGGTCCCGTAGCGAGCCATCGTCAGTCGCTCGAGGACCCGCCCCACCGGGTGAGATCGTCCGGTGGAATCCTCTCCCCGGCGCGCAACCTAGCGCCGCCATCGAGAACCTTTTGCGGCGGGTCTTGACAGGAGAGGTTCGTGAGGGCAGAGTCATTCATTACATAACGTCATATAACGAGTTATGACGTACTAGACCGAAGGGTTCATCTTGACTGCCTCTGCACCGTTCATCGATTCCACGACCATCGAGAGTCAGCTCGACGCCGCGCGTGCCGCCGTCGCCTCTCGCGCGAGCGTGTCCCGCGTCGTGCTCACCGCCTGCGGCGGCTCGTACGCGAACATGCTCCCGAATGAGTACTTCCTTGGCACGATGGCGAAGAACATCGAAGCCAGCGTCCTCAATGCTGCCGAGTTCACGTCTCGCGACTCCTCTCGTGTCGACGCAGACACCGTAGTCATCCTCTGCTCCCACTCCGGCACCACACCCGAGACGGTCGCCGCGGCGAAGCACGCCCGCGAGCGCGGTGCGCTCACCATCGCCTTCACCTTCGACCCGACCTCGCCGCTCGCGACCGAGGCAGAGCTGGTCGTCGCCTACCAGCATGGCGAGGGTAAGAGCGAGGCGTACGTCGGGGGAGCGCTCATCCTCCGCCTCGTCGCGGCCCTCATCGAGGAACGCGACGGCGTGCAGATCGCGGATGCCGTGGACGCCGCCGTCGCCCAGCTGCCGACACTCGTACCTGCCGCACGCGAGTCGTACGCAGCATCCGCCGACGAATGGGGCTTCGCCTCTCGCCGCGAGCCGCTCATCTACACGATGGCATCGGGCTCGAATTACGGCACCGCCTACTCGTTCGCCATTTGCCTCCTTCAGGAGATGCAGTGGGTGCACTCGGCCGCCATCCACGCGGGCGAGTACTTCCACGGACCCTTCGAGGTCACCGACGTCGACGTACCGTTCATCGCACTGCTCGGTCTCGACGAGACCCGCCCCGTCGAGCAGCGCGCCGTGAGCTTCCTCACGCAGCACTCCGACAAGGCTCTCGTGATCGACGCCGAGGATTTCGGCCTCGACGTCGTCGCCCCCGAGGTTCGCGGAATCTTCGCCCACCTCCTCTTCAACATCGTTCTGCGCGTGCACGCCGACGCGCTCGCCGACCATCGTGGACACCCCCTCTCCGTACGCCGCTACATGTGGCGTATGGAGTACTGAGATCTGAAGGAGCACTCGAATGCGCACAACCGCTCGAATCGCCGCCGCCGCCGTCACCGTCGGCGCACTCATCCTGCCGCTCGCCGCATGCGGCGGATCGGACTCCGAAGCCGCCTCCGAGGGGCAGGTGACGATCGACTTCTTCCACCGCTGGCCCAATGAGCCGAAGAACACGTACTTCGCCGATCTCGTCGAGCGGTTCGAGGAGGAGAACCCCGACATCACGGTCAACGTCGAGAGCGTCCTCAACGACGCGTACAAGGACAAGGTGAAGGTGGTGGCGGGTTCCGCTGACGCGCCCGACGTCATGTTCTCGTGGAGCGGCTCGTTCCTGGAGGAGCTCGTCAAGGGCGACGCGCTGATGGACCTCGGTCCGTGGCTCGATGAGAACCCCGAAGTGGCCGACAGCTTCTACGAGAGCCAGCTCGGGCCGTTCGCCGTCGACGACGTGCAGTACGGACTGCCGATCGGCATGCACTCCAAGCTGTTCTTCTACAACGCCGACGTCTTCGACGATCTCGGGCTCGAGGCGCCGGCGACGTGGGACGAGTTCATCGACGTACTCGACGAACTGCAGGGCGAGGGCCTCACTCCGATCGAGTACGGCGCCCAGGATCAGTGGACGATCGCCCACTACGTCGGGACGCTGAACCAGCGGACGCTCGATCCCGAGGTCTTCCTCGCGGATCAGGATCCGGCGAAGGGCGAGTTCACCGACAAGGGCTACGTCGAGGCGCTGGAGCGCTTCCAGGAGCTGTCGGCCTACATGAACGAGGACATGGCCGCGGTCACGCACGAGATCGCGCGGAACGCGTGGATCGCGGGCGAGGCCCCGATCATGTACATGCAGAGCTCGGAGGTCGGCTACTTCGGCGACGCGCAGTTCGAGTACGCCACGTTCAACATGCCGAGCGTCGATGGCGGCAAGGGCGACGCGGGGCAGCTGACCGGCGCGCCCGAGGGCTTCGTCATCTCGAAGACGACGAAGCACCCGGAGGAGGCTAAGCGGTTCGTCGAGTTCATGCTGAACGAGGAGAATGGCACCAAGTACTCCGAGGAGACCGGCGAGCTGAGCGCGGTGCAGGGCGCTGTCGACAAGGCGGACGTGCCCGAGATCTCGAAGGAGCTCGCGAAGGGCATCGTCGACGCCTCGGCCATGACGACCTGGCTCGACAACGCCTACGACCCGCAGATCGTGCAGGCGTACCTCACGGAGACCCAGTTGATGCTTGGTGGTCAGCAGACTCCGGAAGGGGTCATGAAGGCGGTCCAGGATGCCGCCGCGCGGGTGCGCGACGCGTCCTGAATCATCGACGGGGGTGCCGGAGAAGGCGGCCGGCACCCCCTTCCAGGAAGAGAGAACCGCCATGAAACCTCGCACACGTGCCCTCGGCAACGTGCTTTACGTGCTCCCCGCACTCGCGTTGCTCGCGCTCTTCGTCTACTACCCGCTGATCGCGAACATCGTCTTCGGCTTCTTCTCGTTCAGCGCCGGCGCCGGCGAGATGAAGGCCGTGGGCATGAACAACTTCGAGCGCCTGTTCGCGGACCCGATCATCCGCACCGCCCTCACCAACAACGTCATCTACGCGATCGTGTCCATCGTCTTCCAGGTAGGCGGGGCGCTTGTGATCGCCGCCTGGCTGACCCGACTTCTCGGACCACGCATGGGCGCGTTCCTCCGCTCGGTGTACTTCCTCCCCGCCGTGATCTCGATGACCGTGATCGCACTGCTCTTCACATTCGTCTACAACTCGCGAGGCGGACTCCTCAACGAGCTGCTCGGTCTCATCGGGCTCGAGCATCTGCAGACGGCGTGGCTCGCAGATGTCGACACCGCGCTCGGATCCGTGATCGCCGTCTCGCAGTGGCAGAGCATCGGCTATGTCTGCATGCTCTACGTCGTCGCCCTGCAGCAGATCCCGCAGGACTATTACGAGGCGGCCGCCCTCGATGGTGCCGGTCGCATCCGCCAGTTCTTCAGCATCACCGTGCCGCAGGCGAAGGAGATGATCTTCGTCGCCATGATCCTCACGGTCTCGGGTGCCTTCACCGTCTTCAACGAGCCCTACATCCTCACCAAGGGCGGCCCGGGCAACACGACCCAGGTCCTCGCCACGTACATGTACAACCAGGGCTTCTTCCAGAACCAGATGGGCTACGCCTCCGCCATCGCGAGCCTGATCTTCGTGATCACGCTGGTGCTGTCCATCATCCAAATGCTCTCGTTCCGAAGCGGAAAGGACTGACCGTGAGTGCCCCGTACCTCCGGCCGCTGGAGCGGATCCGGCAGATCCCCGTCTACGCGCTGCTCCTCATCTACGCGGTCGTGATCGCCTATCCGCTGCTGTGGATGGTCGTCTCGTCGTTCAAGTCGTCCACCGAGATCTTCGCGAACCCGTGGGGTCTTCCCTCGATCTGGCTGGTGCAGAACTACGCGCAGGCGTGGGACAAGGGCATCTCCGACTACTTCGTCAACTCGGTGGTCGTCACGATCGCGTCCACGATCGGCACGGTCGCGATCGCCGCGCTCTGCTCCTACGGAATGGTGCGCATGTCGAGTCGCCTCGCCGACGTGGTGCTCGTGCTCGCCATGGGAGGACTCGTGGTCGCCCCGCAGGTCAGCCTCATTCCCCTCTACCGTCTGCTGGACTCGATGGGACTCCTCAACACGTCGTGGGCGATGATCCTGCCGTACGTCGCGTTCCGGCTCCCCATGGCGGTACTGCTCATCCGATCCGTGTTCCTCGGCATCCCGCGCGAGCTCGTAGATGCCGCGACGATCGATGGATGCCGTTCCGTCGGCGTGCTCCGTCATGTGTACATCCCCCTGAGCAAGTCGGTGCTGACCACGGCAGCGGTGCTCACGGGATACTTCGCCTGGAACGAGTTCCTCTTCGCGATCGTGTTCATCGATCAGGACTCGCTGCGCACCATCCCCGCCGGCCTGATGTCGTTCCGTGACGCGCTCTCGACAGAGTGGGGTGTGCTGCTGGCCGGACTGACGATCGCCGCGCTCCCGATCGTGGTGGTGTTCATCTTGCTCCAGCGGTACTTCGTCGCGGGCGTCGCGGCTGGAAGTGTGAAGGGATGATGATGTATTCGTCCGAAGAACTGCGCGACATGCTCAGCGCGGTTCCCGCGCCTTCGCTCGTCGGGGTCGGCGACAACGTCCTCGACTGCTACGTGCACGAGGACCTCGCCTACCCGGGCGGCAATGCGCTGAACGTGGCTGTCTACAGTCGGCTCTTCTTCGGAGGTGATGCAGGCTTCGTAGGGATCGTGGGTGACGACCGTTTCGCCGCGCACCTGCAGGACGTCCTCGACGAGATCGGCGTCGACCGGTCCCGGGTGCGCCACGCGCACGGCGCCAACGGCATGGCGTTCGTCGAGCTGGATGACGACGGCGACCGCGTCTTCGTGGGTTCGAACCGCGGCGGGGTGCAGGCCGGACTCCGGCTGAGGATGACCGAGGCCGACGCCGAGTACCTGGCGGGCTACTCGCGCGTGCACACCTCGGTTTACTCCTCGATCGAGTCGGAGCTGCCGGCCATCGCGGAGCGTGGCACCGCGGTCTCCTTCGACTACTCGAACGACGCGGATGGCGACGTCGTGCGCGCCACGGCGCAGCATGTCGACGTCGGCTTCTTCTCCGGGGGAGCGTTCACCGAGAGCGAGGTGGATGCCCTCGCCACCTTCGCACTCGAGTGCGGCATGACATCGGTGGTCATCACCCTCGGATCGCGGGGGGCTCGGGTGTTCGAGGGCGGCGCCACCCACACCAGCCGCGTCGTGCCGGTCGACGCCGTCGACGCGCTGGGAGCAGGGGATGCCTTCATCACCGGTTTCCTGGCGGCACGAGCATCCGGAGCGGACATCTCCCGCAGCCTCGAAGTGGCCTCGACCACCGGAGCGCTCGCCTGCACGCTGCGAGGTGCCTTCGGCTACCCTGTGAGGGGCGGAGACGACGCGAGAGCGCAGCTCGTTCGCCGCTATCGGAAGGCGTGACGTGATCGCCGCGTCAGGGGGAGATCAGGGTGAAGGACGCGAACTCCGCGCCGCTGCATGAGCAGATCCGCACGCTCCTCATGCACGAGATCGAGGACGGCGCGTATGGCGAGAGCGGCAAGCTCCCTCCTGAACCGGAGCTCTGCGCCCGCTTCGGCGTGAGCCGCATCACCGTTCGCCGCGCCGTCGCCGACCTCGAGGAGATCGGACTGGTGCACCGGCAGCAGGGTCGCGGAACATTCGTGACTCCCGCCCGTGATGTGCTCGGCACGATGTCGGTCGGCGGCTTCGCCGACAAGGTGGTGGGCGACGGCGCCAAGTCGCGCCGGATCATGAAGGCCGAGGTGCTTCCCGCCGATGAGCGGCGTGCCGCGCGACTCGACGTGCCGGTGGGCTCGCCCACGTTCCGCCTGGTGCGGGTGTTCTCGCTCGACGGCATCCCGCTCTCGATCGATGTGAGCCGCTACTCGCTGCTGCGCTTCCCGGGGTTCGACCGCAAGATCGTGGACGACATCTCCACCTACCAGGTGCTTCGCGACGACTACGGTGTGGAGTTCTCGGAGATGCACCGCGAGATCAGCGTGGGATTCACCAACGCCCAGACGGCTGCCTGGTTGCAGCGTCCCGAACGTGATCCCCTGGTCGTCATCCGCAAGCGCGCGATGGATCAGCACGGCGAACTCGTTCACACCTCGAGGGTACGCGTCGTTCCCAGCCGCATTCGTCTGCAGGTCGTCTCTCGAACACCCGACTGAGTTCAGGTCGTCACTTCACGCTGCCCGCGGTGAGCCCGCCGACGAGTCGCTTCTCGATGAGCATGAAGAGGATGACGACCGGCAGGATCGCGACGATCGAGACTCCGAACACGTACTGCCAGCTGGTCTCGTATTGACCGACGAACTTCGTCAGCGCAACCGAGAGCGGCTGGTTCTTGTCGGTGGACAGGATCACCAGCGACGCCGCGAACTCGTTCCAGCACGCGACGAAGGTGAACACGATCGCGGTGACGATGCCCGGCCAGACGAGCGGCAGATTGATCTTGAACAGCACGGTGAGTCGACCCGCTCCGTCGATCTGCGCCGCCTCATCGACCTCTTTCGGGATGCCGGCGAAGAAGGAGTGCATGATCCACACCGCGAAGGACAGGTTGAACGCCGCATTGATGAAGATCATCGCCGCCCACGTGTCGCTGAGGCCGAGCACCGTGAACTGGCGGAACAGTCCTGAAGTGAGCACGGCGGGCTGCAGCATCTGCGTGACGATCACGAGGAAGAGGAACACCATGCGCCCGGGGAACTTGAAGCGCGCCGTGTAGTACGCCGCCGGCAGCGACACCAGCAGCACGAGCAGGGTCGCGAACACCGAGATGACGATCGTGGATATCAGGTTGTACGGCAGCGGAGTCTCGGGGGTCGACCACATCGTGAAGTAGTTCTCCCAGTGCCACTCCGTGGGGAAGTACGTCGGGTCGACGGAGCGGATCTGGGGCTTCGTCTTCACGGAGCCGAAGAACATGATCAGGTACGGGAGCACGAAGATCGCGAGCACGAGGAAGCCGGCTGCGGTGCGCAGGATCACGCGCGGCAGCGTGACCTGATCGGCGGTGTAGCGGCGCTTTCGTCCACTGACACGGGGGGCGCGGTCGTTGCCTGCGGTGGTCACGACGCGGGTCTCGGTGACGGTCACCGTCAGACCTCCTTCATGGGCTTGACGGCCTTGACGTAGATCGCGACGATGACGATCACGATGAGGAAGGCGACGACCGACAGCGCACTGGCGACATCGACCTTCTTCTGCAGCTCGATGTACTTGAAGATCATCGTCATGATCGTGTCGGCGCCGTAGCCGGGAATCGATCCCGTCATGACCTTCAGGATCGGCAGCGAGTTGAACACGTTGATGATGTTGATGAGGATCGCGACGGCCAGGGCACTGCGCAGCTGCGGCAGCACGATCGACCAGTAGGTGCGGCCGGGACCTGCGCCGTCCATCTTCGCGGCTTCGATCGCATCGGCAGGCACCGACTGGAGCCCGGCCAGGATCGTGTACGTCGTGAACGGCAGCGACACGAAGATCGCGATCACGATGGACCAGGCGAAGGCTGTCGTCGGGTTCCTCGTCCACCCGTAGCCCACGGAGTCCGAGCTCAGGCCGATGTCGTACAGGAACTTGTTGAACACCCCGAAGTACGGCTCGAGGCTGTAGTAGAAGACCATCGTGGTCATCACGACGGATGCCGCCCACGGCACGATCACGGCCATCCGCACGATCTGGCGGCCGGGAAACGCCTTGTTGAGGATCTGCGCGAGCCCCAGTGAGATCACGACCGTGAAGCTCACCACGGCGACCACCCAGACGATGGTGCGGCCGAAGATCGGCCAGAACTCCGCGAACGCGAACACCGTGGCGAAGTTGTCGAAGCCGACGGAGCCCTTGTCGAGGCCCGAGAGCGAGATGTCGCGCGTCGAGTTGAAGAACATCACCCCGGCGGGGAACAGCACGACGCCGATGATGAGCACGAGGGCTGGTGCGATCCACGGCAGCGCCTGGAGCAGGTCCTTGCCGCCGCCGCCGGGGTTGCCGCGACGGGCACTGGTGGTGCCCGGAGTGCGGGGGCGGCCGGTAGCCGCCCCCGCGAGGTTCGAGGATTCTTTCGTCTGGCTCATGGGAATACCCGAACCTCTCCGATCAGCGGGCTCAGCCCGCGTCGACCTGCGCCTGGATCTGTGCGAGCACGTCGGCGGCCGGCAGCGTCTGCAGCTGACCGAACAGCGACTTGAAGGCGCCGTCCGCAGCCG
>Ga0196960_10000710_pt1 | contig 10455 bp, 6 predicted proteins | sample S3v_5metaG_FD_183187 | JGI IMG/M metagenome (GOLD analysis project Ga0196960, IMG submission 183187) | Soil microbial communities from Anza Borrego desert, Southern California, United States - S3+v_5 | ecosystem: Environmental > Terrestrial > Soil > Desert | place: USA: California | collected... | reverse complement strand
CCCGCCGGCGGCCACCGCGGCAGACGCCGCCGCGGCCGCGCCGACCGCCGTCACGTTCTCCGACGAGTTCGACGGACCCGCCGGCTCCGCCGTCGACGGCGGTAAGTGGCAGATCGAGACCGGTGACAACGTCAACAACCATGAACGGCAGTACTACACCGCCGGCAACCGCAACGCGGCTCTCGACGGCCAGGGGAACCTGGTCATCACCGCGCGCAAGGAGAACCCGGGCAACTACCAGTGCTGGTACGGGCGGTGCGAGTACACCTCCGCCCGGCTGAACACGTCCGGCAAGTTCACGACCACGTACGGCCGTGTCGAGGCCCGGATGAAGATTCCGCGCGGGCAGGGCATCTGGCCCGCCTTCTGGATGCTGGGCAACGACATCGGGCAGGTCGGCTGGCCCAACAGCGGCGAGATCGACATCATGGAGAACGTCGGCTTCGAACCCGGCACCGTGCACGGCACCCTGCACGGCCCCGGCTACTCCGGCAGCGGGGGCATCGGCGCGGGCTACACGCTGCCCGGCGGGCAGGCGTTCGCCGACGCGTTCCACACCTTCGCCGTCGACTGGAGCCCCGGCGCCATCACCTGGTCCGTCGACGGCACCGTCTACCAGCGGCGCACCCCCGCCGATCTCGGCGGAAGGCAGTGGGTCTTCGACAAACCGTTCTTCGTCATCCTGAACCTCGCGGTGGGCGGCTACTGGCCCGGCGACCCCGACGGAAGCACGGTCTTCCCCCAGCAGCTCCTCGTCGACTACGTCCGTGTCAGCTCCGACAGCGGCCAGCCGGGCGGCGGGGGGCCCATCACGGGCCTGGCGGGCAAGTGCGTGGACGTCGCGGGCGGCGCGGTGGCGAACGGTACGGCGGTGCAGCTGTACGACTGCAACGGCTCGGCGGCGCAGCGGTGGACGGTGGGCGCTGACGGGACGATCCGTGCGCTGGGCAAGTGTCTGGACGTCGCGTCGGGCGGTACGGCGGACGGGACCCGGGTGCAGCTGTGGGACTGCAACGGCTCGGCGGCGCAGCAGTGGGCGACGCCGGCTGCCCGGGACATCGTGAATCCGCAGGCGAACAAGTGTCTGGACGTGACCGGCAGCAGCAGCGCCAACGCCACCCGGTTGCAGATCTGGACCTGCACCGGCGCCGCGAATCAGAAGTGGACGGTGACCCGGTGACCGTCTGATCGGCGGCCACCCCCTCCGACGGGCCCCATCGCGGGCGTCGGACACCGCCTGCGTCCCCGCCGTGCACGCCACGGCGGGGACGCAGGCGGTCGCAGGCCGCGCGGGAAACCGGGCGGGACGAAGACGCCTCGGGTCGCGTCCCGCTCCGGTCGGGGCGGAGGCCTCGATACGCGCCCGCTGAACACGCCGGGTCAGAAGGAGAAGACCGGCCCTTCGGCCAGGCTCGCCCGCATTTCGCACGCGTTGCCGAAGGTGGCCGACCAGGAGACATGGCGGCCCTGCCACACGCCGGTGGCGTCGAGGACGACAGGGTCCCACTGACGTGTGCAGTCCCCCTGGGGCCGGGGTGTGGTCAGCTCGGTGAACTCGCCCTCGACCGCATCCAGTTCCGCACACGCTGCGGCGGGCGAAGGGTGAGTACCGCCAGGGCGGGGCGCGCAGCTCAGGGTGACGGCTCGTTGGACGGTGACCGTGGGGGCGCCGCCCTTGCCGACCGAGAGGACGAGGGCCGACGGGGCGTAGAGGCCGGCGGGCTGGGCGGGCCGGGCCTGTGCGGCCCCGACGGCGGCTGTGCCGGTCATGACGAGTGCCGAAACCATGGTGAAGACGCTGATCCCGCAGAGCTTGTCACGCATTCGTGCTTCTCCTTCGCTAGGGGGGTGACTGCGGTGGGGAGTCTGGCGCTTGCAGGCAGTGAGCGCACATCGATCAGTACTTTCCGGCCCGGCCCGTGCGCACCCTGCCTACCGAATGACCGTTCGGGCAGCTCGGAAGCGGTGCGCAGCGCCCGTGCAACATGTCCGGCATGTGGACAGAATTGGGTGGTACAACCGAAAACTACCGCCTGACCTGCATGGATCTCGAAATGGTTCTCATGCGAAAAGCCCGGCTTCGGCCGGAAAGCAGCGCTGGTCGCAGGAGGGGCGGACGAAGCCGGAGCCACACCCGGCCGGATCGCTCGACGCGCGGGGCGCCCTCGCGCGCCTCCTCCGGGCGGCGAGCTCGGCACGGCCGCTTTCACCGCGCCCCCTCCCTCGTGCGGGCTGGAGGGACGCCGTGCCTGAGCTGTTCACCGGTGGCCGATGGAGCGCCGCCGTCCGGCCCGGACTCGCGGACCGCCACGACTGGCAGTACGCGGCCGAGCGGGCTCAGCCCCTGGGGGTACCGGGCTTCGAGGAGGGGGTTGGCCCTGGCCGAGCTGCTGGCGGCGGCCCCGGGCGAACGCCGGGAGGCGTTCGTGCTCACCCAGCTCCTCTGGCCGCCCTGCGCCGAGGCGGCCCGGGCCATCGGGTGCCCCATCGGAACCGTGTGCTCGCGGGTCGCGCGAGCACGCGGCTCACCGCTCGGTCTTCTCGCGGATGTGGACGCGGTCTCCGCGCCCCGCGCGGCGCGGCCATCCGTACGACGGGACCGGCGGGCGGAGCCCGTGGCCGCTGTCCCGCTCGATCCCGCCTGAGCCGGTGCGGGCGGGCCCCCGGTGCGGCCGATCCGTGCGCCGCACCGGGGGCCCGGCTCGTCCTTCGCTGCTCAGTCCGTCGTCGCGGCGGGCGCGGGAGCCGCGCCGGGGCTGCTCCCGCGGCGGTGCCTGGCGGCCAGTGGGACCAGGGAGATCGCCAGCGCGCCGAGGACGGCCGTCACGGCGAACGTCGTGAAACCGAGGCCTGCGTCACCGCCCGCGAGAACCGCGCCTCCGAGGGTCGGGCCGACCACCGCACCCGTACGGCCGATGCCGGTGACCCACCCCAGGCCGGTGGCGCGCTCGCGGGGTGCGTAGACGCGGGACGTGGCGGCGTACACCATCACCTGGGCGCTGAACAGCCAGATGCCGGTGATGAAGACGACCGCGTACGCGACCCCGATCGGCAGCTGCGCCCTCAGCAGGAACGTGCCGACCGCCGTCAGCACGAACCACAGCGCGGAGACCTTCACCGGGCCGAACCTGTCCGCCGTACGGCCCGCTATCAGCATGCCCACGATGCCGCCCGCGTTGATCACCATCAGGAAGGTGACCGAGGAGGAGAGGGAGTAGCCGGTGGCGCGCATCAGCTCGGGCAGCCAGGTGGAGACGCCGTAGACGAGGAGCAGGCCGGCGAAGGACGCGATCCACAGCAGCGGGGTCGCCCAGCGGGTGCCGGGGGCGAACAGCGCGGTGATCGCCGCCATGCGGCCCTTCGCACCGGCCTGGGGCGCCTGCTGCGTCCCGGGGCGCTCCAGCCGGTACCGGTCGGCGACGGCGTACGCCTCCTCGGTGCGGCCCCGGGCGAAGAGCACTCCGGGGGACTCCGGAAGCCACTTCAGCACCAGTGGCACTGCGACCACGGCAGGCAGTACCCCCGCCCAGAACACCCAGCGCCAGCCATGCCCGGGGGCCACGGCGAGACCGATGCCGGTGGCGGCCATGCCGCCCGCGTGGTAGGAGGTCATCATCAGGCCGGTGGCGAGGGCGGCGCGGCGCGGCGGAGCGAACTCGGCGACGATCGCCAGGCCGATCGGCATCAGTCCGCCCAGGCCGAGCCCGGAGAGGAAGCGGCCCGCGCCGAACACGGTGGCGCCGGGGGCGACCGCGCACAGGGCGGATCCGACCGAGAACAGCACGACGCTGCCCACGACCAGGGGCTTCCGGCCCAGCCAGTCGGTGAGTGTCCCCGCGGCCAGGGCGCCGATCAGCATGCCGAAGGTGGTCCAGCTGCCGATGGAGCCGGCCAGAGAGGGGGTGAAGCCGAGACCTTCGTCGGCGAGGAGGTGCGGCATGGTCGCGCCGTAGATGTTGACGTCCATGCCGTCGAAGAACACGGCGAGCCAGCACAGAGCGATGACCGGAGCGACCACCCGGAAGGAACGGTCGGGCGGGGACGTGGTCGAGGCAGCCACGGGCACTCGCTTTCTGCCACGGCGTTGTGGCGGGTGGGCTGTCCTGCGGAGGGATCAACGCCACGATCGGGGAGCAAATGTTCGCGAGGTGAAAATATTTCCACTCTCGGGCCGTGCGAGTTTCTCCTTGGTCCGCACCCGTGTCAATGGGGGGCGCAGGGCTTCTTCCCGAGTGGGGCGGAAGGCGGGGGCGGGCCCACAGGCATGGCTGCGGGCCCGCACGCCCTCACGGTCACGGGAGCGGCAGCCCCGCGTAGTTCACCGCGAGCTCGGCCGCCGCGTGCGGTGAGGCGGCGATGCGGTCGAGCTGGGCGACCTGGAGCCGGGTGTCGAAGGGACTCTGGTCCGGATCGGTGTGCAGCGTCGTGGTCATGAAGTACGAGAAGTGTTCGGCGCGCCATACGCGACGCAGGCACGTGGCGGAGTAGGTGTCCAGCAGGTCGGACGCGCCGGTCCTGTGCCGCCGGACCAGAGCGCGGCCCAGCACCACGACGTCGGCAGCCGCCAGATTGAGTCCCTTCGCTCCGGTGGGCGGCACGATGTGCGCGGCGTCGCCGGCCAGGAAGACGCGGCCGTACTGCATCGGCTCGGTCACCGAACTCCGCATCGGGAGCACGCTTTTGGAGGTGATCGGCCCGCGTTCCAGCTTCCATCCGTCGAGTGCGAACCGGGTATCCAGTTCGTCCCAGATCCGCTCGTCCGGCCAGTCGGCCGGGTCCGTGCCGTTGGGCACCTGGAGGTACAGCCGGCTGACCTCGGGGGACCGCATGCTGTGCAGTGCGAAGCCACGCGGGGAGTGGGCGTAGATCAACTCGTCGCAGGACGGCGCCACATCGGCCAGGATGCCGAGCCATGAGTAGGGGTAGACCCGGTCATAGGTGCGCCGGACCCCTTCGGGCACGGCTGCCCGGGTCACTCCGTGGAATCCGTCGCAGCCGACGACGTAGTCGCACGTCAGCGTCTTGTCCTGGCCGTCGTGCGTGTAGCGGATCGTCGGGCGGTCGGTGTCCGCGCCCTCGACGGAGTGGACCTCGGCCCCGAAACGCAGGGCGGCGCCGTCGGCGAGCTGAAGGGCTATGAGGTCCTTGACGACCTCCGTCTGCGCGTAGACCCACACGCGGCGGCCGTCCGTCAGCGAAGGGAAGTCGATCCGGTGGGCCCGGCCTTCCCAGCGGAGTTCCACGCCGTCATGCACCAGTCCCTCGGTGTCCAGTCGTTCCGCGGCCCCGACCTCGCGCAGGGCGTCGACGGTGGACTGTTCGAGGATGCCTGCCCGCTGACGCTGCTCGACGTAGGCGCGATCACGGCTCTCCAGGACGACGCAGTCGACGCCGGCGCGGTGGAGCAGGCGCGACAGCAGCAGCCCGGCCGGGCCGCCCCCGATGATTCCTACGGTCGTGTGCACGGCTCGTTCTCCTTCTTGCTTCGGGGGCGTCCGTGTCCCTGGGGCCACCGGACCGCGCGTGGGCCCGAACGGCCGACCCCTGCCCGCCCCGGAAGGTGAGGGCGGTTTCCCTCGGTGCCGGCTGTTCTCGCCGCCATGGTGTTCGTCTGGTGAAGTTTTCTTCACTGGATATGCGAGTCTGCCGCCCGGATCGCGGCCCTGTCAATGGTTCCGCCCGGGTGCCGGTGCGCGGCGGCGCGGGCCGCGGGGCACGGCCGCGGCTGAGCCCGCGTCATCCGGGCGGTGAGGTGTCATCTCGAAAGACCTTCCGCATGGTGAGACATCCAGGCAACCGGAGGGATGCCGTCCGTATATTCGTACGCATGTCTGCACCGGCCCTCTCGCTGCGCCTCGCGCTGTTCACGCATTCGGCGTGGTGCGTCGACGACGGACTCTGTCGCGGCTGAATCCCGGGCCGGCGGCGCGTACCGCGCCGCCTCCGGCCGATGCCGGCATCCGTCCGAGCAACATCCGGAGACCTTTCGTGACCACCGCGCCATCTGCCGCGCCGCCGCGCGCACTGCCCGCCCTGTTCGCCCCTTCCCCCACCTCGGCGCCCGAGCCGGAGGCGCCCGCCCTGCCCCCGGTGCGCAGGACGCCACTCGTCGTGTCCGGACTGCTCGCCGTGGCCCTCACCGCCCACGTGTGGTTCGCACACGGCGCGAAACCGGGCGTGCTGCTCCTGCTGGGGCTCGGCCTGGGCGTCGCCCTCTTCCACTCCCGGTTCGGCTTCACCTCTGCCTGGCGGCAGCTCGTCGCCGTCGGCAACGGCACCGGGCTGCGGGCGCACGCGCTGCTGCTCGGCACCACGGCCACACTGTTCGCGCTGCTCATCGGTACGAGCACCGGGCTGTTCGGAACACAGCCGGCGCCCTCCGGCGGCACGGTCGGAGTCGGCCTGATCGCCGGCTCGCTGCTTTTCGCCGTCGGGATGCAGCTCGGCGGCGCCTGTGCTTCGGGCACCCTCTTCGCCGTCGGGTCGGGGCAGACCCCGGTGCTCCTGACCCTGGGCGGATTCGTCGCGGGGGCCACGCTCGCCGCCTGGCAGTTCGACCTGTGGAAGGACCTCCCCGCCTGGCAACCCGTCGTCCTCTCCGACCACATCGGCTGGTTCGGCTCCTGGGCGGTGACCATCGCCGCGCTGCTGCTGGTCGTCGTGATCACGCGACGCGTCCAGGCCCGGCGCAACCCGCCGCCCCTCGGCCCCGTACCCTCGGCGCGCACCGCGGCCGTACGGGCTCTCCGTGGCTCGTGGCCGCTGGCCGTCGGCGCCCTGGCGCTGGCCGTCCTCGGGGCGGGCGTGCTGCTGGTGTCCGGCGGAGCCTGGGGAGTCACGAGCGCGTTCAGCCTGTGGGGCTCGGAACTCGTGGGCGCGCTCGGCGGCCACCCGGAGAACTGGACCTGGTGGCGGCAGCCCGGCAACGCGGAGATGCTGGCGGGCCCGGTGCTCGCCGACAGGACCAGCCTCACCGACATCGGCATCATGATCGGTGCGGCGGTCGCCGCAGCGCTCGGCGGTACCTGGGCCCTGCACCGTGGCATTCCGTGGCGTACGGCCGTCGCGGCGGTGCTCGGCGGTGTGCTGATGGGCGTCGGTGCCCGGCTCGCCGGAGGCTGCAACATCGGGGCCTACCTGGCAGGAGTGTCCTCGGGCAGCCTGAGCGGCTGGCTGTGGGGAGCGGTCGCACTCGTCGGCACCTGGCTCGGGCTCAAGCTGCGCCCGCTGTTCGGCCTCGGCAACCCCGAGCCGGGTGACGGAGTCTGCTGAGCGCCTGAAGTTCCCGGACGCCGGACCGGCCTCGTGACCGCTGCCGCGGACGGGGGTGGCCCCGCCCTCTTTGCCCCGGCCGCCGAGCGGGCCGGTCCGTTCCCACGGCGGAGGACTGCGGCTCGGGGGCCTCCTCTACGATCACCTCCGTGTGCGCAAACGTCATAGTCGCGGAAGACGACGCGAAACAGGCCGAGCTGGTCCGCCGCTACCTCGAACGCGAAGGCCACGCGGTCACGGTGGTCCCGGACGGTCTCGCCGCACTGGAGCAGGCCCGGCGGGGGACGCCGGACCTGCTCGTCCTCGACGTGATGATGCCGCGGGCGGACGGACTCGACGTGCTCCGGATCCTGCGCTCCGAGGAAAGGGAGCTGGCGGTCCTCATGCTGACCGCCCGGGCGACGGAGGACGACCTGCTGCTCGGGCTGGACCTGGGCGCGGACGACTACATGACCAAGCCCTACAGCCCGCGCGAGCTCATGGCACGGGTACGCACACTCCTGCGGCGCACCCGGCGGGACGGGGGACGTGAGGACAGCCACGTGCTGCGGGTGGGGGCGCTCGCCGTCGATCCGGTGCGTCACGAGGTGGCGATCGACGGAACGGGGGTGGAGTGCACCCCGGGAGAGTTCCGGCTCCTCGCAGCGATGGCCGCCGAGCCCGAACGGGTCTTCACCCGTGCGCAACTGCTCGCCGAACTCCACGGATTCGACCGGTACATCAGCAGCCGCACGGTCGATGTGCACATCATGAACCTCCGCAAGAAGATCGAGCACGCACCCCGGAGCCCGGCCCGGCTGCTCACCGTCTTCGGAGTCGGCTACAAACTCACGGACCCGCTGAAGGGGGTCCCGCGTGCCCCGGCGAGCTGAGCACGGCGGACAGCGTCTGCGGCTGCCACTGCGCAAGAGCCTCCTCGGCAGGCTGCTGGCGGTGTCGGCGCTCGTCGCGGCCTGCTCGGTCGCCGCGACCGCGTGGCTGGCCGTGCAGACCACGTCCGGAGCGATCGAGCAGGAGCAGGGCCGCAACCTCGCCGCCGACACCCGTGTCCTCGACTCCCTGCTCGCCTACGCTGCCGAGCACCCCACCTGGCAGGGCGTGGGGGCCACTGTGGACGACCTGGCCGACGTGTCCGGCCGGCGGATCACGCTGACCACACAGGACCGGAAGATCCTCGCGGACTCCGCGGGTTCCTCCCCGCCGCCGCCGGCCCTGCCTCCCCAGGCCTCGGCGGTCGTGGACCCGCTGTCGGTGGCCGCGTCCCCGGGACCGGAGTCGGGGACCGGGTCCGTCACGGTCGCGGCACCCGGAACGGACGGGGAACAGCTCCCGGGGAACGACCGGGTCGACCCGCGGGCCGTCGGACCGTTCCGGCTGCCCGAGAACGAGCGTACGTCGCTGAGGCGCACCGCGGAGGAGACGGTACGGTGCCTCAGCCGGTCCGGGATCGCCTCCGACGTCGTCGAAGGGCCGAGCGGGCGGCCCCGTGTCCAGGTCGTGGGCAACGACCCTGACCGTGTGCGCGGCAGCCGGTGCTCGACGGACGCGCTGGACAGCCCCACCGGAACCGAGGCGAAGGCGCTCGGCGAACTCAACGAGCTCGTCAACGCATGCCTGGACCGGCAGGGAAGAGAAGCGGTACGGCTCGATCTCGACCTGTCGTGGAACACGGCCGAGGAGCCCCTCCCCGCCTCGGCGACGCCCGCGCCGATGCCGGAGCCCAGTGCCGGTGTCAGTGTCCCGCAGGAGCCCTCACCGACCATGCTGGCCGCCCCCGCGCCCCTCGACAGCGAGAACGACCGGGACATCGCCTCGTGCGTCGGCATCGCCCGCCAGGAACAACTCAGTTCGTACGTCGCCTCACCCGCGCTGCTGTTCATCAGCGACCCGGGCGGCGGCGCCGTTCCCGGCTTCGAGCTGTCCCCTGCGAACACGGCGAAGATCACCGGTGTCGCGGCGCTCGTCCTCGCGCTCACCGTCGGCGCCTCCATCCTCGCCGGAGTCCGGCTCGTGCGGCCGCTGCACGCGCTGACGGGGGCTGCCCAGCGCATGCGTGACGGGGAGGAGCCCTCCCAGGTGGTGGTCGCCGCGGACAACGAGATCGGCCGTCTGGCCGCCGCCTTCAACGACATGTCGGCCCACCGCGCCCGGCTGGAGGAACAGCGCAAGGTGATGGTCAGCGATGTCGCACACGAACTTCGCACTCCTTTGAGCAACATCCGGGGATGGCTCGAAGGGGCCCAGGACGGCGTCGCCGACGCGGACGCGACGTTCGTCTCCTCGCTCCTGGAGGAGGCGCTGCAGCTCCAGCACATCATCGACGACCTCCAGGACCTCTCGGCGGCCGATGCCGGTGCCCTGCGCCTGCACCCCGAGCCCATACGCACCGAGGAACTGCTCACCCATGTCGTGGCGGCCCATCAGGCCCAGGCCGACGCGGCCGGGGTCGGCCTCGGAGTGACCGTCGCGGAGGGGCACGAGCAGGTTCCCGAGCTGACGGCCGACCCGGTCCGGCTGCGGCAGGCGATCGGCAACCTGGTGACCAACGCCGTACGCCACACCCCGTCCGGCGGGCGGGTGACTCTGCGGGTGTACGCGGCCGGGCCCGGGAGAACGGACGGCACGGTGGTCGTGGAGGTCGCGGACACCGGCAGCGGCATAGCACCGGAGGACCTGCCGTACGTCTTCGACCGGTTCTGGCGCGCGGAGAAGTCACGCAGCCGCCGGACCGGGGGCAGCGGCCTGGGGCTGGCGATCGTCCGCAAGCTCGTCGAGGCGCACGGCGGGACGACCGCCGTCGCCAGCACGGTGGGCCAGGGCTCGGTCTTCACCCTGCGGCTTCCGACGGCCGGCCCTGATCCGATGAACACGGCGGCCTGACAGCTTCCTCACAACTTCACTCCAGTCTGTGGGCATGCCCGGCGCCCGACACGCATCCGTGCGCGGGCACCACCAACGCCGAGCTGGAATCGGAGTTCTTCATGTCCCTTCTCCCGACCCTGCGCACCGCAGTCCTCGCCGCCGCCGGCCTGGGCGCGGCCCTGCTCCCGTCCACCACGGCCGCCGCCGACGCCACGCCCGCACCTGCGCCCACCGAGCTCACCGCGAGCCGGAGCGCCACCCCCGCGCCCGAGGGCGCCGAACCCACCGGGACGGCCACTCCGGTCCCGGACGGGTCCGTAC